>Ga0210409_10007730_pt1 | contig 11040 bp, 10 predicted proteins | sample IncBWH17MmetaG_FD_161649 | JGI IMG/M metagenome (GOLD analysis project Ga0210409, IMG submission 161649) | Forest soil microbial communities from Barre Woods Harvard Forest LTER site, Petersham, Massachusetts, United States - Inc-BW-H-17-M | ecosystem: Environmental > Terrestrial > Soil >...
ATCGCTCGCTCTCACTTTTGCTCGAGCAGGATTTCGAGGTGCGCGTGCTGGTGCTCCCCCCGATCGGCGATAAAAAGGCCGATCCCGACTTATTTATCCGCGAACGCGGAAAAGACGAATATCTCAAGCTGCTCAAGGAAGCGCCGCCTTACGTTGATTACTTGATTGCCCGCGCGCGGCAAAGGGATTTGACCACCGGAGAGGGGAAGCTCCGTGCCGTTAATTTTCTTTTGCCTTATGTACAGAGAATTCCCAATCGCATCCTGCGCTCCGAGTGGGCCACGCGAATTGCGCAACAACTTCGATTGGACGAGCCGGTGCTGCGCGCGGCGTTGAGCAAAGCCGCCGCCGAACGCCGCAGCGAAGTCAAGACTCAGCCGGAACTCGTGGGCCGCGCGGCCAAGCCGGTCGAGCGGCGGCTGATTCGCATGCTGGCGGAGGCGGAAGGCTTCCGGCAGGAACTTGCCAAGCATTTGCAAAATGCCCATCTCTATCACGGCTTGGAGACGGAGAAGATCTTTGCGGCGCTGGTGATCGCCAGCCTGTCCGGCCAGCCGGTGCAGGCGACGGAAGTGGGCGCACTGCTGGAAGATCGCGACCGGAGGCTGCTCTTCGAGATTCTGTTCGAGGAAGCCAATGAGCCGACCTGGGAAGAAGCCATGAGTTGCATCGAAGCGCTGCAGCACCGCCAGGCCGAGCGAGAGTTGGCCGACGTGCAGCGCAGCATCGAGGCGAATCCCGCCGCACCAGAGCTCCGTGGTCTTTTGGAGAAGAAGCAGGAGCTGATGCGCCGGCTAGCGGCAGCAAGGTGACTGTCGAAATGCCCTCCGATCTTGAATTGGAGCGGCAATGACAGCCCCCCCTCCCCTTTTTTGTAAGTGTTGCATCTAAAGGGTTTAGTATTCATATAAGTGGTTTAGAATCAACACTTGCGAACATCTCTACAAGTGTTGATTCTAAAGGGACTTAGAGACGCGGGTTAGGGGCACTTTTGCAAGTGTTGATCCTAGGAGGATTAGGTTCGACTCGGTCAGAAAGGCGGCGGCAAGCCGCCGAACTCCAAAAAGACGCGCACTCTTACTTGATTGGTATAGTAGCGCAAGAAGTAAGGGCGGTCAAGAGGGATTTGCGATTGGAAAGGTAGCGGAGTCAATCTCTAACTGGAGGGAAGCAGCGCCGGAGGATCCAGGCTGCGATTACAAGAACGGACGCCGGTAGCCAAATCCAAAGGAGTTCGCTCTGAAGAACTTCGAGACCGCGTTGGCTGAAAAATCGCCCGAGACCAATCGGAGAGACGCGAATCGGAGTCCAGGGGAGAAAATAGCGGTGATTGTTGAACGGGGAGAAGAAGGCAATTCCCAGACCGCCATCCGTCATGGCGTCCAGGAAACCGTGGCTCGCAGTCGCCAAGAAGAAGTAAACCCAGAGAGGGAACCGGGCAAGGTCCGGCAGTCCTCTCCGGAACCCTATAAACACTACCGCGCTCGCTAGGAGCGCAGCGAAAAGAAGGGAATGCGTGAACCCGCGGTGGCCCCAGAAGTCGCCGTAATGGATGCCGAAGCGAAATCCGACTACGTCGAGGTCGGGAATGACCGAACAGGCTGCACCCACGACCCAGACGCGTTTCGGGGTGGCCGGGCGGTAGAAACAGGCACTAACGCCGAGCGCTGCTACTGCGTGTGAGAAGATCGATGCCACGTTTACGCCTGCCCTCCGAAGAGGGAGCGAGAATAAACTGCGGCGGTAAAGTCTTCCACAGAAATCCACGAATTAAAACATTGACGGGAAGGGAGTTAAACGTGTAGCGTAATAGGGTTTCGCGGGTAACGGATTTGCCGTTAGACGCATCTATATGGGTGTATTTAATGGCAGGGGCCGGGCTCCCAAAGTGCGGAATCGGGCAACGCACGGGGCCAGCGGCGGGCAAGCGGCGCGGCGCAGAGGTTTTCAAATAAAAAAGCGAGCGATCTTCTGGGGAAATTTCCCCGTGGTTTGCGCCTGCGCGCCAGCCTGCGCGTGTCTCTGCGAATAGAGGAGTCCCCGATGCCCCCTAGTTTTTGCGGTTGCGGTTTAGAAGCGGGAGGAATTTGTGGCAGCAGTAGGCCTTGAAGAGAAATACGATGCAGTACGCCAGCTCATTGCCGTAGGCAAGGAGCGCGGCTACCTGCTCTACGACGAAGTAAACGATTCGCTTCCGGCGGAGGTCCATTCCTCGGAAGAAATCGATGATCTGCTCACCACCTTTGAGCGGAACGGCATCGAAATTTATGAGGACCAGGCTTCAGCGAAAGCCGCGCGCGCCGTGGAAGTTTCCACGGAGGGCGGCGACCGCGACGTAGTTGTCAAGGACGAAGCGCACTCCGACGAAGGCAGCAGCGACCTCGACCTGACACCGGGTTCACTGGAAAAGACGAACGATCCCGTGCGCATGTACCTGCGCGAGATGGGTACCGTGCCGTTGCTGACGCGCGAGGGCGAAGTCACCATCGCCAAGCGCATCGAGCGCGGGCAGCTCGTGGTGATGAAGTCCATCACGCGCTCGCCCATCGTCATCAAGGAACTGATCGCCGTCGGCGACGATTTGCGCAAGGGCGTGCGGTCCATCAAAGAGATCGTGCAGTTTGACGATGAAGAGCTGACCGAAGAAAAAATCGCCAACAAGACCAAGCAGACGCTCAAGTACATCGACAAGATTGCGAAACTGTACGAGACGGCGCTGAAGCAGGCCCAGAAGCTCGATAAAACACCGAAGGCGAAGAAGAGGTCCTACATCCGCGCGAAGTGGGATGTGGCGCGGACGCGAGTGGAAATTTCCGTCGCCATTCGCGACATCGATTTCAACCCGTTTGAGAAAAAGCGGCTGATCGACAAAATGCGCGGCACGGTCGAACGTCTCCAGTCACTGGAACGCGAAGCCGGGCGCCTGGAGCGTCGCGCGGACGTGGCCAAGGGTGACGTCGCGGCGGAAGCGCGAAAGGAATTGCGCACGCGCCGCACCGAACTGAAAGACATCGAAGAAGCCAGCGAAGTCGGGCTGACCGAACTGAAGCGCACGCTGACGTTCATCCACCGTGGCGAAGCGGAAGCCGAGCAGGCCAAAAAAGAATTGATCGAAGCCAACCTCCGGTTGGTCGTTTCGATCGCCAAGAAATATACCAACCGCGGATTGCAGTTTCTCGACCTGATTCAGGAAGGCAACATCGGCCTGATGAAGGCCGTGGACAAGTTCGAGTGGCGCCGCGGCTACAAGTTTTCGACGTATGCGACTTGGTGGATCCGCCAGGCCATCACCCGCGCGATCGCCGACCAGGCGCGCACCATCCGTATTCCGGTGCACATGATCGAGACGATCAACAAGCTGGTGCGCACCAGCCGCCAGCTCGTGCAGGAACTCGGCCGCGAACCGACCAGCGAAGAAATCGCCAAGCGCATGGACATTCCGGTGTCCAAGGTGCGCAAGATTCTGAAGATTGCGCAGGAGCCGATTTCACTCGAAACCCCAATCGGCGAAGAAGAAGATTCGCATCTTGGCGACTTCATCGAAGACAAGGCCGTGGTTTCGCCGTCCGATGCGGTCATCAACTTGAATTTGAAGGAACAGACGTCTTCGGTGCTGAAGACGCTTACGCCGCGAGAGGAAAAAGTTATCAAGATGCGCTTTGGCCTGGACGACGGCAGCGAGCACACGCTCGAAGAAGTGGGCCAGTCCTTCGCCGTGACGCGCGAGCGCATCCGCCAGATCGAAGCAAAAGCGCTACGCAAGCTGCGGCACCCGTCGCGTTCACGCAAGCTACGCGCCTTCCTCGAAGGCCCGTCGCGCGATTACCTCTAGAAGAATCAGAACAACTCAAACCAAAACGCCTCCAGCCACGCTGGAGGCGTTTTTATTTAGCGTGGAATTCTGAAATGACCTCAATAAGGCCGACAATGTTTTGATTGAACTCGGTCAGCTTTTCTGCAGGGATCCAGTATTCGAGGTGGAGCGCCCCTCCTACTTTTTGCACCGTGAATTGCGACAAATAGTCCGTACTAACTGCGAAGCGGGTAACGTATCCTGCGCTCGATTGTGAATCCTTGGCGTTCTATTCCCGCGCGATTTGAGTTGCGTAATCTTCATTCAACACTGGATAGAAGATGGGCTGGCCAGGAAGGCGCGGTGGGAAGCCGCGATATCCGGACTCAGCGATAAGTCGCAGTTCGTTTTCACCGACAGGCCTGAACAGAACTGTGGTTGCTTCCATGTTTAGATTCTTGGGGTTCTGATTTATGCCGGCAGTTCCACGTACGACGAGTATGTTTGTGGCTCGGGAATTGTCAGCCCCTCCAAGCGAAGTCCGTCGAGGTGAAAGGCAATTGCATCCTTCATGTTTTGTTCGACTTCTTCGCGAGTTTGGCCAGTCGAAATACATCCGGGAAGATCTGGGGAATACGCAGAAAAGCCGGTCTTTGTTGGCTCGATTACAATCAAGTACTTTTTCATGGCTTCAACCCTGCCTGTTTCAGGATACTGTTCAATGTTCCGGGAGCCAGGTCGTCGCCCGGCTTACCGGGGACAGTTACCAGACCTAGTTTAACAGGATGTTTGTATTGGCGGTGACTGCCCCGCGTTCTCACCAGCACCCACCCATCTTGTTCCAGCATGCGAAGGACGTCTCGGACTTTCACCTGCCCAAACTATGCTCTCCGCTAATTTGCGTCAACTTCTGATATTTTGTTGTGGCACGCGGCCAAAGCGAAGGGACATCCGAGCGATCGAGACCACGACGAAGACCAGAAAACCGGCGAGGAGGTACCACATGGGGGCGGTGTCGGGCCGGTGGTCGGGATGCAGATTGGACTGGACGGCGTAGTCAAAAGTGACAAGGATGACGGTGAAAACGGCGCAGCCGAACCAGGCGAAAAAGCGTTTCAAGAATTCCATGGTGTCAGAAATGTGTTCGGGCGCGAGCCAGTAGCGCTTATTGGGGAGATTGATCAACTCCATGGGCAGCGAGATGATGATGCGCGGGATGCCAAATCCGACCACGGCGGCGAGCAGGCTCACAGCGACGAGGACTCCGAAGAAAGCTGATTTTGTCTGCCAGCCGTTGGCCACGCCGCCCCTATTGAAGTGCGAAGCGACGACTTCGGGTAGTTGCGCGTAGAACGAGGAAAAGTAAAGCGCCGCTCCCACGGCGAGCAAGACAAAGACCAATTTAGGAAGGCTGGACTTTTGCACAGTGGTTTCATGTTCGAGCATAAATCAGGGAGAACTACCGGGCAAAGGTTCCGCACCCGGACGTGCTACAGCAGCACTGTTCGGGTTCGAGCCATTCCAAATTGGGAAGAATAGCCCCACACCCGGCATTTTTTGCACCAGGCCCTTATTGAGGGCAAAACAGCAAAATCGGAACGCGCGGATTCTTCCTCTGCATATAGAATAGAGCGTGGGTACCAGCGAACCGTGAAGACGAAACAAAAAATTGCCGCCATCGTGTTGCTCGCGCTGCTGGGTGCAGTTGCATACGGATTGTTCCGCACGGGACAACCGGCCGGCGCGCCCGCTACAAGCAACAAAACCACGTCTGAAGCACTATCGCAGGGGCCAATCGTCGATCAAACACCGCTGCTGACCGCGCAACGCCTGGTGCAGATGCAAACCAGCGCCGAAGAACAGCCTTTCGCGGTGGAAGCGCTCAGGCTTGCCGACCGCGAAATGGATCTGGCGTTTGCCGCCGCCGTTCGCGATGCCGAAGAAAATCCACCCGTCTTGAGCGCCAAAGCAAAAGAAGTCGAAACGCGTTTACAGAAAGCGGAGAGAGCGCTGGAAGCAAGTAAGGCACAGGTGGAACAGCTCACCGCGGCGGACGAAAAGGCCAGCGGCGAACGGAAGGATTCGTTGGACGACCAGTTGGATGTTGCCAAGGCGCAACAAGAACTGGACCAGGACGAAGTTGACGACGCGAAGCAGGATCTAATCCGGGCCGGCGGCGATCCCAAGGGTCGGATCCAAACGATGGTGGAAGAGCATGAAGCGGCTTCGCACGCGGCGGACAGTTTGCATGTTACCGTCACCAGTGACGCCGAGCAACCCGGACTCATCCACCGATTCCAGCGTTGGTCGGCTCTACATCAGAAACAGTTGCTATTGTGGAAGGCCAAACAGGAAGCGGAGTCCGCCGCTGCCACGTTTTCTGCTGAACACAATGCGCTCGAAGCGCGGATCGATGCGAACAAAGCGGCCCCCGCGGCTGCGAAACAACAAATAAATCCGGGCCAATCCGCGGCAAGCGGCGGACCGCATGCAAAGCTCAGCCGGGAAGAGTCTGCGGCGCTGATTAAATCAACGATGCAGCGCGCCGGAGAATCGAAAGCGCTGGCGTCCCTCGATAAGCGGATCGATGATCAGAAGCAGCTTGCCGAGAATTACGGAAAGTGGGTTGAAGTACTCTCTGCGAAGCAAAGAGGGGTGGTAAATCGCGCTCTGAATGGGATCGCGTTCATACTTGTGATCCTGCTGATTGGGATTTTTTTCGATAGCTGGCTTGAGCGGTTGCTTGGCAAAACGTCACTAGATCGCCGGCAGGTCGAAACGATGCGGACGTTGACGCGGGTGGTAGTGCAGATCTGCGCGGTGCTGTTCGTCCTGCTGGTCATTTTCGGGCCGCCGAGCCAACTCGGAACGATTCTGGGGCTCGCCGGCGCGGGGCTGACCGTGGCGCTAAAGGATTTCATCGTCGGTTTCCTCGGCTGGTTCGTGCTCATGGGAAAGAATGGCGTCCGCCTTGGCGATTGGGTGGAAATCAATGGAGTGACTGGCGAAGTTGTTGAACTCGGAATGTTCCATACGGTATTGCTCGAAACCGGCAATTGGACCGACTCAGGCCACCCGACGGGACGGCGCGTCACATTTACGAACAGCTACGCGATTGAAGGCCACTATTTCAATTTCTCGACTTCCGGACAATGGATGTGGGATGAATTGCAGGTGGTGCTGCCGACGGGGCAGGACCCGTATCCCGTCATTGACGCGATTCAGAAAAAGGTCGCTGAAGCAACAACGGAAACTGCAAAACAGGCCGAGCAGGAGTGGCAACACGCGGCGAAGTCGCGGCAGATGACCGCGCTATCGGCTGCGCCTGCCATCAATGTGAAGCCGGTGATTGGCGGCGTCGAGATCGCCGTTCGCTACATCACGCGCGCCAACGAACGCTACCAGTTGCGCGCCAAGCTCTATCAGGCAGCTGTGGATTTGCTCGGCGGAAAGAATGTGCCTTTGCCGTCTCCGCCTGCTCCCACGCCTGCACCTTCTTCCGATTAATCCAAGGATGGTTCATTCCTATCGTTGTTTGGCGATGCTTCGCGCGCGAACCTGTTCCGACGTTAGCCCGTACAACGGCGGAGTGGGCACGCCCAGCATCCCCAGATAAAGATAAATCTGCCCGCGGTGATGGACTTCGTGCTCGACCATCAAGCGCAGCCATTTCCATTTTGTGATTTCAGCGCTGTCGGGCGTTTTACACTTGCGCTGCAGTTCTTCGTCGCCGAGTTTCGTGAAAATCTCTAGCGATTCCGCTTGCAACCGCTCCATGAAAGCGATCACGTTTTCATAACCGTCGGCCAGCTCTTTGCCGTGCGTTGTGTAACGGCTGGCGCGGCCTTGCAACGTTTACGCCCACATGAAGCGCTCCGCTACCGCGATATGCCGCAGCAGATCGCCCAGCGTGAATTTTCCCGGCGCGTACGTCCAATCCAGTTTATCTGCCGGGATGCAGCGCGCCACACGCATGGTGCGCTCGCGCACATTTCCAAAGTAGTGCAGAAACGGTTGAATCGTGCGGATTTCCATTTTGCCCTCCTAGCTATCCGGACGGACCAATGGGCAGACTACTTTAGGACGCGCAACGCGTCTTGTTTGATTCAGAAGTTTTCGAGAAAACTTACTCTTTGAGTTGGTCGCGGATTTCCTGGAGCAGCTTGGCGTGCTCTTCCTGCAACTGTACGTTGCGCTCGGAAAGTTGAATGGCACGCTCCGTGAGTGCCAGGGACCGATCGCTACGCGCGGTGATTTCCCGCATGCGGCGGTTGTAGCGAAACAGGGAGTACACAAGAAAGAAAAGGAGAGCGAGAGTGACAAGGGACCACCCTTCGGCAAAGAGCATGGTCCAGAAAGGTCTGCTGCGAGGCAAAGCCTCGCGCGCCTGCTTCATGCGCTCGTCCGCAGTTAGCCAACTCTGCCCCTTCGCGTCCCAGTACAGAGTGTTGCCTATTGTCCATTGGCCGTAGCTCATGGCAAAGGTGCGGTGGAAGTCGTCCGAAACTCCCTGCAACTCGACTTCGACGGTTCCCATGATGTACGCCTGATCCCCATATGGTGCTAAATTCTGGATGGAGACATTGCGAACCAGCAGATCTCCGTCAAAGGGAAAACGCTTCGTTACGAAATGGTAGCGTCGCTCGCCTATCTTTTCGAATTTCGTCGTGGATGGATCGGCTTTCTGTTCCTGTTCCCATGCCGCGAGGAGGCCAGCTTCGTTCTTCTGGGCGCGAACGGTCGAGGTCATCCCTGCCAGATAGAGAAACGCCAAGCCAAAGACAACAAATACTCTGCGCATGAATCCTCCGCGGAAAGCCGCTGCAAATAGACTATGTGGCGGGGGGCTTTTCATGCCACGGCGACAGCCAGAGTGTGTGACGGGAGTCTTACTAGCCCGCCTTGGCATGCATGAGCTTGCGTGCCCGGATAGCGGAGACCGTGGCTCCCGTGTAGAGCAGCGCAAGCAGAGCGTATCCGGCCACCAGGCCGGCGCCCTGCGCGACCCATCCCAACGCCACGCTCATCAAGAGCTGCACCACAGTAGTGAGAATCGCCATCGCCGATTGCGTGCGGCCCATAAAATGTCTCGGAACGATAGTCATCAAAGAAGATTGCGCCACGACTCCGCCCAGCGCGCGGCAGAATCCAAACAGGATTTGAATTACCACCGCGCCAAGAAGAAACGCGACGAACGGCGTCGCCATGTGGCCGGCGGCGAGTCCGGCGCACGCGGCAACGTAAAGTGGCATGCGCATCGCTTGCGGCAACTGGCTGGCGATCAAGCCGCCACAGATCGCGCCGATGGCCCAGCCTGCTTCCAAGAAGCCTAGCCCTCGCGGACCAGCATGCAAAATATCGTTCGTCAGAGCTACTAGCACGACGTTGGCACTCACTACGCCTGCCATCATGATCGCGTGCGTCACGCCCAGCGTGCGTACCAGCGGCTGTTGCCTCAGATACGCGAAGCCTTCGCGCATGTCGGCATAGACGGCGAGTGACAAGCCGGCCTCCGCAACTTCCGGATTCTCTCCGCTCTCCAAGGCCTCGGCGGTTGCTTCGGTTGCTTCGCTGTATTCCCGACTATATTTCTGGCTTTCCCGCGGGGAGACGTAGCCACTCCGCACCTTGTAGAGGCAGAACGCTGAAACGAAATAGGTCAGTCCATCGATGAAAAGAATCCCCGAGATTCCGGCGGAATTGTAAATAAAACCGACGAACGCTCCGGCGATGAGCATGCCACTCTGCACGCCGACCAGTACCGCGGCATTTGCTCCGGTGAACTGGCTCGGCGGAATGACTTCCTGCACCAGCGCGTTGACCGTTGCCCAATACATTGCCGAGCCCGTGCCGGTGATCAGCGTCATGGCGTAGAGATGCCAGAGCTGTAGATGGCCGCGCCAGGCGATGTAGGCGGTTGCGAGGACGAAGAAGCCACGCGTTAGATCGAGCAGCACGCCGAGATAGCGGCGGTCGATGCGATCGATCAACACGCCGCCGAGGAAGGGAACGAAAAGCCCCGGCAAAGTCATGACGATCACTTGCCCGCTGACCTTCACGGTCGAGTGCGTGGCCGCCATGATGTACCAGCTCACACCCGCGAAGTTCATCCCGCTGCCGAACAGCGACACGAACATGGCAAAAAAGAAAAAGCGGAAGCCGCGCTGCGCCCAGATCAGCTTCCAGTCCACCGTATTTGTTGTTGCTGCTGCCATGGAATCTAATAGCTTACTATTGTGGCTACCGGGCAGGCGGCGCAGGTATTCCCGCCTGTCCAAACCGGAACCGCCGTCCTGGAGGGTGTCCTTGGGGAACGAAGCCAAATGCCGGGCGCAATTCGGCAAGCAGGAGTCGGAAGGAAAGGCCTTGCTGGAGACCAGCGAGATCATTTTTCGCGGCGACTTTCGGCTGAAAATCCCTTTCTCCATGATCAAATCAGCGAAAGCTGTGGACGGCGGACTCCGTTTGCAAACTGCCGACGGTCTCGCGGTTTTTCATCTCGGCCCCGCTGCTGAAAAGTGGTGCGATAAGATTCTTCATCCCAAGTCGCGCATCGAAAAGCTCGGGGTGAAGCCGGATGCGAAAGTTTGTTTGCTCGGAAACTTCGACGCGGATTTTCTCAAGGAAATAGGCGCACTCACGAAGTCCGTCAGCAAAGATAAAATTGCGACAGGTGTTGAGTGCATCTTCTTCTCCGCTGATTCAAAGGAAGAACTCAGTGGCTTGCCGAAAATTTCGAAAGCCATGAAAGGCACGGCCGCTCTCTGGATCATCTATCCCAAGGGAAAAAAAGAAACCACCGAAATCGATGTCCTCTCCGCCGGCCGCAAAGCGGGCTTGAAGGATGTGAAGGTGGTCGGCTTTTCCGCGACCCACACGGCGCTGAAATTTGTCATCCCGCTCTCCGAGAGGTGAGACTTCAATATTTTCATCCTCCTTCAGTCTCAGTCTCAGTCTCAGTTTCAAGTTTCCCTTCACGCCGCCCGCTGCATCCTGGTCTGATTGCCTGATTTGCAGCTTTCCTGAATTCTCCTTCCTTACACCTTGGCCCACATGCGCGAAGGAAGGGTATCGAAGCCCATATAAAAAACGAAGGCCCCCGAGACTTCCGGGACCCTTCGTTCAAATGCAGCTTAAACGGCCGGAACTAGAATTGGTACCGAAGCGCAAATTCCATTCTGCGTTCGGTGCTCAGCGTTTTCGAGAACACCCCGAAGGACGCCTGGTTCGCAATGTTGTTGTTGATG
>Ga0210409_10007731_pt1 | contig 11037 bp, 8 predicted proteins | sample IncBWH17MmetaG_FD_161649 | JGI IMG/M metagenome (GOLD analysis project Ga0210409, IMG submission 161649) | Forest soil microbial communities from Barre Woods Harvard Forest LTER site, Petersham, Massachusetts, United States - Inc-BW-H-17-M | ecosystem: Environmental > Terrestrial > Soil >...
CGGTCTTCTCGACGCCCGAGGGTACGTCGATCGGACCGATCGACGTCTGTACGGAATCGAGCGGAACGCCAGCATCAGCGACGGCAGACACGGGCGAACGTTGTGCGCCGTGGCTCCCGGCGCTGCTACAGGCTGTCGCCCCCGGAAGGAAGCACACCAAGAGGAGTCTTTTCATCGCTGTTCTCCGTGCGACGATGAGTTCTAGCACCTCGACTGCGGAGTGTTCCATTCGTCCGCCCGATCTGAAACGACGGCGACAGGTAGAACGGAAGTCTGCGTCGCCCTTACGCCATAGCCTTCTCCCCCAGTCCCATGCGTCTCGCGAAGAACCGGACTAGCTCGTCGTGTCGCGCGCGCGCGTCGCTGCGGCCCATGTCGATCAATCGTTCAGCGAAAGGCCCGTCGAATAGGATGTACGACAAGAAGTCCGCCTCGGTCTCCCCTTCGGCGAGCTTTCTCATGACCCGGCCAAGCATTCCGGGAACCCGCTTGGCGAAATCGGCCGACCGCACGTATTCCGCGGCGAGTACACCGATGTCCTGCGACGCGCGGACGTAGATGACCTCCAGCGGCCGGAGCCCGTTCTCGCCCTCCCGTCGGAGCTCCTCGTTGAGGGCGCCGAGAAAGCCTGCGCCGAAGTGGCGAGTGCCGGCATCGAGCACCGCGTTGAGCTTTTCCAGACGGCGAATGTCGTTTTCGATGCGGTCGAGCAGAAGCGCGTTCATGGCCTTGCCGGCCACGAAGAGCGGATTTGGATACTGGCTTTCGCGGCGTTCGGCCACGCGCGGAGTCGGGCTCTCCTCGCGGATGTAGCGGGGGTTGATGACAATGAGCCCGTCGGCCCCGAGCCGCCGCGCCGGAGACAGAGGGACGTTTTGGCGCAGGCCTCCGTCGCAGTAGAACTGTCCGGCGATCTCGACGGCGGGAAAGAGAATCGGCACCGCCGCCGACGCAAGCGCGTGTTCGGGCGCGATCTCTGTCGTCTGTACGGCCATCGTTCGGTCGCTCCCCCACGCTGGCGCGCCCCCGTCGCGGCGCTGCACGAAAACCACCGTGCGGCCGCTCGCCACATGCGTGGTCGATATGGACAACGCAGAGAGGAGACCTTCTCGCATATGTTTGCCAATCGAGGCGAAGGGCACCGCTTCGCGCACGATCCGTTCGATTCCGCTCGGGTCGAACATCCCGCCGCGCCTGCGATCGCCCGGATTGGTGCGCGGCTGCCGTCCGAACATCTGTCCGACCATCGAAAGCACCCTGCCCGTCGAGGTCCGCACGACGTCCTCGAGCTCGAGTGCGGTCCATTGCTTCGCGAGCATCGCGCTCCGAACAGCGGGCTTGTCGGCATGCGCGGCCAGCATCACCGCATTGATGCTTCCGGCGGACGTCCCGGATATGACGTCGATGGGCACGTCGCGACCGAGAGCGCGTGCCACGTCCTCCAGCACGTAGCGCACGACTCCCACCTCGTAGGCGGCTCGCGCGGAGCCGCCCGCCAGTACGAGACCGATTCTCGAAGGCAGCGGGGAAGGCCGGTGGTGAGACATCACGCGGGAGACAAGGAATTTTACCGCGCCGCGTCGCCGCCGTCGCGCTGGCCCCCTGGCATCGACGGCCTTTCGCGGCCATGAGAGTTGCAGGCCTAGGGGTGGCTAGGGGTGGCTAGGGGTTAGGAACGAAGAAGTAGTGACGTTGACTACAATTCCTTCGAAAAGGGATTCACAAATTCCGCATCTGCGCGTATCGATCCGTGGTGCTGTTGTTCCCGATGATCGCCGCGTCGCTCGTCCTCTCGACCGGCGGAGACGGGATTCCGGCTCTCGAGCTCGCTCTCTCTCTCGCCAGCGAGCGTGAAGACGTCGACGTACGTTCGTCCGGCAATTCTCGCAAGGCCAAAAAGCGCCACCGGTCGAAGTCGCGCATTCACCCCCAGCACCTGAAGCGAGAAGGTTTCGCCCGCCTCGATGGGCATCAGCCGGTCGCTCCGCTTGTTCCGCTGGAGTGGGGCTCGTCGGGTTGCCCCTCCAACATGGTGCCGGTGGCCGGCTCGTTCTGCATCGATATATTCGAGGCGGCGCTCGTGGAGCACCTGCCGACGGGCGAAGAGCGCTCCTGGCCTTACTACCAGGTCATTCCGGGAGACGTCGTGGTCCGCGCGGTCAGTCTTCGAGGCGTTTTCCCGCAGGGCTACATCAGCGGCGTGCAGGCGCGGGAGGCCTGCGAACGCAGTGGCAAGCGTCTGTGCAAGCCGGACGAGTGGAAGAACGCCTGCATGGGTCCGCGCGGCACCGTGTTCCCTTACGGCAACTCCCGCGAGGTCGGCCGGTGCAACGACAACGGCCGCAGCAGCATGGCGTTTTTCAACAAGAACCTCGACGACAAGCCCGAGCACAAATGGATGTGGGGCGACGCCGGCAACATGATCGACCCGCGCCTGAATCAGCTTGAGGGGACGCTAACGCGAACCGGCGAGCGCCAGGGGTGCACCAACGAATTCGGCGTCTACGATATGGTGGGCAACCTGCACGAGTGGGTCGACGACCCGAACGGCACGTTCCAGGGGGGCTACTATCTCGATACGCACCGCAACGGCGACGGGTGCAACTACCGCACGACAGCGCACCCGATGTCGCACCTGGATTATTCGACGGGGTTTCGCTGCTGCGTGGATGGGGATTCGCCGTAACGCGGCTCCAAGGGTCGGCCGCATGCCCGGAGGGGAGCGGCCGCAGCAGGACGCGGCCGCATGCCCGGAGGGGAGCGGCCGCAGCAGGACGCGGCCGCATGCCCGAAGGGGAGCGGCCGCAACAGGACCGTCCTTGGGTCAATACGGCGGCTGACCCACGTAGTTGCCCGGCGGGCTGAAATCGCAGACGGCGAGCTGCCAGCTTCCGCCCCCGGAAGGCGAGTTCATCGTGCACGTCACGAGTGCACATCCGACGGCTGTCGTCGCCTTCCAAACGACCTGCGTATAATGTCCGCAACTTTGATTCGCGGGCGCCGAGCACATGTTCGTGGAGTGGTCATAGTACTGTCCTTCGGACACCCAGAGACTCACGGCTTGCGCGGCCGTCAGCATGTATCCCTCGGCCAGGTTTTCTCCGAGACCACCGGTTCCTCCCAGCGCCGAGTAGTCGGAGTTTCGATTGGCGTTGTGCATGAACGTGCACTTGTTCGCATAGTTGAGCGCGACTTGGGCGGCAATGGGATCGCACACGAGCGCCGGCTCTCCCGCGTTGACCATCGCTCTGGCCTGGTTCATCGGCGTCAGCCAATCGGCCGCATTGTCGCAGAGGCCACCATCGCCGCCGGTGGCCGGCGTGTCGGGCGTCATCGTCGCGTCGTTGGGCGCGCCGGCATCGGCGCTTGCGCTCGCGTCCGAGCGCCCCGCGTCGACCCGTCCCACGGACCCGCTGCTGGTCGACCCGCTGCCAATTCCCGATCCGCTGCTGCTGCCGGAACCACTGCCACTGGGCGCGCTGTTTCCACCCGAGCTGCTGCTGCCTGGGGAGGCACCGCCGCTACTCGAGCTCGCGTGGCCGGCCGCCGGCGCGCTGCCGTCTGCGGATGAACCGGAGCTGGACGCGGTGGCCCCGCCGTTCGCGCCGGTGTTATCGAAGCCGAAGCCATTCCCGCTGTCGGTGGCGCCCGAGCAACCCACGACGGACATGGCCCAAGCGAGCGCGAGCGCGGGTGATGCGCGGGCGATCAAGCGCTTATGCGTCATGGTTCATCCCCTATGGTTTCGGGGGTGACGGGTTGCGGACAAAACCGCTCAAATTTTTTGGCCGTGCTCGCGGCCGCGTTGCAGCGTTTCCTTTGATGGCAGAAAAATCTGACCCTAGGCTGGGAGTCATGCTGCGGACGTTTCGCCCACCGGCGCTCCGCCCGTTTAAGCTCCAGCGTCGGCACTCATGACCGCCGTCGCCGCAACTCGAGCCGACGACATATTGGCCGACGCGCGCCGTCGCACATTGTTCGTGCTCTGGACAACGTACGGCTCGTTCTACTTCTGCCGGGTGAACATCGGACCCGCCGTCAAATCGATGCGCGCGGACCTCGGTCTGTCGGCGCTCGAGATGGGGTTCGTCCTCGGCGCTGTGAAGCTCGGCTATGCCCTGGGGCAGCTCGTCAACGGGCAGCTAACGGAGCGTTTCGGTGCGCGGCACATCTTGGGCGCGGGCATGCTCGGCTCCAGCGCCGCAACCCTGCTGATGGCGGCGGCCCCAGGTCTGTCGCATGTCCCCATCGTGAGTGGATTCACATCCGCAGGAGGCACCTTTGTCCAATCCGTCGCCCATGCGCTCGGCACGGAGGTCGAGATCGGCGGACCACTCAGCATGATGCTCTTGCTCGCGTTCGTGAACGGCTGGTTTCAGGCCGGCGGCTGGCCACCTTGCGTAAAGGTTGCCTCCAACTGGTTTCCCCTGGCGGTCCGCGGACGCACGATGGGTATCCTAGGCACGAGCTATACCGTCGGGTCCGCGATCGCCATTTTCGCGGTCGGCGCGCTTCTCAGTGCCCGCGGCGGCGCCTGGCGAATCGCCTTCGTCGTTCCGGCGATTGCGCTTGCCTTCTCGTTCGTGCACGCGATGAGACTCCGCGACAGCCCCCCGACCTCCACTGAGAGCTCACCTCAGCAATCCGGCGTGCCCGCGGGTCGCCTTCCGATCGGCGAGTCGCTTCGGGCCACGCTCGGGAACCCCAAGATCTGGATCCTCGCGCTGGGCCTCTTCGGTCTCGACGCCGTCCGTTACGGCTTTCTCGATTGGGCGCCCGGGCACCTCGCCGAGGTTCATCGAACCGGCGCGCTCTCGGCGGCGATGAAGACGGCCGTGTTTCCCCTCGCCGGAGCCTTGGGCACGCTGTCCTCCGGCTGGCTGACAGACCGCTTCTTTGATTCCCGTCGCGCGCCGGTTTGTGCGTTGATGCTCGGCGGCGTTGGGGCGCTCACGTTGGCTTACCGCGGCGTGGTTGGCCTCGGCGCCGTTCCGACCGTCGTCTGTCTCGGGCTCGTCGGCTTTTGCTTGTACGGGGCGCAAATCCTTCTGGTCGGAACCGCGGCACAGGACTTCGCGCGTCGGGGCGCCACGGCGGCCGCGGCCGGGTTCGTCGACTTCACGGGACACATCGGGGCCTTCAGCGGCGATGTCGTCACGGGATGGATGATCCGAAGCCACGGGTGGACAGGCGCGATCGTCTGGTGGGCGAGCGCTGCCTTCGCCGGCGCGGCGTTGGTCGCCACGCTCTGGTACGCCAGACCCGCCGACGCGCGCGCTCCTTGAAATCGCGCGATCTCTCGCGTAAAGCTTCCCCTGATGCAGCCTGCCGACGACCTTTATCAAAAGCGATTCGACGAGGACGACAAAAACTGGAACGGCCCGAAGCTCATCGTTCTCGGCTTCTTCACGCTCCTAATCGCGGTTTCAGCCATCTTCCTCATGTCGAGAACGACGGGCTGCTCGCTCCAGATCGTTCCCTGACCCCCTCGACGACGCTGGCGTAGGCGCACCTCGCAACAGCGCCGGTTACGGCTGAGTCGAGGCCGCACTCAAGGAATCGGATCCGGCGACACGCCGTGCTTTGTGGCGTTGTCGCAACCGAGCTCGACGCCCGTCGGGCCGTCGTTGGTTTTGAGAATCTTGAACTCGACCCGGCGATTCTTATCCCACGCGGCCGGGGTGTGCCCGGGATCCTCGGGGCAGAACTCGCCGTATCCCCTGCTTCGCAGGCGGCCCCGATCGATGCCGCGCGCGATGAGCGCCCGCATGACCGAGTTGACGCGGTCCTGCGTGAGCTTGAGGTTGTGCTCGTCGCTGGCTCGCTCGTCGGCGTGACCGGCGATCTCGAGCAGCGTGAACTCCGGATGGTGCACGAGCGTCGTGGTGACGGCGTCCAAGATCTTGTTGGACTCGGGAAGGATCTGGGCGCTGTCCGTTTCGAACTTGATCTTCTCGAGGATGATGATGCTGTTGTCCTGGATGATGACGCTCCCCTTGTCCGGGCAGCCGTCCTCGTCCTCGAATCCGTTGTACGTCTCGGGTTCGTTCGGGCACTTGTCCCTCACGTCCGGAATGCCGTCCTTGTCGTTGTCCGGATCGGGGCACCCGTCCTGATCTTCGAACCCGTCCTTGTCCTCGGGATCGTTGGGGCACTGATCGAGCTTGTCGGGGATGCCGTCCTGGTCGTTGTCCAGGTCCGGGCAGCCGTCCTCGTCCTGGAAGCCGTCGCGGTCCTCCGGGTCGTCGGGGCACTTGTCTTTGGAGTCGAGGATCCCGTCGCCGTCGCGGTCGCCATCATGGCTTTCGGGACAGCCGTCCTCGTCGTGGTCTCCCTCGAGGTCCTCCGGGACGTTGGGACAGCGATCGTCGACGTCCGGAATGCCGTCGTTGTCGTTGTCTGGATCCGGGCAACCGTCTTCGTCCATAAAGCCGTCGAAGTCCTCGGGGTCGTCGGGGCACTTGTCGACATCGTCCTTGATGCCGTCGCCGTCCCGATCACCGATCGACGGCTCGAACACGAAGCCGAGAAAACCGCGAAAGTCGGCGGCCTCGAACCCGTTTCCGTAGCGAGTGCCCGCGCCCAGCATCAAATACGAGTTGCGCTCCACGAAGAGCTTAATGCCGCCCACGACCTCGTTGCTTGCTGCGATGGCGGCCGGGGGCCCGCTCGCGGTCAAATACGAGCCGTACGTCTCGGCGACCAGGTCGGTCGACTCCAGAACCCGGAAGCTTATGCCGCCGCCCCACGTGACAAGGTCGCCGTCCTTGTACGTTCCGCGGTTGAGGTCGAGGATCGTGGTGCTGGGCGAATGACCTCGAAAGCCACCGTTGACCGCAAGCCTCAGTTGCCCGGCCGGGCCGAATCGCTTTTCCGCAATGACCATCGGCCAGTACCAGAAGCCGGGGTCTGCGCCGGCGTTTTGGGCGGCGGCGCCGATTCCGACGCCGGCTTGCGCTCCTAGGGCGAGGCCGAAGCCGTGCTCGACTTTGAGGATGCGCCATTTCGCGTGAGCCGCTACGTAACCGAAGTTCTGCAGGTCGAGCTTGCCGGGTCCCCATTGGGTTCCCAGTAGAGGCTGGCCGTTCGGTCCCGTCGTCGGCGGGCCCGACATGAGATCGACCGGAAGGTCGAGGCCGACGATGACTTGGTTGGCGATCCCGTAGCTGAATTGAAACGTCCCCTGGAACGAATGCTCGATCAGCGGGTCGGTGACGTTATTTCGCAACAACGTCCGGCCGTAATCGAGCACGAGGCCAAAACTGATGGCGCGCGCGCCGAGGATGTCCGTCCCATTGACGGTGAAGAGTCCCTTCGAGTCCAGCGATGGACGAAAGAGGTGCGTATCGAACCCATCGCCGTTCGACGAGGGAATGGCGTTCTGAGCGGAGGCTTCTCGCGAGACGGCGACGACGGCGAGTGCAGCGCCCATTACCAGCGCGCGCCAACCAGCGCGATCAACCATTAGCTGGGGTCCCTTCCCGTGCCGCCACCCCTTCCGCATGGGCGGACATTTCCTCCTCCGGCGAGGCTAACACAGAGGAGCCCGGTAGGAGGGGTCGACAAAGAGCGCTACTCTCGCCAAGAGCTCAAGTGAGGGCGTCGCATTTTGGCTCGTGGGTGCGTTGTCCTGCCGGCATCCTCATGATCGGCCTTACCGTCGTCGCAGCAAGCTCGAGCTCGAGGTTCGCCCGCGCCGCGGACGTTTCTTTCGACGGCACCTGGGCGATGGCCCCGTTGACCGAATCGTTCGTAGTTCAGCAGTGGGGCGCTCCGTGCGGCCCGCCCCCCGTCTCCGGAACGATGCTTCCCGCCGCTCCGGTCACGATTCAGAACCGAGGGGGTGAGCTCGTCATCGCGCGCGATCGGCGCGTCCTTCGGACCGACTCCTGCCTCGACCTGCTGCCCACACTCGCGCGGCAAACGCACTCGCGCGAAGCCCGATCCTGGCGCACGCAGTGCGCCACGCCTCCGAGCGATCCAAGGCACGCGGTGGTGAACACCGCCTTCTTCCTCGCCCCGGGTGACGATGCGATCTCGATCGCCGAAACAGGGCGCTATGAGTTCACCATCAGCGGCGAGCGTTGCGTCGCCGACGTCAAGCGGGCTGCGTCAATGTCCCGTCTGCCTGCGGGGGCCACCCCGACGACGAGCTCCAATGCCACCGGAACCGAAATGCCCAGGGCGAAACCGAACTGCAGCGCGCCGGGCGAGCCGGTGCGTCTGGAGGTGCGTCCGTCGCGCAAACTGCTGCGGCTCGGCGACGTTTTCGCCTTTCGCGGCGTCGTAATCGACGCGAACGGGTGCGCTACGAGCACGCCCATTCAGTGGGCAATCGGTCCGGTCACATTCGACGATCACATGCCGCACACCGTGCGGCCGTACATCGACGCCACGGGCAAGCTGAGCGCCCCGGTGGGGGACTTCACCGATGCGACCTTCGACGTCGTCGCCTCGGCGGCGGGGCGTGAGGCTCGGGCTTCTGTGGAGGCTACATCGAGCGCGAACTACGAGGCGCTGCTCGCACAATCGGGACTCGACTCGAACGGCGAACGAGACGAGCCTGCGGTGGCGATACTGGCCACGAACGCGATTGGCGCCGAGCGGGCGAGTGCGGAGGACGGCTCTTCCCGGCGGCGCCTCACGTTCGTATCCATCGTCGGAGGGCTCGCCCTGATTCTCGGCATCGTGGCCTTCATCGGCTTTCGACGAGCGCGCAGCGCCCGCGAAGCGGAACGGGTAGCGGAAGTGCGCCACGCCGAGAAGATGCGCGACTACGAGAAGCGCAAGAGTGATCATGATCGCCAGCACGCGGAGCAGATGCGGGCACACATCCAGAGCGTTGCGATCGCTCAACAACAATCGGCTGCCGCAGCCGCTCGTGGCATCGATACCGGCCCGGCCTTTTGCCCATCGTGCCGGCGCGAGTTTCCGGGAGGAACCGCGTTCTGTCCTTTTGATTCCAATCGACTGGTGGCGATTGCCGGCCATGAGGAGCTTTTGGCAGGGCCGGCCGGCGGCATCTGCCCGGCCTGCAAACGCGGCTTCAACCCCGGCGTGCGAGTCTGCCCGCACGATGGAGAGGAGCTGGTTCCGCCCGCCGCGGTGGACCCCCGCAAAGGTCCTTCCGTCCCCCCGGTAAGGGGAAAGATATGCCCCACTTGCGGAGGTCGCTTCGATGGAGCCGCTGCGTTCTGCGGAAAAGACGGCACGCAGCTCGTGCTCCTGAACTAATGGTAAGTCCCGCTGGGTGTCCGTCTTACCCGCCAGGTCGGATAGGCTCGCAGGAGCGGACGGACCGCGCGCATTCGCGCTACCATGGCGGCTCCGGATGAAGATCACGTGCCAGGCGTGCCAAGCCAAATACACGATCGCCGACGAGAAGGTCGTCGGAAAGGTCGTAAAGATTCGCTGCAAGAAGTGCGGCGCCTCCATCGTCATCAACGGCAACGAGTCGGCGACCGGCTCTTCTGCGCCGCCCCCCGGCGGAGGGGGAGTCGAGGAGGTAAAGGTCGCCTCTTGGACGGTCAACGTGGCCGAAGGCGATCAGCGAACGATGACCGAAGCGGAAATCGTCGACGCTTACAGAACTGCCGTCGTCAACGACGACACGTTCTGCTGGCGCGAAGGCATGGCCGACTGGCTGTCTCTCCAAGAGATCGCGCCCCTGTATGCGGCGTGCGCGAAAGTACGTCCACCCTCTCCAGCTGACACCAGCGACGAGGATCAGCCGACCGTGATTCACGACGGCAGCGCGGCTCTGCTCGGCGCTGTGGCGGCGGCACCTCGTCCCGCCGCCAGGCCGTCCGACCGGGCTGTCGCCAAGGATGGCAACGGCGCGGGAGCGGTGTCGGGACCTCCCCCCGCTGCGACTGTGGCCGCCCGGCGTGCTGGAGGCCGCGGCACGGCGGCCGACCTCTTTGGCGGTGCCGCCCGAGCCGGCGGCGACGACGAAGTCATGACGAGCCTGCCGGCGAATGTCAGGCAGCAGCATCCCGACAAGGCGACCGGCGCACGCAACGAGAATAGTGTGCTGTTCGAGCTGAAAGGCAAAGAGGAGGGTCCTCCTGGGCCGGCCATGGTCGCCACGAACGAGGCCTCCGGGCTCATCGACATTCGTCAGTTGAGCGCGCAAATGCATTCCTCGGCCGAGAAGAGGGAGAAGAACGTCCGGGTCGACGACATCATGAACCTCGGCGCGGCGGGGGGATTGAGTCCGGGCATGACAGCTCCCCTTCTTTCGGCGCCGTCCCTCGAGCACTATTCCCAGCCGCCGCCGAGCCTCCTCGGCGCGATGGGTGGCGCCGCAGAGGCGAAGAACAAGGCGCTCGTCTTCCTCGCCCTGGGCGCAGGTACCTTTTTCCTTGTCGCCGCGATCGGGATCGCCATGTTCCTCGTGCGAGGCGGCAAGGAATCCGCATCGACCGACCAGGAGAAGACGACTGCCGCTGCCAGCGCCTCGGCGAAGCCCGGTGCTTCGACATCGGAAGCGCCCCAGCCCGCAGCTTCCGCGTCGGCCTCGGCTGCGGCTGCGCCGGAACCGACCGCGACGGAAAGTGCCACCGCGCAAGCGAAGGAAACGAAAGAGACTTCGCCCAAGGAAACCAGCCCCGCACCCGTGCCCATGCAGCCGAAGGTGGCGGCGGCGGCTCCGGTCGCCAAAGAAACGAATGTATTCGCCCCCGCGCCTGCTGCTGCACCCGCCGCCGAGTTCAACATGGGGGAGGCGCGTTCGCGGCTCGCCGCAGTTGCCGCCGGAGTCCAGACATGCAAACGCGGCGACACATCAGGCTCGGGCCGAGTGGAGATCGTGTTCGCCCCCAGCGGCGCCGTGCAGTCGGCCAATCTCATGGCGGGGTCGCCGTTCGACGGAACCCCGACCGGTAAGTGCGTCGAGGCTCGCTTCCGGGGCGCGCGCGTGCCGGCCTTTGGCGGCAGTCCGTTTACGGTGACGAAGAGCTTCAGCATCAATTGAGGTGCCGTGTCGTCCCTTTTCGTCGGCTTGGTGGCGTTTACGGCCTCCTCTTGGGACTGAGA
>Ga0210409_10007732_pt1 | contig 11037 bp, 11 predicted proteins | sample IncBWH17MmetaG_FD_161649 | JGI IMG/M metagenome (GOLD analysis project Ga0210409, IMG submission 161649) | Forest soil microbial communities from Barre Woods Harvard Forest LTER site, Petersham, Massachusetts, United States - Inc-BW-H-17-M | ecosystem: Environmental > Terrestrial > Soil >...
CGCATAGAGGATGTGACCTCAATCAAGGTCGACGTCGACGCGTTTCCGACCTTGGACAATTTCGCCTGGCGCGCCTTCATTGCGCTCAATTGGCCCTCGCTGACTGACCCTGCTCATCGCGGCGTTCCTGACCGCGCCAAGACGCTTGGCGATCCCGGCACCCGCGTCTGGGAGACCTTCAAAGCCCGTTATGAACTGTTCCAGGTCGGTCCGGACGGCAGCCCCATCGCGTCTCAGCCGTGGGCGACCTACGACGCGGCGAACCCTTGCGGAGCGGATGTCAACGGTCGCGCGAAAACGCTTGCGACGTTCGATCCGTTCATGGATTTCAATCAATCCGGCGTGGCCGCCAATCCGCTCGTAGCGCAGAATCACACCTATACTCGCTACGAAACGCGCATCAACGAACCGGAGTACTCGGCGCTTGCGCTCAGCGGCTGGAGCCTGGGCGAGAACCTGCCCGATCAGGACCATCCTGCGCAATTGTCCGCCGGGTCGATCGCGGTCAAGGCCGCATGGCGCCTTCTCACCACGGCAGACACGCCGGCCATGCGGGCGCGCTATTACGTGGTCGAGAACGCCAACGTCGTCGACGTCGCCAAAACGCTCGCCGCGCGGCGCGTCGTCTGTTCGAAAAGCGACGTCGCGTTGGTCGGCCTGCATATCGTGATCAGGACGTCACACCGGCCGCAAGGAGTGTGGGGCACTTTCGAGCACGTCGACAACGTGCCCCCGGCTGGCGCGGGCGAAGCGCGAGAGCCGGACGCCAGGGACGCGGGAGCGCCCTATTCCTATTTCGACGCGTCGAAGCCCAAGCTCGGCCTTTGGCCGAAGTTCGGCTCGCCCGGCACCTTTCCGGTCAGCATTGATCATCCGCCCCAGACCGACCCCGCGCCGATGCAGGTGGTGCGCCGGCATCCGATCCATCTCTCGACCATGGCGATGAATCGGGCTTATTGGGCGCTGCCGGGAATCAAGGGAACCGTCTGGGAGCATTACATGCTGGTGGCCACCCAATGGCCGACCTTCACCCATCCAATCGACCCGCATAACGACGGCGTCTATTTTCCAGAAGCGCGCAAGGAAAACCTCGTCAACACGACGATCGAAACGTACCTCCAGGATCCACCGTCGAGCTGCATGTCCTGCCATCAGGTTTTCAACGCGCGCGGACGCGACTTCGTCGGTATGCTCGCCAGTTTTCGCTGAGGCCGACGTCGCGGCCGCTCACTGCGCGGGGAGCACGAGTTTTGCGTCGAGGATGACTTTTGACGGAATTTCGGACATACGGGGCGGCTGCGGAACTTTTGGACGGCTATCGCGAGCAGGCGCGATTGCGCGTGCACAGGCGCCAGGCGGCCAGAGGTTAGACGCGATGGCGCGGGCGGGAGCAGAGTCCAAGGCGCTGATTCTGCTGCTGACGTTTTTTCCGCAATGCGTCGTCTCCATGCTGAGCATGACCCCGCCCGTCATGGCCAGCCAGATCGCCCTCTCTCTCGGCCTTTCGCCGCAGATTGCCGGTGTCTATGTCGGGGTAGTCTACGCCGGCGCGACCCTCAGCAGCTCGTTCTCGGCCTCGCTGATCACGCGGCTAGGCCCGCTGCGCACCAGTTTTGCCTGCGTAGTGACCGCCGGCGCCGGGCTCGCGCTACTTGCCGTTCCGAATCTCGCCGCCTCCTTGTTGGCGACCGCCATCATCGGACTGAGCTACGGCCCGCTGACGCCGGCGAGTTCACACGTGCTGGCGCGCTACCGCAGCGGCGCGGGCATGGCCTTCCTGGTTTCGGTGCGCCAGACCAGCGTGCCGATGGGCGGCGTACTCGCCGGCTTCGTCGCGCCGCCGCTCGTTCTCGGGTTGGGCTGGAACCCCGCCTGTGTGTTCATTGGCGGGGTAACCGCCGCGCTCGGGGTAGCTGTCTGGATCGCAGTGTCCGTGGTTCGCAACGAGCTACCGGACAAACCGCACGGACGTAGCGCCAGCCTTTTCGAGCCGGTTCGCTTCATTTTCCGTCGCCCCGGCCTCGCCTCGCTTGCGACGAGCTCGGTTGTCTACGCGGCGATGCAACTGGTTCTGAGTTCGTTTCTCGTCGTCTATCTGACAAGCGTAGCCAGCCTGGATCTCGTGCTCGCCGGCGCGCTGCTGAGCGCCAGCCAGCTGGCCGGCGTGGCGGGCCGCCTCGGCTGGGGTTTCGTCGCGGATCGGGTGGCGGCACCACGTCTACTGCTGCTTGGCATAGCGCTACTGATGGCAGTAGCTGCCGGGTTGATGAGCCTGTTTACGGCGGCATGGCCGGTGGGCGCGATCGCCGCCGTTGTCATTTTGTTTGGCGCCACCGCCAGCGGATGGAACGGCGTGTTCCTGGCGGAAATCATCCGCGACGTCGGACCCGCTGAAGTGGGCCTCGCGACATCGGGAAGCATGATGTTTGCCTATATGGGAACCATCCTTGGACCGTCACTATTCGGCGGGCTGGGGAGCGCCGTCGGCTTCCCGAAAGCATATCTCGTCATGGGCGCGGCCGTGCTGCTAGGCGGCATCCTCGGAGCATTCGGGCGCGCGGGTCGGTCAGACAATGCACGGGCCTGACCGTCCGGTTCGCCCAGTTGATTTCCTTGAACCGGGCGCGAGAAGGGCGGAGATTGTATTTCGCCGCCCGATCATGCGAAAACAGCTGCCACCAGGCACGAGCCATCGGGGACTGACGCGATGTCCTTTAAGCTCAGCAGCCAAAGCTTTCGCGACGGCGATTACCTTTCCGAAGCTCATATATTTTCGAAAGAATTCGGCTTTGGTTGCGCGGGAGGTAATCAGTCTCCGCACCTGACGTGGTCGGGCACGCCAAGCGGAACGAAAAGCTTCGCCGTAACCTGCTATGACCCTGACACTCCTACCGGCAGCGGGTTTTGGCACTGGCTCGTTGTGAATATTCCGGCCACTACGACCGAATTGCAGCTCGATGCGGGCAACCCGCAGGCTGGCAAGCTCCCGGCGGGAGCTCTTCAAACGCGAACGGACGTCGGAAAGCCGGGTTACGGCGGTCCCCTCCGAACGATCATCCGCACCGCTACATCTTTACGGTATTCGCGGTTTCGCAAGAGACACTTCCGGTTACGTCAGATACGTCGGCTGCGGTATATTCAGTGGTCGCCCGCGCTGGGGCGCGGCCGGACGAGCGATAGACGATCACCGTAAACAGCAGCATGCCGGTCAAGACGGTGAGCCAACCGGTAATGAGCACTGGCATGAAGCGGTGGCGGTCGCCGAGCCTTACGCACGCGATGCCGATCGGGAACAGGATCGCACCGACTACGCTGACGATCGCCTGAAGCGGCGCGAGTTGGCTCGCTGCGGCCTCCGGTACAGTGCGGTAGTATAGCGCGGACAGGAACATCGCGACATAGCCGAGCAGAATGAAATGGGCATGCGCCGGCGCCAGCAGGAAATTCTGCGTGATGCCCATGGCCATACCGAACACCATGCCGGCCACGCCGATCGAAACGCTGATGCGAAATAGCCAGTTGATCATCATCGTTTCTTTGATCATCATCTTTCTTTCGAAATCCAAACCTTGGGCCAGACGCCGATGTCCGGCTCGTTAAATGAGAGTGAGGGATTGGTCGACTTCAGACGGACGTCCCACTCAGGCGCGCGTTCGGTGGACTCCGCATTATTTCCGTTTCTGCCGGTCCGAGCTGCACGTCATCGATCATTGCAAAGGCCCGAGGACGACTTTATCAAAGGCGAGGTCGTACTTCCCTCCGCGTATGGCTTCCACTTTCCATAATTTCCCGTTTCCGGGCGACGACACGAGAAAATCTCCCGAAGTTGTGGTCGTTCCGATAAACTGCACGTATTCGACGCCTTTAATTGGCACGTCGGTCGTGAACTTCACACCGGTCGCTCCGCCTCCCCTGTACTCTGCGTCCCATTTCACCGAAACCAAGGCAGGCCCAATTGCACTTGTGACAGTTTGGATCTGTAATGGTTTGAAGAAGCCACCTGCGAACGCAACGGCAGGCAGACCGTTGAAATATCCCGTCGCCACAAGCCCTCGCCACAGATCTGAAAGCCTGGGTCGCACTTTGCTAAGTTTCAGCCCCGTCGACTCCTGCAGAATCCGTGCGGCGTCCTCGATGTTATCAGAGACCTTAACGAACTCCTGAATTTGAGGGGCATCTTTGCTGGGGACATACCCTTCGTGAGCACACAACAGATACGTGAGTTTCGGTGCGGTGGCAGCCTGCCGCGGTCCAGCCACAGTCTGCTTGCCATTGCGTAGTGCAATGATTAGTCCCTCGCCACGTTTTACGTCAATTATCCAGAAATAGTCGACGCGAAGATCCTTGTCGTCACCCAAGACTTGCCCCTGCCAAATCCCGTGGAGTGTTTTCGCAATCCTTTCCTTGGGAAATTCTCGCGCATTGCTGGTAGGAATGATGGAAGCTGGGTCAATCCGACCGCTCTTGAGTTGGCCACTTTTGGTCGAACAGCTCTCTAAATCCGTTTTGACGATAGCGTCTAGCTGCGTCTCAGTTAGGGTCCGCCCCTGCGCATACGAGGGGCTAGGCATCAGGCCGAATGCGCAGCACACAACAAGCTTAATGAGCAAGCTGTAATTTTTCATTGCCCTCTCCAATCAGCGCATTGAGTGGTGTAAAGTGCCATCAGCGGCGATATTATCGCGATACATCGGGCAATTCCTCTCCCGGATTGCTGAATTGTTAAAATCGCGACCAGTTCGAATGGATCGAAAAGATCGCGGCCGACTTGAACAGATTTCCTCCCGTACATAATTCTTCTCCTGAGTGGAAAACTGTGGAAAATCGCGCCGGCGATTTCGGCGCTCGGATGACTGGAGCCAATCGCGAAGATTCATCTCTTACTACTGCCTACTCGTTTTCTGGGAGTGCTTCAATTTCGAATCGAAATTCCACCGTTCTGTTCATGCAATTTGTTTTCGTCGGACCAAATTGCGCGGAAAAGAGAACGCGCCAATCTCGGAAAGCGTGGCTTCCAATCGCGAACGAAATGCTGCAGTCTGTGTGTCTCTGATGGAAGTCGGCATTTGGAACCGAATCTCGTCATCTGACTCGGAATATTTCAGAAGATTTGTACCTCATAGTATGAGTTTAGGATCTCGACAATAATTTCGTTTCCGCACATTGATCCTCTATCGCATATCGCACGTTACCACATTTGTTTCGACCCCGTGATACCGCGGCCATCTGATATCGTCGCCGCCGCGCCCGACTTCTATATAGATTAGTAAAATGACCAGTTGCCGTCCTAGCGAAGGGAGTCACACTATTTCTCCGTTTGTGAATCACCAAGTTGCAAGACTTGTTGTCTTAACTCATCGCCGGCCGACCTAGCGATCAATCCTTTAAATAGATGACGGCAATCACCTTGCTTATAGTGGGCAATCGCGATAACCGAGACTATACTGCCGTACCTAATCCAATATTTAATCATCGCCACAATAGCGCTCGAAGCGTGAGCGGGCGCCATTGTAAGAGACAAGGTCGGCCCGCGAATTCCCTGCTGAAGGGCCGGCAATCCAGCCACTATACTCGGGCTCGCTCCGGCAAATCGTAGCGGTGAAATAGTCCCTTGCGCTGCTGTGCGCGAGAGTTCTCGTATCGTACTCAAACTACATTCATCGCTTACCACGATCATCCCTGTATGTTGAGGCACGATTCCGCCTTCATCTTCGATCAGCAATTGCGTGAAATCCGCAGCTGCCCAAGCAACTGGCGTCGCATAAAAGGACGGCCTATTTCGCACTTTTATGTCGCTGTATACGGCTGTCTTCACTGCCATGACCGTGCGCTCGATCTTCAAAATGAGAGTTTCATTTCGTCATCGACTAATCTTCCAGGTGTGCTGTGCATTTGCAGTTGCGCTCGCGCGATTAAGGCGGTGTTGAATCCTCCGAAACCAAGCGTGACGCTTACACCATAAGGGCCGCTGAGCCGACGCCCTTTAGGGCCTGGGAATCTCGCGGAGATGCTGCCTATAGGATCGGTTAACCCGACCGTGGCTGGCGCGAGCTGCCGATTCAATATTTGGAGCAGAAGAATAAACTCGACCACGCCACAGGCGCCGAGAGAGTGTCCCAGAGCTCCCTTGGTTCCAACAATCGTGAGCATTTCATTGTCTGCAAACACTTCCTCGATGACCTTCGCTTCCAGGTCGTCGTTGAGCTGCGTCCCTGTGCCGTGCGCAAGATAGAGCGCCAAATCGCCATAACTCAGCTCGGCTGCAAGAAGGGCCCGGTCAAGTGCCAGGCGAACCGACAGGCCAGAGGGATCGGGAGAAGTCAGTCCAAACGCATCATTCGAACCCCCTATCCCAAGCAGCTTTCCCCTATCCTCGGGGCAATCCTCAATTCGCATAAATACCACTGCAGCCGATGCTTCGCCGAGCAACATTCCGCTTCGACCAATGTCAAAGGGCTTTGGATCGCCAACCGACATTGTTCCTAAGGTGGAATGTGCAAGTCGCTTGGCTGCGGTTACGATATCCACGGCTACAACGATTGCTGTGTCTATCGTTTTGCAATCAAGCATAGCGGCGGCGAGGGCGATCGCATCAGATCCCGAAGAACAGCCGGATCCGACCACAATTGGATCAAGGTCGCATCCCACGTTGCGCACGCAATCTTTGGCCCAAGTTGACATCGTATCGCTACCCGCATCGTCGAGCAGATGGCCATAGCTCGTGGCAAACACAAAGGTGCAACGGTCTCGTGTTTTCTGCAGGTCTATCGAGAGCGTGTCCAACACTTTGCGGATAACGTATGTCGCAAGATATCGCTGCCATTGGCTGTCACGCACCGCATGACACGGTCGTGACGGCACGACTGCGGCTAAAGCGCTTCGCAGTTTCCATGGCGACGGCTGGGGAGAGAAGCCTGAGCGCTGGTCGAACAGAGCATTGATAGTCGCGTCACCTTCGCCTAGGGGAGTTACCATTGACCAAGCGGCAACGGCTAATGGGTTCATACGCTGTCTCACCATTCCACGTTTGAGGGATAGTCACCTGAACTAAGCCTTGTGGTCTTTCGCGCGTTCCGGCTGCGCGGGTCATAGTTGCAGGCCGGGCGACAATGCCCTTCTCTCAAGCTCTCCTGAACTGTCACCTCACGGCCCTGGCCAGCATTAGTGACTCTCAACCACCGATAAGGAATCCACTACTTTGCAAAACTCCTCTATATGCACTGCCACACGATCTGGGCGATCAAGCATAAAATAATGCTCCCCTTCCAACCATTCGATGGACAGGAACTTCGACGTGTAGCCCCCCCACTCTGCTAGTGCGGCCGCATTCGTCATCTTGTCATCTCTACCTGCCAAAGCGAGTATTGGCACATTGATCTTTGTTTCACCGGGGTCGTAATCACGGATCATCGCTTGATCATTGCGGAGTACGCTGAGGAAATGTTGGGCCATGGCGAAACTTAAACCCTTTGGTACGATGCTGAGTTCCTGCAATTCGTTGAATAAGCTCCGGTCATCCAAGCCCGGAACTCGGCGCAACCAGTCGTTTATGTGTCTTGGAGCATTGCGTCCGGACACCACCATAAAGAGTGGAAGCTGCATTCCCCTCGCTTCGATCAACTTGATTGATTCAAAGGCGAGGAGCGCTCCCATGCAATGCCCATGCAGAATATATCTCTCGGTGATTGTATCTATTTCACGGAACGCGTGTGCCGCACATTCTGGGATAGATTTGGCGTATACTTCATGAGATCTTTTTCCGCGTCCAGGTACTTCCACGGGAACAACACGTCCGACATTGCGCGGAAAGCGATCAACATAAGAACGATAGCTGGAAGCGCTGCCGCCGCCATACGGAAAGAGGAATATGCTTTTCATGGTTTTGGCTCCTTATCTCTTTCTTTAGCTTTGGTCTCGATATCCACACCGATTAATCTCGACGCTCCGCCATGGCATGCGCTGTGTAAATTCCGGCTGATCCGCAAAGCTCGCTATTCTTTGCAATACGGCGCGTCGTGTTTACCATCGTTGTCCATCACTATCACTGGAAAAGGAGGACCGATAGGGCTGTGGTACATCGGGAACTTCACAGTGGACAGGGGTCCGGTGGGGTGTTTGAAGCGTGCAAAACATGTTCCCCTGCCGGGCGGAGTAGTTCCCGATACGCTGTATAGCGTTGTCGAACTCGGCAAATTCGGAGAGGCATTGCTCACGTTTGCTGTCAGCGTGAGGCTTTGAAGGTCCCAATTATCGTCCTCCCGCCCTCTCGGGAACTGCATCAACTGAATCGTTAAGGTGTTGGTTGATGAGCGGTCGAACGCATTTGCCGGCAACTTTAATGTATTCGTTGAAAATGGCTTCCAAAAGACTCCTGGCTGCTGCTTCGCACAGGATTCAAACGTCCCGTTGTCCGAATACTTCAGGCACCACTTTGTAGTGGCAGTTTCCGATGCCAGGGTTGCTTGTAGCGCGCTGTCGTCGCGAGCGTCGTCGGCTCCCGTCTGGATGGTCAAATCGAGGGATGTGAACTCGCCGCAGACGTAGTTCTGGGTGATGCTCGCACTGGCTCCACTCAGGTTGGCCGCAAACGCCTTGATCGTTTGCGATATGAACACGTCTCTGGGTCCGCCGGTAGTCCTTTCAGAATTCAAGGTGGGTTCACTCCCATCGGTGGTAAAGAAAATTGTGGCACTAGGATCGCTGTCAGTCATAGTCACTGAGTACGGACACGCGCCCGTCCCGGCTGCTGGGAAGAATGTGGGAACAGGCGGCGCGGTCCGCGAGGCGCCGCGAGGTTGCTCGCCATCTCGAATTGCCGACAAAACGCTTATAGCGCATATGAGGACACACAGAGTTACCAGTCGAATTAGACTCATATACCACCTCGCTTTCCGTGCTCTCGGTGCTTTTCGGTCCGTCCTTTGTTATTTGTGAAAGACGTCATTTCTCTCTTGAACAATTTCGTCGGGGATTTCGTGTAATCGAAGGGACGACCTCACAAGTCTCTTGATCTCTTCCAGATCCAGTATCTTGTCATCCTTTGCCCACACACGCATTACAAGTGAATCGATATCCCTCGCCGTTGTGCGCGCACACTCTACATCCGGATGCAGTTCGGCGACACGGTCGATACTCCGGGTATTCAGTTTTTCGCCTTTTACAATCAGGATGTCGGCTCGCCGCGCAACGTAGCGGAGGTAGCCGACGGAATCCTTTGTAAAGAGATCTCCCGTTTCAAGGAACCCATCGGATGTGAACGGTTGGCGCACCATATCTCCTCCAACCTTCCGACGACAGACGGATGGTGTCTTAACCAATAGCTGGCCGACGCCGTCAGCATCCGGCATTTCGATTCTTGTTGAGATGCCACTGAAAGCCAAACCCACAGAGTCGTAGGTCTCGACGGGCGCAATGTGCGCCGGCAGCACGGAAACTCGCGGTCCCGCCTCTGTCAGACCATAAGTAATGTAAAGTTCGTTGAAAAACGGCTTGCTCAGTAAACTCTTCACGTCTTCACGGGAGAATCGATCGCCACCAATGCTCATTGATCGCAAGGCAGGCAATACAGTTCCACGTCGAAGAAGGTCCCGAGCAATCGTAGGTGTGATTCCACATATCGATATACGCTCTTTCTGAATAAGATCCGCAAAGCGAGGGGCGTTGAAGGGTGGGCCGTCGATTTTGAGTTCGCAGCCGCTAGTGATTGATCCGATGCATTGAGTGATAAGTCCGTAGGAGTGATACATCGGCAGTACAACGAGCTGTTTGTCGGCCGCGGTTATATTAAGAGCCCTGTTTGTCATGCTCGCGTTGCATACGAGCGACTCCACCGTATGAACGCACGCGGTTTGCGATCCGGACGTACCAGTAGTGAGCATCAGGACATCGAACGGTTCGTATGATGGCGGAGTGCGATCGCAAACAACGGCATAAAACGCGCCAATCCTAGCAAAGTGTTTCGCTTGGTAGCGGGCCGGATCCAATTGAGGCCCTACGATCGCTGCAATCTTTAACGATTTTTGGAGCGCGCTTACGAGCGACGCTTTCGTCGATGGTGCGATCGCACAGGGAACGTAACCATTCGCGAGAGCAGCGAGCCAATGAAAAAGAAATTCGACACTGTTGGGCGCGAAGATGACTACTGCGGACCCTGGCTGCAATGCTAATCGACTGTAGCCTTCGAATATCTGGTCGTATTTTGGTGGGGCATCGCCGAAATCAGAAATGCGCCGCCTGAGATCATCGGCGCTGTCAATAATCATCCTCGAGGCCGCACTCATCTCGTTATTCCATTTATGGATTGCGCTTCATCAGCGACGGAGTCTTATTCCACGCCAGACCATCTCTGATACACCTCGACACAAAACTACGGCCGCACAGTGTTGGCACCGCAAAGCCGATTGATCAGGCTTGTAAGAGACGATATTGTTGAGAAGTTTTCTGGCTTAAAGTCGTCATCGGAAATAGCGATATTAAATCGCTTCTCAACTTGCTCCCTTAACTCGACAAAACCGAGCGAATCGATACCGAGGTCTTGCCGGAGAGAATAGCTTGGAAGGATCCTATCCTTCTCCAATTCCACGAAGAGATCTTCGATCAGAATATCTCTAAGACAATCTTCGATAATGCTCATCACGCTTCTCCATTTTGTTACTCACAGGTATCACGTCCATCTCGATGAACCGTTTCATATTGTTAGGGATCAAAGTCACCACTAGCTGTCATAAGTCGATTTGGTACCCACAGCGACCAGCGCGTGACGCGGAATTTGCGCTACATATCGGCCCTCCTTCTGCCGAATCGATATCGGTCCCAGCGTTTCGGTTATGTAGCGCTCAAGGCAAGGCGCGACATCGCATGCGGAGTCCGCGACCTTGATCAGGTCATACATGTCGTACATGTGCATGAGTGCATTGTGCTTGGCTTGTTCTGGTGAGCGTCCGTGTAATGTGAACGGATCGGGGATTTCAAATACCCTAACGTCACGAAACCCTGCGCTTGTAAGGAGATGGAGCATTTCGTGGCGCGCGACCACCG
>Ga0210409_10007734_pt1 | contig 11036 bp, 6 predicted proteins | sample IncBWH17MmetaG_FD_161649 | JGI IMG/M metagenome (GOLD analysis project Ga0210409, IMG submission 161649) | Forest soil microbial communities from Barre Woods Harvard Forest LTER site, Petersham, Massachusetts, United States - Inc-BW-H-17-M | ecosystem: Environmental > Terrestrial > Soil >...
CAGAAGGACAGAAGGTATCGTATTTCGAACCGCGCGTGTCAGAGACCAGCGCGACGATCTTCGAACATTGCGCGCGTGCCCTCGACCGCAGCCTCGCCGTTGGCCGCCACGGCCTGCCGCTCATGGGCACCGGCGACTGGAATGACGGCATGGACCGCGTCGGCGAGCAGGGCAAGGGGGAAAGCGTATGGCTCGGCTGGTTCCTGCATACGGTGCTCTCCGAGTTTGCCAAGCTGGCAGACGCGCGCGGGGAGCCAATGCGCGCCGAGACCTGGCGACTCCATGTGAGCGCTCTCAAGGCAGCGATCGAGCGAGAGGCTTGGGACGGCGAATGGTATCGCCGGGCCTACTTTGATGACGACACGCCGCTCGGCTCCGCCAAGAACGAGGAGTGCCGCATCGATTCCATTGCCCAGTCCTGGGGAGTCATTAGTGGCGCCGCCGAACCAGGCCGCGCAGCGCGGGCCATGGCTGCGCTCGAGCAGCATCTTATACGTCCGCAGGACGAACTCGTTCTCCTTCTGACGCCGCCCTTCGATCACTCGGCGCTTGAGCCCGGCTACATCAAGGGGTACGCCCCGGGGATCCGGGAGAATGGTGGCCAGTACACGCACGCCGCGGCCTGGGCGGCCGTTGCGTTCGCGGCGCTCGGCGACGGCGACAGAGCCGTTCGATTGTTCCAGATGCTGAACCCCATCAACCACGCCATCACGCGAGCCGGAGTGCAGCGTTACAGGGTTGAGCCGTATGTCGTTTCGGGCGACGTCTATTCGGAGCCGCCGCATGTCGGGCGCGGGGGGTGGAGCTGGTACACAGGATCGGCGGGCTGGCTTTATCGCCTAGGAATGGAATGGATGCTGGGATTCCACGTGCGGGGAATGGCACTGCGCATCGATCCCTGCATCCCTCGAAGCTGGCCAGGTTTCTCGATTACCTTCCGGTATCACTCGGCGATCTATAAGATCAGAGTCGAAAACCCGTCGAGCGTCACTCGTGGCGTGGCCCTGACCTCAGTCGACGGCAGGGTAATGGCCGGCCGTGCCGATATCGCACTCATCGACGACGGAACCGAGCACCAGGTTTTGGTTGTCCTGGGGTGATCGGCCGGTAGCAAGATCGCGACCGGTTGAACGCCATCCCGGTTCATCGATAGCTGGCCGCCTGCATTTCAAACATCTCCGCATAGCGGCCGCTGCACCGGACGAGTTGATCGTGTTTGCCCTGCTCGGCGATTCTGCCATTCTCGAGCACGAGGATTCGGTCCGCCATGCGAACCGTAGAGAAGCGGTGGGAAATGAGTAGCGCCATCTTCCCGGCGGTGAGTTCGGCGAAGCGCTCGAATACATCGTGCTCGGATCTAGCATCGAGCGCGGCTGTCGGTTCATCAAGGATTAGCAGCTGCGCGTCGCGCAAATAGGCACGCGCGAGAGCCATTTTCTGCCACTCGCCGCCCGACAGGTCCACTCCTCCTTCAAAGCGGCGCCCGAGGACCTGGTCATAGCCCTTGGCAAGCCGGCGGATGACCTCTTCGGCATGGCTCTTGTGCGCGGCACTGCGGATGCGAAACGGATTGTTTCGTTCTTCGATTTGGCCGATGGCGATGTTCTCGGACGCGGTCATGTCATAGCGCGCGAAGTCCTGGAAAATCACTCCGATCTCGCTCCACAAATCCTCGAGGTTGTACTCGCGGAGGTCTACGCCGTCGAGCAAAATCTGCCCTTCTGTCGGGTCGTAGAGCCGCGTGAGCAATTTCACAATTGTTGTCTTACCTTGGCCGTTTTCGCCCACCAGCGCGATTCGCGATGAAGGTTCCAACCGGAAACTGATGTTCTTCAGCACGACTCTCGAATTTCCCGGGTATGCGAACGAGACGTTCTTGAATTCGAAGCCCTGGCGGATAGGACGCGGCGCGGCCAGCGCTCCTGGTTTCGAGACAATCTTGGGCTCAACGGAGAAGAACTCGAACAGGTCGGTCATGAAAAGCGCCTGGTCGGCAATGATTGAAAACGTCGAGAAGAATGCCTGAATATTTGTGCTCGCACCCGCAATGGCACCCGCCAGCAGGGTCATAGCCCCCAGTGTAAGTGCGCCACCGACGGTTCGATAGATCACGAACGCATAGGTCCCGTAATACCCAAACGTGCCGAGCAGCGTTAACAGTGCGCCGAAAAACAGTTTTTGTTTTGCCAGTCCGACCGTCTGATGGTGAAGTTCGTCAGAAATCGTGGTGTAGCGATCGACCAAGTACGGCGCCAATCCGAACAACTTCAGCTCTTTGGCGTTCTCCCGGCTCCCGCCGAGAACTCTCAGGTATTCCAGCTGACGCCGCGCGGTCGTCTGCTGAAAATTCAACGAGTAGCCGAGAAAAGCGAAGTGGGTCTCGCCCAGAAACGCCGGAACGACGCAGAGGATCAGAGCCAAAAGAAGCCAGGGAGAGAACAGAAAGATGCTAGCGGCTAAGCTCGCCGCCGTCACAGCTTGTTGAAATAGGCGCCCGGCCGACTGAACCATCACGATGCGGTCCGTGCCCTGCACCCTGGCGCGCTCGAATTTGTCGTAGAATAGCGGGTCTTCAAACGTCGTCAGATCTAGGCGCGACGCATGCTTGACAATCCGCGTGCTGATGTGCCGAGTAAACTTGTCTGCCAGCACGCTATCGAAGAAATCGAGAACACGAACCAGAATCGTAGCCACGCTGGCAAGGGCGAATTCGAGCGCGACCAGCCACCAGAACTTCCCCGGAAGCGCCGTGTGATGCGACATCAAGCCATAGATCGCATCGATGATCATCTTTGTTACGGTCAGCATTACGAGCGGAATCAAAGAAGCCGCCACCCGGGCCCCAAGGCTCGCAACGACAACTCCGGGAGCGGACTGCCAGACCATCTGGAAAATCGGAGGGGTGGCCCGAAGCGCTTTTAGTCGTTCGCGCCATTTGGGGACTGACGGCTTCTCGACCTCGCCCGCGGGGCTTGCCTGTTGCGTTTTCTGAAGAGTCAGAATGTTCAAGGGAACCAGAGCTCCATTCGCTTTCTAGAATCTCCGCTACGAGCTGCTCGTGATCGGCTGACTGCCAAGCTCGCCGATCTTCAGTCTCGGGTGCAACCACGTCGCCAGCAAACTCGCCCGGCGCCGAGAACTAGCTACCCCTGGAGCACGTCGGCTGCCATTTGTATGTATCTGCAACCTACTCATTAAATGACACTTACTGTGCACAAGCTCGGACTCGGCCGGTTAGTTTTTCCTCGATTCAGAAAGTTCTATCTAGGAGATCGGAGAAGGGATCTTCGGTTGATTCTGTTTGCAAACCAATTCGCGCGCGCCCGATCATGGCTCGGCGGACGGCAGATTGACAGCGAGAGACTCTAGCGGTGAGCAGCGATCGGGCGCCGACGGTCTAAGGAACAACATCATTGAGCCAGAGGAGGCTGGCGCGAGAAGCTGGGTGGCGAGAGAGCTTCTAAAGGCCTCATAACAGATCCTAGACATGCTGCTGATGGATATCTGTCCGGTTGCGTACAGATCCGTGCAGGGAGATTGCCGGCTTAAGAAATCCCGTAGAAATTTGACGCGGTACGCTTCAGACGTCGTTCCGACGTTACGGCCGGAGAAACTCGGCTGACGAACCTGGGATGCTATTTGATGAACTCGTGTGGTTCGAAATGCGGTTTTTCGCCTTATGCATCGCCTGATGGTTCGACCGGTGCTACGACAGGCCCCTCGTTCAGCACCTTTTCGGCCTTGACCCAGCCCTCGACCGCCTTCCTGCGCTCGCGAGCGCGTTCGAGCCGCAGCGCAAAAGTCGGTTGGTGGTCTCTGTCTACAACGGTGCGTGTTTGATCCCGTCAACCTCCTTGAGTTGTCAGTGCGGGGGCCGAAGTCCCGGCCCCCGCACTGATATGTCTTGACTAGTTGCCGTGTGCTGAGATGCTGATCTTGACTTGTTTCGGCTTAGACTCCTCACGCTTCGCCATATGCAGGGTCAAAACCCCATTGCGATACTCGGCCCGAATGTTCTCGGTGCTGACTGTCGTCGGTAGCGAGAAGCTCCTCATGAACGAACCATAGGCGCGTTCGATTCGGAGGTAACTATCTTCGTTGTCGTCGTTCTCAAGCTTCCGTTCTCCACGGATGGTTAACGCATTGTTTGTGACGCGGACGTCAATGCCCTTCTCTTCGAGACCCGGCAGGTCGGCCTTTACGACCAATTCATTCTCGGTTTCGTATATGTCTACCGGTGGCGCCCAGGTTGCCAGGTCGGCCTGCCCTGAGCGATCGCGAGTAAAGTTGTCTTCGAACAAGCGGTTGACTTGTTCCCGTAGCGTTAGACTGTGAGACTGTTCCCGACGTGCGGCGGTGTTCATAGCAATCTCCTTGGTTCCCCTGGCCAAGGGTGATTCAGGTAGCTTCCGTTGTGTTCAGGTGAACTGAAGGATCCCCAGGTCCATTAACCAGAATGAGTTAATACAGGACTGTTGTCAATCTAAATCAAACATCTAATTAACCTTACGAGGTAAATAGCCGGAAACATCTGTCTCTTTAGGGCTTGCGGGTTTCGTAGCCTCATTCCACGAACTTCACCCGGGGGGCGGGACGTGGGAAAGTAGGGGCCGATCGCTACCATAGGGACTCAGGTGTTTAGGATAGCGGTCTGATTGTGAGGCTATCCGATAGTCCCGTTTTTGACGCGCAAGCGCTGCTAGATTCAACCGGTCGGCCCATCAGGTTGTGGGGTCTCAGAAAAACGCGACCATCGTCGCGCAGGGGATACCTCCGACCATCTGATGTACATGTAGAAATTTGCAGTCCATCGAGCCGGGAAATTAATTCGCGGGAACAGTTGCCGTCGGGGTCCGCTCGACCCGGAAAACCGTGCAACTTCCGGCACCTTGCCCCGCACGGCCGAGTACGGCCTTTAGGTAACGGACGGCGGCCTCGCGCTCGGGAGAATCAAAAACCACTACCGCACTGAGATTTAATTCCTGGACGACGGCCGGCAGGGTCCGCTGGTCGGCCGAAGGATCGATTGGGGTGTCGATCTTTCCTTGCAACGACAGCAGCGAACGCAAGATCGGGATTCGGTAAAATTCGCTCCACAGGTCATCGTCCCCGTATGAAACGTAGCCGTCGACAAGCTCATAGCGACCGTCGTCGGCCAGCTGCATCCACATGCTCTTGATGCTGTAAGGCGAATCCATGAGGGGGAACGTAAGCACTGTTCCCATTTGAATATCGAGAGGTAAGCGGCACGCCCGCGCCGCTCCTGAAGAATCTCGCGACCACGCGGGATCGACAATCGACGAGCTGGGAAACGGGACGGTGAGCAAGTCTAGAGCGAGCAGGGCGCTGACCGCGGTAATCAAACAGGACCTCTGCCATCCGCTTCGCAGTTTACTGAGCAGCCACGCTAGGCCGATCGATGACAGAATGGCCAGACACAGAGCCGTCGTAACGTGAAACCTCGCAGGCGCGGAGAGGAATCGTGTCCAGCGAAAGTTGTAAAGTACCGAGGCCGGGGCAGGAATCGCGAGTTGCCTGCCGAAGAATCGAAACCGCGGCCCCAGAGATAGCAGGTAGAAGGTGCTCGCTAGAACCGCCGCGCGGGCCGTCCAGCGCGGCTCCGTGACCCGTCCTTTCCACAATCCGAAACAGGCGAGGAAGAGCACGACGGGGCCGATGTAGACGGTCCCCTCGAAGCCGGCCACGAAGAGCCTCGGATCAAGCCCTCGCGCAAGGTGCCCCAGCAACAGATGGTTCCAGCTGGGGATCAGGAAACCGAGTACATCGGCCGAGTATTGCTCGATATGTTCGAGCGGCCGGGCCCGAGGTATGTTCGCCCCATTCTCCACAAGCACTTTCAGCAAAGGAGAGAAAGTAGCCAGGAAAGTGACCGAAGCCCAGAAAAGAGGAAGCCACGCTCTGTTGAGCAGTGCCATCCTCTCAAATACCAGATCAACCGCGAGAACGAGCACGGTCAGCAGCAAACAGAAGACCGTATAGTTATAGTGACCGAGTGCCGTCAAAAATAAGGCTAGGCCGAGAATCACCCCGTCCTTCCAGGAAGGATTCTGCCGCCTCAGGACTCTGTCGAGCGCGAGCAGATACAGGGGAATCGGAAAGGCCGTCGCGAGACTCAGGTGTCCCAAGGCGTGCGCGAGAAGAAAGGGACTGAATCCGAAACAGATCCCCCCAATCAGGGCGGCCGCCTGATTACGACAAATCTTGAGGCAGAGAACCCGCGCAAAGAAGGCAGCTAGCGCCAATTGGAGAATGAGCACGAGGTTATAACTTACGATGGGCCCGACGGAAAAGTTGAGAGGGAGGGCGAGAATCGCAGCCAGAGGATCGGTCGTGCTCCAGGATAGATTCACTCTGTTGGGATAAAAAATGAGGTTGGTATAGAAGGGGTTCTGAAGTTTCTCTACCGCTTTCGCGAAATGCCACAGAAACCAAGCATGTTGAAAGTTATCGCCCGGGTAGCCCAGCAGACCGGACCGCGGTGAGAGAGACGTTGGGAGAGTGAAGATCACTGCCAATATCAGACAAATGGAAAAGGCCACCAGGTGATTTCGCAGCGATTCGATCGCGCCCTCGGATTGGGCCGCCCTCAGGCTCGGGAGCTCTTGTTCTCCGGTCAACGTCCGGCAGGATTCGATCGACGATTGCAAGAAGGTCCCTAGGCTTCCGGACTGCGATTCGAAAAGGCGACGCGAGTCAGCTCATGTGCTCCGATCGAAGGCCGCAATCAAGTCCCCAGCGCAGGTGTCGATTTTCAACAGAAAATCCATGCGGCCGGTCCCGGCGAAAAGCATTCGGAACCGGCTGCCCGCCCAAGGGCCTGCTGGTCTACGCAGGATCGAAGAGGCGGCCGATCGAAACGTTCGAGAAAGCAGTTCAGCTGTCTGCTGGCTCTTGTATATCACGCATGATAAAGACGCGACCCTTTTTCGTGCGAGCTCAAGTGTCAACCGAGATCCCTGTGATCTCGATCGAACTGAGCGCGCGCCGGCGAGCCGGAGGCGCATTTGGACCTCCGGGCTCGGCCCAAGTATACTACTCGTTGAAGTCTGGGATCCGATGGACGCTCCGTACCGCTAACAGTGGAGCCTGATTGTTGCAGAAGATCCGCCCTAACCCGAATCTGTCGGACAAGCGGTTCGGCCGCGGACCATCTATACCGAGGCAAACCAAATGAAGGTCTCGAATTCACGATGGAGAGAAAAACTCGCTGAAAACATGCCAGGCGGCTTGGCGCGGGAAATTGACATTTTCGAATCGGAAATCGCCTTGCGAAAGCAGGGCAAACTCGACGAGCGCCTATTCGCCGAGACGCGCCTTCGTAGAGGAGTCTACGGTCAGCGCTATGACAACGGCGAAAGGCACGACGGAAAGAAGGTTCAGGAAATTCTCTACCCGTCCGGCGAGCTGACCAAGGGTCCGAACACCATGTGGGACGCCCCGGGCATGCAGCGCATCAAGATTCCAGGTGGAGGACTCAACGCCGAACAGCTCGAGACTTTGGCGGAATTGGCCGAGGAGTACTCGGACGGCATAGCGCACGTGACGACCCGGCAGGATTTTCAGCTTCACTACATTCACATCGACGATACCCCCGCGTTGATGCGTCGCCTTGCGGCCGCAGCCATCACCACCCGTGAGGCTTGCGGAAACTCGGTCCGCAACGTCACCGCTTGCCCGTACGCGGGCGTGTGCCCGGATGAGGTATTCGATGTCACACCGTATTCTCGAGCACTGTCCAAATTCTTGCTGGGCCATCCCGACTGCCAGAACTTCGGTAGAAAATTCAAGCCGGCATTCAGCGGCTGCTCTCAACATGCCTGCGGCCTCACGAATCTGCACGACCTGGGTTTAATCGCGGTCAAAAGGAGCGAGAGCGGTCAAGAAAAACGTGGGTTTCAAATGTACGTCGGCGGTGGACTCGGCGCCGTTCCCTACAACGCGAAACTGTTCGACGCCTTTGTGCCGACCGAAGAACTGTTGCCGCTGGCCCAGTCAATCGCCAGGGTCTTCGGAAAGCTCGGCGAGAAGAAGAATCGCAACCGGGCTCGAATCAAGTTCCTGATTCAGGATCTCGGGATCGAGAAATTCAAGGAATTGGTGCTCGAAGAGCGCAAGGCGCTGCCTCCCGATGCCCGGTGGACGGAGTACGTGAAGGACGCCGAGCATTTCGATGAGGCGCCGCTCAAGCCTGCCGGGGAATGGCCCCGATCGACGGCAGGGGCCTTGCGGCGCTGGCTTGAGACGAACACTCGCCCGCAGAAGCAACCGGGCTACGCTGTCGTAACGGTTGCGCTTCCCCTGGGCGACATCACCGCCAACCAGCTTCGGTCTTTGGCGGACATCAGCCGCCGCTTTACGAAGGAAACAGTCCGGACGACTGTCGAACAGAACTTCGTCATTCGCTGGGTCAGCCAGAGCGATCTATCCGAGCTTCATGAAGCGCTCGAGGCCGCGGGCCTCGGCGAACCAGGAGCCGGGACCATCGTCGATATCGTCACCTGCCCGGGTACCGATACGTGCAAACTCGGGATCTCCTCCTCGCGTGGACTCGCCGGAGAGCTTCGCCAGAGATTGACCGGGAAAAGCTCCCAGTTCGCTGCGGCCGTTGAGAATCTTCACATCAAGATCAGCGGTTGCTTCAACAGTTGCGGCCAGCATCACGTGGCGGACCTCGGCTTTTACGGTGTCAGCCGCAAGATATCGGGTTACGCCGTACCCCACTTCCAGGTTGTCCTTGGCGGTGAATGGGATCACAACGGAGCTTCCTATGGTCTGCCAGTCGTGGCGATTCCGTCAAAGAACATTCCCGATGTGGTCATGCGGTTGTCTGAACGCTATGTAACCGGCCGCTTGGACGGCGAGAGCTTCAGGGATTTTGTTAAGCGGATTGGTAAGGCTGAACTGAAGAGTCTGCTTGAGGATCTCACGCGTGCACCGGCCGATCCGTCAGATCGTTCCTTCTTCAGCGATTGGGGGGATCCCCGGGAATACAGCCTGGGGGATCTGGGCGTCGGCGAGTGTGCAGGAGAAGTGGTATCGGCAATCGAGTTTGATCTCGCCGCCGCCGAGAGGGAAGTTTTCGAGGCTCAATTGGCCTTCGAGAGCGGCCAGACGGAGCAGGCGGGAAGGACGGCGTATCAATCCATGCTGCGTGCCGCCAAAGCGCTTGTTAAGATCAGCTACCCGAACATCTCGGACGATTCCGACCAGATCGTTTCCGAATTTCGGACGCGGTACTACGACACCCAGAAATTCTTTGATCCTTTTGCTGGAGGGAAATTCGCAAATTACCTCTTTGATGCCCACCGGAAATCAAGAGAGCCTTATACGGTAGACTCAAGCCGCTATCTGATCGACGAAGCCCAGCTTTTCATTGATGCCGCGCACAGTTGTTACAACCGGATGGGGGTACCGGTCGTCGTCTAAACCAACGAATATCCCCACATGGAACTTCAGCACGTCAACGTGAAGCTTCTCCTCGAGAACCCCGACGGAGTCGACCTCGAGCCATTGATTCCGGTGTTTCACGCTTGGATTCAGGGTCAGGTTTGCGAGGAACTGCTGCTCGATGTCGCCGATTACCGGCATGTTTCAGCAGGGCCGGGAGTGGTCCTGATCGGGCACGAGGGCAATTACAGCGTGGACAACACCGATAACCAGCTGGGTGTTCGCTACAACCGCAAGGCCGTGCTGGGGGGCAGTAATCAGGATCGCTTGCGGCAGGCGGCGCGCGCGGCCCTCGCCGCCTGCCAACGTTTGGAAGCAGATCCCCGCCTGGGCGGCAAACTTCGCTTTAACGGTCAGGAATTTGAGCTGTCCATCAATGACCGCCTCGTGGCCCAGAATTGCGCCGCAAACCGCGAAGCGATTGAGCCTGACGTCCAACTGTTCTGCGAGAAACTGCTTCGGGGAAAGCGGTATTCTCTCTCGTACTCAACCGATCCTCGGAGGCTTCTCTCTGTATCCGTGAAGGTCTCCGAACCCCATCCCGTAGCCGACTTATTGGAGAACCTGGTCCGCTAGGGTCCTTCGAGGCTGTCGGGCGGCCAGCATGAACCACCTCCTCTGGTATCGACCGGACCCAATTCATTGCAGCTTGATCTCGCAAGAGCCCGCGGCCCGAGGGCTGATCTCGAAGATAGGCACGAGAGATGCCACCGGCGAACGACTAAGGGGATACCCGCACTGGATGGACTGTGGTATCAGTTCTTGAAAACCCGAAACGCAGGATCCATTCACTCGAGCGATCCTGGCCGTCGATTTTCATCGGTCTGAATTTCCATCGTTCTGCGGCCCGCAAAGCAAGACCGGCAAAGTACTTGCTCGGTCCAGGAGAATCAAGCTGCGCTCCAACCGCGCCGCCCGTCGGATCGACATGGACCCTCACGCTGACTCTCACCGTTCCTTGAATCGTATCTCTCGCCGATTGAGGGACGTCAGGCAAGACTTGCTGAATGACTTGACCTTGAGCAACGCCAACTGCAGGTGTCGTCGCTCCCTCCGCGTCCTGTAGGGGAGTATCCGATCGAGCGGCGCCGGTGTGATCGTCCCCTGTAACGCTTCGCCGCGCTGTGTCAGGTCCGCCTCCCTCGGTCGCTTGCCTCTGCTGCGGTCTCGTCTGCTTCAAGCTCGGTTCCTCGACCGCGACGCCCGCGGTTCGTTCGGCCCCGGGGCGACGATTGAGCTTCAGGCCGGCTAGGATCGCGACGAGCGCGAAGGCGATTACCGCACTCGCAACCGTATAGCGCCACCTTGCAGGCGTCTTCGGCGACCTGGCGCCAACGCGGTCTTGCGAAACTGGTAGGAGCAGTCGCGCTGCAATTTGGGCGACCGTCCAGCGGCGCTGCGGGTCCCTGCGCAGACAGTGGCGCGCTATGTCAAGGAACGGCTCAGGCAGCGTCTCCGGGAGAGCGGGGTCCTCTTGATTCGTCAATTCCCATACGGGCAGCTGCTGCGTCAAGGTTTCCGCAAGCGTCATCCCCAGCGACCAAACATCCCCCGCAGCTGTGATCGAC
>Ga0210409_10007735_pt1 | contig 11035 bp, 8 predicted proteins | sample IncBWH17MmetaG_FD_161649 | JGI IMG/M metagenome (GOLD analysis project Ga0210409, IMG submission 161649) | Forest soil microbial communities from Barre Woods Harvard Forest LTER site, Petersham, Massachusetts, United States - Inc-BW-H-17-M | ecosystem: Environmental > Terrestrial > Soil >...
TGAACGTGGGACTGAATTTTGCGCTGGTGCCGAAGTGGGGGCTGGAAGGGGCGGCGTTCAGCGCGGCCAGCAGCATGGTGCTATGGAATTGCTTGATGGCGCGGGCGGTGCATCGGCGGTTCGGGATTCACTCCACGGTGCTGGGAAGGATTTCTTTTTGAAGCGGCGCGAGGCGGCCGTGCGCAGGTCAAGCATCGGGAGCGCGCTGGACGTTGATGCGGGAGCGCGCCATTTTTTGAAAGATGGAGTCTTCCACGCGGGAATACCAACGCTTGCGAAAGAGCCGCGCGGCTAGAGGGAAATGCGGCAAGCGAGCGAGAAGAAGAAGCAAGAGGTACAAAACGGTCAAGCGGTAGCGTTGCACCTTGTTGCTGGCAAGGAGGCGCGGGAGCGAGACTTCCGCGAGGATCTGACGGAGTTCCTGGGGACGCCTCAAGATGTAGCAGCTCACGGCGCGCATCAGGGCGTCTTCGCAGCGGTGAGCCTCGTGGGCGGCCAGGGAAGAGTTGCGAGCGAGGGCGCGGCCGCCTGCCGCGAGGTGCTCGTCCATGATGGAGAAGTAGGGCTCGGGGGAAGTGCGCAGAAGGCGGTCGAGTTGGTCGGCGTTTCCGTGTCCCCAGCGATAGCGCAACAGGTGCTGGTTGAGGATGCCGACAGGGTATTGGCGGGCGATGCGGAAGAACATCTCGAAGTCGCCGGCAACGGGGAAGTCCTGACCGCGATAGGGACCGACGGCGGGGTAGACGGATGCCGGAATCATGCTGCTGGGGCCGCAAAAGATGCGGTTTTTGTAACAGAGGAGGGCGTTGAGAGCGGTGGCGTAATCGAGGAGTTCGCGACCGGCGACTTCGGGAGGCAAGACGAGACGGCCGCGTTCGTGGTTATCGCGGTCGATGAAGATTTCGATGGCGAAAACGGCGCCGGCCTCGGGGTGGGCTTCGAGGAAGGCGGCTTCGCGGGCGACGATTTCGGGGAGATAGATGTCGTCGGCGTGATAGACGGCGATGAATTTGCCACGGGCGCGGGAGATGCCATCGTTGACGTTGGCGAACTGACCGAGGTTGCGGGGTTGGCGATGATAGGTGATGCACTGACCGTAGGAGAGTGCGATGGTTTGCGTGGCGTCGGTGGAGGCATCGTCCATCAACAAAATTTCGGTGGCGGGGTAAGTCTGACCGACAATGGAGTCGAGGCTGGCGCGGAGGAAGCGCTCGGCGTTATAAGCTGGGACGACGATGGAGACCAGGGGAAGCTCTGAGGACATGACGATGAGGGGCAGTGTAGCAGAGTCGAGTTGGCGCCAAGACGGAAAGTATCGGTACTTCGGTACCGGTCGGCGCGAGATCGATGTGCTAGGCTTTGTGCGGTTCCGGCCATGACTCAGCAATCACGCGTAGCGGTTTATTTCGACCCGCCGTCACACCATTTTCTGGGCGACCGATTTTTCGATAGTAATGTTGCAGCGCACGGGGGGGACCAGCTGTTGGCACCGTACATCCATGTGAAGGGCGTTCTCGAGGCGCGCGGTATTCCGGTGCGCACCGCAGACTATCTGCCTTCCACGCCGAACGGCGTACGCAATCTGTATTTTTCGTTCGGCATTCTATCGAACTACGAGCGGCTGGCGAAGCGCAAGGACGTAACGCTTAGTGGTTTTTTTGCGATGGAATGTCCGAGTGTCGACCCCAAAATGTACCGAGAGTTGAATCGCGCGCAGCAATTTTTCAAGCGGATCTTTTCCTGGAGCGATAGCCAATCGTTGGAACCCTTTGTGGGTGGAACGCTGCGGTGCCTGCCGCTGCACTGGCCGCAATCCTTTGAATCGGTGCATGAGGAGATTTGGCGGCGCACGGAGCGCGATTTTCTGGTGATGATCAACGGCAACAAGCTTCCGCGTTACGCGTCGCATTGCCGCGAACTGTATAGCGAGCGCATGAAGGCTATCGAATTCTTTAGCAGAACCGGGGAAATTGACCTTTACGGGATTGGTTGGGATGGGCCGACGTTCCGAGTCGGCCCATCATTCGTTCCCGGAACCTTCGAAAGGGTTCGCATGCCGGGAACCGCACAGTGGATCAACCGGAAGCTGCTTACCTATTGGCAACGGATCGTGCCGGAACCGCGACTTGTGGCCGCGCGTAAGGTTTATAAAGGTTTTTCAAAGTCGAAGTCAGAGACATTGGGAAAGTATAAGTTCGCGCTCTGTTTTGAAAATTCGATTCTCAAGGGATGGATTACGGAGAAGATCTTCGATTGCTTTTTTGCAGGAACGGTGCCCGTCTACTGGGGCGCGCCGGACGTAACCGATTACATTCCGGAGAATGCGTTCATCGACAAACGCAGGTACCTCAAGTACCCGGAACTTCTGGATTATCTCAAGTCTTTGACCGAGAAGGATATTCAACGCTACAAGGAAAATGCCCGGGATTTTCTGTCCTCCGAGAAATTCAAGCCATTCAGCAAGGAATCGTTCGCGAGAATCTTTACGAAGGCGGCGGAAGAAGATCTGGGCGTGCGGCTCTAGACCAATTTCAATTGGCGGTGGCCACGGTAGTTACACTACGCGGCGAGATGGAAAAACGGATTTGAGAAGAATTGGCGAAGCCAATCGGAACCACAGGCGCCCAAGCTCCCTGGGCGGAGGATTGCTCGCCGGTAAATTTCAAGGGTAATTCTTGCGCGAAGCCTTTGAGCTGAACGCTAACCGTAGTGGGTTGCGCCTCATTGTTTATAAGAACGAGAACCAAGCGCTTACGCGCTTCGTCCCGGAACGCAGTGACCAGGAGGAGAGGATCGCCGCTAGTCGCGTCGACGCGGAGGTAGCCGGGTGGGATCCAGCGTGCGTAGTGGCCGATGGCGAAACCGATCCCGGTGATATAGACCTTGTCCCAGGTTTCGTCGACGATCGCGATGCTGCCCTCCTCCTGAGTAAAGGGGTCATGGCCCCGGGTGGTGTGCGCGTCCACCAAATTCAGCATTCCGAAATAGGCTGCAGCATCGGCATAAACCAACTCGTCGTGAATGTGGATGGCGCGGCCGAGCAGGTCGTCGAAGGAAAGCGGAGAGACAGCCCCGTGGGAAACTTCTGTCATCCATAGAGGGAGCCCGTATTTTGCCGCGAGATCGCGGAGCTGCCGCCGAACGGCCACCCTCTCTGGATCCGGCGATCCGCGGCCGGAGGTGTTCAGAATTCTGGAAATATCGCAATAGGCGGAGCCATAGGGATAGGTGTGGTAAGCGATGACGCCGACGTACTGCCCGGCTTCCGGATCGGCGAGGATGGCGGCAGCAACCCTGAAAGATTTCTCCTCGGTTTCTTCCCCGGGTACGACGAACTTTACGCCGGAAAAACCTTCTTTTCTCAAGCGCTCGCCGACTCGTTTGGTGACGTCAATCACTTCCTGAAGGGAGCCAGGATCGAGTTCTTGATTTCCGCTGGTGGGTTCGTTGAATATTTTCAGGTACTTCTGAACGCTGCCGTAAGAATCGCGCCAGTGAATCATTCCGGCAGCAACCTGCTCCGCGGCCTCGTCTAAATAGCGATTGTAATCCTTGGCGCGAATGGCTTTCATCCAAGTATTCCCCCAGCGAACGCTTACATTGAAGCCCGGGTAGAAGTTAACGAAGCCCTTGGGTCGAGCCAGGTCGATAAGCTTTTCCTTGGTTATATCCAATCCGGAAAAATTGAAACCCTGCCAATTAAAGTGAAAGGGATCATCGTCGTCATTGGCTTGCTGGCGAAATAGATCTGTGGCATTCGCGGGAGTTTCGAACGGACCGGAGTCCACATTGCCTGTAGTCAAATGCACTTGGGCGTAGACCGCATCAATGGCCTTGGTCCGAAGCTTCTTGCTTAGATAGTCTTTTTTGGGGCCTTGAGCCAGGGCGATGTGCGATGCGCCAAATCCATCCAGTGTCTGGTACGTTAGGGAGGCATCGACGCGGATAGCCACGTCCTGGTCGCGACGCGCAGCCCCTCGATCGGAGTCTTGAGGAGAAATTGCGACGGGCCTATCGATGCGGGTAACGCTGGTGCGAGGATTTGAGGCCTGCACGAAGATCTGGCCATGGGGCAATGCGGTTTGTGCCTGCGGGAAGGTGGAAAAGAGCATCCGTGCCAGGATCAAACTGGCTAGACCGGCGATCCAGAGTCGGGCGCGCATGCTGTTAACGGTAAGCGAGAGTTCACTGAAATTCGAGCCGTGGCGAGGGTACCGGAAGGTCAAGCCCAGATGCAAGTTTATACCACCACCACGTGGGGTCGAGGTGAAGGACATCGCGCAAATCGCAGAGAGGTATGCAAATGGCGCACTGATGGCGGCTGGTTGGTAGATGCAGGGGCGTACTTAGGATATTCTCGAAATACGAAAATCGCGGAGCAAACGGAAGCGCGCGAGGCGGGGATTGAACCCTAACAGCGGATCAACTGTGGGAACCGGATTCCTCGGGGAGAAGGCGGACGAATACGCACAGGCGTATGCCGAAGAAACCCCTGGGGGATTTGCCCTGCGCGTGCGACGCCAGCGCGTGCTCGAATTGTTCGACAAGCCCGGAGGCGCGGTGCTCGACGTTGGCTGCGGGCCAGCGGAAATGGTGCAACCTTTGCTGAGCCTGGGCTGCAAGTTCTGGGGTGTGGACCCGTCGCCAAGGATGATCGAGATCTGCCGCGAACGTTTTGGGGAAATCACAAATGTCGATTTTGCCGTGGGTGAAGCTGGGAAGCTGAATTATCCCGATGAATTTTTCGATGCTGTCCTCTGCATGGGCGTGATCGATGGTCTCAAGAACGTTGATCAGGTCCTGGCAGAAATGATGCGCGTGTCAAAACCCGGTGGCACCATCATCATTACTTTTGCGAATCAGCACAGCCCGTATGCATGGTGGAAAGCCCAGGTGTTCTATCCACTTCTTACTCTCGCCCGTCGCATGGCTCACCCGGGAACAAACAACGATCCAATTCTTACGCGCCGTCGCCTGTTCAGCCCCAAGGGGGCGAGCCGGCTGTTTGCCGGCGCGGCGTCCCACGTGGAGGACGTGGTCGGCTACTTTTGCAATATCCTTCTTTCGCCGCTGGATGAAATTTGGCCGGCCGGGACGTTATGGCTGAACAAGAAATTGGAAAAAGCGCGCAACGGCCAGCCGGATTGGCTCGCCGCTGGCTTCATCCTGAAAGTCCGAAAGCAGGGGATGAAGGCGGATGCTGTCATGCGGAGGCGAGAATAAAATCATGAGGTGGCAAAACACAAGAGTGCTTGTTACGGGCGCTGGTGGCTTCATTGGCAGCCATCTGGTCGAGAGGCTCATGGAGCTTGGAGCCGACGTTACTGCGTTTGTTCGTTACAATTCGAGGAACGACCCGGGCTTGCTCGAAATTCTCGGCGATAAGCGCAAGGAAATCCGCATCGTTTCGGGCGAAATCCGAGAATTGGAAACCGTCCGCAAAGTGACAAAAGATGCCGAAGTCATATTCCACCTAGCAGCCCTGGTAGGAATCCCCTATTCGTATGTACATCCTAATGAAGTTATCGAGGTAAATACCATTGGGACGCTTAACGTGCTTACGGCCGTCAAGGACGTTGGCGTTCGCAAAGTAGTGATAACGTCGACGAGCGAAGTTTATGGGACGGCGATCACGATCCCAATCAGCGAGAAACACCCCAAACAACCACAGTCGCCTTATTCCGCGAGCAAAATAGCTGCCGATGCGATCGCGCTGAGTTTCTACCATGCTTTCGAACTTCCTGTGGCGATTGTGCGACCATTCAATACCTTTGGGCCGCGCCAGAGTGATCGGGCGATCATTCCCACGCTAATCGGTCAGGCTTTGACAAAGCGCATAATTGAAGTCGGCAACACGAAGCCGACGCGAGACTTTACGTTTGTGACCGACACGGTCGAGGGGTTCATTAAGGTTGCAGAGTCTGACAGCTCGATCGGCGAAGAAATCAACTTAGGCTCTGGACGAGAAATCTCGGTCGGCGACCTGGCCGAAAAAATTGCCGCTCTCTGCGGCCGGGACGTTCAAATCGTGCCGTCGAAAGAGAGATTCCGGCCGGCCAAAAGCGAAGTCGCGCGCCTATTGGGAGATGCTTCGAAAGCAGGGAAAATGCTGGGTTGGGAGCCCAAGAAAAAATTTGAAGAAGGGTTAAAATTGACGATCGAATGGATAAAGAAAAATTTGGCTATGTATGAACCTACATCCTACCAGATTTGACCGTGGGGGGCGGAAATGCCACCCCCGGTAAAAGCTGTGATTCTTGTGGGTGGCCTAGGCACCCGTTTGCGGCCTCTTACTTTCTCTATCCCTAAGCCGCTTCTGCCCGTTGGCGAAAAACCTATCTTGCAACTAATTATCGAGCAGTTGCAGGCGTCGGGCGTTTCAGAACTTATCTTAGCGACCGGATATCAATCGGAGCTGATCCAAGCCTTTTGCGGCGACGGCTCCAGACTCGGCGTGCACATCACCTATGTAAAGGAACCGACCGCGCTTGGCACAGCCGGGCCTCTTTCGTTGGTTCGGGGTCATATTCGAGAGAACGAGTTCTTTCTTCTAATGAATGGCGATATCCTGACGCAACTGAACTTTGGATCGTTCCTCTCGTACGCCCGGGAGCATGAGTGCGATTTGCTCGTTGGGTATACAAAGCACGTCTACCGCTCTCCTTTCGGCGTGCTGTCGATCGCCAATGGCAAGGTCATCGGAATCGTGGAGAAGCCGTCTCAGGAATTTCCAGTCAGTGCCGGGATTTATTGTGTGAAATCGACAGCCTTGCCATTCGTGCCCGCTGAATCTTTTTTTACAGTTCCCGATCTGATTCACCGCCTTCTCTCGGCCGGGAAGGCGGTGAGCGCCTACCACATTGAGGAGTCGTGGATCGGCCTTGAAAGCACGGAGCAGTTTGAAGATGCGGTGAAGGAGCTCCAGAGCGCACCGAAGTCCAAAAGGGAATCGTCCGGTTCATGACTGGGTTAGCGGAGCCACCGCCCGACAAATCATATCGTCCCAAGGTTTTGGTACTCTCCAAAAGCTATCCAAATAATGTTTTTGAAGTTCTCGGCCTCTGGGTGGAAAATCTGGTTCGTCATTCCGCCGAGTTCTGCGAGCCAAAGGTCATTGCTCCAGTTCAGTACTGTCCCCCTATTCCAGGGCTGCCAGAGTATTACAGGCGTTTCCGAAGCATCCCCGGCCATTGCTTCGCAAGTGGAATTGAGGTATTCCACCCGAGGATGTTGGTCGGTCCGGGGTATTCGCTACATTCTATTGAGTCAAGAATCTACTATTGGGCGGTGTGTCGCGTGGCGAACCGATTGCGGGGCGACTTTCCCTTTGACCTGATCCATGCGCATTTCACATACCCCGACGGCGTTGCTGCGGTCCGCCTAGGGAAGCAATTCGGAATTCCCGTGGTCATCACGGAGCAGAATCCGTGGGGACCGTGGATGGATGAGGACACAGCGGTGCGCCGTCAATCAATCCGAGCGGCGCAAGAGTGTACATTCCATATCGCCATCAGTCGGTCCGTCCGCGAATCGATTGTTCGTCTGACCGGAGAGTCCAATAAATTGCGCATTGTTCCAGATGCCGTGGACGGCGGCACATTCACATTGCCAGAATGGGGGAATGGACCTATCCACAACCAAATTATTTTCGTCGGCGCCATTCGCCCGGTAAAGGGCGTGGATATCCTTCTTCGGTCCGTTCGCCTGCTGGTCGATGCCGGTCGGGATGTGAAACTGTTGCTTGTGGGCGAAAGCTTCTTTCGGAGCTACAAGAAGGAATCTGACCGACTTAAGCAGATGGCGGTGGACCTTGGCATCGCTGGACGCGTCAATTTCGCGGGAAAGAAGCCCTTGACTGAACTCGTTCGCGAGATTCAGAAAAGTGCTGTGTTGGTCTTGCCGAGTCGCGCCGAGAGTTTTGGGATGGTGTTGGTGGAGGCGTTGGCGTGTGGCACTCCGGTCGTGGCGACACGGTGCGGGGGGCCGGAGGACATTGTGACCGAGGAGGTAGGTGTCCTCGTTCCGCCGGAGAATCCCCAGGCACTCGCAGCAGGAATTGCACGGGTGTTGGATAGGCGCGGCGATTACGATCCGGCGAAATTGCGAGCCCATGCGCTGGAGCGATTCGGCTTGGAGTCGGTGGGCCAGCGCCTTCAGGCGTTGTACGCCGAGGCCCTATCAACGAGATCCGGGTCATCCAAGTCTTTGAAATCGTGAGAGTTGCGCTTGCTTGCTACGAGTTTCAGCGGTGAAAAGATTTTCGCAAAAAGGGAAGTTATGGGGGCGTGTGTGCTCCACCTCCCAAGTATGGAAGGCTTATTGGACTCTATGCTACTGATAGAAAAGACGGTTAGCGGTAACTGTCCCCGCGCACGAGAAGGTTGCTTGGCGCGCAAATTGCTCCAAGGGGCTCCGGGTGTGTGGTCCCAACCACCAGCGCGGTCAGCTGGTTAGGAGAAACCATAGGATTGAGGGTAAATGAGTTCCTTGACGGGGATCTCAAATGCGGTACTGACCTCGGCGGTTGCGCCGGTCCAGTTCAAAATGGTGGTTGTCGTTAATCCTCCAAGCCCTCCGGGCTACGTGGCTAACCGGGATTCTATGGGTGGCTACGGACAGCTTTACCCGATCGGGGCACCGGTTCTGCCACCTTTGGATGTTCCTTACCTTTTGGGTTATCTGGAGAGCAAGAACATCCCGTTTGAGGTGCTGGAGACTCAAGGCTTGGGTCTGTCTCGCGAGCAGCTGGCTCAGGAGGTTGCTCGGATCGCGGGCAGCGACCCATCCGAGCGTACGCTGGTGGTGGTCAGGACCGCGTTGCCCAGTCTTGACTGGGATCTCTCTGTCTGCGACACGATTAAATCTGTCGCACCAAACATTTCCATCGCGGTGTATGGCTCGATCGTAAGCCACGTCCTTCATCGAGTGTTGAAAGAGCCGTGCATCGACTATGTTCTGCGTGACGAACCCGACGCTACGGTTTACGAGTTGATGAGCGGACGGCCAGCAAATGAAATTTTGGGCCTGAACTATCGTTCCATTGGTGGATGGCAGGAAACCGCATCGCGTCCTTTTCTGAAGGAACTGGATACCCTTCCGTTTCCGAAGTGGGAGCGCCTTCCTTACAAGAAATATTCCCTTCCAAAATCTTCAGCCACGGTACCTGTTCCATTCTTGCCGATGCTCACCTCGAGGGGTTGCCCGTTCGGCTGCAACTACTGTCCGTACCCTGTGGGTCAAGGCTTGCCTTGGCGTTTCCGCTCGCCGCAGAACGTAGTAAATGAAATCGAGCATCTGGTGAAGGACCTGGGGATTCAGTACATTCTGTTCCGCGATCCCATGTTTTCTCTGCGCCAGGATCGCGTGATGGAGATTTGCAAGGAAATCACCCGACGCGGCCTGGTGTTCAAGTGGAAGTGTGAAACACGCCCCGACTGCCTGACGGAAGAAACCATCCGCACGATGGCTGCGGCAGGATGTGAGGGCATAAATTTTGGCGTGGAAAGCTCAGAAGTAGCCATACAAAAAAACGTCGGTCGCAAACCTATCTCTCGCGAAAAGATCATTGAGATGACGGCGATCTGCCGAAAACACGCGATAAAGACATTTTGCTTCTTTATCATCGGCCTGCCAGGCGATACGGTTCAGACCGTGCTGGAAACGATTGGTTTTGCGGTGCGCTTAGGCGCCAATTGGGTGCAGTTTAACGCTGCTTCTCCTTTGATCGGAACGAAGCTGCGGGACTGGGCGGTGGCCCAGGGATTTACGACGCATGACGAATATTCCTACAACAGCAGCCATGAAGCCATGATGGGTAATGAAAATCTTACCAAGGGGCAGGTTGCTGCTTTGCTGCGGTTCGCGCAAACTTTTGAGCGATATATTATCAACCGCGGCGGCATCTTGAAGGACGACAATCGAAAGGGATTGCTCTACATGGGCGCCAAACGCATGGCTGACGCCGCTTCTTACCTTTCAGCCCGGACGTTGTTTGCTGTCGGCCGCAACCGCTTTCAGCGGGCATACGCGCAGAGTGCCTGAAGCACCTGACGCAAAGATTCGGATCTCCCCTAAATGAGGGTGCTGATTACTGGAGCCACAGGTTTTCTCGGCTCCCACCTGTGCCCGCGCATGGTAAAGGAAGGCTACCAAGTCCGGATTCTGTGCCGGGCGACGTCGTCTGCTTCTAGTCTTGAGAGTCTTGCGAAACTCCCCCTGGAAAAATGCCTTGGCGACGTCACGGACAGGAAAGCAGTCGACGCCGCCGTAAGAGGGTGCGACTACGTTATCCACGCAGCCGCCAACATGGATTATTGGAGGGGAGGCGAAGATTGGCAAATGATGGTGAACGCGGAAGGGACGCGCAATGTTGCTATCGCTGCGCGGGAAGCGGGCGTTGCCCGCTTGCTGCATGTGAGTTCTGTCGCAGCGGTAGGACTTACTGACGATCCGCAACGGCCCGCCGACGAAGATTTTCATTTTAATCTGGAAAACTCAAGATTGACTTATCACATCTCGAAACGACGGGCAGAGGACAATGTTATTGCGGAAGTGACGCGCGGATTGGACGCAGTCATCGTTAATCCTGCGTCCATTCAAGGAAGCAAACGTACCGCGAGATTGTTGCAGAGCGTTCGCAGCCGGCCGGTGGTTCCGTATTTTTCGGGCGGAAACTGCATCGTGGACGTAAAGGATGTTGTCGAGGGAGTTGTCGCAGCGCTGCAGCGGGGAGAAAAGGGGCAACGCTACATTCTCGGAGGAGAGAACCTGACGTTCAGGATGTTGAGTGAGAAAGCGGCGAGGGCCATGCACCTGAACAGGCGGTTCGTAACCATTCCCCCGGTGGTCACCGGCTTGGCCGCGGCAATCCTCGAGCCTTGGGCACGAATGAGGAATAGACCACCGAAAATGAGTTACATGATTCATTATTGCGCCAATCGATTCCAATATTTTGACTCCGGTCGAGCGCGCAGAATCCTGGGCTATGTTCCGCGTGACGTGGATACAATTCTCGCGGAGTATTTGCAGCACAATG
>Ga0210409_10007740_pt1 | contig 11031 bp, 8 predicted proteins | sample IncBWH17MmetaG_FD_161649 | JGI IMG/M metagenome (GOLD analysis project Ga0210409, IMG submission 161649) | Forest soil microbial communities from Barre Woods Harvard Forest LTER site, Petersham, Massachusetts, United States - Inc-BW-H-17-M | ecosystem: Environmental > Terrestrial > Soil >...
CCATGCGGGACATCGCTCGCGCTGCCAAGGTTGCTACTGGGGCCGCCTACTATTACTTCCCGAGCAAAGAAGCGATCGTTTCTGCTTACTACGAGCAGGTACAACGTACTCACTCGGAAAAGGTGCGGGAAGAGTGGAAAGAAAAATCCGGGCTTCGCGAGCGCCTCGGCATTCTGCTGCATTCGAAATTGGAAATATTAAAAGACGACCGCCGTTTTTTGGGTGCGCTGTTTCGCTATACAGGAGACCCTGGGCATCCGCTCTCGGTCTTCGGAAAAGGCACAGAGAGCCAACGCGCGCAAAGCATGGCCATCTTCCGCGAAGCCATCGGTGTAGCCGAACTCAGCGAGGAAATGCGTCACTTACTCCCTCCTGTTTTGTGGCTGGCACATCTCGGGATGATTCTCTGCTTGATCTATGACGAGTCCCCGAATCAGCAAAAAACGCACAAGCTTGTCGACGGTGTTCTGGATTTGTTGGCGCAAGCCATCGAGTGGACGAATTCCGCTTTCGTTCGGCCCTTTATCCAGCCCTTCCAGGCGAAGGTGCTGAACATGTTGCAGGATGCGGGGTGGGCCTGAGGGTTCCAAGCTTTGCAGCAAGGACAAGGTTCTAATTTCGAATTTCTGTTTTCGAGTTTCGAGGAGGAGCGATGACGAACTCACACGAAGCCGCCTCACACTGGTACCCGGGAACCGTGGCCGACAAGCGGCCGACGGCGTGGTGGTATTGGGGACGCGCGGTGTACGTCAGCCGCCGCGACTATTGGAGAATTACGAAAAACTTTCTGGCCGTCGGAATTCCCCTGGGGGCGATCGGAATTCTATTTCATTTGCCGATGGCGATGAAGGCCGCATGGCTGCTGGCCGCGCTTGGATTGGTGTTGCTGGCTTTTTCCTTGTTTGGTTTATATCGCATGTATGGCCATCCGGGAGTGCGTTACATCCGCCGACTCGTGGAATTGGGTGGAGTCAAAGGCAAAGTGACTGTCGCGGATTTGCACATCGGAACATATCGTCATGCGTTCCTGCTCTCCGACGTGCTGCCGGAAGCCACGATTCAAAGTGTGGATTGCTGGAACGTGGAAGGCGAGTCGCCGGAAGAAGCTGTGCAGGACGTGCGCGACCTGGAATTGCCGCCGACCGGAAACCCGCGGATTATTCCGGCCAAAGCGGACCACTTCACCATTCCCATGGCGGAAGCGTCTTGCGACGCGGTTTGTTTTGGTTTTGGCACGCACGAAATTCCCACGGGCGGGGCTCGCGAAAAACTGTTCAGCGAAGCGTCGCGCATCTTGAAGCCAGGCGGCAAAGTGCTGCTCTTCGAACACGGCTGGGATGCGCACAACTACGTGATCTTTGGCTCGGTGATCCATCACGTCACCAGGCGGCAGGATTGGGACAAATTCATTCGCGAACGCTTCGACGACGTGAAGTATGCGCGCAGCAACCAAGCCGTCGATCTCTTTGCCGGAACGCGCCGCTAAGGAGAATTTTGATGGGGACCCAGAGCGGAGACGCGGACGTCATCGTTATCGGCGGAGGCATCGCCGGGCTCGGTGCGGCGGTGCGCTTGAAGGATCGCGGACTCGAGCCCCTCGTACTAGAAGCGGAGTCCCGCGTGGGCGGGCGGATGACCACCGACCGCGTGAACGGATTCGTAGTCGATCGCGGCGTCACTCTCTTCGGAAATGCCTTTGGTTCTATGCGCGCACTTGTGAAGCGATTGAACCTCTCCGCGTTGGTTTGCAAAGGTAAGTTCAGCGTTGGCATCCAAGACACCGCCGGTTGCCGCGGCTATCGTGGCGGACGTTTCGAGGACCTGCTGCTGGATCGCGGCATTTCGTGGCGCGGCCGTCTTGCCAGTGTTCGCTTTGGATTGGACTTGTTCCGCCATCATCGCGCGCTTGTCCACGGCTTCAGCACTCTTGCCGATTCACTCGACGGCGAGGACGCACGCACGTATTTCCGGAGAATCGGCGGAGAAGAATTGCTCGAGCGTATCTTTCTTCCCGGGCTGAATGGCCCCGTCGGCGGAGCCGTTGATACTTCGTCGCGCGTGGTTCTGATGCAAGTGCTCTGGAACTTGCTGGTCCGCGGACAGTGGAACCTCACTGATGGCGTCGATCGCATTCCAGAAGCTGCGGCTTCGCAAGTGAAAGTTTTGACGGAAGCGCGCGCCTTGCATGTCGAGCAGAGTGGAGGAGTTCAAGTTGACGCCGAAGTGAAAGGGAAGCCACAGACTTTTCGAGCGCGTGCAGTGATCTTCGCCCTGCCTGGGCAACTCGTCCCGAGCATTTGCCCAGGATTGCCTGATGAAATCCGCGCCACGCTTGCTCGAACGCAGTACTCCAGAATTGTAAATGCCGCGGTGGCGCTCTCGAAGCCGCCGAACACTCCCTACGCCGGCTACGCCTTCACGGAAGATGTTGTTCCCGGCGCGGAAATCGAAATGGAGCATCTTCGCGCACCCAATCGTTGCCCAGCGGGAACAGGAATGGCCGGAGTTTTTCTCTGGGACACCAAGCGACGCAAACGATTGGATGTGGACGACGAATCCCTGAAGCAGCAAGCGAGCGACGTCGTCGAACAGAACTTCCCCGAATGCCGTGGCAAAGTGCTTTTCGTCCATCTCGTTCGCTGGAACATCGGCATCGCGCAATTTCCTCCCGGCCGTTTGCGCGAGATGACCGCCCTGCGCAAACAACTCGCCACATCGAATTCTCCCTTCGATTTCTGCGGCGACTACCTCGACGGCCTCTCTAGCGAAGGCGCCCTGCGTACCGGCGAACAAGCCGCCGAGCGCACCGCCAGAAAATTGGGAAAACATTGAGAGAATCAGCGTTGCCGTAGCTTGACGCGGATGCCAGCTACCGCTAGGCTGACGAGCGCATGCAAACACGGTCGAGGAAACTTCTTGTCGTCCTGATTGTCCTTCTCGTACTCGGATACGCGATTTATCGCTCCAGTGGGATGATGCATCTCGGAGATTTCAGCGGGACAAAACTGTGGGTTGCCATTCGCAATGCTGATCCTTTGCTCTTGATCCTTTCGCTGGTCGCGATCTATGGCTGTTACGCACTGCGCGCGCTCCGGTGGAAGGTTTTCCAGCGGAATCTTGGCCCCTCGCGTTTCGCACCCATTTACACGATGACACTGGCGGGCTTCGCAGCGGTTTTCCTTCTCGGCCGCGCCGGCGAACCCGTGCGCCCGATTCTGTTGGCACGCAAGGAAAAACTGCCCATTGCGGACTTGTTTGGAATTTATGCACTGGAACGGCTTTTTGATTTGGCAAGCGCAGCAGTGGTCGCCGCGATCGGGTTGTTGCTGTTTCAATCGCGCGCTCATGCGGGCGACACCGCCGGCAAGTTGGAAACTGCCGCGAGGACAACCGGCTCGTTGCTCTTCGCCGGCGTCGTCGCCGCGACCATCTTTCTGGTGTACCTGCGGCTGCACGGCTCCGCTTTGCTCGAACGCCGCTTGCAAGGTTGGAGCACTGCCCGCGGCTGGCGCGGCAAGGTTGCAGCAATCGTACTCGGTTTTGCGCGCGGCGTGCAGGCCATTCAAAGCTGGAGCGATCTTGCACTGTCCGTGTTTTATTCGGCGGTCCATTGGTTCCTGGTCCTGATGGTCTACGTTTGGATTTTGCGGGCGTTTGGTGGAAAGCTGGCCACGCTAAACCTGGGCGATGCGATGCTGGTGATGGCGTTTACCTTAGTTGGTTCAGCAGTGCAGGTTCCGGGCGTTGGCGGAGGATCGCAAGCGGGATCAATTGTTGCTCTCACGGCAATCTTTGGAGTAGAAATGGAATCCGCTTTAGCAGTGGCTATTGTGCTGTGGCTGATCACATTTGCTGCGGTTAGCCTGGCGGGTGTGCCACTGTTGATCCATGAAGGGCTTTCGCTAGGGAAATTGAAGGAGCTGGCGGAGCAGGAAAAAGAAGCGGCCGGTGAAGGCGCCGCACAGCAAGGAGACTCAGCCCAGTGAAGTGTCCTTTTTGCGCAAATATTGACGACAAGGTGATCGATTCGAGGGAAGGCCGCCTCGGCGACACCATACGGCGGCGCCGCGAGTGCCTGAAGTGCGGCCGCCGGTTCACCACGTACGAGCGCATCGACGAAATTCCGTACATGGTCATCAAAAAAGATGGGCGGCGCGAGCGCTTCGAGCGGCAAAAAATTTTGCAGGGCCTTTTGAAGGCGAGCGAAAAACGTCCCGTGCCCACTCCTAAGCTGGAAGGCATCGTGGATGAAATCGAAGGTGTGGTGCAGGAATCCACGGAGCGCGAGCTGACCACCACGGAAATCGGCGAGATGATCATGCACCGGCTGAAGAAGCTGGACAAAGTTGCGTATGTGCGATTCGCATCGGTGTACATGGACTTCAAGGACGTGCAGGAATTCATGAGCGAGCTGAAGAATTTGCTGAAAGATCGCGTCAAAAAGTAATTCCTTTTTTCTCGAGGGGTGTTCATGAAGAAATGCGCGGCGTTTTTCTTGTTGGTGCCGCTCGCAGCCGCCAGTATTTTTGCGAACGCGCGGCGCGCCACGGCGCAGGCGAAGCAGAAGGCGCCCGTGGCCGAAAAACCTCTCCCGACGGTGGAGAAGGAAAGAATCCGCGCGCACGTGAAATATCTCTCCAGCGATGAGTTGGAAGGACGGGGAACGGGGCAGCGCGGCGGCGATATGGCCGCGGATTACATCGGAAAACAGTTTGCGTCGTCTGGGTTGAAACCGGCTGGGGACAACGGGACTTTTTTTCAGGAAGTGCCGATGGTGGGCGTAAAGACGCTTCCGGACACGACTTTCAAATTTGTGGAGGCGAGTGGAAAATCCTTCGAGGCAAAAAATCTCACCGAGTTTGTGACCAACAACGAGAGCCAGACGGAAACGGCGGACATCGATGCGCCCATCGTGTTTGTCGGCTACGGGATCAGGGCGCCGGAATACAACTGGGACGATTACAAGACCGTCGACCTGAAGGGCAAAGTGGCGCTGCTTTTTGTCAGCGAGCCGAGCTCGGACGATCCTGATTTTTTCAAGGGCAAAGCGCTGACGTACTACGGACGGTGGACTTATAAATTCGAGGAGACGGCGCGGCGAGGGGCGGTGGCCACGCTGATCATTCACCGCACGGACCTGGCAAGCTACGGCTGGGAAGTGGTGCGCAATTCGTGGGGAACCGAGCGCTCTTACTTGAAGCGCGACGAAACGCCGAAGCTGCAGGCGGCTTCGTGGATCCAACTCGATGTGGCAAAGCGGTTGGTGGGGCTGGTGGGGCTGGATCTGGACAAACTGTTCCAGCGGGCGCAGATGAAAGACTTCAAGCCGGTGCAGCTGCCAATCCGATTGAAAGCCCACGTGGCGAGCCAATTGAAACCGTTTGTCTCCAGAAATGTTCTGGCGATGCTGCCGGGAACGGATGCCGTGCTTGGCAAACAGGCGGTGCTGTACACGGCGCACTACGATCATTTGGGAATCGATCCGAGCCTGCCGGGCGACAAGATTTACAACGGCGCGAACGACAATGCGACCGGTTGCGGAATCCTGCTGGAGCTGGCGCGGGTGTGGGGCGCCATGCCGATGGCGGCGCCACGATCGATTTTGTTTGCTTCCGTTACAGCGGAGGAGCAGGGGCTGCTCGGGTCCGAGTATTTGGGGAAACATTCGCCGGTGCCGCCGGGAAAGATCATGGTGGATCTGAATTTTGACGATGTGCCGCCGCTGGGGACGCCGGAAGAAGTGGAAGTCAGCGGCGCGGAACGGACGACGTTTTATCCCGTGGTGCAAGCAACCGCGACGGAGTTTCATGTGGCGATTCGCCCCGACCCGCGTCCGGAGGCGGGGCATTATTACCGTTCGGATCAGTTCAGCCTGGCGAGGGTGGGCGTGCCTGCGTTTTCGATCAATGAAGGCATCAAGTTCGCGGGCCATGACGCGCAGTGGGGCGAAGAGCAGGCGCGAGATTTCGTCGAGCATCGCTATCACCAGCCGAGTGACGAGTACAGCCCGGACATGGATTTTACGGGCGATGCCGTCATTGCGAGGTTCGGCTTCGTGCTCGGATCGAAAGCGGCTTGGCAGCCCAAGCTGGCGGGTTGGCTCCCGGGCGATGAATTTGAGGCCGCGAGGAAGCAAAGCCTCCAGTAAGCCCCGGTTCCGTTTGAAGTTCCTGGTTAACCATAACGGACCCACCCCGTCCCCGTGTTTTTTGTAAGTGTTGCATCTAAAGAAGTTAGCTTTTGGCGTAAGTCTTTTGTTTGCAACACTTGCGGGGGGATGCATAAGTGTTGCAGCTAGAGAACTTAGAGGCAATGGGGCAAGGATGTGCATGGAATGCGGGAGGGGTAGCCCCCCCGTCACGATGAAAAGTGCGCGGAACGCATTGATTCCAAAAAGGTTGCGTCGCGTCCGTTGCGTAGGAGTGTCTGTAAGAATTTGAAAATAAAGGGGTTTAACAGGGATGAAGGAAAGGGGTCTGCTATTAGGAGAAAAGCCATTTCCGACCCCTTCGGAATCCTCCCGATAGGATCGGACCGGTCGATTGAGACTCCCCGATGAGGTCCAGGCAGGTAGGGCAAACGGGTGGGGATGGGAAGCGACGTACACGGCAGAGAATAGCACACCTTAATGAAGATGTTAAGTGTTTTACAGCGAATAGTCGAAAATGAGGGTTGAATAGCTATTAGGCGTGCTGAATGGGTTCTGTGGATGGGGGACGATCAGGAAGAAAGCAGAGTCAAAAGCAACAGCAAGACCCAGGTTCAGACGGCGAACCTGGGGCACCCTCCGTGTTGCTTTGAATTGTGACTGGGCGAAAGCTTGTCGTTCGGTCGCTGGACTCGTCATCCGGGTCACCCGCCACCAAGATCGTCTTAGATTCATCCGAAGCTGCAATGAACTTCTGGCCCACCTTGAAAGGGGAAAGAACAGTTTGGACGCCAGCCTTTTTGTGAATCAGTGGAAATCGGGGTAAATTTCGTCGGCGATCCAGTAGTTTGCGAGGACGAAGGCGAAGAGGGTTCCCAGGACCCAGAGGCCCCAGCGAAATCGATTGCGGCTTGCGCCGGCGGACGAGGATTGCAGGGGGATGTCCACGAAATAGGCGGCGGAGTAGCAGGCGTTGGCGATCAAGGCGAGGATGGACATGAGGAAAAGGGAAGTCAGAGTCAATGCCGGGCGGAAATGGGGCCAGGTAGCGAGGACCCAAGTAAAGGTGACGAGGACAAGGATGAAGTTGTAGAGGAGGCGGCGCGGCTCCCAAAAGCGGGCGGCGTCGGCGAGGAGTGCGCGGAAGGAATCCGAAGGAGAGTGGCCTGATTCGGGTGATGAAGTGGGAGATACGATTTCCATCCTGGAGTTCTCCTTTGGCGACCGAAAGGGATAAATACACCTTGCCGCTTCCTGTTGTCAAGTACTTTGTAATGCAAAGTAGAAATGAGTGCAGCTGACTTCCTGGGGAGATGGCCTGGGAAACACGAAAAGCAGATCCCTCACCCCGCCGAAAGCGCGGGGATTCGGGATGACACCCGCCGGCTGTCGTGGTGACACCCGCCGGCTGTCGTGGTGACACGCGCCCGGATTCGGGATGACACGCGTCGGGTGAAATGAAGGATGTTAGATTTTCAGGAAATCTGCCCTACGTGAGAGGAGCGTCAGCGGGGCCAAACGCCGGCGGTGAAGCGCTTGATGGTTTGGAAGCCGAGCTTTTCGTAGAGCTGGACGGCGGTGCGGTTGTCGGAGGTGACGGTGAGGGTTAGTTCGCGGAATTTCATGGAGCGAAGAGCGTCGGCGGAAGTTTGCATGAGCATGCGGCCGAGGCCGTGACCCTGGTAGCCGGGGAGGACGCAGATTTGCGTGGTGTGGCCGACGCCGGGGGAGACTTCACTGGTCAGAACGGCGGCGACGAGTTCTTCGCTGCCGGGCTCGTTAAGCACGAAAGACGCGCCGGGGACGAACTGGCCGCAACCGGGAAGCAGAATGATGTTTTTGAGGAATTTCAGAGCGCCGGCGCGGCTGCGATATTGGTCGTTGATTTCGCCGTCGACGTGATTCGCATAAGCTAGATAGATCAACTTGGCGCAGGGCTCGAAGTAGCGGTCGTTCCAGCGGTTGAGGCGCATGCCCGCGGAAGCGCCGGCTTTGGCTTCGTGATCGTGTTGCAAATCCTGGAGCATGAATTGGCGGGTGTAGAGGTGGAAGCCCTGGTCGAGGAGGGGAGTGTCGACGGGGCCGCTGAAGGGCATTAGCTGGGCTTCGATGCGCCCGAGATGCGGGATGGCGCGCATGGAGTAGAGCATGTCTTCCAGCAGGCGCCGGCCAATGGAGTCTTGGGGAAATTTGGCGGAGACGTAGAGGCCGCCGATGAGGCCTTTTTGATCCTCGAGGACGTAAAAGGAATAACCGGCGGCGACACCGTTTTCAAAGGCGACGCAGCCTGCCAGGGCGTGAGCGTCTAGAAAGCGCTTGATGAGCTCGAGCGCGCCGCGGTAGTCCCAATGCAATTCGTCGCGCCAGTGACGGGCTTCTTCTTCGAGCAGCGGCTCAATCTGGCGGACGGTGGTCTGACGCAAATCGACAATGTTCATGAATGAGGGCGGAGAATTCGCGGCCCCTGCCTGCGAGTCCATCATAAAGGAGGTAAAGGAGATAAAGGAAGTAGAGGAGGTAAAGGAGCAGACACAGGGACAAGGGGTGGCGCAAAGTGCGATGGAAAAGATATGTTACGATGCCAATCGTTACATTTTGTCATTTTGTTATGAGGTAGAGAAAAGCGGCGTTTGCCGCTAGCGCAGTTCCGCAGACCACGAATGCATATCCTTTTCGAGCTACGCTATCCAACCAAGTGGTACACCAAGCTGCTGACGGCGCTGCTGGCGCTGGCGTTTTTTGCGGTGCTGGCGACTATGGCAATTGCGGGGTTCCTGGTGTATCGCATTGTGAAGCCGCAGCGCGCCAGTACGGAAATCAATATGGCGAGCTTCCCGGGGCGGCCGGAAGTGCTGACCTTCGAGGTGCCGGGAGGGATTGGGACGCGCGAGGCATGGTTTTTTCCGGGGTTGCGGGGCGCGCCGACGATTATTTTGTGCCATGGGTACGAGTCCAGCCGCGGGGAGCTGCTGACGCTGGAATCGGCGCTGCAGGATCATCAGTACAACGTGCTTATTTTTGATTTTGCGGCGCACGGGGCGAACGGGGGCATCAGCACGCTTGGTTATCGGGAAGTGGACGAAGTGCGCGCGGCGGTGGACGTCGTGGCGGCGCGGAGCGATGTGGATCCTGCGCGATTTGGGCTGTGGGGCTACAACCTGGGGGCTTATGCGGCGCTGCGCGAGGCGGAGGGCGACAAGCGAATACGCGCACTGGTGGTGGACTCCGTGTATGACCAGCCGAAGCAGATGGTTAAGGTGGGAGTGGAACGCAACGGCTTGGGCGGATTTCCGTTCATGATTCGTGCGGCGGAGATCAGTTTTGAGTATTTGAACTATGCGCATCGCGAGGACCCGCCGGTTTCGAGGAAATTGATTACGTTGACGGGGGTTCCGACACTTTACATTCAGGCGGTGGACGATCCGGAGCTTGCGGAGACGACGAGGCAGATGTTTTTGAAAGCGCCGGAGCCGCGGGAGCAGGCGATTATTGCGCATGGGAATTTTGTGAGCTTGGGGGATGAGGACAAGCGCACGTATGAGAATCGGATTGTGTCGTTCTTTTTAGTGAGGTTGCCGGCTGTCGGGCACGCTATTAAGTAGTCGTTGCCAGCTCCCCGGGTCCATACACACTACTCGCTGCGAGCGAGTGTCCACGTCAGTTACGATGCAGTTCATTCCTTCGGTCCAGTCGTCCCCTACCAACTTCTTCGTTCCAAAAACCCAGCCGGGCTCGCGTTGGTCTCTCGACCATGTCGGTACCTCGCGGCGCAGGTAGAAATTCAGGCCGTACTGATCGGCGCGGGGCAGCCTGAAACTTGACGCCTGACTAGCGGAAAAGTCTGACCAGTGATTCTTTGCTGCTTGGACGCTTGAGCGAATTGAAAGACCTTGGCCGTGGTTCTTTGTAAGCCCCTGGTTAACGACGGTGACGCAGACGAGGACCGTCGCGGCCGCAAGGAGGAGTGCGGATTGTGGTCGGCTTAACAAGGCTAGAACTAAAGTGAAGAGCCCTGTAACCGCGCAGAATGAAGTCCACAGCAGGAGTCCCTCATGGAAATCAAGCCCGCTTCCATGCGGAGGCGATAGAGCGAAATACCAGAGCACACCTGCGGGGACCATGAGCAACATCGCGACGGCAATGGCGAGCCAGCGAGCAACGGCCAGAGATCGCTGAAACGCTAAGACCAGACTTCGAACGGCAAGGGCTGACAACGGTGGCAGGGCGGGGAGAGCGTAGCCAGGAAGTTTGGATTGCGAGATGCTAAAAAATACGAGTGGGAAGGTGGCCCACAGCGCGAAGAATAGCGAATTTGATTCTTTCCACCGGTTATGACGAAAACTGAGAACCGCGTCGTACCCCACGCAAAAAAGAATGACGCCCCAAGGGAAAACCGAAATAAAGATGACAGGGCCGAAGTACCAGAAGGGCTGGATGTGCTGGAATTCGGGGGTGAGGTAGCGCTTGAAATTGTGTTCGATGATGAAGATGCGGAAGAAGTCGGGATTGCGGCGGGCGCAGAGGATGTACCAGGGGAGAGCGGTGAGGCAGAAGGAGGCGAGGGCGGCGGGGTGGAAGAGGCGGAAAGCGTCGCGCCAGCGCTTGGTGAAGAGCGCCCAGAAAAAAATGGCGCCGCCAGAGAGAATGATAGCGGCGGGGCCTTTGGCGAGGACGGCGAGGCCGAGGAAAAAGCCGAACAGAATTAGCGCTAGCCACGGTGTGCGGGGGAGAATCGGCGTGTTTTGGTTGCTCGTTAAGCCGAGGACGACGGCGGCGCAGACCATGGCGATCGTTAGCATGCCGCTGAAGGGCATGTCGGTAGCGGCGGCGTGGGAGAAGCCGATCATGCCGACGGTGGTGGGAAGCAGAAGCAGCAGCCAGCG
>Ga0210409_10007741_pt1 | contig 11029 bp, 9 predicted proteins | sample IncBWH17MmetaG_FD_161649 | JGI IMG/M metagenome (GOLD analysis project Ga0210409, IMG submission 161649) | Forest soil microbial communities from Barre Woods Harvard Forest LTER site, Petersham, Massachusetts, United States - Inc-BW-H-17-M | ecosystem: Environmental > Terrestrial > Soil >...
TGCAGAGCAATTGGCATGCGCTGGGAACCCTCCTCCTACAAGCTGCCTTCCTTACCGCAGGTGTCTGGTTTGCGCGCGAAATCCTGAAATCCATCAGGGCGTCGCAAGAGCAAATCGGCGCGCTGCTGAAACTCTCGCTTTCGGGCACCATCCCCGAGCGGCAATCGCCAACTGCCGCAGCCGAACGCTTCTTCGCCAACGCCAGTCCTTATTGGCTCACGCCGTCGGAAATTCCTCCCGCTCCCGTGCTGGAACCTCTTGAAAGCGGCCCAAGCCGCTGGGCCGTTGCGCGGCGCAGCTTGATCGTCTGGCTGAATACGCCAATGCGCAGCAGTGACTCCGCCCCCTGGCGCAAAGCCATCAAATGGCTCCAAGCCCCCGCCGGCAGCTGACCCCCTGTAGCACAGTCACTCCTGACTGTGCTCTTTTCCCCTTGTAGGGGCGCAATATATTGCGCCCTCTTCTCGCTCGCGCCTCTCATTCCCCTTGTAGTGGCGGGTTTTCAAACCCGTGCCTTTTCCTCATAGGGGCACGATACATCGTGCCCCTCTCGCTTTTCTCCCCCCATTTTCCAATTTCACCTTTCCGATTTCTACTTTTCCGTCTCCCCGCTCGCGCTTGTGATCCCGACCGTAGTGGAGGGATCTGCTTTTCGCTCCCTTCTCCGTCTCTGTAGCGGCGCGCCTCCGAACCATCCAATTTCCAGTTTCTGCCTTCCAGTTTCTAGTTTTCTTCATGCCGCCCTCGCCACCAGCGACAAAGATTTCGCAGCCATCGAAAAAAAGCTCGACATACTCTGGACCAAGTAGCCCGAACTCCCTTTGTCATCCCGAGCGCGCCGGTCACACGCAGTAACGTATTTTCTTTCAATAGCTTAGAGCAAATCTGCAATGGCCTCAGTATATGGGTGAAAATAAAGTTGACAGATGAATGTGAAGTATGTTCACATGTGCTTGTGACCAAGGGTCACAGGCATTGGAGGTATCATGGCAGAGGCATCGCTCATCGGAATCTACGAGATCGCCGAAATGGCAAATGTGAGCCCGTCGGCAGTCGCTAACTGGAGGAAACGATTCGCGGATTTCCCGACACCACTTGCGGAGCTAAAATCCGGGCCGGTATTTGGAGAGAGCCAAATTAAGCTCTGGCTGGCAAGAAGACAAGCCAGCGACTCGCAAGAAGTGGATCTCTTCTACGATCAAATCGCAAGTAAGCGTGGGGACTCCCCTGAGCTCCGGGCAAAAGTCGAGGAGGTGCTGGAGAAACTGCAGAAAGAAGCAACGTCCACGAAACGGCCAGGCATCCTCCTGGGAAAGGTGCAGAGTGGCAAGACGGCTGCGTACTTAGGTGTGATCGCGCGCGCTTTCGACAAAGGGTACGATGTCGCGGTGATTTTGACGAAGGGAACGAAGTCCCTTGCTGAGCAGACACTCTGTAGAGTAAAGGAAGATTTCGGTGATTTCGTCGATCAGGTCGAGGTTTTCGACATTTTAGCTGTTCCTGAGCTAACACCGTACGAATTGACGCACAAACTGATTTTCGTCGCCAAGAAGGAAGACGACAATCTCAGAAGGTTGCTAGACCTGTTTGAAAAGCAGTATCCAGAACTGCGAAACCGGTCCGTGTTAATTATCGATGACGAAGCGGATCTCGCTTCGGTCAGTGCACGAAGAATTGATGGTGTTAGCACTGCGGGGACCATATCTAGGCAGATTGACAAGCTCCGCGGATCGGTAACGAACTCTGCCTTTCTGCAAGTCACTGCAACCCCGTACGCACTGTACCTACAGCCCGACGACGAAGTCGCCCTAAACGGAAACTCCCTTTTCAAGCCAAAACGACCTGCGTTTACCGTCCTCCTCCCTACACATGGAAAATATGTTGGCGGCGACGAATATTTCGAAAAAAGCACTGAGGCGGATTCCCCTGGATTCTATTTCTTCCGTGAGGTGCCGATGCAGGAGAGAGATGCCCTCAAGAAAGAAGACAGGCGGAGGTTGCAGATCGACAGGGTGCTCACTGAAAGGAATTCAGCGGTTCTACGAGATGCAATCGTTACATTTCTCGTTGGGGGTGCGATTCGCCGGCTCCAACAGCGCAGCGCAGGTCCTCGCCAGAGACCACAGAGATACAGCTTTCTCTTCCATACGGAGCAGTCGCGTAGTTCACACGAGTGGCAGGAGGCTGTCGCACAGGCCATCCGAGATGCCCTGGTGGACCAATCGCGGGCAGATAGCCCGCAATTCAATGAGCTGCTACGGGCCGCATACGTGGACCTCCGCAGGTCAATCGAGCTTGAGGGCATCGCGCTACCCGGCGCAGATGACGTTAAGAAGGCGGTTGTCGATGCGCTAGAGACAGGTCAACTGATGATTACAAAAGTTAATTCTGACAACGACATTAAGAAATTACTTGCCGACGACGGCCAGCTTAAGCTGAGAACGCCGTTCAACATGTTCATTGGCGGACAGATTCTCGATCGAGGAATTACCATCAATAATTTGATCGCTTTTTACTATGGCAGAAGCCCCAATCGATTCCAGCAGGATACCGTACTGCAACATTCTCGAATGTACGGCGCTCGGTCAACTGCAGACCTTGCAGTGACCAGATTTTATGCGCCTCAGCATGTATATCAGATCATGCGAAGGATACATGAGTTTGACGGCGCCTTGAGAGAGGCCTTTGAATCCGGCGCCCATGATCAGGGCGTCTATTTTATCCAGAAGGACGCTGCAAACCGTCTGGTCCCTTGTTCGCCCAATAAGCTCCTATTCTCTGATGTGGTGAGCATTCGGCCGGGTCGGCGTCTCGTACTTTCTGGCTTCCAAACCATGCCCAAGTCATCGGTTGAAGCCAGGAAAAACCTAGCATTGTTAGACTCAGCTGTTGAAAGGCTAGTAGGTTCATCCGAGGAGCCGATACTGATCAAGGTCGAGGAGGTGACCAAGCTACTGGAACTCGCATATAAGAACTTTGAGTTTGACGACTCGACGGACGATGATCGTCGAGCCCATATCGTAGCTTTAGAACACCTCTCCCGGATATGCAAGAAACCTGATCTGAAAGGACATGCTTGGCTACTAGCTGCGAAGGAGGGTCGTAATATCACCCGCTACCGTGAGGAGGGGCGCTTCTCCAACGCCCCCGACACAAAGCAACAAAAGGAATCAGCGCGGACATGTGCACGAGAGATTCCCGTGCTTATGCTCCTCCGCCAGAACGGTGACGAGGCCAAAGGATGGAGGGGGCTACCATTTTGGTGGCCGGTCATTCTGACTCCTCAGACAGCAGCCACGGTGATATTTGCGACACAGGAAGCTGTGTTGGTGCCTGCGGCGGGAGGACTGGAAAGGCCCCTCCCAACAGAAGAGATCGACTGACCCCAAAGCCAAAACTTTCTCAGAGAAGACACGATTTTGACTATGCCGCAATTCAAATGAATTTCGTAAGTATGGTTGTCAGACAGAGGTGAAGCATGAAATGCCCAGAATGTTCAGCTGAGGTTGTCGAAAAAGCCCGTTTCTGCAGCACGTGCGGCACACAAGTGCAATCGGACAAACGCTTCGTACTCGGGGTTGACCTCGACGGCGTTGTGGCCGACTTTTACGGGGCTCTTCGGCCCATTGCGGCAGAGTGGCGGGGAGTGGCGTTAGATGAGTTGACTCCAGACGTCAGCTACGGCCTGAAAGAATGGGGTATCAAGAGCGGTGAATATCATGAGCTCCACCGATATGCCGTGACCCAGCGAGAGATTTTCGCGACGCAGCCACCGGTTACCGGCGCACCGGCGGCGCTCCGCAGGCTGGGATACAACGATTCAATCCGAATCCGAATTATTACTCATCGTCTTTATACCAAGTATACGCACGAGATCTGTGTTCGACAGACAACCGAATGGCTGGAAGAACATGGGATCCCCTATTGGGATATATGCTTTATGAAAGAAAAAGGTGACGTGGGAGCGGACCTTTACATAGAAGATAGTCCATCCAACATTGCGGCACTCAAAGAAGCGGGTAAAAATGTCCTGATTTTCACAAATTCCACTAACAAGAATTTGGAAGGACAGCGCGCTAACTCTTGGGATGAGGCAGAAAAGATTGTCTTAGAAAAAGTTCAGCAATGGAAATGTAAGCCTGCTAAATAGATTCAAGAAGGCACTCGCCAAAAAAATGCTAGCAATCAAATCGAGTAAGTAAACCACGACGACTGCTCGTAGTCATACATCGAAACAGAGCGACCATTCACAGTTCCCGAAAAATGTCCCCCCGAACCATAGTCGAAACCCCTAAATTTTCTGCCATCCAATCTCAGGTTGATGTGATTTTGGCTGCCGTAGTGGAACAAAGAAAACGAACCCGAACGCCCCGACCCAGCAATGTGGCAATTCTCTGTGTAGTCGAAAGTCGAAACTCCGGCCTCTGCAACCTTTCCAGAAAAACCGAATTGTTCTGAGCAGGAGTAATCATAAACCGAAGAGGAGCGCCGCCCTGACAAGGCCCTACCGGCGATGTATGCAACTGCCCTTCTCGTTGGATCATTCATCTGGCTAAGTCTCCCCGAAAGACCTCTTGTGGTCAAGAGCAAAGCGCTACCGTCTATTGGGACCTAGTTTAGCGTTATAAACATTAGTTCGAGGGCTCGTGCCAGGTACAGCAACCTTCACTTTAGGGGCAGGGGACTTCAGGATTTAAGCTCCAATTCGCACACGAACCTTGGGCGGGTGGAACACCTTTACGATGGCAGGGACTCTTGGGCGCTGCATCCCTTGTGGTTTTTCAAGGGTGCGGGTTTTTACCTTGCCCCGGCACTCCCACCATTTCAACGGGTTAATCACACGCACGTCGCCATAACTCTGCCCGTCTGCCAAATCCTCCGAATAAATCACTTCAGCCCAGCAACTCCCCGCCGCCTGCACATTCAGCGCATGCCTTCTTCAATTGCCATTTCGCACCCTGGACCTTCTAACGTTCAAATGTTCAACCTTCCAACGTCCCTTAACCCTATCCCCTTTCCCTTCAACCCTTTCACCGCTCAAAGTTTTCCTTGACAGGTACAGTACTCTTCTGGTAACATGAATCGTGATCGTCAGCCGCACACACCATTCGGCCGCCTCTTCTCAGCCCAACCTCTGTGTTCGGCGTTTACCCCGACCGGGTCGGGGCGTCTCAGCGTTATATTCTTCCTCGCTTTTTTCCTTCTCTGCCCCCATCGACCTCCAAATTTCGACCGCTCCCGTGTTTTCAAACACTTACAAATTGCCCATTTTCTATCCCCTTTGTTTTGACATTCATCCATGTAATGGGGGGTGGGTACCCCCCTCCCCTCAGTTCTACGCGCAAACTCTCAGACCCTCAAATGCGTACCCCCGCACGAGCCTTCACCCTAACCCTTTTAGCTGCAACACTTATGAGGCTCCCGCAAGTGTTGCAAACAAAAGACTTACGGAAAACCTAACTCTTTTAGATGCAACACCTACAAAAAACCAGGGGGAGGGGTCCCCGCTCTGCTCCTTAACGTTTCAACCTTCAAACGTTCAAACGTGTAACGATCTGTCCTCCCGAAGCGCCAATGCGGATCTTGCTGCCGCGCGTCCCACCAACGTAAGCTGCCCCTTGCTCAAATCATTGGGCGCGTGGGGAGAAGACTATGGCGCACAGCAATCCAATTCGAGATTCGGTTTTGCAGGCCATCGGCAATACCCCCGTGGTCAGGCTGCGCAAACTTGTGACGCCCTCCATGGCCGAGGTGCTCGTCAAGCTGGAGCACTACAATCCCACCGGCTCCTACAAGGACCGCATGGCGCTGGCAATGATCGAAGGGGCGGAGGCGCGCGGCGACTTGCGCCCAGGCATGCGCGTGGTGGAGTGGACCGGAGGCAGCACGGGTTCCTCTCTCGCGATGGTCTGCGCCATCAAGGGCTACCGCTTCACGCCCATTTCCTCAGACGGATTTTCAAAAGAGAAGCTCCAGACCATGCGTCTTTTCGGCGCCGACCTGGAGGTTATTCCTGCCCCCGACGGCAAGCTGGTTCCGGAGCTGTACCAGCAAATGAAGCGCCGCGCGGAAGAGTTGGCGCAGCAGCCGGGCACGTTCTACACCGACCAGTTCCACAACGCGGATGCGATTCGCGCCTACATGGGAATTGGCACGGAGCTGTTGGAACAGGCAGGCAAAGACATATCGGCGTATCGCGGCGGAGTAGGTACCGCGGGAATGATAAGCGGAGTTTCACGCGCCCTGAAAGCGGCCGGCTGCAAAGCGCGCATTGTTGCCCTCGAGCCCGCAACCTCGCCCGTGCTCACCACGGGAAAAGGAGGTCCGCACCGTGTCGAGGGAATCGCCGCCGGATTCCGGCCGTCGCACCTGCAGGATGGCGATTTTGACGAAGCGCGCACTATCGAGGAACCCGCCGCTCGCGAAATGGCGCGACGCCTGGCCAAGGAGGAGGGAATCTTCGCCGGCACGTCTTCCGGCCTGAACGTCACCGCGGCTCTGCAACTGGCGCAGGAGCTTGGGCGCGGCAGCACCGTCGCCACCGTGGCCGTAGACACCGGCTTCAAGTATCTCGCGGGAGACCTATACCAAACGTAGACGGTAATCCTGCAAGTGCTGACGTGGACAGAGAAAATGGCGCCCAAAGGGACGCCGCTACAAAATACTCATTCCGCGCCGAGTGGGAGGAAATACTGAGTGCCTTTGACAGGTTCCTGGAGGCGGCGAAGCAATTGTTGAAGGTCTTCGCTGCGTTCGACGAAATCAATGTCGGACGTGTTGATGACCAGGAGGTCGGAGGCGGCATAACGGAAGAAGAAATGTTCGTAGGCGCGGGCGACTTCCTCGATGTATTCGGGGGAAATCTGGGATTCGTCGCGAGAGGCTTTCTTGGCGATGCGCGCGCGCAGGACCTCCGGTTTGGCCTGTAAATAGATGACCAGGTCAGGAACCGGAATGTCCGCGGTGAGGGCCGTGTAATAGCGCTCGTATAGCTTCAGCTCTTCGTCGTCCAGATTGAGGTTGGCGAAGACGCGGTCTTTTTCCATGAGGTAGTCGGAGAGCACCGGGCCGGGAGCTTCAACCGCCAATGCTTCGCGCAGGCGCTTCTGCCGCTCCAGCAAGAAGTACATCTGAGCGCGGAACGCCGAGCCCGGTTTTTCCTTGTAGAATTCGGCGAGGAACGGGTTGTCCTCGCAATCATAGATGCGTCGTGCGTGAAGGCGCTCGGCAAGAATCTTGGCGAGAGTGGTTTTCCCGACGCGCAGCGGGCCCTCGATAGCGATGAAGCGCGGCGCTTGCGGCCCTCGCTGAGGAGAGCGAGCGCGCTTGGCTGCGGAGGAGTCGTTAGCCGCCATCGTAAGGGTGGGCGCCCAGGACCGGCGTCCACGCGCGCGATTATAGCAGAGTCATTCCAGCGGCGAGGTCAAGATCGATGCACCAAATCGAGCCGGTGGTAGCCGGCAGGGTACCGGCGGACGGTAAATTAGCTTTTTGGCGCCTTTTAAGAGGTATTTTGCTTCGGTACAGGCCGGGAACGGCGGTATCGCACTTCCAACAATGTCCAATTTTTTTCACATCAATTCTCTAGTACGACGGCACTAATTGTGGCAAACCGATGGCCCAAAGGCCAGTACCACGCAAAATGTGACCGATAGGCCAGTGCAACCTGCCCTTTTGGGCACTATATTGCCATCATCGCGAGTGGGGACGGACTTGCACAACCACTTGCGGTACTGAGGTGGCAAATGGTCCTCGCAGCCCTTCTTCTGATATGCGCAGTTCCGCAGCTGGACGACAACGCGAAAGTCGCGAACGATACCCCCGCAGCGGTCAGCGACAACGCTAAAGTCGCCAACGATACTCACGCGGTGGTCAGTGACAACGCGGCAAAGGATTCGACGCTGATGGCGTCCGCAGCCCTGCCGTCCGCGCCGACTCCCAAAGTGACGGCCGCCCCAGAGCCCATCCAGCCGAATCCCTCCGCGCAGCCGTTCCAGCCGATTCGGCCCGTGATTACGCGTCCGCGCGAAACGCCCCGTCAAAGAAAGCTTTGGTACGCTTTGACGATAGCCAGCTCCAGCGGCGCGGCATTTGACGCGTGGTCCACCCGGCGCGCGATTTCCGGCGGATACGGCACGGAATCGAATCCGTTCCTGCGCCCCTTTTCGCATTCGAACGCAATGTACGCAGCGACCCAGGTGAGCCCGGCGTTCATGGATTTCATCGGCAAGCGCATGATGGTGAGCGAGTACGGCTTGTTTCGGAAGATGTGGTGGCTGCCGCAACTAGCCGGCGCAGGCTTCTCGTTTGGCGCGGCCGCGCACAACGTCAACATCGTGCACTAAGAGTCCCCTCACTCCCCCCAAACGGAAAGCGCCCCGGTGACCCTCCTCACCGGGGCGCTTCTGTTTTTTGACGCTGATTCGAAAGGCCTTTCGAATCGGGGTTCGAATCTACCCGTTCGAATCTACTTGCCAACGACCAGCAGCACGAAGGAACCGGGCTTCATCTTGCCGCGGCGTTCGCCCGGTGCGGGAGGATCGAAATCCGCCGCTGGGAGAACGATGTTGTGGGTTTTCAGGTCGAGGCCCAAGGTGCGGGCGCTCTTCTTTGTGGGGACGTTTTCGACGACGGTGTATTTGTCTGGCGAGTCTTGATGAATGACCGTGAGAATGCCGTCGCCGCAGGAGGCGAATACGGTACCGGTTGACGGTTCGAACGCTGTGGCGTCCGGGCCATCGCAGATGGCCGGCGTGGCGACGACTTTGCCGGTATCGGCGTTCACAACGGCCATGACTTTTTCATCGCAGACCGAAAACAGGCGGCGATTTTTGACGTCCATCGCGAGGCCCGAGGGCGATTTGCAAGGCGCCAGCGGCCAGTGGTGGAGTTCCTTCAGGCCCGCCGCATCGATGTGATGAAGTTCGGAGCTGTCCTCGTTGTTCGCAAAAACGGAGCCTTTGCCATCAGCGGCGGCGAATTCGGGCTTGCCGCGCAGATCGATGGTGCCCAGCACGGTACCATCGGCGGCGTTGATTGCGGTGGCGTTTTTGCCGCCGCCCACAGTTCTGCTGCCGCCGTTGAAGGTGAAGACGCGCTTGCTGACGGGCTCATACAGAATGGCGTCGGGGTTGACGTCGGTTTTGACCGTGCCAATGGACTTCAAAGTTTTCAGATCGAAAATGGTGACGTCGTTCGAACGGCCGTTGCTGGTGAAGCCGCGGCCCAGGTCGGAAGCGATGGCGATACCGTGCACTCCTTGTGTGTCAGGAATGGTGCCAACAATCGCGAAGGAATCCGCGTCCAGAACGACGACCTGAGTGGCGTGCGAAACGTAAATCCGGCGAGCGTCGCTGTCCACCGTTACGTAGTCCCAGCCCCCTTCTCCCGGGATGGGAATACTTTTAATGACGTGATAGCCGGAAGGGCCCGGCGCGGGAGCGGCTGCGTGCGAGAAGGATCCGGCAGAAACGATTATTGCCACGGCGAGCGAACCGAGAATCGCGAGAAGAGTCAGATTTTTGCGCATGATTTTTTTCTCACTTTGGCTCTGCGGCCTTTCTTCGAGACCGCTGAGCGAGGACATTTATATAGCGATGAACCTAAACGCAAGATAAATGTGAAGCGGGGGGACTGTTCCGGCGATCACTTCCGGATTGCTGAAAACTCAGGGATAAGAGGCGACAAGCGCGTTTATCGATACTAATCCAACGGGCTAGCTGATAACTATTGGGATGGTCCGCCGCTTTTACCGAGCCAACGGGGCGGTTATAAGAGGTGGAGGAGGCCTCCCATGGAACTACACACCATCGGCACTGATCTTGGTAAGACGGTCTTTCCGAGTTGCTCGTCAAACAATCACAACCCCTTGCGAGCGCCGATTGGACTTCCTCGAAATCTGGCTATATCTCTGCTCGTCGGGGCACACTTCCCTGACATGGCTAAGTGGCACCTTCTGGCTTAAGGATGGGCCCGAGGTAGCGGTCAAGCCAATCCAGGCTTTCTTTCATGACAGAGTTCATGGGCGGAACATGCCCGGAATCGAAGAGCACATGGCGTTTTTGCGGCTCGGGTACGCCGAGGAGACGAAAGAGTGGAAGCTGCGAAGAGTTCACGGGAAACATGAAATCGTCCCGGCCATTGAGCATGAGGGTCGGTATCTGTACGCGAGGCGCGAAATTCAGAGGCTCGATTTCTGATGGCAGTCTTTCAAACGGAAGCCCTCCAGCAACCAGCACGCTAGCTTTAAAGCGGGGCTCGACGGTCGTCATGACCGGCCCCCAGACGGCTCCCAGGCTGAGGCCGTAGTAGGCCACTCGATGAGAGTCAATGTCTTTTCGAGTTTCGAGATAGTCGATGGCGCGCTGTATGTCTTTGGCCCACTGCACAACCAGATCTCGTCCAGCGTTGGGCCCCACAGGAAGACACGCACCTCCTGGCTGAACCAGTTCATCCCAAGTCTCGCGGAGCGTCGGCGAATTGATGCGGCGTTCGTATGTTCCCGTGTAAATCGGATAGAGCACGGCGCGCCCACTTTTAACCGCGAACGAAGCCCACTCGGGACTTATAGTGCTGCTCGACCTCTTGAAAAAACTGGAAACTCCGGGGAAATACACAACAACAGCATAGGGCGGAAGGGCGTTGCGCGGCAGGAACAGATAAGCAGTAACGCGCTCGTTGCCGTACGCCGCCCGAAAACTGACCTTCTCCCTTTTCCAATCGGCAGAGGACTCGTCTACGGCTTCCACTCGCGGGTCCAACTCGGAGGGATCGTACGAGTACAAGCTTTTGTAAAGGGCAAAGGCAGATTCCGGGGCGGGTTTCTCTCTTGTATAGTCGCGTACGAGCGTCGTGATGGGACTGGTGAGCTTGGTCGGGAGAGAACCTCCGTATTTCGCGCAACGAAAGCCAGATGTGGAAGATCGACTAATCGGTGGCTGCGCGTCTTGGATGGCGAACATGTAACTTGGTTCGTCCCATGCTCCCCCTAATATATACCGTTTGGCGCCAGTCTCATTCCACGCCCATT
>Ga0210409_10007742_pt1 | contig 11025 bp, 10 predicted proteins | sample IncBWH17MmetaG_FD_161649 | JGI IMG/M metagenome (GOLD analysis project Ga0210409, IMG submission 161649) | Forest soil microbial communities from Barre Woods Harvard Forest LTER site, Petersham, Massachusetts, United States - Inc-BW-H-17-M | ecosystem: Environmental > Terrestrial > Soil >...
CCGCCGCCGTCGATTCCGAGGTGACCGAAGCAAACCTCCGGCGGACCGAGATGAGGTCCGTCGTGCTCCAGCTCGAGAGGCTCATGACTTTCCCGATTGTTCGTGAGCGAGTCGAGGGCGGTGAGATCTGCCTGCACGGCTGGTACTACGTGATCGAAGATGGCCAGGTCCTTGGCCTCGACACGGCGAGCGGGGAATTCCAGCCTCTCTCGTAGGCGCCCCGCCGGCGCTTCTTCGCCTTCAGGGCCGGCGCTATCATCGATGAGTCCTTCGATCTCCTTCAAACTCGCGGCGACAACCCGCCCGGCCGAGAGAGTGCGAGCAGTCCGAGATTGGGGTATCCGAGATGACAAGGGGTCGAGGGCCAGGGCGAGGTGGTGTTCGCTCTCGGGGTTCGACGCCGGCATCGGGAGCGCGCGCTGCCCGCTCGAGGTACGTGCGGGCGAAGGGTTACGTAGAGGTTCGATGAAAGTTGTGCGCACGCTAAACCGAGGAACTGCGGATCAAGGTGGCTTCGCGCGCGTCGCATTGGCTGCCCTAGAACCACGCCGGGCGAGGAAGGTGTGCAGCTGTGCCACAACCGCGGCCCCCTCCCCGATGGCCGCCCCCACCCGCTTCACCGAGGCGCAGCGGACGTCGCCGACGGCGAAGACCCCCTCGACCCCGGTCTCCAGCGGCAGCGGCATTCGCTCCGTTGGATGGACGTCGGCGCCGGTTCGGATGAAGCCCTTCTCGTCGAGCGGTATGCCGCAGCCGGTGAGCCAGCTCGCAGCCGGATCGGCACCGATGAAGAGGAACAGGTGGGCGATGGCGTGCTGTTCCTCGGCACCGGTGCGCCGGTTGCGCCACCGCACGGCATGCAGACCCTGGTCGGGCGTGCCCAGGAGCTCCACGACCTCGGTGTCGTAGAGCAGGGCGATGTTCGGGGCGGCTCCGATACGATCGATGAGGTAGCGCGACATCGTGCTCGAGAGGCTGGGCCCGCGCACCAGAACGCGCACGTGGCGCGCGTGGCTTGCGAGAAAGACCGCGGCCTGGCCCGCCGAGTTTCCTCCACCCAGGAGGGCCACGTCCTCCTCGCGGCACAGCCGGGCCTCGACCGGCGAGGCCCAGTACGAGACGCCGCGGCCCTCGAACTGCGCGAGGCTCGGAATCTCCGGACGACGATAGCGCGCGCCGGTGGCGACCACGACCGCGCGCGCTCGAACCCGCCGGCCATCGGCAAGCTCGAGGATGTGCACTGGATCAGGACCTGAGCGTTCCGAAATGCAGTCCAGTCGCTTGACCTCGGTAGACAGGCTGAACTCGGCCCCGAATTTCTGCGCCTGCGTGAACGCACGTCCCATGAGCGCCAGCCCCGAGACGCCGGTGGGAAAGCCCAGGTAGTTCTCGATCCGCGCGCTGGCGCCGGCCTGTCCGCCGAACGCGAGCGCTTCGAGCACGACGACGGACAGGCCCTCGGACGCGCCGTAGACCGCGGTCGCAAGCCCGGCCGGACCCGCGCCGACGATGGCCACGTCGTACGGTTCGGAGCGGAAGCTCGTCGCCACCAAGCCCAGGGCCTGCGCCAGCTCCTGCTTCGTCGGGTTCTTGAGGACCGTGCCGTCCGACAGGACCACAATCGGGAGCTCCCCCGGCTTCGGGGCGAAGCGCGCGAGCAGTGACGAAGCATCCCGGTCCTCATCGGGATCGACCACCCGGAAGGGAATCGCGTTGCGTTCGAGGAAGTTCGACAGCCGCGTCACGTCCGGGGACTTGAGGGCTCCGACGAGTACCGGGCCTCCGAAGCCGATCTCAATCAGCGCCGCGCGCCGCAGGATGAGCGCTCGCAGGATGCGCTCGCCGAGCTCGGCCTCGGCGACGAGCAGCGCTCGGAGCGCCTCAGGCGGGACGACGATGGCCTCCACGTCACCGACCGCCCGGGCGTCGAACACGCTCAAATCTGCCCTTCCAGAGAGCTGTCCGATCTCGGCCATGACCTCGCCCGGGACTACCTCCGTCATTTCCTCGACCGGGGCCCCGATCAGCTGCGCGAAGGCTGCCACCGGCACTCCCTGTCCCAGCCCATCGCGGGGCACGATCGCTACCCGGCCGGCGAGGATCACGTACATCCCGGGGACGGCCTCTCCTGCCTGGAACAGGAGCTCCCCGGCCGGGAACCGCCTGATGTCACCGAAACGGCGGACGCGGTCGATCTCGGCCGCGGAAAGGACCGGAAACATCTGCTGGAACCGCGACGCCAGGGCGGGGTTGGATGTGGCCGGCCCTGCCGGAACCGCGTTCCCCGGTTCCTCGTGCTCGCTGCGGTCGTTCTGGCTAGTCATGTCAGATCCCTGCTTCTGCCCCGGACGGTATTGGCCGCTCGTCGCCCCTTCGCTGTGCGCGGTTGGGTGTAACACGTCCGCGCCCTGCACGCTCCCCGCCTCCTCCACGACGGAACCGGCTGGGCATGGTTCGCATCAGAAGGGAGCAGTGGCTCTGGGCAGCAAAGCCCGGACATCGTGCGTGGCTATCGCGGGAGCGATGGGCGATTCGATCCGACACCAAGGTGACGGGATGGGGCGCAACCGAGCCCGCGACCGGCGACATCGAGACACCCTACGCCGGTGAGCCGGGGCTGGTCAAGACCGGATTCAGACCGGGGCCATGTCAACTGTTGCCTTTCCGCCTCTCTTCAATGACGTCGATCCAGAGCTTCAGGGTCAAATCCTCGCGCTCCGGGTTTCCCAGGCAGGGCCGCAGCTCCTGGTACCGGGCACGAAGAGTTCCGATGTCGAGCGGAACCGCATTGGCGAGGTAAAGAACGTCTTCGCGGTCCCGCTGGCTGTTGCGCCTGAGCTTGGTGAGGGCCAGGTCGTAGGGATCAAGGGCGAAAAGTCGGAGGTTTCTGAGCGCACCGGGGAACATTTCGCTCAAACGCTCCTCGTAATCCCCCGGGTACGCTTCCAGGACGGTCACCAGCTGGACGTAAACACGGTGTTTCTTGTGGAGGGAGGAGCCGATCCCCCCAAGCGGGTTGAGATCCATTGGAGGCCTTACCACGAGCACGTCAATGTCGGCCGTTGGACGCGTGAGTCCGTACAGTATGGTCACGACAAAGCCGCCAAGGCAATGAAGCTCGACGGGCCTCACAACGTCCCGGTCCAAGTCTCTTAGAAAGGCACCCCAGGGCTCCGGGATGTCAAGCGGCATAAGGAAGATGCTCTCGCCTCAGATCGGTAAGCAGGTTCCAATGCTCGGCCTGCTGCGAGCGTTGCTGTCGCAGCCATCGCCGCTCCGCCTCCGTCATCGAGTCGTGGCAGAGGGTGTCTTCCCGAGCGAGCCGCGATGGCTCCAGTCCCAGCACTACCTCTCGAAGCCGCGCGGCCACGCCAGCGCCGGCAAGCTCCGAAGCCAGCGTGACCACGTACGCAAGCCTGTTCTGCACGTCATGCACCTTTGCTCGTTCGACAAGCCACTCGCGATTTAGCTCGGGGAAGTGCAATGCGAGCCAAGGCAACGCCTCGACCACGCGGGATGGGAGGTCCTTCTGCCGAAGCGCCGACAGCAGCACCGCCGTTGGACTGAGCAAGCGACCCCGCAGATACCCGAACGGTTCGTAGCCAAGCGCACCAAGCACGCCGGGCAACCGGTCAGCATCTAGATTCAATTCGGCTGGAGGAAGGGCCGACGGGGAGAGCCCTAGTGTTCTACGCAACGATGGAGCGAGCCTATGCGAGACCGGCCGTCCTCCTGACTCCAACAGCGAAACGTATCCCTGGGACACGCCAAGTCGCTCAGCCGCTTCCGCTTGCGTCCAGCCTCGCGCTTCCCTGGCGCGCTTCACCTCTGCGCCCAATCCGCTCATGTTCGAATCTTATTACTATGCTTGTAATAAATCAAGCATCCGGCCGGGCCCGCCAAAGCGCAACAAACTCCCGAGCCGAAGGTTCTGGGTTCGAGCCCTATCCGGCGTGTAAATAGATCAAGCGTCTCTCTCACCCGCGGGGTAAGTTCGCGACAGGCGTGAGTGGCGTAAGCTATGCCTGGATGGCGCTCGAGGACTACAAGAAGAAGCGCGACTTCTCCAAGACCCCGGAGCCACCTGGGGAGGCGCGTCCTGGCGGGGGCAAATCCTACTGCATTCAGAAGCATGCGGCCTCGCGTCTGCACTATGACTTTCGGCTGGAGCTCGACGGCGTCCTCCTGAGCTGGGCCGTGCCGAAGGGCCCGTCCTACGACCCCCGGGAGAAAAGGCTCGCCATGCGCGTGGAGGACCATCCGGTCGCCTACGGCTCCTTTGAAGGGGTCATCCCAGAGGGTGAATACGGCGCGGGGCCGGTCGTGCTCTGGGACCGCGGAACATGGACCTCCGTGCTCGAGCCGGGCTCTGCGCTCAAGAAGGGGGAGCTAAAGTTCCAGCTCCATGGCGAGAAGCTCACCGGCCGATGGGCGCTCGTCCGCATGAAGGGGGATGACCCCAAGGCATGGCTCCTCATCAAGGACAAGGATGAGCACGCACGGCCGGCGGCCGAGCTGGACATAGTGAGCGCGCGCCCGGAGAGCGTCGACTCGGGGCGCGGCCTTGCCGAGGTGGCCGCCGAGCGGGACCGCCTCTGGCACTCGAAGGTTGTCGGCCCGGACGGCCAAGTGAATCTCGGCGGACCCGCGGAAGGACACGGGGGCGCGCCCCTACGCCTCGCAGACCTCGCGGGCGCCATACGCGGGTCGCTGCCCCAGACTCAGCCCCTGGCTCTCGCGATGGTGGTCGAGGCGCCGCCGGCCGGCGACGACTGGCTCCACGAGATCAAGCACGACGGCTATCGCATCGTGGCGCGAATCGAAGAGGGGGAAGTGCGGCTTATCTCCCGCAACGGGAAGGACTGGACGAAGGAGTTCCCGCAGGTTGCCCGTGCCATCGGCCGCCTACCGGCGGGAACCGCGCTCCTCGACGGAGAAGTCGCCGCGGTGCTGCCGAACGGGGCGACGAGCTTCCAGTCCCTGCAGCGCCGCGCCGAGGGAGGGACGCCGCTGGTCTATTTCGCCTTCGACCTTCTACACCTCGATGGCTGGGACCTCCGGGAGGTGCGGCTCGACGAGCGCAAGGAGGTCCTTCGCCGCCTTCTTGAATCGGCGCCCGCCGCCCTGCGGTTCAGCGATCACGTGCGGGGGCAGGGCCGCGAGTTCTTCGAGAACGTGCTCAAGGCCGGCCTCGAGGGGGTCATGAGCAAGCGGGCCGGCGCTCCCTATCGGGAGGGACGCGGGGGAGACTGGCGGAAGGCGAAGTGCCGACGGAGCCAGGAAGTGGTCATTGGGGGCTTCACGCCGTCGGCTGACGGCCGGGGGTCGATCGGGGCGCTCCTCGTGGGCTTTCACGAAGACGGGGAACTGGTGTACGCGGGCAAGGTCGGCTCCGGGTTCAACGACCGCCTGCTCGTTGACCTGCAGCATCGGCTGGATGTGCGGCCGCGGAAGACCTCGCCGCTCGTAGCGGTGCCCGCCGAGCTCCAACGGGGCGTGCACTGGGTCGAGCCGGACCTCGTGGCGCAGGTCGAGTTCAAGCAATGGACGGACGAGGGCCGGATGCGGGAGCCGGTGTTCCTAGGACTTCGTGACGACCGGGACGCGCGCCACGTCGTGCGCGAGGGACCGGGGACGGTCGAGGGCGGCGGCGTCGACACCGTGTCCGCGGGCCGGCCCTGGGAAGCGCTACGCCTTCATGTCACCCGCACTCACGCCACGAGTGGCGAGGAGGTCGTCGATCTCCTCGGCGTGCGCCTGACCCATCCGGACCGCGTCTACTACCCCGGCTTGGGCTTTACCAAGCTGGACTTGGCCCTGTACTACGTGTCGATAGCCGACAGGGTACTGCCACACCTCGCGGGCCGCCCCCTTACCCTCGTACGTTGCCCGGACGGGGTCGACGGCGAGACCTTTTATCAGAAGCACCCCGGCTTCTGGACGCCGCCCCAGGTGCGGCGCTTCGCGGTCCCGGGAAAGGGCGAGGAGTATCTCTTCGTGGACTCCGTGCCGGGTCTCGTGGCCCTGGCCCAGGCCGGGATCCTCGAGATCCATCCCTGGAACTCGCGGGTAGCGCAGCTCGAGAAGCCGGATCAGGTGATCTTCGACCTCGACCCCGACGAAGCGCTGCCCTTCTCCCGCGTCGCCACCGCGGCCCGGCGTGTACGGACTCTCCTGACCGAGCTCGGCTTGGAGAGCTTCGTGAAGACGACAGGGGGCAAGGGGCTGCACGTATGCGTGCCCCTCGAGCCGGAGCAAGGGTGGGAGGAGCTCGAGGAGTTCACGCGTGCGGTGGCACTGCGGCTCGCAAGTGAGGAGCCGCAGACCTTCACCGCGAACATGGCCAAGTCCCATCGGAAAGGGAAGGTCTACGTCGACTACCTGCGCAACGTGCGTGGGGCGAACGCGGTCGGTGCTTACTCCACCCGGGCCCGCGAGAGCGCGCCGGTCTCTGCGCCCGTCGAATGGAACGAGCTTGATCGGCTCTCGGGTCCTACCGACTTAACCGTGGCGGAGGTGCCACTTCGCGTCCTGGGCTTTGGGTCGGGCCACGCTGACCCGTGGGGGCGGTACCTCGAGGTCAAGCAGCGGGCGCCCACATCGCTCACGCGCGAACTCGAGGGCTGACGGCGACTCTGTGCGGACCGTCTCCACCAGCGGGGAGCGGCGTGTCATTGTGAAGGGCCCGCATGGGTGTCCGGTTGCCGACGCGGGTTCGATCAGCAGTCCGACAGCCAGTGCTGGCACAGCGCACTAACCTCCGCTGCCGAAGGCTATAAGTTCGAGTCCCATCGGGCATGCCAATCGAGTCAACAACTTAGCGCCCACCAATGGCGGCGGAGTCGGGATTCGCGAAGGGGACCGCACATGGTCACCCGTCCCCAGCGTTGTCAGCTGGTGTGACCGACGATCAGGCCTTGGCCCGCGGCGTGATTTTTACCGTGGCGGCGCGCGCGCGTCGCCCGATCATCGGGCGAAGGTACCGGCTGTCGTGGTACTTCGCCCGGTAAGCCTCGTCGATGCGGTCATTGATCGAGCCGTCGACACTCTCGAAGGTGACTTCCCTCGTCAGGCCGGCAGCGGTGATCCGCCCCGCCTTCTGTCGCACCGCGGCCTGATACCAACGGGAGCTCTGCCCGTTGTAGCCGCGCACGTAGAGAGCGTCGTCAACCACGACGGACCAGATCCACGTCGGGGTCCCGTACGTCACCCCGTCCTCACGATATGGTGATATGTGCAGGTCATCTTCTGCCGTGATCCGGTGCAGTTCATCCTTCGACCAGGTGCGCACCGCGGAAGCTCCTTGCACTGCCAAGCCACGTTCACATCCCTGCGTCTTACGACCCATTAGAGATTGCTCATCCGCTCGATGTGCTCGGGATATCGAGCTCCCTGAATCGTGATCATTGAGGCGGCCCTTTCGATCTCTTCGAGATCGTCCTCCGTCAGTTGGACCTCGGTCGCTCCAAGGTTCTCCTCGAGACGATACAGCTTTGTCGTGCCCGGGATCGGAACAATCCAGGTTCTCTGGGCCAGTAGCCAGGCGAGCGCAACTTGCGCGGGCGTCGCCTTCTTCCGGCCCCCGATCTTCTTAAGTAGGTCCACCAGCGCCTGGTTGGCCATTCGAGCCTCCGGCGCAAACCGTGGGATGGTGTTGCGGAAATCGGAACTGTCGAACGTTGTGGTTGCCCCGATCTTGCCCGTGAGGAAACCCTTTCCGAGAGGACTGAATGGAACGAAGCCAATTCCCAGTTCCTCAAGGGTCGGCAGCACCTCCTTCTCAGCATCACGGTACCAGAGCGAGTATTCGCTCTGCACAGCGGTGACCGGCTGAACGGCGTGCGCACGGCGGATGGTCTTTGCCGCTGCCTCGGAAAGTCCGAAGCGCTTGACGGTGCCTTGTTGAATGAGGTCCTTCACGGCTCCCGCCACGTCTTCGATCGGGACCTCAGGGTCCACCCGGTGCTGATAGAAGAGGTCGATGGCATCGACCCTGAGGCGCTTGAGTGAGCCTTCGGCGGCCTTCTTGATGTGCTCAGGTCGGCTATTCAGCCGGACCCAACCCGGACTTCCATCGGGCTTGAGTTCGTAGCCAAACTTGGTGGCTATGACTACCTGCCCCCGGAAGGGAAGGAGCGCTTCGCCCACGAGCTCTTCGTTTGTGTACGGCCCATAGACCTCGGCCGTATCGAAGAAGGTGACGCCGTGATCCACGGCTGTATGGAGAAGAGAGATCATCTCCTTCCGGTCCGGAAAGGGAGCGTAAGACCAGCTCATACCCATGCAGCCGAGCCCAAGAGCTGAGACTTCGAGAGTGCTCCTCCCGAGTGCGCGTGTCTTCATCATTGGTCACCTCCAGATAGAGCCAGAGCTGTCACAGAGAGCACGAGGAGGAACAGTGTGATGGCAGAGAAGGGCCTCGCTCGCGCCCCTCTGATCCGGAAAAGGGGAGGGACGGCGCCGCTATCGAGAGTGCCGCTGCTCACTTTCCTTCAGCCTCTCCGAACAGCTTCCTCGCGATCGCGACGGCGGTGTTGGCGGTGGGCCATCCGGCGTAGAACGCGAGGTGGGTGATGACCTCGATCAGCTCGTCCTTCGTGATGCCGTTCTCGAGCGCCTTCGCCAGATGGAACGGTAGCTCGTTCGTGCGGTAGAGCGAGACGAGGCTGGCCACGGTGACGAGGCTGCGGTCGCGCGGCGACAGTCCGGGACGCTTCCAGACGTCGCCGAAGAGCACGTTGTCGGTGTACTCACCGAGCGCGGGCGCGATGTCCGCGTACGGGTTGCGGCGCTTCTCGCTGCTCATCTGCTCCCCTCCTTCTCCTCGGCGTCCTGGCCCGCCTCGTATTCCTCGTCAGTGACCCTCTCCATCCAGTCAACGTTTTTGCCACCGACGTGCTCTAGGATCGCGATGTGCGTCATCGCGGTCCTGGCGGTGGCGCCGTGCCAGTGCTTCTCTCCGGGCGGGCACCAGACCACGTCACCCGGCCGGATCTTCCGGACGGGCCCTCCCCAGCTCTGGACCAGGCCACAGCCCGCCGTGACGAAGAGCGTCTGGCCGAGCGGATGGGTGTGCCAGTGGGTCCGGGCGCAGGGCTCGAACGTGACGCTCGCCCCGAGCACGCGCGCGGGGTCGGGGGCCTGGAACAGGGGGTCCACCCGGACGACGCCCGTGAAGTACTCGGCGGGTCCCCGGCCCGACGGCTGAGAACCGCTGCGCTTGATGTCCATCTGGCCTCCCTATCTCTTGGCCATCCTCGGCGGCCAAGACCAAGGTAGCAGGGGATACCCACGGTGACTAGACAGCAAAATCGGGATAGGGTGGTGAAATGCTTTCACCAATACTGCGCAACGAACTTACTGTGCTTGCGGCGTTCGCGCTGGTTGCGGACGAACGCAGCTTCACCAAGGCTGCCGTCAAGCTCGGCGTCAGCAGGTCGGCCATAAGCCACTCGATCCGCACGCTCGAGGAGCGCCTCGGACTACGGCTCCTCGCGCGGACCACACGCGCCGTGGCGCCCACGGACGCGGGAGAGCGTCTGCTGGCGCAGTTGCGGCCCGCGCTCCACGACATCGAGGCTGCGCTCACCGACGTGGGCCGATTCCGTGACACGGCGGCCGGTGTCGTCCGCCTGATCGCGCCCCCCATCGTGCTGGCGATGCTACTCAGTCCAAAGCTCGCGAAGTTCGCCCGCGAGCACCCCGATGTGGTGCTTGACCTCACGTGCGAGGACGACATCCGGCGCGATCTGGTCGCTGGCCGCTTCGATGCCGGCATTCACCTCGGCGAGTTCCTCCAGCGGGACATGGTCGCCGTCAAGGTGTCGGGTGAGCAGCGCGCCGCGGTCGTTGCCGCGCCCACGTACTTCAACTCACATCCGAAGCCGAAGACGCCCCGCGATCTGACGGCTCACCGCTGCCTCCGCTACCGCATGGGCGCCAATGGGCCTGTCTATCGCTGGGAGTTCGAAAAGCGCGGCAGGCCGGTGACGGTGTCGGTGTCGGGGCCGCTCATCGTCAATGACGTCGAATTCATGATCTGCGCCGCACTGGGTGGCGTTGGGTTGGCGTATGCCCTCGAGGAACACGTGGCCGAACATATCGAGCGCGGCACGCTTCTGCGGGTGCTCGATGACTGGTGCCCGCCGTTCGAGGGCTACTTCCTCTACTACCCGAGCCGGCGTCAGCAGCCACGTGCCCTTCAGGCTTTGGCCGACGTGCTCCGAGTGTGACCACTCCTGCAGGCCGAGGCCACCTTCTCGCTGGCACGGACCTCAACCGCCGCCTTTGCGTGCAAAGGGGGATAGGGCGTGTCCTCTTCACGCAGAGGTAAACCCTTACCCGGGCCGCTTCGAGCTCACCCGCCTGAGCTCAATCCGTTCGTAGCTAAGCTCTCGGCCGCTGACAAAGGTGAATGTGAGGGCAATCTGTTCGGGATCGACCAAGCGGATCGTGAGTCCCTCGACGTGCGGCGCTCCCGGTGCCGACAAGTTGGTGATATCGAGGAGGGAGAATTCCACGGTCCCCTTCGCATCATCGAACCGGGTGGCCTTGAGGCGTGGTTGGTTCTGCGCGGCACAAAAGTGGGTCATGCGCAGGTCTCCGCCATCGAGATGATACACACTGGTCATGAGAGGGGTGCCGTTCACGGTCAGATTCTCCACAACGCTCGATCCGGCTCCGGTCACGTAGTACGTGGCATTCATCTTCCCTTTGTCACTTCGCGCGCCCGACCATTCAACCGATCCCTCCCACTCCCCGGCCAGTGCGCGCAGGCGTTCGAACATCCCGGGGGCGCCTTGCACCTCTCCGTTCGCAACCCGGAGGAGGCTAAGAGAGGCAGCGGCGAGAAGGCAAACCACTCGACTCATGGGCACACTCCCTCCAACCTGAGACCGCTCAATTCCAAGGACGGCCTGTGAATGTCTCCCGTCCGTGAGCCACTCTGGCGTTGGCAAGAGTCTAGTTCGGCCCATGTTCAGATGTGCTGGTGGGTTCAGGACAAAGGGCGGACGTCTTCGGCCG
>Ga0210409_10007743_pt1 | contig 11023 bp, 22 predicted proteins | sample IncBWH17MmetaG_FD_161649 | JGI IMG/M metagenome (GOLD analysis project Ga0210409, IMG submission 161649) | Forest soil microbial communities from Barre Woods Harvard Forest LTER site, Petersham, Massachusetts, United States - Inc-BW-H-17-M | ecosystem: Environmental > Terrestrial > Soil >...
CATAGACAACATGGATTGCGTGCCGAGTGTTTGCGACGTGCTGCCATTGAAACTATTTCCACTAGTGGCGATTGTATTAGGAGTAACAAAACAATTGAGTACATTTGCGGATGAAGTTTGCGCGGTGTAATTAACCGTCAAAATTCCAAGATTGAAAGTGTTTCCTACTGATGTATCCCGATTCATGATCGCAAGCGTGATCCCGCCAGCGCCAGCGGGTACGCTTACAAACCACACGCGGCCTGCCGCGCCCACGGGAGTATTGACTAGCAAAGGATTGAGTCCCATTTGCCCGGAAAAATCCGTGCGAATCTGTGCGTTGCTGCATGGTCCGATGATCCCGGCCAAAAGCAAACACGCTGTTAAAAGTTTTCTCATTTCCAGTGTCTCCTGACTGCTGCAAAAGCGAAGATTCCGATCCCGAGGGCACCAATATACCAGTATTTTTTCACATAGTAAATGAATGGTTGCGTGGTATAGAGCGCCCGGCGCAAGGCGATCTGCTTAGCTACCTGATCGTTCGCATAGCAGGCCGCGTTACAATGCCCGGAATCCTCTTTCAAAATGCCCGACACCGCGCCTTGAAATTGTGGGCCGACACTTGCGAGATCGGCATCATATTCCGCCAGTGAAATATCACCCCCGGCAAGTTCCGCGTCAAGCTGATCGAATTCCGTGTTAACTTCCGGGATCACTGTGCAAAGTGTTTGATTTTCCAGCGCCACGGCTTGCGCGTGGTGCGCGAAGATCGCCCCAAAAATTCCGAAGATCGGGGCGAGAATTGCGCCGATAATCGGGATCGCGGAAACGAATCCGCCCAAGCTTGCGCCTATGGTTGACGCTACGCCGGATATTCCGCTTAGAGCCGTGCTTGTTGTTTTCTGCACGGTGCCCAAAGTATTGACCGCGCCAGCGCCCGAGTTCGCCCCCTGACAATTTTTATTTTGCGGAGTGTAGGCTGAAAGATAAACGTGGCGTTGCTGTAATCCAGTTAAAGACTCCGCGAGTCCTTGCGCGTTTTCCGATGGATGCGGAAACGTTTGCGCGTTGATCGCGTTTATGTCAACCGGAGTCGCGGCCATAAATTAAGCGTTACTGATTCCGCCGCCGTATTGTTGCGGGGGAGCGCAATCGCCCCCGGGCACGTCGCAGTAAGGGACGGGGGGAGTTTTGATCGTATAAACTTTAGGACCGTATGTAGGCGGATTCACTGGCAAAGTAATATTTCCGCCAGCGTTGGGATTGTCCGGGCTGACGGGAGCCGGGGGCGCACACTCTCCCCCGGGCGCGGTGCAATCCGTATTGATCACAATCGGATTAGAGGGCATGGGACCACATCCCCATGCCGGGCACGGCTGATTTTGTTGCGGCGCTACGCTGTAAAGTTTTTGTTGCGGGGACTGAACGTCAGGCACGCAAACAGGCACGGCGGATGTAATGCTGTTCGCGGAATGGTATCCAATCGGGCAAGTCCATTGTGTGAGATCGGACGGATCGGCATCCGCAAAATGCCCGGGAGTAGGAAGCGCCGGGCCAATGCTGGCAGTAGGAACGCCAGCGCCCGGCACGGCCTGAACGCAAGAGCTAAACGTAGGATCGCAAATCTGCGCGGTTACAGCGGTTTTTTTCTTCCAGAGCCAGAGCAGCAAAGCGATAATCAGCGCGACAAGTCCGATTTTTTTTTGCGTATCAGTCATATATTTTCACTTGTCATAATGCAAAAATGTGTTCTCTTTTTGATGCAATCCGCGCTTCGTAAACCACGTCCACATTAAATCCACTTTCAGCTTGTACCCGCCCAGCTTGAAAATGATCGCTCCCGCTCCCCCCAGCACGCTCACTGAGACAATAATGTCTCCCCATGAAGGGGGCGCGAGTTCAACCATAAAGATCATGTTGTAGCGGTATGATCTTTCGCAAGAATTCCAATGAGCGCAACCGCACCCGCCGCGCCCCAGTCCCGCCACGTCATGCCCGGCTTGTAAGCCGCCGCGAAAAGCATCCCAACTGCCGCGACTACCCCCACAATTGAAGTTTTCCAATTCGTAAGTATTGTCATTTAGTAACCTTTCTGTAAAGCGCCTGTGTAGCAGCGTTTTACCTGCTTAAATTGCGGGATGCCGTTTGTGGGTCCTGTTTGCGGTGTCGCTGCAAAATTATATGGCGTCTTGCTTCCTTGCGCGGTTTGATCTTCTTGTGTCAGGTTGCGGACAGGGGCTTGCCAATTGCGCGGATAAATCACACTCTTAAATCCATTTTGTTGTAGCGTGGTTGCCATCGCGGTTTGATCGCCGTTGTCGTTTTGATCCAATACCCGCGTGGGATTCACGGGCGAAGCACCCGAGGGCACGCCAGTACCGCGCTTGAAACGATCCTGATAGGTAAATTGCGTCCGCGTCCATGCCGATGCTACGCCATTGTCCGCATTCACGTAGTTTGTAACTCGCGGCATGACTACCGGACCTTGCGGTTGTTCACCATTATTAATGGACTGCTGTTTTTGCATCCGGTAAAGCGCGTTCGTCCAGCGCATTTTCCATTGCGGGTCAAACGTCGTGGCGATCCGCGCCTGTAACTTTGCGACTTCTTGATCAACAATTGCGCCCGATTGCGTGCCGTAAATCGCCCGTGCCCCTTCGCCCTTGTTCGCGTATCCCGGAGTAACTCCCGGCTTGCCTTGCCGGAAACCTTGCCGGGCAATAGTGGAGACAGTTTGCCGCGCCCGTGCTGGCGCAGCGGCGCTCACTGTCTGCTTTTTCCCTTGAAAATAAATATAGCCTAGAATTCCAGCGGCAATTAAAAACAATCCCATATTAGCGTCTCCCAAAGCGCGTATGATTTTGCGATGCGTTGGACATGCCGTGAATCTGGCGAGCGGGGACGGTTTCGATTCTCACTTCGTACACTTGGACTTCCACAAGCGTTTCCGCCGCCGCGCGTGCCCATAATTGCAATTTATTCCCGAGTAAAGTTTTGGGGGGCATGGCATTAGTTAAAAACCATCCGATCTGTGGGGTGCCCCCGGCATCTATCAGATCGCAGCGTTCCGGTCCCTCATTGAAAAACACGGGGATCGCGTCCAATGCTTGCAAAATCACGCTGACGGGATCGGCGCGGTGCGAAGTATCCACGATCAAAACCGATTGCGTGTTATAAATTTTAACTCTCATGAATTCGCATACTCCCCAAGCGTCATACTGGAATTAGTACTCCCGATATTATCAAGCAAGGCATTTAACCACGCGGAGGGATTGTCTCCCCCGGTCCAGATTCGCGCCACGTCCGCAAGGGAATTATCCGTGCTGTAAAATTCGCTTCGCCCGGAAAGCATGATGTCTACCTGTTTATAGAGCGCGTTCCATCCCTCACTGTCTGATCCAAAAATTGTTTTTTTGTTGATCGTGCCCGAGTACGTTTGTCCATGATGAACCGCCGTATATCCTTTCCCGAGATCGCCTAATTCCAGATCACCGGGATTGTGGGCATCGGTAGGCAAAGCATCGGGGACGCCAAAACCTTCGCCGTCCGCGATTCCTTGCGCGAACGCTTTCACTTTCGAGCTGTATCCGGTTACGCTCACGATTGCGAATCCTAAAACCGCGAACAAAATAATAATGAGGATCGGAGCCATATCACGCGACTGCGCTCGCCGCGCTTCCCTCTGCCGCGCCCCCGAAACCTTTGGCGAATCCAAAAACAAAAACCATTGCCAGAACTATAGCAGCGGCAATAAGTATGTACTTGGTAATGCCGTCCGCGTTGGAAATAATCCCGGTATCCGCGCTATCGAATACCACTGACGAAGCGAACACGTTGGAATTGCGCGTATTGATCTGATCGGCTAAACTTTGGACCGTATCTCCCCCGCCGTTGTAATCAAAAACAATGTCGTACCCGCTTACTCCCAGCAATGTCCCTACTGGTCCGGTTACGGCCACGCTCACATTGGCAAGCGGCAGATCAGAAATCGAATCCTGCAATTGCCCGGCAGTCTCCGCATAAACGCCATTTCCAGTGTTTCGCATGTGGAACGTGTAGCGCGTTCCTTTTGCGAGCGGAGTGTCAAGAGACAGTGACAATTTATTTCCTTTCGCGGCCAAACAAAAGCATTGCGCCGATAAAAATCACAGCGCCAATTACGACGTACATGAACGTGCTGGACGAAGTAAGCGATCCGCTAACCGCTGTAGGAGGGCGAGCGGTTGACAAGCTGGTAGGCCGCGAGGCGTTAACCGCTGCCGTTGCGATATTCGCCGAAAGCCCTAAAAAACCTAGAACGTTCTGCCACGTGGAAGGCGACGTGGACGGGGACGCTACCGATGAACCGGACGTATTCCCGGAAGATGATCCGCCCCATACTGGCGCTGGCGTGAGATCAGTAAAAAATGGATCAGCAGGAGGCGTGTAACTTCCCGGTGTGTCGAGAACATCAGACAAAGTGGTTGCGTTTGTGGGATCACTAAGCATGACCTGATCCATATTTTATTTTCTCCTGACCTTGAACATTGCCAGCACGATCAAACCGAAAGCACCTACTGTTAAAACGAATGGTGCCCATGAGGGAAGTCCGGCAAAAATGGAAGTAGTTACAGAGCCAATGCTGGAGCCTGCCGCTGTAGTCCCTGAAATCGCCTTTGTGGGATCGGTGGTAACGTTAATGATCCACTCGCCCGTTACCGGATCGCGGGTAAACTCGCCGTTTGATCCGTTGACGTTTACGAAAACTCCCCCGGGCTGATTCGCCAAACTTTGTTGATCCACTTTTTATTTCTCCTGAAAATGTACGGGCGAATCTCTACAGTAAATCCGCCCGTACCGCCGAGCAACCGCGCACCACGGGGCGAAGCAAAATTAAACTTCTACTGGGACCTGTTCGACCTGCAAGATGTCGAGCCGATCCGTTGCGGTGATTCCGGTCCAATCTCCAAAAAGTTCAAACCGGACCGCTGCCGCGCCGAAGCCACGGGCATCCCAAATGGAGTCCATGTTTGCACGATCACAAAAATCTGTGAGCGCGTAACCTTGCGGCATGACAGTGGTCATGTTGAAAACTTGGCGATTGTGTTCTTGCAAGTCCGGCCAAACCGAGCGGAGTTTTTCCGATCCGTTCACTTTGACGCGAACGCGGAAAATTCCGGGGTTGGAATTGTCGCCGATTCTTGCAAGGGAAGCGCCTGCCAATTGATCAATCTGCCCGGGGACGCCAGCAAGTTCTGAATACTGGCGCAATTGCACGCGCACCAGTTTATTGCCAGCGTTCAAGTCAGTGATTTTCGTATCATTCGCCGCTGCCGCAATGGAATTCATGTTCACTTGCTTGGACAGATGCGTGTAATGATATTTGTTGATCGGCAGACCTTGCGCCAGCGGAGAGAAACGCATGACGCGGACCTGTGGAGTACCACCAGCGGAGCCAAACGCGGTAAACTTCCCGGTTGTAGAAGTGAATCCGGTTGCGATGTTTGTAAGATTCGCGGCGCTTGTCCCGCCGTCATTATTTCCGAACTGGAGTTTTAAGTCCAATTGAGAAAAAATGGAGGGATCAAGAATTCCCTGAATTTCATCGCGGACGTTTACGAAACGCGGCGCAATCGGAATTTCATAGTACACGCGGTAATCAAAAGTTCCGTTTGCGGTTGCCGCGAGCGGCGCAGCGGGAGTGGTCCCGCCAACACCCGGCAAGTTTTGCAGATCGTTGCCAATGGGAATGTAAATTTCCACGAAGCGCATCAAGCGATGCAATTCTTCGCCACGGCAATTGATCAGCGTTATGGACCCGCCACCCGTGACTTTCGTACCCTGCAAGATCACGTTGCGGATCATCGCGGCCAGGTATTCCGGCAAATAATTTCCGGCCACTGTCTGCGATGCCAGGACAAGCCGTCCCTCATGGGCAAGCAGCAAACGTGTCAACGGCAGATCACGCGGTACGCCGTCTTTCAGTGTTTGTTGTGAACTGCCCACAAAAGCAATTGTGTTTGTGAGTTCTTCGCGTCGTTCTCTGATCACTGGTCAAACTGCTTTCCGCGACAGGCCAAACATACCGACGATCCACGACGCAAGAAAAACCACGATCAGAATAAAAGCGCCCGTCAAAAATGATTGAGCAATTTTACCCTGCGGGAAGCTCGCGGGGATCGCTGCCTGTAGCTTCGGCACGATGAGAGTGTAGCCGTATCCGGCCACGAGTGCCAAAACCGCAATCGCAACGATGTGCATTTTGTTACGCTCCTTTTTGTAAGCGCACGGGTTAGCCCGTGCTGTTCTATACGTGCAAATTGTCCGCTATCGTTTTCCACACGTCTAGTTTAATCTGCTTGACATGGAGCCAAACGACCGTGCAGAATACTCTTACTATATAAGGTGTTCGTCGCTGTGGTTTGGCTCCATGTGGAAACGGGCCTAAACATTGGCGATTATGAGCACGAAAAATTAAAAAGCGCGGATTCATTGGCAAAAACGTAAAAATGGGATCGTGAAAATGGAGTCAAAAAAACGTGGCTGAAAACCTGATCGCAATCGCCGTGTTGCGCGATTTTATTCAGCTTTTGATATGGACCGGACAATTGTTGGACGAGCGCCCGGCCAGCGCGATCATTATCGCGCCCCCGGGGAGCGGAAAAACAAGCTTGCTCGAAACGCTCGAATGTGATCAGGCAACCTTTGTAGGCGATCTCACAGCACGTCCGCTATCCGGGCTTGCTAGATCGTCCGACAAGCTAACGCACATTTTGCTGGGCGATATGCTTTCAATTTTCGGGCACAAATCTTCTACTGTGGACCTGACCATGCGCCTGATCTCGCAATTGACCGGAGAAAAATTAAAGCAGGACCCGTGGTCCGGCGCGGAAATTCCCCCGCGTATGCTTGGACTGATTACCGCGATCCCGCCCGAGGACATGAAATCCCGCAAAATTCATAAGCAAGTGTACGGGGGCGGATTCGCCACGCGCTTTTTGATCGCCCGGTATTCGTACAAGCAATCCACGATAGAAGAAATTCACCAGTTTATAAAAGATAACGGGTATGCTTCGGGCAATGGGCTAAAACCGTTTTTTATTGCTGGGCCGGGAAAACTTGTCGTAACAATTCCGGAAAAACTGGCCGAGCGCATCCGGGCAATGTCGCTGCTTATGAAAACTGATCCTTTGGGCTTTCGCGCACACAGGCACATACGGGCGCTGGTTAAAGCCGCCGCGCGTCGTGAAGGAAAGTTAACCGTGGAAAAACGGCATCTGGCAATCGTGCAAGCATACGCCGAGTTTTTTGAAAAAGCAGGCAAGGAACTATGAGCATACTAGAAGCTTCGATTGTAATTGTTTCGTCCTATGCCAGCGGGATCATAAGCGCGTGGTACTTTAGCCGGGGGACCTGTGCGGCCTGCAAGTTCAGACGTGCCATCTCCCGCTTCGGCTTGCCGATGATAGAATGGTTGTATGGGCGCTGGCCGGGGATCGCGGACAAGGCGATCATGACTTTTTTTGTTGTGCAGTTAATTCCAACGATAAGAGAGGTAAAAAAATATGCCGGGACCCGAACCCAAGAAGCGATTATGTCCAGAGTGCGACAAGGAATTCACTGACGACGGCGAGATCACAGAAACGCCGTGCTGTAAATTCCGAATTCGCCTATTCGATGAAATCGAACGCATTGACAAGGCGAAACAAAAACAGGCCGAGAAAAAAGACGCCGAGGAAAAAGACAAGAAAAAGAAAACACGCTTCGGCGAGAATCTAGGCCGCCTGTGAGCGTAAAATGCCCGAAGTGTGATACCACAGTGGAAACTCCGCAAGGGCTAAAGACTCATATGTCAAAAGCCCACAAGGGATGGACCGTGGACGATCTCCGCGCCGCTGGCGTGGAACCCACAGCACGCGATCACTTGCGGGGGATGGCAGGCGCGGATTCCTTTGCGGAAGCCCGGGCCGCTGCGCCAGCAACCGAACAATCTGAGGAAGAAAAAAAAGCCAGTGACGCAGCGAAGTCCCCGCGCAAGTCCAGCAAGCGCGAGGAAGCCGAACTAGAGGAAAAAAAGCGCCTTGCCCGGGAAAAAATCGGGGGGATCATCAACAAAAAACTTGCGTCCATGCCGTACAATATGTGGGCCGCAATGATGAATGATGATTCCATTAGGTTAACAAAAGATGAACTAACCGAAATCGTGGACGCCTACAACCAATTAGGCGAAGCGTATGGACTGGACTATTCCGGGAAGATCGCGGCGCTGTTCGCCGTGCTTGCTGTAAACGGGGACGCGATCTCCAAGCGTTTCGACAAGCTGGGAATCAATTTCAGTGGATCACCCCCAGCGCCCGATCCCGGCGAGGGTACTGTTTTTGATCCGGGGGAGCCGAAAGTCAATTGATCCCCGAAATAAAAGCCGGACAAATCACCGCTGTTTTCGGTCCCGTTGCCAGCGGTAAAAGCTTCTTGCTCCAGCAATGGGCGCAAACATCCCCCCGTGTCGGTTTTTTCGATACCGTGGGGGACCACGTAGACAATACACTCATGGAACACATATGGGCTAATCCCCGGGCGCTGGCTGATCGTTTGGAGGAAGTGAAGGACGGTCCCTATAAACTTTGCTATCACCCGGGAGCTAACGCGCAATCCGGTTTTGACTGGTTTGTAAGTTTGTTTTGGCAATTGGATCATGACCGGAATATTTTTATCGAAGAAATCCACGAGTTCATGAATCCCCACACGCAACATCCGAAAATGAAATTGCTTAACAAGTATGCGCGGAAACGTGCGGCGCTTGGCGTGATCGGATGCAGTCAGAGGATCGCTGACGTTCACAAGGACTTTACCAGCGCCGCACGTTTGAACGTTCTATTTCATACCACGGAAGCGCCCGATCTGCGCTCTATTTTTGAACGCTGGGGCGAAGAAGTAGAGCAAGCCGTGCTGAATTTAAGGCACCTAGACTACGACGATGCAACCGGAGTCGTGCGGCAGACTCCGCAAGCCGTGCTGATCCGGCGCGGCGAACCTTTTGAAATAATCGAGGTAGGTTGATGCGCTACAAGATCGTGACTGTGTTTCTGGAAATAAACGACGGAAAGCCCGTGCTATGCGTGGAATTCGATCCCGACATGCGGGACAAACTGGAGCGATCCGGCAAAATGGTGCAGGTTGCGGACGCGCTCGCGCAGTATGGCGAGCAATTGCGCTTGTACAGTTTGGGACTAACGCCAACAGAGCCAGCATTGCTTTTCGGTCCCGAGGGCAGGCCGATTGCGTGGAAATAAGTACAGCGCCGTAGCAGGAAGGATCGAAGCTTTCAGATTGAATAATCAAATCTATTGGATTGAATTGGCGAGGGATCGAATTACTAAACGAGTTAACAAAATGTTTCAGGACTTCCACACGGGGAAAATTGAATGTGCTTTTTGTGGGGAGGTGTTCAAGGATTTTGGACCGCTGGCCGAGCACGTGCAAACTGTTTGCGGTCCAGATAGCGCAAGGCGAAAGGCAAGGGACGAGCAAATGTTACCAGCACCAGCGCAAGGGCGAGCAGCAAACACACAAACGAGGACCGGAAAAAGACCGTGGCTGAAAATTGCGGACTTGTCCGGGACGAAGCACGAAGTCACGATCAAAAAATTTATCAATGAGCGCAACGAGTACAACGATGCGATCATGATCGTGGACTTTGACGGGACGGAATTTAACATGGGGATCAAGTTCCGCACGACTAATTTTGAAAAACTGTACGCTGCTTTTGGAGCGGACGAAACAAAATGGGCCGGGCAGAAATTCTACATTTTCCCCGAGTACTCCGAATCCCGGGAGGATCACGTAATCGGCGTCGAAGCCGAACCACAAGCAAAAGCACGCGAACCAAAAAGCAGGAAGTGAATTTACGAGGCACGGGGGACGTTAGTATATAGGATTCCTATATATGCCAGCGTCTCCCGTGAATTTCAATGCGCGTTTTTCGAGACAAGCTAACCGGACGATTCGCTAAAGCTTCCACATGGGAGCGCAGCAAAGCACATGGCGGATCGCGCTACGTCCGGCAAACCATTAAGGCAGCGCCCCCGGGCAAGGGATTGCCCGAGCCGCGCACGATCAAAACACTGGAGGAATACGGAGAATTATATGGCGAGGAAATCGAATACGAGGACACAGAGATCGAAACAGGAATTGATTCGCGCTGACGCCGTAGGTAGCTTGGACGATCAAAACTTTCGGGATGCTGTGGACATTCAAATCAGTGTGGAAGCCCGTGTCCCCAAAGGGTCAAAACTGAAAAAGGAAGTTATTGAAGAAGCGATCCGGTACAAGGCAGCAACCGGGCGCAATCCCAAAGGCATGAAGATCAGGATCGTTCGCTGGCGCAATCCTGACGCCAGCCGGGAGCGCGGCATAGGTCCACGCTGGCGCGGAGGCAAGCGATCTAAGGAACGCAAGGAAAAAGATCGCAACCGCTGGCGAACATTGCGGAGGGCGCTTCAAGCAAAGGAAATGGTCTATAAGATCGCAATCGCACGGGGTAATCGAAGAAAAAAGCGCCGCAAATAAAATAATGGGGGACTACGATGTCAGACGAAATTCTGCTGTCTGTAAGCTTCCTAAAGTCTGGAAAGTGTTACGCTTTTGTGGCATCTCGCCGGGATACATCCGTTACGACAAAACAGAACACGGATGGCACGTTATCATTGAACATACAAACCGTTATTCGCCCGCCGAGATTACCTGTCTCCAATTTGCTATCGGATCAGATCGCCAACGCGAAACCCTCAACACCATGAGGGCGCTGGCAATGAAATATGGCACGATCCCGGCTTACTGGAAAGCGCGATGGAACATTCTATACAGTCACAAACTAATCTAGTTAAGACTAGTCCGAAGTCCAGCGTGCATTTTCTCGGGAAGTGTAATGACTGCCCGTGGCAATTGCAAACAGACGAACGTTTCCCGCCCGGATCAGTCCTAATGCGGTCCATCTCCCATTCATTTGAAACCGGGCACGCTGTAACGCTGCTAGGAAACATCTCACAGGGGACTAGGCCAGAGG
>Ga0210409_10007744_pt1 | contig 11023 bp, 7 predicted proteins | sample IncBWH17MmetaG_FD_161649 | JGI IMG/M metagenome (GOLD analysis project Ga0210409, IMG submission 161649) | Forest soil microbial communities from Barre Woods Harvard Forest LTER site, Petersham, Massachusetts, United States - Inc-BW-H-17-M | ecosystem: Environmental > Terrestrial > Soil >...
GGCGTACCGCCCGCCTTCGACAGTCTGGTGGGTCGCGCGCTCGCTAAAAAGCCTGAGCAACGCCTGGTTAACGCGCGCCTGTTTCGCAATGAGTTGTGTGCAGTGTATACCACGCTCAAGGGGCGGCCGCCGCCTGAGAGTCTCATTCCTTTTGGAGTTACCCCGCTGACCGCGGGATACGACGCACCGCGTACAACCGTCGTCCAGTCGAGGGGCGCCGCGCAAGCACCCAAGGCGCGGTCACAGGACCAGGCTGGTTTGCATCGCGCCAGTTCGGTGATCACGCCAAGCAAGGAGCCCGCCAAGGTGTCGGCCCCGCTGCGCAGTGAATCGACTGCGTCAGTAACCGCGTCGCTCGCCGCGACGCCCCGAAAATCAATGCAAGCCGGAGCCGAAGAAATTCGCGCGCAGCCAGCGCCCGTCAAGGAGACCGCACCCGCCAGCCCATTGTCACCCGTGCGGGACCCGTCGCTGGAATGGGAGGAACTGGCCGCCGCATCAGGTCCCTCGGAGCTGACGCGAGTGGAGCTGCGACGGAGTGAACCGCTCAGGCCCGCGCCGCTGCCGGGAGGCACGGTGCTGGCGCGCCCGAAGTTAGTCATCGCCCCTAACGTCGCCGTTTACGATGCAGCGGAACTTCCGCGCACAGCAACTCCCCTGGAGCCCGCACCAGCGCAGCCGCTACGCATGCCCGAAGCTGCGAGTGACCGGCCCTCCTCCGGTAGCACCGTATCGCCCACTGCCTCAGGCGAGGCGACTGCATCGTCCCGCGAGATCGTGCAGGAAGCAGGCCCCGGGGATACGGTGTTGACAGCACCCGAGCGGCAGGACAGCCCACAGAGCTTCTCGACCCTGTTGCCCTCCGCACCGGCACCTGCCCGGCGACCGTTTGCCGGACCGGTCGAAGCAGCTCAAAACACCAGTTCGGCAGCGGCGCGCCCGCACGAACTTGGCTCCCCCCCTGCTGACAGCATGCCGCTGCAGCGGACTCGTGCTTCGTCATTGCCGCCGAAGCGGATCATCCCATTGACCGACGATTCTATTGCGCACGGCGGACGCGTGCTGGCGCAATTCGTCGGCCCGATAGCCATGGTTTTCAGCCGACGCGCGGCTCAGGACGCGCACGATGAGCGCGTGTACTTCGACATGCTCGCTGCACACCTCTCCGATCCCGACGAGCGAGCACAGTTTTTCCGCAAACTGCGTCAGCGGCCTGCTTAACCGGAACACGGCGCTGCTCAGCGTCGGGAAGAAGGCGCTGTGCTCGCGTGTACCTCGGCCGGAATGAGGATTTCCAGCTCGCGGTGCAGCGCCTCCTCGTCCTGAGTACGCGCTGCGATCGCTTCGAGACGTGTCACCACTTGGTCGTCATTTCCCGCTTCCAGCGCGGCAGCTGCGGCATCGCCGCGCTGCTGCAGCTCCTGCAGGAGAAATCGTGCGGTGCGGTGCGCTGCGGCCAGACGCTGCGCGGATTGCACGGCGCGTGCGCGCTCATTACGCGCAACCAGCACCACAATCATGATGAACGCGAGCGCGACCGCCAGGGAGACGACGGTTGCCAGCCGGTTGCGGCGAGCGAATTTGCCGACGCGGTAGGCGAGCGCGTTGCCGTGCGAGAGCACGGGCCGACTCTCGAGGTACCGGCGGACGTCGGCAGCGAGGAGGTCGACGGAGGCATACCGACGTACCGGGTCCTTCTGCAGCGCCAACATCGCGATGCTGTCCAGATCAGTGCCAATTCGGATCGAGCCCGGGTCGCCGCTGCCGGAGCTCCGCGTCGCTACCGCGCTTGGGGGCATTGGCTGCTTCTCGCAGATCTCGCGTGACAGCGCACTCAGTGGTCCGTTCGCACATCGATAGGGACTCACACCCGTGAGCAGGTGATAAAGGAGCACACCGAGCGAATAGACATCGCTCGCTGTCGTGACCGGCTCGCCGCGGATCTGCTCGGGACTGGCGAAGGTCAGGGTAAAAGCGCGCAAGAGGGTCACGGTCGCTTGGCCACCGGGCGGCGCCATGGAGTCGAGGACCTTGGCGACGCCGAAGTCCAGGAGTTTGACCGTTGCGTCCGTGGTAATGAATATGTTGTTCGGCTTGAGGTCCCGGTGCACGACCAGCTGCCGGTGTGCATAGCTCACTGCCTCGCACACCGAAAGGAAGAGCCGCAGCCGTGACTCGATCGAGGGTTTGTTCGCGTTGCAGTAATCGTCGATCGGCCGACCCTCGACCAGCTCCATTACGAGATACGGCACATTGTCCGCAGTCGTGCCGCCGTCGAGCAGTCGAGCAATGCCTGGATGCACCAGGCCCGCCAAAATCTGGCGTTCCGCAGCGAATCTCCGTTCCACGGCGGGTGATGCAAACGCTGCGGGAACCAGCTTGATGGCAACTTCGGACTGATACTGCCCGTCAGCGCGCCGCGCGCGAAATACCTGGCCCATGCCTCCACGGCCCAGCTCTTCGATGAGCTCGTACGGGCCGATCCGGCGACCAATCCATCTTCTGCTGAGGTCCCGCTCAAGGACACTCGCTGCCTCGGCCACGGCAGTGCTCTCGAGAAATCCTTCGGTGTGCTCGTGCGAGGCGAGCAAGGACTCGACTTCGCGCTTCAACACCAGGTCGCCTCTGCACGCCTCCTGCAGGTATGCCGAACGATCTCCCGACGCCAGATCAACGGCAACATTGAAGATGCTCTTGACCTGCTGCCAGTCGGGCGTCGTCACGGTGACGCATCCGAGGTCAGTTCGCGCCGCAGCCAGGCTCGCGCCAGCGCCCACTCACGCTTTACCGTCGCGGGAGATACGCCAACTACCTCCGCCGCTTCCTCGATGGAAAGGCCACCAAAGAAGCGCAGCTCGACAATACGGCCCTGCTTAGGATCGAGCTCTTCCAGGCGCGATAAGGCCGAGTCGATGGCGGAGAGGTCCACGGTGGGGTCCTCGGCGAATCCGAGTGCTTCGATACGAGCGCCCTCCTCATCGCCCGACCCGAGGATCACACCGGTGTGGTCGAGGCTCACGGGTGCCACTCCCCCACCCCGCTTCGCACGCCGTCGCGCACGCGCATGATCGATCAGGATCCTCCGCATGAGCTGTGCGGCAAGTCCTATGAACTGCGCACGACCTTGCCAGGACACATTCCTCTGATTGATGAGGCGCAAGTAGGCCTCGTGAACCAGGGCCGTGCGCTGCAACGTGTGGTTCGCGCGCTCAGCGCGCAGCTGCCGGTCTGCAAGCCGGCGCAGCTCTGCATAAACCAGCGGCATCAGCTCGCCGAGGGCACGCTGATCGCCAGAGGACCAGTTGAGGAGGAGCTGAGTGACCCGGCTATCGGGGAGTTCGTTCATATCGTTGCGCAGCCAGCTGACCGAGCAACCCGCAATGGCTGATTTCTGCACCAAAGTATGCCACCGAAACCCGCTCGCTGGCCCACACGTGATGAGGGATGCGTCGCTGGTGCCGCTACGGCAACGTTGGAGCCCGCGTCACGATGCTGAACGTTCCGTCGAGGTGCGACACTTCGATGCCACGTAGCATCGCTGCCAGGCTTGCACCCTCGGCCTCGCACACGAGCTGCGCCAGGCGCTGGCGCCGAGCTCACTCTCCCCCGCCCCCACAGGAAAGCCGACCCGTCGAGGTTCTAGCGCGCAAGCGGTCGCCCCGCGGGCAGCTTGGCGCCCAAGCTACGCGGGTATTGAGCGGTCCCGCCGGCGCGGTAAGATAACCGAGGACCCTTCACACACTACACAACACACGGGGTTTCTCGCTTCGAGGGTGAGCGCATGCTGCTGAAGCTCGAAGTTGTCGGAGCCCAGGCCAACCGGCTTGGGGAGCAGCGCAGCAAAATCTTCGCGACCGAAGGGGGCACTATCGGACGGGTCCCGGGGAACGACTGGGTACTCGCTGACCAGTTCGTCTCGAGCCGCCATGCGGCCATTCAGTACGCCGACGGGCAGTTCTACGTGATCGATACCGACAGCTCCAACGGGGTGTTCCTCAATGCCCCCAGCTTCCGCCTGGAGCAAGGCCGCCCGTATCCGATCAATACGGGCGATCGACTGCTCATCGATCCGTTTGACATCCATGTCGCGGTCATCGAGTCCGCTGCTGCGCAGGAGGAAGCGTCCGCGGGCATGTCGGCGCCGGAGACCCTGAACGTTTCGCGCCCAGCGCCCTCCGCCCCCTCGAGGACACCGGCGGTTGCCTCCGACCCCTTTGCAGTCGAGGAGGAGGTACCGTTTGTGGGCACCGTGCCGGCCCCAAATCGCCGCGGCTCGGGGCACGAGGAGTACATCGTGCCGACGGGTAGCGACCAGGCGGAAGACCCTGTCGATCCGCTTGACGTGCTCGGATTGCGTAAGAGTCCCAAGGGACCGCCTCCGCCAGAGGAAGGCCCATCAGTGCCGCCCAGGCAGCCCGTCGCACCGGCTATTCTGGCGGACTACAACCCGCTGGCACAGCGGGCGGCACCGGCACCTCCTGCGCCAATGCCCAAGGCATCGCCTCCGCAGCCACAGAGCTCTCGGGCGCCCGCGCCCCCGTTACGGGCTAGCGCACCGGTAGCTTCAGGTCCTGTTGCGGGTCGCGCGCAGCTCGACTTTGCCGCACTGCTGACGGCCGCAGGCCTACAGGGCGTGCCCGAAACGCCAGACCTGTCCGGGAGCTTCGGTTCCATCCTGAAGGTGGTGGTCGATGGCCTGCGCGATGTGTTGCGTGCGCGCGAGGAGCTCAAGGAGCAGTTCCGGCTGCGGATCACGAGCGTCGCCGCGCGGGAAAACAACCCCATCAAGTTCTCTGCCAACACGGAGGATGCGCTGCACAACCTGCTGGTCCGGCACAACCCGGCTTATCTCGAGCCGGTCGCCGCCTTCGAAAGCGCTTTCGATGATCTGCGGATCCATCAGATGGCCATGCTCGCGGGACTGCGGGCGGGCTATCAGGCGATGGTGACGGCGTTCGACCCGGATACGCTCGAGCAGAAGTTCGAGCGCTATGTCAGGCGCGGCGGAATCCTCGGCGCATCCGCCAAGCCCCGGTACTGGGACCTCTACCGCGAAGTCTTCGAAGAGACGACTGGCGATCCCGATGACAGCTTTCGGACGCTCTTCGGGACGGCTTTCAGCAAAGCCTACGAAGAACAGTCGCGGCTCCTGAAGCAGCGCTCCCGCGGCCAGTGATGCGTCGGCGCTCCAGGGATAACTCTCACTCCGATGCGCGCTCGATCACTCACCACCCTCACTGATCGCGTGCTGGCGCAGATGCTCAACCGCCGAAAAGAACCGGAATTGTGTGCCCGCGGGCTGCTGTTTGCCGCGACCCAGGCACATGCCGATGACAACGTCACGGTAATCGTGATAGACGCCTGACCAGTGATGCTGCGGTGAGGAGGGATGAGCCCCGGCCCCGATACGATGATCCTGCGCGCCCTGGAGCATCGCAATCTCCCGGCGCTGTTTGCTGCCCTGCCGCTGCTGCGTGACCTCGATGCGGAGCTCCTGACGGAAATCACCCGCGAGGTCGAATGGTTCTCGGTGCCGGGAGGGATGGCGCTGTTCGAAGCCGGTCAGCCCGTCGACGGGCTGTATGTCGTCGTCAATGGGGCGCTCGAGGTCTACGTTCCCCAGCCGGCGGGCGGCTCGCGGCTGGCCGGACGGGTTTCCGCCGGTGAGACCGTCGGCGAGGTGGAGGTCATATCCGGAGGCAGCCGGAGTGTGACGATCGTAGCCGTGCGGGACACCGAAGTTGCGCGTCTGGCCGTCAGCACGTTCGAGAAGCTGGTGTCCCGGAATCCACAGACCCTGCGCCACATCGCCAACGTCGTCGTCAAGCGTCTGGAGACGCTGCAGCATTCCAGCGGGGAGACGCGGGCATCGCCCAAGAGCTTCGCGATCGTGCCGTGCACCGCGGACGTGGACGCGCCGCAGTTCGCCTCGGGCCTGGCTGCCTGCTTGCGGGGCCAGGGACGTGCAGAGCTGGTGCTGAGCACCCAGGGCCATGAGCAGACCAGCCACTGGTTTCACCGTCTGGAGCGGGCCAACGATTTCGTCGTCTACGTAACCGACTCGCCCGAGACGAAGTGGACCAAGTTATGCGTACGGCACGCCGATTGCGTGCTGCTGCTTGCGCGCAGTGGCAGCTCGCCGCGCGCCTGGCGCGGACTCGAGGCAAACGCGGACCCGGGTGCTGTGGGTCGGTCCGCAGAGCTCGTGCTCCTCACGACCCAGGGAGCCTCCCCGGCAACCACGACCCAGAACTGGCTCAACCTGAACCACGTTCGGCGTCATCACCATGTCCGCGGAGCGGCCGATCTGGCACGGCTTACGCGCCTGCTTACCGGGCGTGCGCTCGCCGTGGTGCTGTCAGGTGGCGGAGCGCGGGGTTTTGCCCACATCGGCGTGATGCGTGCGCTGCAGGCTGCGAAGCTGCCGGTGGACGCGATCGGTGCGACGAGCATCGGTGCGATCATCGGTGCGGGGTGGGCGGCGGGATGGAGCCACGCTGAGATGATCGAGCGCATGCGGCGCGCTTTCGTGCACCGGAATCCGCTCGGCGACTACACGCTGCCCTTGGTATCACTCGTTGCCGGCCGGAGGGTCGGTCGGCTGCTGCGGGGCGAGTTCGGCGAACAGTACATCGAGGACCTGCCGCTGTCGTACTTCTGCGTGTCCACGAATCTCAGCAACGGTCAGGTGGCCGTGCACCGCCGCGGCAAGCTGTGGCTGTGGTTGCGAGCTTCCGTGGCGATTCCCGGCGTGCTGCCTCCGGTATGCACGCAGAAGCAGATCCACGTCGATGGCGCCACGATCAACAACCTGCCGGTCGATGTCATGCGCGAGTCACTCGATGGCGTCATCCTCGCGGTCGATGCCGGAGCCGACCGGATGTTTGAAGCCACCGTGGAGATGAGCGAAGTGCCTCCCGCCTGGCGGCTGCTCGCATGGTTGCGTCAGCAGCGCCCGCGGGTCAACATTCTGCAGATTCTCCTGCGCTCCGGCATGATCAATAGCGCGACCGCCACGATCGCACATCGGCAGCTTGCCGATCTCGTCCTCAAGCCGCCGCTGGAACGGATCGATCTGCTCGACTGGAAGGCATTTGACCGCGTCGTGGAGCTCGGGTACCGACACGCCAGCGAATCGCTGGAGAGACATGCGGATGAGCTGCGGCGGAAAATCGCAGCAACTTGATCGCGTCAGAGTAGTACCGCGAGCCGCTGATCTCCGGCACCAGCGCGCCCAATCAACGGCGACGCTGCGCCTCGCGCATGAAGCGCTCGCGCTCCGGCCCTTCGGCAACCCTCTCCGCAAGTAGCGCATAGAACTGGGCTTCGTCGGCTGCGGTCTGGGCGGCCTTGCGGGTGACTATCGTTGCGATCGGACCGATATAGCGTGCGAGTAGCTGACAGGCCCGTTGAGTGGCCTCCGCGGTAAGCGGCTGGGACGGCCCTGATCCGGCCTTCAACGGACCCGATGGCACGCCCGCCGGCATGACGCCCGGGGCTATCGCACTGCGCTCGCCCGAGAGCAGGAACTGGCGCCGCTCCTCGGCGCTTCGCAAGCGAGTCGCCAGCAGCTGATAGAGCTCCTGGCGGCTCGCCGTCGTGGCCGCTGCATCGCGCACCAGTATGCGCGCCATCGGACCGACCAGTGGCAGGAGCTGGCGTTCGATCTCGGCTAGCTGCTCACGAGACCAAGCGAGCAGCGAACCGGGCTGGCTCTCGGCTTGCGGCCGCGGCGTGGCGGCACCCTTAGGCGCTTCGCGGCCTGGACCTGAGGATTTGCCAGCACCGAGCGGACCCGGGCCGGGCACGGACTCGAGGGCCCGGGCCGCGAGCGCGGGCCCGGGTGGTGCTGTCCGCAACGGGGCGACCGGCTGGCGATGAATGGCCGTGGCGATCAGCCGCGCGCTTTGCGACAGCGTGGGCGACGGTGGCTTCGGCGATATCGCCTGCCAGCTCGAGCGCAAAGCCTGCTGAAACTCCAGCGCCGAGGCATAGCGGTTTACCGGCCGCTTTTCCAACGCCTTCGCGACGATTGCGTCGAAGGCCTTGGGAATCGTCGCATCGTGCGATGACATTGGTTTCGGCACTTCATGACAAACCTTGTACATGATCTCCGCGGAGGTGCCGGTGAAGGGCGGTGACCCGGTCAGCAGCTCATAGAGCACCGCCCCGGCTGAATGGATGTCGCAGCGGTGATCGACCGCGCCGCCCATGTACTGCTCGGGCGCCATGTATTGCGGCGTACCGACCAGCAGCCCGGTCTGCGTGGTACTCCGCGGGCCGATCTTCGCAATTCCGAAGTCGGTGATCTTGACGAGGCCATCGCGCGTCACCAGCAGATTGGAGGGTTTGACGTCGCGGTGCACGACGTCCTTACCGTGCGCATAGGCCAGGCCGCCGAGCACCTGCTGCATCGCGCTGATCGCGTCTTCCAGGTGTAGCTCGGGCCGCTGCTTGACGTACTCATCGAGAGCGCAACCCTGCACGTATTCCATGGCGATATAAGCGCCGACCGGATCCTGGTCGTCGTAGTCGAATATGGTGACGATCGCGGGATGATTCAGCCGTGCGACCGCGCGCGCCTCGTTGCGGAAGCGCTCACGTAACTGCTCGGGTGCCACCTCCTGCACGCGATCGAGGTGCACGATCTTGAGGGCGACCATCCGCTCGAGCGTCGGGTCGAAGGCACGGTACACCGTCCCCATGCCACCCGCGCCGATGGCGTCCACAATCTCGTACTTGCCGACGCTGCGAGGAGTCCCCATAGGTCAGTCGCCGCGTAGCTCCTACTGCAGCATGTTCATGGCTTCGACGAGGCTTCGTCGCATGCGATTGAACGATGTGCCCAGTGTGGAGATCTCGTCGCCTCCTTTGGCGGGGAAGTCCGGCGCATCCATGTTCCCTTTGCTGACCTCATCGGCAATGCCAGCGAGCCTGCGGACCGGCCGCAGGACCAGTAATGACAACAGGAGATTGAGGGCCAGAAACAGAAACAGGAACAGCCCCACCAGCAGATATACGAACTTCTTGAGCGCGGCGCTGGCACGCGTCAACGGCACGTCGTATGGAACGCTGACGATCTGCGCCCCGACGATGTCATGTAGCTGCCACCCAAAGCCATTTGCGGTGCCGTATTTGTCTTTCACGGTTTGCGGCGCGGCCTCGACACTGCTGTGACACTGGAGGCACGCATCATCAGGAATGCGGAGGGGGCGCGCCAGGTACATCGTCCTGCCGGTCGCTGTGTCCCGCTCGCCTACGAGCTCCTTGGTTTGGGTGTTCTCACGAAAGCGATTGACGACGTCCACCTCCCAGTCGACCGCGCGATCGCGCGGGTTCGTCGGATTGAGCGTGGCTTCCTTGTAGCTGTAATCGGGATACCTCTGTCGCAGATTATTGAAATACTCAGTAGCCGAGTAGGCGGCGACCGACTGCGGCAGGAACTGATACCGCATCTGAGTCTGGAGCAACGGGTTGATCTGCTTGCTGGTATAGGTGCGCACCGCCAGCGCCGACTCCATCATGATGCGTGCGGCGTCCTGAATCTCCGCCTGCGCGTTCTGCTGCAGCAGTCGATCAGCGACGGTGTAGGCCGCGCCCAGCCCGACGAGGAACACGATCACCATCACGATGTTTATTTTGAGTAGGAGTTTCATGGGACCTGTCCTGCTTCGCTTTAGCCTTCAGTGCGGGGTCGTTCGAGCCGGCACCTGGACATCCTCCTCCGGCGGAGGCGGCGGATGGAGTATCGGCTGCCATTCGGGGTGCTGCGCCATGCTCGCGTCCATCGCAGCAAAGAACGCCGGATCCTTGAGCCGGCCACGGAAGCGCGGGATGAAGCCCGCACGCCAGTCACGCGGCATATTCAGCCATTGCTGAATGTCCGAATAGTTCACCTCGCGTACGAACTGCGGGGCGGTAGCTTTCTTCAACTTCGCGGAAGCGTTTTCGGGCAATGGATCGCGAAACGGGATCGGCATCTTCTCGACAAATTCGGACGACGGCCGTGGCTGCGATATGACGTCCGCGCGCTCCTGGCGCACGAAAAACTGGTTGGCCGCGGCGTCCCTGCCGGTGCGCGTGGCCGCTTCGTCGCGCAGCAAGAGGGTCCCGGACCCCTCCTCATCGAAAACCGAGTCTGACCGCTCATCAACAAAGAGCAGCACCACCGCCTGATGGCTCTGGATCCCCAGCCGCGTGCCAAGCACGCGAGCGGGCGGACCCTTGGAACCGGAACGGATATCCGCTTTCACCCAGCCCTTCAGCACGACCAGAGTGGGGGGGTCGGCCGCCGAACGTTGCATGAAATAGATCTGCGTGGAAGGCCCGATTCCCACCAGGCCCCCTCCCTGCAGCTCGACGACGAGAAATGCGCCCTGGCCAGTCCCGACCATGTCTCCGGCCGCCAGCGTCACACCCTTGGTGGCTGTATTAAGGCTCGTACCGCGCAGCAGCGTGAACGGCTCGCCATCGGCAATGGACACCACACCCCCGAAGCTCGGCGGAGCAGTTTTGCCGTGAACGACGAAGGCCCACCCCAGCGCCACGAACAGCAAGATAGTTCGGAAGTGTAAGGAGCCGCCCCGAGAAGCTGTGACTTGCCGGAACATTACGGACTCTTCTTGTTCGTTGATCCCACACAGACCGGACACGACTCCGGACAGTGCATTCCCTCGCACCCTGCGCACGTTGATCGACCGCATTTAGTGTATCCCGAACCACCGGCCTTTTTCAGGCTCGTCTGGCACCAGAATGCCCATCACCCGAGCATAGGCGCCAATTCAAGTAAGCGGCGCAACCGGCGTAGGGTTCCCGGTGACCGACTGCCTCGCGCCGCCGCAATCACGTCGGAGGAATTGTGCGATCGACTGCCACGCCTAAGCTTTCAGCCGCGGCTCTCGGTCAGTACCTACGCTACGAATCATCACGAGGTCACACTCGTGCAGTTGAGCTTTGACTTCTACATGATTGAAGCCAAGCCCGAGAACCTGATCGGCGATCGCGCGTACGACAGCGCCCCGCT
>Ga0210409_10007745_pt1 | contig 11023 bp, 12 predicted proteins | sample IncBWH17MmetaG_FD_161649 | JGI IMG/M metagenome (GOLD analysis project Ga0210409, IMG submission 161649) | Forest soil microbial communities from Barre Woods Harvard Forest LTER site, Petersham, Massachusetts, United States - Inc-BW-H-17-M | ecosystem: Environmental > Terrestrial > Soil >...
CTGGGGAATTTCCCGCCAGCGTTATTGGGGTACACCCATCCCGGTGATTTATTGCCCGAAAGACGGAATGCTGCCAGTCCCCGACAAGGATTTGCCAGTAGTCCTGCCGGCAAATCCGAAACTGACCGGTGAGGGCGAATCGCCGCTCGCGACCGATCCCGACTTCGTTAACGTAAAATGCCCGAAGTGCGGTGGCCCGGCACGCCGTGAAACCGACACGATGGACACCTTCGTGGATTCCTCGTGGTACTTCTATCGCTACTGCGATCCGAAAAATGACCAGGCCCCGTTCGATTCCGCCAAGGTCGGTTACTGGTTCCCGATCGATCAATACATCGGCGGAATTACCCACGCCATCTTGCACCTCCTCTATTCCCGCTTCTGGTGCAAGTTCATGCGCGATCTTGGTCTGATCCAGCATAGCGAGCCGGCCGCGCGCCTCTTCACCCAGGGAATGGTCCTGAAGGGTGGCGAGGCTATGTCGAAGTCCAAGGGCAATGTCGTCGGCGCGATCGATATGGCGGAAAAGTACGGGGCGGATACCGGCAGACTGTACACCCTGTTCGCGGCTCCGCCGGAAAAAGATCTGGAGTGGAGCGAGGAAAGCATTGAGGGCGCGTGGCGATTCCTGAATCGCGTCTACCGCTTAGTCGAAAAGCACGGCGAAGCCGTCAGCGCCCTGCAATCACCGGCGGGTCCAACAACAAACGCTGCGACGACGGAAAAAGAAAAAGTGCTGCTCCGGAAGGCCCACCAAACTCTGCGCAGAGTCACTCAGGATTTTGAAACGCGCTGGCATTTTAACTCGGCGATTGCGCAAATTATGGAACTCACCAACGCGATCTACGCGGCGGAGCCTCTTCAGGAAGGCGTGCGCCGCGAAGTCCAGAAAGAAGTGCTCGAACTCGTGACGCTCATGCTTGCCCCAATGACTCCCCATTTGGCCGAAGAACTCTGGGAAATGCTCGGACACGAGAGTGGACTTTGGACCGTCAGCTGGCCCGCGTTCAATCCGGAGCTGGCCAAAGAGGAAGAAGTTGAAATTGTGGTGCAGGTCAGCGGCCGCGTGCGCGGCAAAGTGAAAGTGCCGGCCGGCACGGCCCAGCCAGATGTTCTGAAACTCGCGCAGTCTGAAGCAAGCGTGACCGCACATCTCGATGGCAAGAAAATCGTGAAAGTGATTTATGTGCCGGATAAGTTGCTGAATATCGTTGCGGGGTGAAACGCAGGCTTGGCTCCTGCCACACCACGCGAGGGGGAAACGATGGAAGGTACTGCGGAAGTGAAAGCATCCACGGAACAGGCAAAGTTGGCGATGGAAAAGGGCGGAGTCGTGGTTCTGGACTTCGGCGGCCAGTACACCCAGCTGATCGCGCGGCGCGTCAGGGAACAACAAGTCTTCAGCGCCATTCTGCCATGCACCACCCCGATCGAAGATATCCGCAAGCTCCAACCCGCCGGAATCATCCTGTCCGGAGGCCCCAGCTCGGTCTACGACAAGGACGCCCCCAAATGTGACCCGGCGGTCCTTGCCATGGGCATTCCGATCCTCGGAATCTGCTACGGCATGCAGTGGGTGGCGAAGAATCTCGGCGGAAAAGTGGAACCGGCGGAGAGGCGCGAGTACGGCCCCGCCCAACTGAACGTCCACAAGGTAGATAGCCACCTATTCAGAAATTTCCCCGATAAGATGAAAATTTGGAATAGCCACGGCGACAATGTCCACGAACTGCCTCCCGGCTTCCACGCTACGGGAAGAACCGCGAACGCCATCGCAGCTGCCGAAGATCCCAAACGAAAAATCTACACCGTGCAATTCCACCCGGAGGTGAACCACACCGACCGTGGCACGGAAATCCTCAGGAACTTTCTCTTTACCGTCTGCAAAGCCGAACCCAAGTGGAGTGGCACCGCGTTCATCCAGGAAACAGTTGAAGCCATTCGTACGAAGGTAGGCACGCACCGCGCCATTTGCGGTCTCAGCGGCGGAGTTGACTCCACGGTAGCGGCAGTACTAGTCCACCGCGCCGTGGGCCACCGTTTGACCAACATCTTCGTGAATACCGGCATGCTCCGCAAGAACGAGTTCGAGCACACCCTTGAGATGTACCGCGACAGGCTCGGCCTTCGCGTTGTCGGGGTCGACGCTTCTGAGCATTTCCTTAACAAACTAAAGGGCGTTAGCGATCCCGAAAAAAAGCGCAAGATCATCGGCGGCGAGTTCATCGCCGTTTTCGCCGCAGAGGCGCAAAAGCTGCAGAAAAAGGAAGCTCACGGCGATATCAAGTTCCTGGTCCAAGGCACCCTCTATCCGGATGTCATTGAATCCGTGTCCGTTAAAGGGCCGTCCGCAACCATCAAGACGCACCACAACGTCGGCGGCTTGCCCCCGGACATGCCTTTTGGTCTCATTGAGCCGCTGCGCGATCTCTTCAAAGACGAAGTCAGGCGCATCGGCAAGGAGCTGGGTTTACCACAAGAGATATTGGTGAAACATCCGTTTCCGGGGCCTGGTCTGGCCGTTCGGCTACTCGGCGAAATTACCAGTAAGGACTTGACAACACTACGCGAAGCCGATGCCATCGTCGTCGAGGAGATCCGCCGCGCCGGTCTCTACGAAAGGGTCTGGCAAGCCTTCGCCGTCCTTCTCCCTGTTCGCAGCGTCGGAGTCATGGGCGACGGCCGCACCTATGGCCTCACCGTTGCCGTCAGAGTCGTTCAGTCCGACGATGCCATGACCGCGGACTGGGTCAGGCTTCCCGGCGAAGTACTAGAACGCATCTCCACCAGGATCGTCAACGAGGTCCCAGGCGTCACCCGCGTCGTTTACGACGTCAGCAGCAAACCGCCTAGCACCATCGAATGGGAGTAGGGAAGGGAACGCCGGGGTACCAAACTAACCGCGACAAACATACGTATTTCTACTGAGTACAGTACTACTCTTTGTACGCTACAAAGCAAAAGGCCGCTCTGGCTGGACCAGAGCGGCCTCTTGGCTATCAATTCGTCTCGGGGAAGACGAAGGGGAAAAGACGCAATCCTACCGATTGGCCATCTTCTGAGCCATATACAGTAGCAGCTTGCGGTCTTCGTCGTCGGCCTTACTCAGCAAGCGGCGAAGCTTGTTGAGGTAGCGTGCTTCTTTACCTGCGCTGCCCCAAGCGATGTCATCCGACGATTTCCGCTTAGGCAGGTTAGGCAGTTGTGGCGGCTCTTCGCCGTCGTAGAACAGTTGATAAAGTGGGCATTCGAGAGCACGCGCGAGTTTTTCCAACGTTTCAATAGCCGGGACAGTATGGCCATTTTCTACACGGGAAATGTAGCAACGTAGGAGACCCGTACGCTTCTCGATATCACCCTGGGAGAGTTTCTTTTCTTCGCGCAGAGCGCGAAGCCGGTCACCGATAATCATGGGTCGAGTATTCCACATATAGTAAGAGGTAGCAAGTCTAAACTTTCAGCGGGGTATTGAAACAATTGTAACTACACTCCGTTTTTGCCGCAACTGATACTCACTAAGTAACGGGTAACCGCGGACCTGTCTGTATGTGCTTAGATGAGAAAAACGCGGCAGTTTAACGGAAAGATCCTGCTCGTTAGGGCAGTGCGTTTGCGCCGAAGAAACTGGGCCGCTAGGCCCTAGCGCGGGCTTTCCTGCCAGCTCCGACTCCCGTAGCTCACGGTGAGGCGTGTCGACCAACTGAGAACACGAGTTTGGTTTTTTTGCGCGGCGTGTTACACGCCGGCGTCGGCAGGACACAACTTCACTCGTGCCGTAACGCCAGGAAATTCAATGTCGCTGTAACCCCTACGCCTTTCCCTGACAACTGCTTAGCGAAACCTCCCCCGCCGTTGCATACTGTATAGGACGCCCAGATTGGCGTAACCAAATACCCATGGCACACGTCCCAAAAACAGGTGAAATGGCGGCCCAGGCTGTAGCTCCGGTTATGACGCCCGCGGCGGAGGCGCTCCGGCGTGATGATGATCGGGAACTGGTGCGGCTCGCCAAGTCCGACGACAAGGAGGCCTTCGAGCTTCTCGTACGCAGGCATCAAAGCCGCGTCTTTGCAGTCGCGGGTGGCATCCTCCGCAACAAAGAAGATGTGGAGGACGTGGCGCAACAGGTTTTTGTGAAAGCCTATTTCTCGCTGAAGAGGTTTGACCAGCGCGCCGCGTTTAGCACCTGGCTGTACAAGATCACCGTGAATGAATGTTGGGACGTGTTGCGCAAACGGAAAGTGCGCCCGCTGTTGTACGAGTCGGATTTAAGCGAGGAGCAAGCCCACGAGTACAACGGGTTTAGCGAGAAAGCCACGGTCCCCGATGTCAGCGACCGGTTGGAGGCACGCGAAAGAGTCGAAAAGTTGCTGGTGGATCTGGACGAGCGTGACCGCTTGATGCTGATCCTTAAGGAAGTTCAAGGATTTTCCGTTGAGGAGATTGCCGAAATCCTGGAGATCAACGGTAATACCGTCAAGGTGCGGTTGTTCCGGGCGCGGCGACGAATCACGGAAAAAGTGAAGCGGCGCGATGCGGTGAAGTGAAGTAGTGGGAGAATGGCCGACAGGAATTTAGGAATCGAGAGGTGAAGCGGATGCCAACTGGGCCCAATCGTGAAGTGCGCGGATGCCAGGAGTTCCGGGAGCAACTGGAGGCTCTGCCATTGAAGACTAGCGAATCTGAATTCGCGACGCTGCTGGACGGATTGTCGCCGGCATCGCAGCAGCATGCCTCGAGTTGCAGCGAGTGCCGCGAGGCAGCGGAAGACTTGGCGTTGACGCGGGCTGCTTTGCAGCCGCTGGGAGAGCTGTCCCCGGAACCCGGACCGTGGTTTGCCACACGCGTGATGGCCGCGATCGCCGGCCGGGAATCCGAGATGGATTTGAGCGATGCGGTGTGGGTCAGCGTTAGAAGACTGGCGCCGCGGCTCGTGGCCGTCTGCGCATTGCTCCTGGTGCTGGCAAGCACCTGGACCTACCAGCTGCGGCGCGTGGAGATCGCTGGCCAACCACCGCAAGTTGCGTCGAACGAAACAGTCCTGGAGCCCAGTCAACCCGCGCCTCTGAACGACGATGTGCTCATCAACGCCACTGAGGGTTATCGATGAATCCCGACACCAGGCAAAAAGCCGGCCTATGGCTGGCTGTAGTCTTTGCATTAGGGCTCGCCATCGGCGCCGTATTTGGCTACAACTTCGCTCACAAAAGTTTTGCGGCGGGTAGACCCCCTGTGCCCACTTCCTTGAGTGAACCGGAACGCCGCGCCGCCCGTGTTGCAGACATGACGAGAGAGTTGCAGCTAACTCCAGAGCAGAGCCAAAAGGTAGATACGGTGCTGCACCAGGCCCACGACGAGATGAGAACGATTCGCGAGAAGTCCGACGCCGACATGGATGCCGTCAGACAAAAAGCTCGTTCCGAAATGCGTACTTTTCTCACACCCGAGCAGCTCCCCAAGTACGAAGCCTTTGTTAAAAAGGTCGACGAAGAACGCAAGAAACAGCAAGCGCAATCTCCTAGATAAAACCACCTAATATGTGAACAGGGAGTTGTTGCCTGGAACCCCGCGGACGGCGTACGATGCGCCATAGCTGCACTCTGAATTCGTATGGAAGGAGTTCCTATGGCCGTCACCGTTAAGAAAATCACTCTCTGGCGCAAAGAACTGGAAAATGAAACTGGCACCCTCGCGAAAACCTTGGAGCCGCTCGCGGGCGTAGGCGTCGACCTGCAAGTGCTCATGGGCTACAGGTATCCCGAGGGCGGCACAAAAGCCGCGGTTGAGGTTTATCCCGTCACCGGAAAAAAGTCCGCCAAAAAGGCTGAAGAAGCGGGGCTCGCCGCATCGTCCATCCCGGCATTGCTCGTTGAGGGCGACAACAAGCCCGGCCTCGGACACAAGATCGCCAAAGCCATTTCCGACGCGGGCATCAACATGGCCTTCCTCATGGCCGTAGTCATCGGCAAAAAATATTCCAGCGTAATCGGCTTCGAGAACGAGGCCGACGCCAACAAAGCCGGCGCCATAATCAAGAAAGCAGTAAGCTCCAAAAAGTAGAAAAGTCGCCGCGGCTTCTACTGGCCATCGGCGGAGCACCTAAGGCTTTACTCTTAAATGTAGCGCTAGCTTTTATGCTAGCCGGGGATTTTTCCCCGCCCATTCTTCACCTCTCGCTCAAACTTCACCCTGGTATACAACGTCTGGAATCCCAGCCTGCTGATATTCCTCTGTGAATGGCTGCCGGGCTGCGCGAGGCTCATCGCGATTTCGCATCGCACTTCGGCCGCACGCCGTAGTCGCGCCCGCAGCAGCGCTGTTTGCACACCGCGCTTGCGGAACTCGGGCAGCGTGCTGGCCCCAAATAGTCCCGCAATCTCTCCACGCAGCGATAGCGTCGCGCCTCCGGCCACTTTCCCATCAATGCTCGCCAGATAGCACTCCATGCCTCGCGACAATCCAAATACCTTCATGATCCGGATGATCTCTTCGGTCAGCGGATAACTCTCCGCGAACCCCTGCGCCACTGTCAGCGTCCACAATTCCATCTCTTGGCGGCTCGCTTTCCATATCTCGATGCCGTCCGGTTCCTGCCATCGTTCAGCTGAATCAATTGGCCGCACCATCACGTTGGAAAACTCCGTCACGCCATATCCCCGCTCGCGGTAAAGCGCAAACAGCGAAGCATCAGCCAGGGGAGAGGTCTCAGCCCGCACCGGCTCGTTTCTCGAAAAGTAGAATTCTTCCAGCCGATCGAATTCCTCGGCAGACACGGGGCCGTTCAGCCCCAGCCCCACCGCCTGCGTAATCGGCGAGTTCGCACCGCAATACACTGCATCGCCCCCGCCCACGCGCTCCAGCGCAACAATGGTCTCCGGATTCGACGCCATCATGGTGTTCGCGCCTTCGACGGCAACCTGGGCTTCGGCAAATTCGAGCCGCCGCGACAATTCCACATTGAGTTCCAGACTATTCGTCACTTGTCCTCACTTGTTTCGCGTTGTCGGTAGAAATCCCTCGCCTCACGGTGTAGCGTCTTGATGCGCTGCTTTTCTTTCTGTCGCGCTCCCGCATCTATCTTGCGCTTCAGAAAATCCAACTCACGCTGCAGTTTACGATGACTCTCCAGCCGCTCGTGCTCCACGCGGCCTTTCCGGATCGCAACCTCCACGGCGCAACCGGGTTCGCCGTGGTGCGTGCAATCCCGAAACTTGCAAACCTGTGCCAGTTCTTCGATCTCACCGAACGCCTGCTCCAGCCCGTGCTGCGCATCCCACAATTGCAGTTCGCGCAGTCCGGGCGTGTCGATGATCATCGCGCCTGAACTTGTGAACAACAATTGTCTCTCCGTTGTCGTGTGGCGGCCCCGACCATCGTGTTCGCGCACCTCCCGGACTCGCTGTGACTCGCTGCCCAATAATCGGTTCACCAGGCTGGACTTGCCTACACCGGATGACCCGAGCAGCACGGCAGTCTCTCCAGGCTTCAGTTGCGATTCAAGCGCCGACAGGCCTTGCCCCGTCGCTGCGCTGATTGCCCTTACCGAAGCACCCATTGCTGCCCGTTCGATTTCCTCTACGCGTGAACCGACGTCCGCGCAGAGGTCCATCTTGTTCAACACGAGCACCGGACGCGCCCCGCAATCCCACACCTGCGCCAGGTAACGCTCCAGCCGCCGCGGATTGTAGTCGTTATCGAGGGCCATAACCAGGAATGCGATGTCGATGTTCGCGGCAAGCACTTGCTGTTCAATTCGTTTCCCAGCCACCTTGCGCACCATTGCTGTTCGGCGCGGCAACACCTCGCTAATCGCAAGTCCCCTGCAGGGATTTCCTTCGAGGCTCACCCAATCTCCGACGGCAGGCCAGTTATCACCTTCGTCAGCCCTCGCCCGCAATTTCCCTGAGGCCTCAGCCCGCGCCCCACCAAAGTCACCGGCAACGTGCCACATGCCTCGCTGCTCCGCGATGACTCGCGCCGGCTTTCCTTCATTCCGGTCGCATGAATTCCATTCCGCTTCGAAGAAGCCATTCCATCCCAGCTGCTGCAATTTCATTTGCTGAAATCTTTCTGCTGCGCACGGGCAGCGCGCCGCGGCCCGGCCATGCTTCCGCACAAAAAAAAACACGCTTGCAGAAGCGCTCTGCCGCACAATCGATTTGGTGTTTGGGGTGTCGGGAGGGAAACGACTCTAGCGCGAGTCAGCGATGGAGGCGCAGCCGTCCCATCGGGTTTTCACAATGGTGTACACAGGCGCCTCCTGGCAAAGAATAGCAACGCCAACCGGCCGTCGCATGTTCAATCCTAGCCGCGCCTGTTTCTGCGGTCAAGCAGTTTGCGATTCGATCCGTTACGCCGGCGCCCCTCCCCTCGCGCAAACCTGCAATCCTCCGTATACTCAATTGGCTGCGAACTTTTACTGCGAGGTTTCTGCGTGTCCTCTTCCGTTCTGAAATCCAGCGTCAATCCGAAATCACCGCAATTCGAGAAGAATTCGCAACGCATGGTTGAGTTGCTTACCGCGCTCAAGAATGAAGAAGAGAAGATTCGCGAAGGCGGCGGCACCAAGGCCATCGAATCCCAACACAAAAAGAACCGCCTCACCGCCCGCGAGCGCATCGCCGCGCTTATCGATCCCGGCACTCATTTCTTTGAACTCGGCATCTACACCGCCTGGGAAATGTACGAAGAGTGGGGTGGCGCTCCCGCCGCTGGAACCATCACCGGCCTCGGGCGGGTCTCCGGGCGCATGTTCATGATTATCGCCAACGACGCAACCGTGAAAGCTGGTGCGTTCTTCCCGATGACCGCAAAAAAAGTGATTCGCGCGCAAAACATCGCCATCGATAATCACATCCCTACGATCTATCTCGTGGATTCCGCCGGCGTTTTTCTGCCGCTGCAAGAAGACGTTTTTCCCGACACCGACGATTTCGGCCGCGTCTTCCGCAACAACGCCGTCATGAGCGCGCAAGGCATCCCGCAAATTACCGCCATCATGGGCATGTGCGTTGCCGGAGGCGCGTATCTTCCCGTGATGTGCGATCACATCCTGATGACCGAGGGCTCTGGCCTGTTTCTTGCCGGACCCGCCCTGGTGCAAGCCGCCATCGGACAGAAAACCTCCGCCGAGGAATTGGGCGGCGCGAAAATGCACGCGCAGATCAGCGGCACGGTGGACTTCCACGAACCCGACGATGAATCCTGCCTCAAACGCATCCGCGCGATCACCGACAAGATGGGGGCGCCGAATCCGCCGATTTTCAGCCACGCCCGTCTGCATGAGCCGGTGTACGCCGCGGGTGATCTTTACGGCATTTTTTCTGGCGATCCCGCGAAGCAATACGATATGCGCGAAATCATTGCCCGCATTGTCGATGGCAGCGCGTTCGACGAATATCGCGCGGAATATGGTGAGACGCTGCTTTGCGGGTATGCGCGCATCGGCGGTTGGGCCGTCGGTATCGTGGCCAACCAAAAGAAACACGTCACCACGAATGCGCCGCACTCCGATCAGAAGCGCATCGAATTCGGCGGCGTGATTTACACCGAATCTGCCGAGAAGGCCGCGCGCTTCATCATGGATTGCAACCAGAACCGCATCCCCCTCATTTTTCTCCACGATGTCAACGGCTTTATGGTGGGCAAGGATGCGGAGTGGAGTGGCATCATCCGCGCGGGCGCAAAAATGGTGAACGTCGTGGCCAACAGCGTCGTCCCCAAAATTGCCGTGATTATTGGCGGCAGTTTCGGAGCAGGGAATTACGCCATGTGCGGCAAGGCCTACGACCCACGATTCTTGTTCGCGTGGCCGACGGCAAAATTCGCGGTGATGAGCGGCGACGCCGCAGCCAACACGCTGGCCGAGATCAAGCTGAAGCAACTCGAACGCGAAGGCAAAAAGCTCGACGAGAAAGCCAAAAAAGAGTTGCTCGATTCCGTGAAGGCTACGTATGAGCACCAAACCGACCCGCGCTATGCCGCTGCCCGCCTGTGGCTAGATGCCATCATCGACCCAGCCCAAACACGCGACGCCATAATCTGGGCCCTCCAAGCCGCCGCCCTGAACCCTGAAATCAAAGAATTCAAAACCGGCGTGCTGCAAACCTAAACAACAGTTCAAAGTCGAAAGTTGAAAGTTAAACGTTAAACGTTAAGCGTTAAACGTAGACACCTGATACTTTTCACTCCTATAAATAGGCATGCAACGGTTCACGGAGTTGAAGGTCTGGCAGCGCGGCCATTCTCTCGTTTTGGCTATCTACCGACTGTCTCCTGGATTTCCTGTGGCCGAGCGTTACGGCCTGCTATCTCAATTGCGCCGGGCTGCCCTGTCGGTTCCGACCAACATTGCAGAGGACTCTAAACGCACCGGAAGGCACGACTATGCTCGGTTTCTTACTATCGCGGAGGGCTCCCTGGCGGAGACCGAGTATCTGATGTTTCCGCATTAGCTAAAAAGCTCCACGGTCTGCGAGAAGTCGAGCCGCCACAGTAATCGTGGAACCAGGAACGCACCGTATGCCAGTTCCTTTAGGCAGCGGTTTTCCTTTCAACTTTAGCTTTTAACTCTGAACCTCTTTTCCTTTGCTCGATTCGCCCATAGACTACGATGTGTCCGTTACGAGAACTATGACCAAGCCCTCTCGATTCTTGCTTGTCGCTATGTCCGCCGCCTTCTCCATCTGCATCCTTGGACTAATCGGCGGCATGCTTTACGATTTATGTGTTGTCTTCTTGCGGCACCGGACGCTGGAAAGTGTCCTGGGGAATAGCATCCCGTTCTACAAAACGCTGGGGGCATTAGGCATTGCAGGCATGCTTTTGTTTTTCGCGTTTCTTATCTCCCTCATCTCCAAAAAGGACCAGGGTAAACCACGCTAGATGACCGATTCGCTGAAACTGATTGAATGCCCGCGCGACGCCTGGCAAGGCCTCCCGGACGTCATCCCAACCGACACAAAAGTCGAATACCTGCGGGAGTTAGTCCTCGCGGGCTTCCGCCACATTGACGCAGTGAGCT
>Ga0210409_10007748_pt1 | contig 11022 bp, 11 predicted proteins | sample IncBWH17MmetaG_FD_161649 | JGI IMG/M metagenome (GOLD analysis project Ga0210409, IMG submission 161649) | Forest soil microbial communities from Barre Woods Harvard Forest LTER site, Petersham, Massachusetts, United States - Inc-BW-H-17-M | ecosystem: Environmental > Terrestrial > Soil >...
GGCTATCCCTTCCTGCGATAGACGGTGTATGACCCCGAGACAGGATTCACCAAACTCATTAACAATAGGTACTTTTACGACTATATTGCGCGCCCAGGTAGCGAACACCCGCCCCTGCTCCAGCATTGTCGATTGATCATTTGAAGTGACTTCGATGCTAAGCGGTCGGTCACCCAGCAATTTGCTGATGCCTACCGCCCCTGCCTGAAGGTCAGTCAAGCCATCTTTAAACATGATAGATGGATTTGTGGTCGCGCCATCGACCACACCCTGAGCCAGCCATGCTTCAATCTGGTTGACGTCCGCCGAGTCGATAAAAATTTGCATCGGGCTCCTCCAATTGAGGGACTCGCCTCATCGAGTATACCTCTACGCGACTGCCAGCCCGTTAGGCTAACTGTGATTGCGAGAGGGACCGCGCGCGGTCCGAAAATACGGTTTCGGGCTTCGGCTTTGGTGCTTTAGTAAAAGATCGAGGCTCGCCAGGCAACTGCGTTCGGGATGATGACGCCCTGACTCACTTTGCAAACACGAATCGTCACTTCGCTTTGATGTCTTACCCACGCTTGCCACAACAAGTTAAGGCTGCCGCGATTCGCAGCTGGATTGGCGGTTACCGCACCTACGGATGTGGCACCTGATGCAGGAAGGATCTGCCCCTGGCGTCTACCCGCTCATGATCTTCGATAACGGCAACAACCGAGTGGTAGACTCCAACGGAACGCAAATGCAACGGAATGCACATATCCTGTTACAGTCGTCCAGTCATTTTTCAATTGGACGAAAACGCCAAGACCGCGCAGATTCTCTGGCAATACGAGTTGCCCGTGTTTTCCGATTGCTGTGGAAGAATCAACGTCCTGGGAAATGGAAACGCCGAGTACGATATCGCCGTATTCCTGGCTTCTCGGTTCAGTTCACGGATCCAGGAAGTCACACAGGAGACGGTCCCCTGGTTAGTCCGGCAAATGGACTTGAACGGCCAGGTGGCCTACCGAGCCTTCCGGATATCAAGCCTCTACCCGGGCGTTGAATGGAAGATCACGCCATGAGGCCTGATAAGGAACCCGCCGGGCTTTTGCGCTAGGTGGCACGTGAAGAAATTGAGCTGACCGCTTACCAGATTTACGTCGAACGCGGCGGCGCTCAGTCGGTCGTAGGGCTCAAAAAACCTTTTCCCGAGTTTTGGAACCGTCTAGGCGACGCAAAATAAGGTTCCGACTTCTCGCGAATGTCAGCCATATCAGTTGGGCTTCCCGCTACAAGTCACAACTACCGCATAGCTGGTGTTAGCTGCGGGTGTGCCTAAGAAATTGAGTGTGAGGAACGTCGCCGATCCGGGCAGCGTCGGAGCCCAATATGCCGTCACTGGCGAACTGCCATCGGCTCGTGTGACATTGCATACGGGAGGATTGGTCCAACTGCCATCGGCGAAATTGAGCTGGATCGTTGGATTCGCTCCCGGCGAGCCGCTTCCTGAACTGAAGGTTAAAGTGAATGCTCCATCAGTCCCCGTCACCGATGTAAAGGAAGCCCCCGTCCCCCAATTTCCGCCGAAAGAAAACTGCCCGGTCGTGAGCTGCGTCCCTGTAATCGCTAAAAAGCGGCTGGAGGCAACCGTTCCGACGACCTGAATCTGAGATTTAGTTCCTGCCGTCAATGGCATGGTCTGAATGTCGTAAGCAGGTGTTCCGCCCAGAACATTCACGGCCAGCGAGCTACCGGTCTGCGAGCTAATCCATGCACCCGTTGTCTGGCCCATCGAAATGGTTTTGGAAAACAGCCCGCCCACGTTAAGGCCGGCAACGATGCTTCCGTTCCCTGCATCCTGGTCGCTTCCGGGCGTGGTTTTGTTGAACACTAGCGCAGATGAATTGACGACCGCGGAACCGAGGGCGTTGAACAGTCGGTAGCCCCAAAAGAAGTTAGAATCCGAGTTGAGTTCAAAATCCAAGCCGTTGTTAATTTGCCCGGCACACAAGCCGTTGATGAACACATTGTTGGTGACAATCTGGCCCGACAGCACCGCGCCCGTACCTTGCAGCCTCAAGCAGTTGGCGTATTGGAGGGCTGTAGTGTTCGGGTTTATAAAAAAGTTTGTGAAACTATTGGATTGCAGGTTGGCTTTGCCTGTCGTCAAAACCAGGCAGTCCGTCGTGGTGTTTCCGCAACGGTAAACAGCGAAGTCCCTCCAGTTGAATCCAACCACGCTTTGCAGCGTGAGGCCGCCGCCTGAATTCTTGAAATCAAACACGATGCCGCGCAAGTCGATATTCTGGAGCGTCCCTTTGGCTGGGCCGATCGTGAGACCGCCGAAATATTGGAAAATCACGTCAGATGCAGTACTGCCATAGGCATTGTTGGGACCGCAGAAGGCCTGTCCGCACAGTGGCCCAAGAGCCATGTTGCAAGAGGAAATAAGCGTTAGCAGTTGATACCAATTCGCCGAAGGCAATCCGGGATAAGTTCCGCACGCTAGATAGACCGTTCCCGGAGCCGTTCCTGCGCTTGTTGCGACATTGACCGCGGCGAGCGGGGTCAGCTTGGCCGTGCGCCATGATAGGCCGTCATTGGAATCGTTCCCGGCCGTAGAAACATAGCGCATGTTGTCTGCGCTAAGGGTTTTCAACGCCGCATTTCCACCATTGAAGGGCGTCGTCTGCGCGGCCGCGGGCAGCGCGAAGTCAAGCAGTAGCGAGATGAGCAGGAGGCTACGCTTCACTTGAGCAACTCCTGCAATTCTTGGCCTGCATGGGTGGCTTCGTACCCAGCCCGAAAATCTGGAGAAAGGGAAGCACCCTCAATCGTACCGCAAGCTCTCGCGGTTGAGAGCCCGACGACTACTGCACAGTCTCCATCGCCCAACTCAAGATGACTCGAACATGCGCGTCAATAAGCGCGTACTGGTGAACGTCGAGAGGGACGATTCCATGGGGATGACCTTGGTTGCGGGCAGCATCCTCGTGCCGAAGCCTGCGGCGGGGATCATCACCTTCACGATCCTCGGGCGTTCGGGCATAGCAGAACCAACATACAAAACCGAGTTCCGATTTCCGCCGGTGTGAGGGGGAGCGGATGTGAACAGCTCATCGGCAAACGCGCTTCGGCGCGGGATACTCAGCCTTTGGGATACTTCCAGCAGTTGCCAAGGGGCCGTCGAGGTTTTCAACTGCAAAGCACCGTTGCAACTGGGTTGGCCAAGCAGGCAGCGCAAACCCGAAGGTTCGAGCTAGATGGGAATTCGAAAGAACAGAATAGGCCGGGCGGCGAGCAGCGGAGCGATATTCATCCGACGTGATGGGAAGAACACGCGAGGTGATTAACGATCGGCCTTTTAGCGTGGCCGTAACCCAAGACATCTGCTCGGCTGTGGCAGAGGCCAGTTCAAGGATAGCCTTCGTAAAGCCATACCACGTCGTTTGGCCAGCGGCAGTCATATGATACGTTCCGGCAACTTTAGCAAAAGCAGATGTTTCGGAGTGCTTTTTGTATATACCCATCAAGATTTTGTTAGTAGCTACAGCGATGTCCGAGGCGCAGGTCGGAGATCCTGTCTGGTCGCAAACAACCCTTAATTCTTCTAGCTCTGTTGCCAGGCGCAGGATCGTCAAAAGGAAGTTTCGCCCGCGCGTGGCATACACCCAGGAGGTCCTAAATATCATATGAGGCGCACCTGACCCGCGAATAGCCTCCTCGCCTGCCAATTTCGTCCGGCCGTATACATTGAGTGGGTTCGTGGGATCTGCTTCGTCGTACGGTTCCGTATTCGAGCCGTCAAACACATAGTCCGTCGAGTAATGTACCAGCCCGGCGCCGAGTCTTTTTGCTTCTTCGGCGAGCAGAGCCGGGGCTTGCGTATTGATGGCGTATGCTTGAGCTTCATCGGTCTCCGCGGCGTCCACCTTGGTATATGCTGCGGCGTTGACGATTAGTTGCGGGCAGGTCTCCCGGATTACCCGGCGGATGTTGTCCGGATCGATCAGATCTAACTGGTGTCGATCCGGTGCAACGACTTCTCCTAGACTGGGCAGCAAACGATGCAGTTCGTGACCGACCTGGCCGTTCTTGCCCACTAACAGGATGGTGAAATTCATCTGGGGTGGTATCGCGGCAGACGTTCGGACAAGACTTCTTGGAGTCTTGGGTTGTTCGCATCCTTTTGAGACAGCACCGGGCTCACGGTGCCCCAAGAAATGGCGAGATCAGAATCGTTCCAGAGGATGCCGCACTCGTCGTGCGAAGCGTAATAGTCGCTGCACTTGTAGAGAAACTGGACGATTTGTGTCAGCGCCAAGAAGCCGTGCGCAAATCCGGCGGGAACATAAATCTGATTTTGCTTGGTAGCCGAGAGAAGAACGCTGGTCCACTTGCCAAAGTGAGGCGAGCCGAAACGAATGTCGACGGCGACGTCCAGAGCTTCGCCCTCAATTACCCGACAGAGTTTTGCCTGGGGATGATGCAATTGGTAGTGAAGACCGCGCAGCGTTCCGAGGGTGGAACGCGAGTGGTTGTCTTTGGACGAAGCAATCCTCAATACCAAGACTAGCGAGTTTGTCTTGGTGGTAGGTTTCGATGAAAAAACCGCGCGAATCGCGATGCACTACCGGACGCAACTCAAAGGCGCCAGGAAGAGATGCTTCGACTCGTTCCATTCAGTTCCAGTCGCTTCAGATTCGGGAAGGTGACGTACCAGAATAAAATATGCCTTCGATTACGCGAAGCCCATTGCTGGGGGGCCACGCAGCGATCAATCAACAGCCTTGGCGCCAGAACCAGCGATGGCGTGAAGGGAAGAATCTCGATTCTCGTAGTATTTCGCGTAATAGGAGCGATATTCTCCTGCGCGCACGTTGTCAAGCCATTGCGTGTTCTTCTTGTACCAGTCGATAGTTTGTTGCAGTCCCGCTTCCAGACATATCTTCGGTCGCCACCCGAGTTCGTTCTGAATTTTGCGGCAATTCAATGCATATCGTCGGTCATGTCCCGGGCGATCCTGAACGTAAGAGAGCAAGCTTTCAGGCTTGCCGGTGAGTCGGAGCAATTGGCGGGCAACGGTTAGATTTTCTTCCACTTCCGAGCCGCCAATATTGTAGGTCTCACCGATCTTACCCTTTTCCAGAACTGTGAGAATTCCGCAGCAGTTGTCTTCCACGTGCAACCAGTCGCGCTGCTGTGTGCCGTCCCCGTAAACGGGCAGAGCCATATCGAGCAACGCATTGGTTATCATCAAAGGCACAAACTTTTCCGGAAATTGATACGGACCGTAATTGTTCGACGATCGCGTGATTAGTGCAGGAAACTTGTAGGTGCGGACATACGAGCGAACGAGCAGATCCGCGCTAGCCTTTGAAGCCGAATATGGACTACTAGGCTGAAGCGGAGAGTTCTCGTCGGCAAAGACGCTAGGGGGAATATCACCATAGACTTCGTCGGTCGAGATGTGAAGGAAACGGGAGACAGCCAGTTTGCGCGCTGCTTCGAGCAAGATGAATGTTCCGGTAACGTTGGTTTGAATGACCGGAGCAGGCTCGTAGATGCTTCTGTCGACGTGAGACTCCGCCGCGAAATGTACGACGGCATCACAGCCATGCATCGCCGCCTGTACAGCTTTGACGTCACAAATGTCACCCCTGACAAAGCTATAACGTGGATCTCCGGCAATCGATCCGAGGTTGGCGAGATTCCCGGAGTAAGTCAGCTTGTCGTAGTTGACGATTGCGCAGTTCGCGACATTTTCTAACGCGTGGCGGATGAAATTTGAGCCGATGAATCCAGCGCCGCCGGTTACAAGAATCTTCAATGGGACCCCTCGCTCGCCGTTGCGATTGCGGCGAGGCTTTCCTTCCTCATCTTGTTGGCTCCGGTCTTCGCTACCAGATTGCTTGCACGCAACAAGGACTCGAAAGTGCCCGCGTCAGTCCACCAACCGTCGAGCACCTGGTAGGTCAAGGTGCGTTCCTGGATGTAGAAATTGTTAACGTCCGTAATTTCGAGTTCGCCGCGGCCCGAGGGCTTCAGGCCGCGAATCTTCTGAAACACCGTCGAATCATACAGATACACACCGATCACGGCATAGTTTGACTTGGGAGCTTGCGGTTTTTCCTCGATGCTAATGACGTGATTACCGCGGATTTCAGCAACGCCAAACCGCTGGGCGTCGCTAACTTCTTTTAAAAGGATCTTGGCGCCTTCCTTTTGTCTTTTGAAATTCGCCACAGCGTCACAAATATCATTTTCGATGATGTTGTCACCAAGAATGACGCAGATCGGTTCGCCGTCAGCAAAGTGTTCCGCCAAGCCGAGTGCTTCGGCAATGCCACCTTCACCTTCCTGATAAGTGTAGTTGAGATGCTTTAGGCCAAAATCCCTACCATTACCAAGCAGCCGGAGAAAATCTCCAGCGTTCTTTCCGCCTGTAACAAGTAAAATTTCGTGAATTCCAGCATTTACAAGAGTCTGAATGGGATAATACACCATCGGCTTGTCGTAAACCGGAAGCAGATGCTTGTTGGTCACGCGCGTTATCGGGAAGAGCCGGCTTCCAGTGCCGCCGGCCAGCACAACGCCCTTCATATGTTCCTCACCAGGCTAATACCTCCTATCGAAGTCGCCGGGGGGGCACGCACCCGGTTTTCAGGCAAGTCAGATCCACCAGCCCCGCGTCGATGCACTATTGACTTCTTGTTTGGCGAGCAGTCACTCAAACAGGTCCCGCATCACGTCGATGGAAACACCAGAAAAATCAGGGATGATATGGTCCGCACCCGCCTCGAGCAATGTGGGAATGATGCCGTTACTAGCGACACCGAAGCACGTCATACCGGCTGCTTTGGCGGCCTTAACACCGGATACGGAATCCTCAAACACCAGGGTCTCAGCCGGCAACACACCTAGACGATCACTGGCCATTAGAAAAATCGCAGGATCGGGCTTCCCGTTCGTAACCTGGTCTCCCGTTACGATCGCCTTGAAGTAATTTTGAAGATCCAAGGAAACAAGAATATCGTTTACTCTGCCGCTGCTGCCAGAAGAAGCTACGGCAAGCCTAATTTCTGCCTCGTCCAATTCCTGAAGGAATTCGCGAAGACCCTCGATCGTCTGGAGCGCAGCGGATTCCCGCCTGAACAGTTGCTCCTTCTGCCGACCGAAAATCTGCATTTGTTCCTCGGAAAGGTCTCCAAGGAAGTGCCTTAAGATCTCCTCCCGCTTTCTCCCTTCCATGATGAAGTTAAGGTCTTCTTCGCTTATTTCTTTACCGAGTAACGCGAGAAACGTACGCCAAGTTTTCTTGTGGATCGGATGACTGTCCACGATCACGCCATCCATGTCGAAGATAACAGCTCGTAGCATATTTTGTTCGCCCTCAGGATTGAAGTCCCGGCCAATCGGTTTGCGCCGCTCGATAATTCTCCGGAGTTCCTATGTCGAGGAGATAATCGGATATCCGATAGGCAGCCATTTGCCCCGCAAGTCTCGGCAGCACGTGAAAACCAATGTCCACCAGAGCTTGATTCGGAATGAAATCAAGCAGCGCGGGACTGCCAACCATAATTCCAGAAAAGGCAAGGCAGCCCGATGGAACTTTGGGCTTCTCGACGAACTCGCGAACGATGTCGTTCTTATCTACAGTCACAATACCGCAGCGTTTCGGGTCTGGAACCTCACAGACGCCCAAGGTCGCGACCTGAGAGCGGATCTTGTGAAGATGGAGTATAGCAGCCAAATTCGCAGTTGTGAGAACATCGGCATAGAAAACCCAAAATACCGAGTCCGATCCAAGCCATTGGCGGTTGGCCTTCAAGGTTCCGGCACTGCCAAGCAAGAGCGTTTCTTCGGAGATACAGACTTTGACGCCGCTAGTGGACTTCTCAAGAAATTCCCGCACCGCGTGGGCGTGAGCATGGATATTGATGAGGACCTCGTCGATGCTGTATCGCCGGCAGAGATCGAGCCAAATCTGCAGCATCGGCACACCGCGAACCGGCAACAGGCACTTGGGAACGGTATCGGTGAGAGGCTTCATCCGTGTACCGTGGCCGGCTGCGAGCAAGAAGGCTTTCATTGCAGAAGATCAAGTAAAAGGGGATCAGAAAACAACCGAAAAAAAACGCAACCGGCCGATCGTTGAAATCTAGGCGACTGAGATGGGAGCGAAACTCCAGCGAGTTCCGCAACGTTCGTCTCCGTCGATGAAGGGGTCATTAGCGACAACCTGCGCACCCTGAAGGTCGAACTCAAACCCCATCTGCCAAAGGTTGAGCTTCGCCATCGCCTCACGGACCTTCGCCTGCTGCGGCTCCTCACAAAACAACAGCAAGAATCCACCACCACCAGCACCTGTGATCTTGCCGCCGAGAGCGCCAGCGTGGAGCGCCGCCGCATAGGCTTCATCGATCAATGGATTCGAAATCTTGGACGAAACTTTCTTTTTTGCCTCCCAGCCTTGATGAAGCAAGGCAGCAAACGCGCGAAAATTTCCCCTGCCGAGCGCGTCCTGCATCTGCTCGGCGGCGCCGCGAATATAGTGCATCGATTCGAGGGCCTCTCGATTGCCATTCGAGCCTAAGGTCTCTTGTTCTTGCAGGATATTCCAGGAATTATGGGCAGAACCAGTAAAAAAAAGCATGAGATCGCTCTGAAGTTCGCGAAGAAGATCAGGTCTGAGATTCATGGGCTTCACATGAACCGTTCCATCCGGCTCAAAAGCAATGAAATTTAAACCCCCAAACGCCGAGGCATACTCGTCCTGTTTTCCGACGGGCTTGCCAAGAACGTTACGAGCGATATGAAAGGCTCGCTCTGCTAGTTGGTGCTTAGAGAGGCGAAGATCAAGGTAGGTGGCCAAGGCCTTGAGCACGCCCACACAGACGCTGGCAGATGACCCCAGGCCGGTTCCTGGTAGAATTTCCGAGGCCAGGAAAAGGTCAATCGAAACGCCGCAACCCAACTCCTTGATTACGGAAAGCGGAATCTCGAGCTGGCTGCCTTTTACGGGCATGCGCTCGATGTCGTGCCAGGTTTCGGCGACGCGCAAGTCTGACGAGATGACCTGTATTTTCCCATCGGCCCTGCGCTGCAAAATTGTATAAAAGTATTTGTTGATGGAGGTGCTTAGCACCGCGCCGCCAAAGTTCTCGTAATACGAAGGAAGGTCGGTGCCCCCACCCCCGAAGCTAATCCGCACCGGACTGCGTACTATCAACACGCAGAACCTCCTTGATACTCACTACTTCGATGGTGTTGCGCGGCTCGAGGGCCGGAACTGGTTTGATTCGCGGTGGCCTCAGGAACCGGACTGCGAGCGTCCACGCCGTCTGCAAGATCAGGGAGAAATCCAAGAAGAGGGACCAGTGAAAAATGTATTCCAAATCAAACCGGGCCTTCTCTTCCGAGGAATGCTGTTCCCGCAGGCCGTGAACCTGGGCTCGGCCCGTTAACCCTGGGTTGACGCACAGTCTTTGGCGTTGCCAATCGGAGTAGTGTCTAACGCGTTCCGCTGATTCCGGGCGCGGTCCAACCAAGCTCATTTCCCCGCGAAGGACATTCCAGAGCTGCGGCAATTCCGTCAAACTCAGCCTCACTAGCATCTTATCGAAGCCATGCGGACCAGGGTTGTCCCGGTCTACGTTGAGTCGGAACATCCGAAATGCCACACCCAGTCGTCCGCAGCGAAGTTCTGTGACGAAAGCTCGTCCTTTTCTGCGCTTTAGACTCACAAGCGACACAAGCAAAACGGGTAAACTCAGAATGAGTAGAAAAGCTCCTCCAAGCAGATCGACCGCTCTCTTCAACCCGAGTGCGACCGCTGAGATATTCCGCTCTTCCAGCGAGATCAGCGGAACGCCGTCGACCTCGACCATTTGAGCCTCAGAAATATATAGCTCATACCATTGTGGCACGAGGCGGACGCGCATTCCCGCCGCGCGGCATTTCGAGATGATTTTTTCGGCATCCGAAGCCGCTGGTTGGGGCATTACGACAATCAACTCCTGCACACCTTGATCGCGGAGCAGGCCATGAACGTTTAAGGATGGAAGCGAAACGAGTTCTTCACTGGGGGTTGAAGAGCCGTTGGAAGCCTCGCTGCTGGAGGGATAGAGGAAACCCACGATGTCCAGCAGCATTTCGGGATGACGAGAAATCTTGTAGGCGAGTTCGGAAGCAAGATGTCCCGTGCCCAAAATAACCGCCCGCCGGATGGCACCACGCCATGATCGGGATGCGATTATCGAGCGTGCCAAACAGCGAATCGTGATAAGTCCAATCGGCAACAGGCACGCGAGATAAAGCAACAACAGCCGGGAATAGTAATGCCTTTGAAGGAAGGCCAAGGCCAGCAGAAACGCCATTAAGTAGAAAACAGCCACGACGATCTGCGAGAAAACCGTGGGTAAGTGCCAGCCTCCTCGGAAGCCTTCAAGATTCTTGCTCAGGTAAAGAAAGGTCCAAATTACGAGCGCGGAACACAGCACGGGAAGGAAATCGCGGAAGGAAGCCCACGAGTCCAGGCCAAATCCAAGGTATTTGTAGCGGAGCCCATAGGCGAACGTAAAAGCCGCACTAATCCAGAGCAGATCCAGAAGCAGCACAAATTGGCGAATTCTCTGATTCATCGTCGCAATCACGCCCGAGAAGTCAAAAAAGACAAAACTGAAGTTGTGTTATCTTGGGCAAGAAACCGTCATAGCCCGGCGCGCAATGCGGCTGTAGATAATCCTGTAGATTGAGTGGGTTATGGCGAGGTGCAAGTCTTCGACAATCTGCATGTTCTCCGATGGAACGATAACGCAGATGTCACACAAGGACTTCATTTCCCCGCCCTTGAATCCTGAGATGCCCACAGTTATAGCCCCCGCGTCCCGGGCAACTTGCAAAGCATTCAACACATTCTTTGAATTTCCACTCCCGCTTATGCCGAATGCAATATCTTGTGGCTGCACGAAACACCTCAACTGCTCCGAAAAAACGTCCTCATAACCAGAGTCGTTTGCCCAAGCAGTCAGTGTTGGAACATTGTCCGTC
>Ga0210409_10007750_pt1 | contig 11020 bp, 15 predicted proteins | sample IncBWH17MmetaG_FD_161649 | JGI IMG/M metagenome (GOLD analysis project Ga0210409, IMG submission 161649) | Forest soil microbial communities from Barre Woods Harvard Forest LTER site, Petersham, Massachusetts, United States - Inc-BW-H-17-M | ecosystem: Environmental > Terrestrial > Soil >...
TCCCCATGCTGGTAGGACGGGCTCGTCGGTCGGCCGCTGTTCCCTTGGGCGCGAAGAGTTAGGGCCGTCATGAACGGTCCGAGCACAAGCATACTAAGGACACACGTTGAACGCTTGATTTTCATAGGCCTCCGACTCAAAAAGTGCCTGTTTTTATTGGCTACTGCGGAAGTGTAGCATGCCGCCGTCAGAGTGACGATAGGCGTTAGCACTTAGGTCTGGGAGTGCCCGCGTACTATAAAAAGCCGGCTCTCAACAACCTTTTTGGGTCTCGCGCGTCTTATAATCAGCTTTATGGACGCACCGGTCACGCCCGCCGCCGCGAATCCTCCTGCGCCGGAGCGCCGCTCCGCAGCAGGCGCCACCATGGCCTGGCTCCGGGACCTGTTTCTGAGCGTGCTGATCGCGATCGTGGTGATTCTGTTCCTGTACCAGCCCGTAAAGGTCGAGGGCACCAGCATGATGCCGTCGCTGATCGATCAGGAGCGTATCTTTATCAATAAGTTCGTGTACCGCTTCGGCATCGCCGACATCGGACGGGGCGACACGGTGGTGTTCTGGTTTCCAGGCGATCCCAGCAAGTCCTACATCAAGCGCGTGATCGGCGCGCCTGGAGACACGATTGAAGTGATCGAAGGCAAAGTCTTCGTGAACGGCCGAGCGCTACCCGAGCCGTACGTGCCGGACGAGTATCGCGATCACGTTTCCATGTCGCGAAGCGTGGTGCCGGCCGACCAGTATTTCGTGCTGGGGGATCACCGCAGCTCCTCGAACGACAGCCGCATGTGGGGCATGGTGCCTCGCCGCTATATTTACGGCAAAGCGGCGTTTGTATATTGGCCGCTGGACCGGCTGGGCTTGCTCAGATAGGTGATTAGCGCCGCCCGACCAGCCACATCACTAGCGACAACAGTGCGCTGAGCAGCAGCGACGTCACGATGGGGAAGTAGAAGACGCTGTTCTTGCCTCGCACGACGATGTCGCCTGGCAGGCGCCCGAACCGGATCGGCAGCTTCTCACCGAGTGAAACAAGAAGACCCAGCACCACCAGCGCCAGCCCGATCAAGATGAGCATGCGTCCCACCAGCCTCATCGTAACGCCGAATTCATTTCGGAGTGTTACGCTGTATAAAATATGAAAATCCGCGCGTGGGCCATGGGTGCATTGCTGTGCCTGTCTCAGGCACTGGCGGGCTCGATCACGCTGGTGGGTGTTGGGTCGATTCCCGGCAATGCGACTGACCTGTCGGGGACGACTGGTGTGCTGGTTGGCGAAAAAGGAACCATTCCGCAGAATCAGCTCGGGTCGTTCGGCTCCGGCATCGCTTACACCGGTGCCAGCAACATTTTTGTCGCGACCAACGATCGCGGCTATTCCGACGGCGTGACCAAGCCCGCCTATCTGGACCGGTTTCAGGTGTTCGAGATCACGCTCGACGCGCGCGCCAAGACGCTCGCGCCCAAGTTGATCGAGACGCGATTGTATAAGAACGAATCCGGGCAGAATTTCGTGGGGGCGTCGAGCGGGTTTGACACCGCCGATCCTGCGAAGAGCCTGCGCCTGGATGCCGAGGGAATTCGTGTCGGTCCCGATGGAAACATTTTCATTTCCGATGAGTATGGGCCGTACATTTACGAATTCAACCGGCAGGGCGCGCGCATCCGCACCATTCCGGTTCCCGCGAAGTTTTTGATCGCGCATCCCAGCGCGAGCGGCGCGACCGAGCTCTCTGAAAACACCTCTGGACGCCAATCCAACCGCGGCATGGAGGGCCTGGCGATCAGCCCCGACGGCCAGACTCTATTCGGCCTGATGCAGAGCCCGCTGTTGCAGGACGGAGGGCTGGACAACAACTTTAAGCGAGTCGGCGTGAACATTCGTCTTTTGAAGCTGAATCTGAAGACGGGCGCGACCGCGGAGTTCGTTTACCCGCTCGAAAACGGGGTCGAAAACGGCGTCAACGAGATTCTGGCGATCAACGATCATGAGTTTCTGGTGATCGAGCGCGATGGAGCGGGCGGCGCGGCCGCGAAGTTCAAGAAGATCTTCTACATCGATATCAAGGGGGCGAGGGATGTGTCCAAGCTACGCGCGCTTCCGCGAACCGGCAGCGCGGGGTTCAAGCCTGTCTCGAAGACGCTGTTCATCGATCTGCTGGCTCCCGAGTACGGGCTGGCTGGAGAAGCCTTCCCCGAGAAAATCGAAGGCCTGGCGTTCGGACCGGATCTGCCCGACGGGCGGCACGTTCTGTATGTGAGCTCGGACAACGACCTCAGCTCCGCCAATCCGACCTGGTTTTACGCGTTCGCGATCACCGCGGATGAGCTGCCGAACTTCCAACGCCAAGTGATCCATAATTGAAGGCGGAGGTTCCGGATGCTGGTCGAAAGTCCGCCGATCCAACCGTATTTACACGACCAAGAGCTTAATCCACTGCTTTCGGCCGAGGCGCGTTTCGATGCCGCAGCGCGGCGGCTGGACCTGGACGACGGAATGCAGAAAGTGCTGCGCTCGTCCGCTCGCGAGGTCACGGTGCACATCCCGGTGCAGCTGGACGACGGCCGGCTGGAGGTGTTCACCGGGTATCGCGTCCAGCATTCGATCGCGCGAGGGCCGGCCAAGGGCGGCATTCGCTACGCTCCCGACGTGACACTGGACGAAGTGCGCGCGCTGGCGTCGTGGATGACGTGGAAGTGCGCGGTCACCAACATTCCGTTTGGCGGGGGCAAGGGCGGCATTATCTGCGATCCCTTGCTGCTTTCCCCGGGCGAACTGGAGCGAATGACGCGCCGCTACACCGCTCAACTATACGAGTTCATCGGGCCGGAAATCGACGTGCCGGCTCCCGACATGAACACCAACGAGCAGACCATGGCGTGGATCATGGACACGTATTCGATGCGCTCGGGCCACACGCAAACCGCGGTGGTGACGGGCAAACCGATCGACCTGGGCGGCTCGCGAGGACGGGCGGAGGCGACGGGCCGGGGCTGCATGATCGTCACCGAGCAGGCGCTGCGGAAGCTGGGGATCGAGCGCTCCTCGGCGCGCGTTGTGATTCAGGGATTCGGCAACGTGGGTGGCATGGCTGCGAAGCTCATGGCCCGCGCCGGTTTCAAAATCATCGCCATCATCGAATACGATGGAGCGATTTACAGCGACAAGGGCCTCGATATCCGCGCGCTGGCCGAGCACCGCGCGCTGACCGGCTCGATCAACGGCTTTGCGGACGGCGAGGAGGTGCCGCGCGAGGAGGCGCTCTACATGGAGACCGACGTCCTGCTGCCGGCCGCCAAGGAGAACGTGATTACCTCGCATAACGCGCACCGGCTACGCACCAGGATTCTGTGCGAGGGCGCCAACGGGCCGACCACTTACGCCGCCGATCCGATTCTGGCCGAGAGAGGCATTTTCGTGATTCCCGACATACTGGCCAACTCGGGCGGCGTGACGGTTTCCTATTTCGAATGGGTGCAGGACCGACAGGGCTATTTCTGGAACGAGCAACTGGTGAACGACCGCCTGGAAGAAATCATGATCAACAGCTTCCAGGACGTAGTGGCGTACGCGGAAAAACACGGCGTGGATAACCGCCTGGGCGCGTACATGCTGGCGCTCGACCGGGTGGCGTTCGCGGTGAAGCTTAGAGGGATTTACGCATAGTGCGCCCGGCCGACGGCGTCCCATGCCGGCGAGATAATCAATCTCGCTTCGCCTCGCGGCGCAAACCCTCGTGCACCAACATTTTAAGCAGCGTCTGATATCCGATGCCCTTCCGGCCTGCGATTTTCCGGGCTTGTTCGATATCGCTCTCCGGAAGACGAATCGCAATTTGAACACTGCTCTTTTTGTTGACTTGGGCAATCAGGCGCGACCCGGTGGGCTTAGCGCCCTTTAACTGCGCCTCGGCGGACCGACGCCTCACATAATCGCGGCCGGCGCGGCTGGGCCCCACCAATCGGCTTCCTGACTTTCGGATTTGAACTTCGGAATCTCGATCGTTTTATTCATCACTTCACGGCCAGCAGACGCCGCGCGTCAGTTTCTCCGTACTAGACGAACTGCGGCTCGCCCTCAACATCCTGCTCGTAAATCGGAATGCCATCGTTGACAAGGGCGTGCTCCGCCTCCTCCCGGGAGATCCGATGGGCGCGAATCTTACGGAGATGCCTCGATCCCATTCGAACATCTACCAACTTTTTGTATATGCAGTGCGTAACTGCCGCCTTTCACGAGGAATCCGAGGCCCTGCCAGCTATCCATGCTGCGCGGCTCTTGGGATTCGGATCTTCAGTTCGTCAATGATGATCAGACTACGTGACAGCGCCTCATCCGGCAGGAACTGAAGAAGAGCGAAGGTAGTCAGCGATGTTAGGCGGGATATTCTCATCGAGGATGACGGCCAGGTTCAACGCGAAATGACCTGCCCCTCGTCAACCACTTTGGCCGCGCATTCGAGGGCGGCGCTCACGTCCTCGCGGCTGAGATCCGGGTGGGCGGTAAGGATGCGATCAACAGAGTAGCTATCCGCGACCATCCCTAGAATATTGCTTACCATGATGCGAGTGCCACGAATCACTGGCTTGCCACTACAAATAGCCGGGTTGACCTCGATGCGGTCCATCCTCCTACTCTGACTATTGCGCGCCGGACGCGGACAATTCCGCGGCAAGGACCGAACCGGCCGCGCCCGCTCCCACAACGATGAAGTCATAGTGACTGTGGATTTCTTTATTCGATGTGTCGATCATTGTTGGATCTCCCGATATCTAAAAGCCGAATTCCACCATGGCAACGATCTTCGCCAAAGGCCTCATTCAGGGCTGAAATATAGCTTCTGGTCAATGAACGTGTACAGCCTCGACACGCGACCATCACGCTCTTCGAGGAAGTCTGTTCCCGTGTAGTGGAACGGTTGACCTGGCATCCCGCTTCCCCACCGGCAAGTCGCTACATTGTGCATGGTCTGGATCTCACTGGTGACCGTGTAGCGGTAATCTCGGAAGTGTTTGCGAATCTCTGTAGCCGCTTCATTGATACCCTCGCGGCCCACAATGCGACCGCCGGGATGAATCCAAAGGCAATCTTCGGTGTAAGACTCCGCGAGCAATGCCGCACGCTTGAGGGGATCGAGCTCTATAAAAATCTCATTGAAGTTGCGCATAAGCAGTTCAGAGGAAGTTGCCTTCATCAAATGGATCCTCCTTAAACATCGTGCAAGACAATTTAACTAAATAGACCAAATAGCTGTTCTTCGATCGCCACCTTGCAATCAGAATGGATACTGGCGCTGACCGCTGCGGGGGTTGATCCAATCACGTCGCTGAAATCATCCAGGCTGCGGGGTCCCGTGCGGCCCCATCCGCTGTCGCAAACGCCGCCCATTATCGTTCGGTCCGGACACACTTCGCCCACGAGTGTTTTTGCTGGTGAAGCGACGGCGAGATTCGGCTTATTTAAATTTGAAGCCGGCTTCGGTTTTCTCGCGGTGTGCCATGTGGCAGCCACCGCAATTGCCCTGCAGGCTCTTGAGGTCGCCCGCAACCGCGTCCATGTTGCCAGCCGCGTCTTTGGCGAGCGTTGCCGCCGCCATCTGCCCCATCTTGGCGAAATTCACGGCATCGGGAGCCCCGCCCTTCTTGGTCCAGAAAGCTTCCGCCTGTTTCAAGTTGCCTTCGATCGTGTGGGCATCCGCCGCAATTCCGCCTGCATCTTTGGCGGCAATATTCTTCTGCAAGCTCCCCATGGCCGCGCCATTCGATTTCATCCAGCCTTGATAGTCGCTCTCGCTTTGCGCGAATACGACACCTGCAACGAGAAGGGCGGTTAGTCCCGCCACAACGTACATCGTTTTCATATACCCTCCAGGGCCTTCAAATACGATCAGTTACGTCAGCAGAAACTGCGACCAACATTGACAGTGTCGGCCCTTGGGCCGGAAAAGTCAAACGGCCGGGGGCGCTTATGCAAAACGGCCCCTCAGTTCCGAATCTTTACCCGTGATATGGATGACATCCCGGTTGTTTTCGTTACAGATGTACTCGATGATTTCCGTGCCGGTCTCAAGCGTCGAATGGCCGAACAGCGTGAACGGCTTGGTATTTGGTCACTGAGGCTCGATCGAAGAAACCTTGAGTGTTTTGGTCTTCTCGTCGTAGGTCCCGATCACGTTCACCTTTTGAGTGACGTATTTAGCCGGAGTCTTCTGATCGCTCAACTTCATGACGCTGGCCCCGTCATACAGCGCATAGCCGAACGGGCCTCTGGCACACAGCCTGACGCATTCGGCTTCCGGTTTGTCCTTCATCATCGCGCTGTGCGGTTTTGCGCCACACATGGTATCGGTGATGACTCCCGTGAACGTTTTGGGCTCGGCCCCGGTCAGGGTCAAGGCCGCGATAAATATTGTGCTGATAGTTCTCATGGCTCTCTTTCTCCTCGTGTTCATGATGCCGATCTAAGGCGGAAACGAATAAAAACATTACCTCCCACCGGGTGGCCGCCATAGTAGGGCTGGATGGCGGCCGGTAGGGAGTAGGCACTGAAGTTTGCGCCGAGGCCGGTCTCCAGGTACCGAAAAAGGTGGATATCGCGCGTGTAACCGATGGTATAGGCACCAATCCGAAATGTGCTTCCGTAGAACCGGTCGAGGCGCTCCTCAATATCCGGCTGTCCTTTGAACAATTCGTCTTTGCCCACGAGCTCAATTCGGCCGGTGATGAAATTACCGGCACGAATCGGCGCGACGGATTCGACCAGGTAAGAATTCAGATCACGGTGTGTGGCCGTGCTGTGATTGCGTCCCCAAATCAAACTGGATGACCAACTGCCGCCCTGCATCGGCTTCGAGTAATGAAGCGAAGCCGTGGCGCGCGCCTGATCTCCTGGCTCCAGTGCTTCCGGATGCGCGATCCTTCCCGCCGATAGCTGTGCTGCCCAGTTCTTGGAGGGGAAGAACCACAAGCGGGCCGCCCAGGAGTCGATTGGCCCGGACTCGATGATCCAGCGGTTCTCACCCGGCTCGGCGCCATGGAAACCGCTCGCCTCGACCTTGAATTTCTTGTGCGAGATTCCAAGCGTCACCACCTCATTCGTGATGTGGGTCGAATCCTGCCAATGATGCGATAGAGGCGCCTGCGGCAACTCTGCCGCTGAAGCGCGGTGCGGAAATGCGAGGGGTCCGAGTGCTGGATCGCCGACGGGAGCAAAGTACGCATCGACAAATGTATCGCCGGCGAGTTGATGGGTGTAGTGGAATCCCAGACCCATGATGAAATTATGTGGATGCTGGGCGTCCACGAGAGGAGCGCCATAGGCTGTTTCGCCAGTTTGGAATAGCGATGGATAGCGGCGATCCGTAACGGTAGCTGGTTCGAGGCTGAGCATGAGGTCGGCCTCGAAACTTCCTCTTGGGCCGGCGCGATGCTGGGCGGACGCCATCCACCAGTCCGGGCCGTAGAACTTGTCTCCGCCGCGCGGGCCTGACTGCTGCGTATCAACTACGAATCCGGTGCCCATGAAAGCCGTATTCCATTTTCCGAAGTGCATCATCACCATTGGCATCGGCGAAGAGGCCGGGTTTGCGGCAGTCCCGGAGGCAAGATCCATCAGGAACATGCCGGCCGGGCTCATATCGACCATCCCGGCGTGCTGAGCGGGATGCTCCGCGTCCTGAGCGCACACCGCGCTTGCCAGGATCAGAAACAACCCGGGCAATCGGGGTGTGACAAACATTCCGTTCAACAAGATTTCTCGACGCAAAATCATCAATCCCTCGCCGCCATGGACTTGGCGGCACGACAAACGGTTCTAGAAGCAACGAGCTGAATTGGGGAAAGAAGGGGTCAGATTCTGAGGACGAGGGGGGATGGACCGCCCGAACCAGGCGGCGAGGTGGTCAATACCGCGGACTCATTACCCGAGACTAAAGCTCTCGGGTTCATTTCCGGCCGGACTGACAGGATCGCAACCAGGGGCGCGGCCACATGCGTCTGTGCCGCCGAAAAACCCGCTACACTCGCGATCACAAATCCGTGTGAGCACGAGCTTGCGGGATTGTTTTTGCTTGAATCGGTGTCATGGCGATGGCAGGGCGGCATGTTATGGCTGCCGGCCTCGCTCAGCTGCGTCAGATCGCATGCGCTCACGGTGCACCCGGCCGCGCATTGCAACTGACCGAAGACCAGAGCCATCGCGAGTAGGATTGTGAGCTTTCCCGTCATCATGGGATTCAACGAGCGAATTCCGACTAAAGGATAGCATGGGCCGGCCGCTGAGGGCCGAACGCAACGCGGGCGGGGCGCTCCCACTTACCAATAACTAACTGCCCCAGCCGCGAAAAGACGGGCACTTGCATATCTCCCCCCATTTGCGAGACACTAGCAGGTTTTCCATTCCCTTTTCATGCGGGTGCGAATTCTTTATCACGATCATTGCTTCGACGGGGCCGCCTCAGCCGCGTTCTTCAGCCGTTTTGTCGAAGCGAAGTTCCACCCCGGCGCTGAGTTCGCCTTCACCGGCTTGGCGCACAAAGCGTCGCAATTATTCGAGCCCGAAATGTTCGACGGCGACGAAAATGCCATCGTCGATTTCAAATATTCCACCGACCCGCGCCTCACCTGGTGGTTCGATCATCACCAGAGCGCGTTCCTCTCGGCCGCCGACGCCGAGCATTTCCGCCACGACACCAGCGGGCGCAAGATGTACGATCCATCCTTCCGCTCCTGCACCATGTACATCGCGACGGTCACGCGGGAGCGATTCGGCTTCGACCCCTCCGATCTGGCCGAGCTGGTCGAGTGGGCCGATATTATCGACGGTGCGCTGTATCGCGATGCCCAGGAAGCAGTCGAGCTGCGCTCGCCCGCCACGCGCCTGACCCTGGTCATCGAGGGCGCCAAGGGCTCCGAGCCGGTACAGAAAATCATCCGCATGATGCGCCGCGAGAAGCTCGCCGACATCGCCGAGGATCCGGAGGTCCTCGCCATCTATCGGCCCCTCTACGAGCGCCACCTGCGCGCCATCGACATCATTCGCGCCCGGTCCCGGTGTGAGAATGGTGTAGTGTACTTCGACCTGGTGGGCGACGACCTCGAGGGCCACAACAAGTTCATCCCGTATTACCTGTTCCCGGAATCCATCTATACGGTTTCGGTGAGCACCTCCAGCTTCCGCACCAAGGTTTCAGTAGGCTCGAACCCGTGGGTGAAGGAGCCGCTCAAATACAACCTCGCGACCATCTGCGAGCGCTACGGCGGGGGCGGTCACTCCAAGGTCGGAGCCATCAGCTTCGAGATCGGCGCGATCGAGCAGGCCCGCCAGGCCGCGCGTGAAATCGCCGCCGAGCTGCGCAGCTAGAAGTCACGGCGGCCGTCCAAGACCGCCTCCACTCCCCTTGACACCGTTCATCGATTCGGGTATTAAGACTTGAACAGAACGAAGTTGTAAGGAGGAATCCCATGTCTGAATTCTCTCTCCTACAAATCTTTGCCGGGCTGTGGGGGGTGGTGACGGCGGCTTGGCTCGCCTTGATGGTCTACCGCTCGTTCATCGGCATGCGGGAGGAAGACACCATCTACCTCAGCGCCGGGGAAGCCAAGATGGAAGCCGAACAGCGCGTCATCCAAGCACGGTTGCAGAAACTGGCGCCCTACACACGCAGCCTAGGTTACGGATCACTTGCGCTGGCGCTGGCGTGCGCCGGAATTTGGGGATATGGCGTGCTAGGCGAGCTGCTGCGTTAGCGGATCGAGCTAAGGACCGGCTCCAACCCCGAGCGTCGCAGCAACAGGAACTCGGACAAATTGTCGGTGGTCAGCAGACCGACCAGCCGGTTGTCGTCCATTACCAATGCGCACCGGCCCGCGCGCGCCATCATGGGCAGCACCGGGGACAAATCGGCATCCGGCTCGAGCGCCAGAAAATCGCGGTCCATCACGCCCGCGACGTAGGCATCCGGCCCGTCCGATGCGAGCGCCTTCAAAAGAAGAGTCCGGCCCAACAGGCCGACTACTTGCTCCCCGTGCATCACCGGAAAGTCCTGTTGCGCCGTCGATAGGAGCAGATTCGCGGCATCGCGGATGGTGTTGCCGTGATCCAGGGTATGAAACTCGGTGACCATCGCTGCGCGAATGGGGATGCCCTGCGTGAGCGTGCGGCCCAACGCGGCCACGCCCTCCTGCGCCGCCCCCAGGTAGATGAACAGCGAGAAGAACACCAGCATGAAGTGCGCGCCCAGCAGCCCGTAGAGTCCCATGCTGATGGCCAGCATCCGGCCCATCCAGGCCGCGATGCGGGTGGCCTCGTCCTCGGGCCGGACGTAGGTCAGCAGCGCCCGAAGAATACGGCCGCCATCCATGGGAAACGCCGGCAGCAGGTTAAACCCCGCCAGCAACAGGTTGCCGTAGAGCAGCAGCGCCAGCACGCTCTTTCCGTTCGGTTGCAGGAGATCGGCGAGGCTGACCGGTGTGGCCTCGTGCACGGAGATCATGTACGCGAAGATGCCCGCCGCGAGCAGCACGTTCACCAGCGGTCCCGCCAACGACACCCAGATCTCTGCCGCAGGCTTGAGCGAGCGCTCCATTCGAGACAATCCGCCGATGGGGAACATCACGATTTCGACAGTCCGGATTCCGAAGCGCGCCGCCACCGCCGCGTGACCCAGTTCGTGCAACAGCACGCTCACCAGCCCTCCCAGCAAGAATATTGCATAGCTGGCATTGGACTGATTGCTGCCCAGCACCGAGACCGCTACAAACACCACCAGGAGGATGAAAGTGAAGTGCAAACGCACCGGTACGCCAAACATCCGGAAGGCCTTCACGGTGCCCGCGGTGGAGCCGATGTCGCTGATCGAAGTGCTGGTGCTCGCCACAGGTATCACGATAACAAACCCGCTCAGTTAAGATTCGGCTCTGTGGGAGGTGAACTTTAGCGCCGAGCTAGAACCTTTAGAATCTGGATCCTACACCCGGAGAACGGCCGGAATTCGACTGCGTCTTCCGGCTGGGCAGGGGCCCG
>Ga0210409_10007751_pt1 | contig 11019 bp, 8 predicted proteins | sample IncBWH17MmetaG_FD_161649 | JGI IMG/M metagenome (GOLD analysis project Ga0210409, IMG submission 161649) | Forest soil microbial communities from Barre Woods Harvard Forest LTER site, Petersham, Massachusetts, United States - Inc-BW-H-17-M | ecosystem: Environmental > Terrestrial > Soil >...
AGACCCGGGTTTTAAGGCCCGAAGAGATAAATTTAGCGACGGTTTTCAATTGGCTGGCAAATCCCGTTGAAGGATAGGTAAAGTTATCCTGATAGATTTTGGACGTGTTTTGGATATAGCTGGCTGAAGAAGAGGTTTCAATCATGGTTTTATAGAGATAACCCAGATTGTCTTCGTCCAGGTGCTCTTTGTCATTGTTCATCATCTCCTTGAAAAAAGGCTCATTGGTATTTCTGAATAAGGCCGCGGGATCCTTAAGCGCAATTCCTTTCTTGGTTTTTCCCTTCATGGCGAGCGAGAGACTGTCGTCGACTTCAATAGCCGTATAAGGGAATTTGCAGCTCTGGCAATTGGAATCCAGGTAACGTCCAATCCAGCCGGTGGAGAGGAACTGGTTTGCGTCACTTGCGGTTTGCCAAATGTCCATCGACCTGAAATGAGAACGATCTGGGTTAGGATAACCCACGTCGTTGATAATGCTCATCCAACCCTGGTCGTAGATCTCCTTAAGCGCAGAAAGATTTGGGTTAAGGCCTTGCATGTCATCCAGCTTGATGAGTTCCTGTGGCTTTATGGCAATGTTTTTTCGTTTTTGATAATAGATGTCATTTCCAAAGGGAATAACCGTGTTCAGGCCATCGTTTCCGCCTGAAAGCTGTACCACCACCAGGTTCTTATATAAAGTCAGTTCATCTAGGGCAAGGGCTTCAAATGGCTTTATGAAAGCTGGCACAACAAAGGTTCCTGCGGCAGTGAGCATGGAACTCTTTAAAAAATCTCTTCTTTTCATCGTGTTTTCTCCTCAAATGATTAGCAAAGCTGGTATTCTGGTGTGCTGGTAATTTCTATGGCTGTTTTTTTTAAATCGGAGCTGTTGGCTGTCAGACTTTTGATTTTACTGCCTGGTAATGGCTGTAACAGAAATGCTGCCAGATCTGTCGTACTGCAGTTTTTAGGTAGGGTGCTCAGGAATTTTTCCCAATTGGCCTCTGCGTTGATGTATGACTTTTTCTGGATTCTGGGTTTTCTGTTGATGGCCAGAAGTGCCTCTTCTTCCGGATCGGCCTTCGCATTGAAATCAATTAGTCCGTCGTTCAAGACAAGAGATGGGATTTTCATTCTCAGCATCAGTGAAGAGCTGTCTATCCAGCTTCTGCCACCCGGCCAACCGGCTACATTGGGTGGATTGAAGAGGTATTGACCAAGACTGCTTTGCAGCTGTATCAAAACCTGCGGTTTATTATAGGTGACGAAAAATTCCCTGCTGAGCCCAACGAGAAGCTCTGCAGGTGATTTGATCTTATTGCCGATATTTTCGGGGCTATAGAACCATTCTGCTTCAAACATTTTTTTCATGACTGCGGAGATGTCATATTTCTGGTCATAAAAGCAGGAAGAAAGTTCTTGAATATGAAGCTCATTAGGAGTGTCGTTCACAAAAAAAGTGTAGAGCTTGCGGCAAATGAATGTAGCGGTTGCTGGTTTTTCCAGGATCATGTCAATAATAGCCTCTCCATCAAAATTTCCGGTTTTTCCAAAGAAGATTTTGCTTCCCGTATCATGTATGTTGGGTTTGAATTCGAAATCCCCATCTTTATTATAAGTCCAGCCGGTAAATGCTCTGGCAGACTCCCGGATGTCTTGTTCGGTATAATTGCCCCGGCCAATGGTAAACAATTCCATCAGTTCCCTTGCGAAATTTTCATTGGGGTGGTTCTTTCTGTTTTGCTGGTTATTGAGGTACTGCAGCATTGCAGGCGATTTGGAAACCTCTGTCAGTAATGTTTTAAAGCTTCCCAAGGCATATTTCCTTTGAATGTTATTGAGTTGCTGAGAATATAAAGGGTTACCTGAACGGCAGGCAAAATGGCAATGCCAGAACAAAGTCATCTTCTCCAGTAAAGGTGCATCTGTAGTGATCATCCTCTGGATCCATTCAATGTTGAGGTCTCTTCCTTTCTGGCTGATCTTCCGGATAATTTCCTGCCGCTGTTCTTTTTCTTCCGGACTGAAGTCTTTTTTTCCGTTCAGACCTGCCTGCATGAGCAATTGTTGCCGGGTTTCGGAAGCATCCACGGTGTTCAGATCGGTGATTTTTTGAGCATTGGAGAAGAGTTCTTTGATGGATTTATGCAGATTTTTTCTGCTGAGGTGTTCCAGCTCAGGATACGCAATTCCGAATCCTGCCCGGTTGTAGAGGTGCTTGACTTTAAAGAAGTTTTCCTTTTTCTCCATAGCAATAGGAACTTGATGTCTGGGTAAGACTCCGTTTTTACAGATAAGTTTAAAGCTTTTCAATAAAAAGTGAAAAGAAGGCCTAGCTTATTGATTTTCCAAAAGGGGAGAACGCGAGATTCATGAGTTTGAAATGCTGTCTGCCAAAGGGGATGCCTATAATGGTAAGGCAAAGGAGAATGCCGAAAAATAAATGGGTAAGCGCAATCCAAAATCCTCCAAAGAATAGCCAAATGATGTTCATGATGGTAGAAAGACAACCTGTGTTGGATGAAGTATCCGTAATACGGACACCAAAGGGGGCCAGGCCAACAAATGCAAATTTGAAGCATTGAAGTCCAAAGGGGATGCCAACGATGGTGAGGCACAGGATCAGACCACCGAAAATATATTCGAGAAAAATAAAAAAACCACCGAAGATGATCCAGATGATGTTGCCTATAAAATTCATTGTACACTCTTTTTATTAAGATGGAAATTAATAAATTTAGTTACATTAAGTTGATCTGTTTATTTTAATCCTATCGGGTTTATGTTTTAATATTGCATATGGTTTTCAAACTGCTGGAAGATGAGATTGTATTTCCCGATCCTGCACTTGCCGATCCTGATGGATTGCTGGCAATTGGGGGTGATCTGCATATGGAACGCTTACTGCTGGCCTATGAGAACGGAATCTTTCCCTGGTTCAGTGAAGATGACCCGATCTGCTGGTTTTCTCCTCATGAACGTTGTGTGATTTTCCCTGAAAATCTTAAGGTCAGTAAAAGTATGAAGAAGATCTTTAAAGATGGGGTATTCCGGATCAGTATGAACGAGGCATTTAAAGAAGTGATTATGCATTGTGCTTCTGTGGAGCGCAAGGATCAGAATGGCACCTGGATCACTTCCGAAATGCAGGAGGCTTATATCAATCTGCATATAAATGGTTATGCTCACAGTGTGGAAGTCTGGCAGGGCGATAAACTGGTCGGCGGCTTGTACGGAATTCTTGTTAACCGTGTTTTTTGCGGGGAAAGCATGTTCAGCCTGGTGAGTAATGCTTCAAAGAGTGCCCTGATCTGGCTTTGTGAACAGAGCCGATGGCTAATGATAGACTGTCAGATGCCCAATGATCATTTGATGAGCCTTGGGGCAGAAATGATTGACCGGGAAACGTATTTAAAACTCCTGAAAAGAAAGGCTTAGTTGAGCAGCTCCCGGATATCTTCTTTGCTTAAGGATTTAAAGAAGCTTTCTTCTGTAGTGATCAGGGAACTGGCCAGTCTTTTCTTTCGGTTTTGCAGGGAAAGAATTTTTTCTTCTACGGTATCTCGTGTAATGAATTTATAGATAAACACTTTTTTGTCCTGGCCAATCCGGTGTGTCCGGTCAATGGCCTGCTGCTCTACGGCCGGGTTCCACCAGGGATCAAGGATAAATACATAATCTGCCTGAGTCAGATTCAGACCTACTCCACCCGCTTTGATAGAGATCAGGAAGACTTTAAGGTTTTCATCTTGTTGGAATTCGGCTACGATTTCGCCTCTGTTTTTTGTGGATCCGTCTAAATAGGCATAGGGAATATGTTCATTTTCCAGATGACGCTTAAATATACTCAGGTGCTTCACGAATTGAGAAAAGATCAATACTTTATGGCCTCCTTTAAGCACATTGTCCAGGGTGTGTACTATGCTTTCGAATTTTCCGGAATCTGAGGTATAGGTATCGTCTATCATCGATGGATGGTTGGCAAGCTGCCGAAGTGCGGTAAGGCCCTGCAAAAGCTGGACCTGTTTTTTCGCATAGGTGCCATCGTCCATGCTGCTGAGGAGATCGTTACGATAAGCCGACTTTGTTTTTTCGTAATAGCTGGCCTGATCTTCACTCATATCACAGTAGAAAACCTGTTCAGTTTTGGCAGGTAACTCTTCAGCAACCTGTTCTTTTGTTCTTCTTAAAACAAAGGGTTTAATGATGGCCTGGAGTTTTCTGGCTTTTTCTTCATCCTTCTTCTTTTCGATGGCCTGCACATACTCTTCGTTAAAGAAGGCCTGGGTACCTAGAAGGCCTGGATTTAGAAAGGTGAGTTGAGTCCATAGGTCGCCTACCGAGTTTTCTACAGGTGTACCGCTCAGGATTAGTCTGTGTTTCGATTTTAAAGACCTGACAGACTTAAAGGATTTGGAGGAGGGGTTTTTGATGTTTTGACTCTCATCCAGTATAATATAGTTGAAATAGAAATCTTTCATCAGGGCAATATCAACCCGGGTGATGCCATAGGTGGTAATGACCACATCATACCGAATGAACTGGCTTACATCTTTATTCCTCGAACTTCCTGTATGGGAAAGGATTTTTAATTTAGGGGTGAATTTTTTGGCTTCGTTTAGCCAGTTGTAAATTAAAGAGGTCGGCATGATGATGAGGGAGGTGCCCGGGGTGGCATTTCTCTCATTGTCTTCTTTTTGTTTCTGTAGCAGGGCCAATGTTTGAATGGTTTTACCTAATCCCATATCGTCTGCAAGGCAGCCTCCAAAATTATACTCTCTTAAGAAGCTGAACCAGTTATAGCCGGCCTTTTGGTAACTCCTAAGATCTCCTTTGAAGTGCTCTGGCATTTGAATGTCGGAGATGTTTTCAAAGTCATTTAGTTTTTGAAGTTTACGGTTGAGCGTGACATTGGTAATACTGTCTTCAGAAAGATCATTAAGCAATCCTATATGATGTTTTTTTAATTTCAGCGACTTACTGCCTTCCGAGAGGCTGAACAAGGTTCCATATTTACTGAGCCATTTGTCTGGAATAATTGCGATCGAGCCATCTGGAAGGATGAATTCTCTTTTTTTCTGAAGGATATGCTGTTTAAGTGCCAAAAACGGAATTGGATGGTTGCCAAAATACACAATGGCATTGATGTCAAACCAATCGTTGTTTTCGCTGACCTCAAAGTCAATTTTATTTGTGGCGAAAAGGAAGCGTTTAGTTCCCGTAGCCTGCTCTACTTCATAACCCTTTTCCCTGAGTTCTTCTAAATGTTCGTTAACCCAGTTGAGCAAGCCATAGGATTTATCCTCTTGTTCTCCTGGATCGTGTAGTTCCAGATTATGGAATAAAGCACTTGTTTTCTTTAACCCAGATTTGAGCAATTCATTGAATTTGCTCTTTTCCCAGTCTGTATTTCTTTTGATCCTGGTAAATATATAGTTGTCTTCTGTTTTATGGACTCTGACGGTTACCTTGCGTTCATTGTCCATGGCGAAGGCGTATGAACCATACCTGAAGTATAATTGCAGTTGTGAAATCCCACCTTCTACGTAGATGATTTTCAGAATGGCTACAGGTTCGTGTTTTTCTGTTTTGATTTCAAAGCCTTCTGCATATACATGATATTTCTCGATCAGGGGGGCAACAAACTTCTCAAAATAGGCACCTTCAGTGGCTTTTGGTATGGTAATAAAACGCTTGTTGAGAAAAGGTTGCAGCTTTTTACCCTCTATATCCTGTTCGAAAAAATACAGTACGTCATTTAAAAGTAGCCAGGCAGGTTGGTTACTGACTACCTGCGCTTCTTTAAACATAAAATCTATACGCATTCCCTGATATTTTATCGTTGGGAAATAACGGGTTTCGGTTTCGTTTCTTCTAAAATGGAAAAGAATAGTAGCGGGCTCAGCAGCAATTTCAATTTCTCTTTCTGCCGGCCATCCGTCTTTTCCCATCAGATATAAGGAGTCGGTAACGGCAAGAATAGATAAAACCTCTGTAAGTTTTTTTTCAATCTTTGGGCGTACGGTGTCGTAAAATTTCTCATCAAAGAATTTACTGAAAAACTCCAGTGGCCGGATTTGTTTCTTATGGTATTTTTTAATGATATAGTCTTGTTCCGTCTCGTCGAGGATTTTGATCATCTTCAGATCTGTTTCAGACAGGTGGCGGGCAAATTCTTTAGCGGTATGGCTAAAAAGACGTTGATAGGTTAGAGAAAAATCGCCCTGTGGATTAAGTTGAACCATATGAGGCTCAATTACATAGCCTAAAAACTCATGTTTGCATAAGGAATAAACGATTTTACATGGTTTGGAGCTATCTACGCGTAACATAGGTTAAAAAGTTAAAACAAAAGGAGGATAAGCATATAAAAATCTTTAAACTTACATCAAATTGAAATGCTTTCAAAAAAAAGTATATAGAAGAAAAGCCATTTTTTAAAATAGATGAAATAACGCAGTTGAAATACAAAAAAAGCGGCCTTGAAAAGGCCGCTTTTAAAAAAAACAGGTGTTTATTCTTCTCTTGTTATTTTGTTCTGATTTTACAGGTCAAATTTGATTCCTTGTGCCAGAGGAAGGGTGTTTGAGTAGTTAATTGTGTTGGTTTGTCTGCGCATATAACCTTTCCAGGCATCTGATCCGCTTTCTCTTCCTCCTCCGGTTTCTTTTTCTCCGCCAAAAGCCCCGCCGATCTCGGCTCCTGACGTTCCAATGTTGACATTGGCAATTCCGCAGTCGGATCCGTTAACGGATAAGAATTGTTCTGCTTCGCGAAGGTTTAAGGTCATTATTGCAGAGGAAAGTCCTTGCGGGACACCATTTTGAAGGGCTATGGCCTGGTCGAGGGTCTTGTATTTGATCAGGTAAAGGATCGGGGCAAAGGTTTCTTCCTGAACAATCTCATAATGATTTTCAACTTCGGCCACACAAGGTTTTACATAACAGCCTGAAACATATTGATCTCCCTTAAGAACGCCTCCCTCTACAATGAATTTTGCTCCTTCAGAAACTCCTTTTTCAATGGCCTTCTGATACATATCTACTGCTGCGGTGTCAATAAGCGGACCTACATGGTTGTGCTGGTCAAGTGGATCGCCTATTCTAAGTTGTCCATAGGACCTAACCAGTTTATCCCTGAAGGTATCATAAATGTCTTCATGAATGATCAGGCGTCTGGTAGATGTACATCTTTGTCCGGCGGTACCTACCGCACCAAAAACAGCACCTATGATGGACATATCAAGATCCGCGTCTTTAGATATTATGATGGCGTTGTTTCCGCCCAGCTCCAGAATAGTCCGGCCGAAACGGCCTGCAACTGTAGAGGATACATGTCGGCCAATCCGTGTAGAGCCGGTAAAGGAAACCAATGGGATACGTTTGTCATTGTTCATCATATCACCTACAGCATTTCCGATCAGCAGTGAACTGATCCCTTCGGGCAAATCGTTTGCTTTTAAAACGCCGGCAAGAATGTGCTGGCAGGCCACTGCGCAAAGGGGCGTTTTAGAAGAAGGTTTCCATACACATACATTGCCGCAAACCAAGGCCAGGGCTGCGTTCCAGCTCCATACCGCTACTGGAAAATTGAAAGCAGAAATGATGCCGACAACGCCCAGCGGGTGCCACTGCTCATACATCCGGTGACTGGGTCTCTCCGAATGCATGGTTAAGCCATATAGTTGTCTGGAGAGGCCAACCGCAAAATCGCATATATCGATCATTTCCTGTACTTCGCCAAAGCCCTCCTGTAAGCTTTTACCCATTTCATAGGATACTAAGGTACCGAGGTCTTCTTTATGGGCCCGTAATGCATCTCCAAGCTGGCGAACAATATCCCCTCTTTTAGGTGCAGGAACATTTCGCCATTTCAGAAAGGCTTGTTCCGCAGTTTTCATTACGTTTTCGTAATCTTCGGCTGTGGCCACCTGGATGTCGGCTATCTTTTTACCGTCAACAGGAGAAAAACTCTCCATGGTTTTTGCTCCGGAGGCAGCTCCCCAGTTGCTTCCAGTGCTGTAGGCTGGGTTTACATCTAAAATGCTTAAGTTCTTCAATACCGTACTGATCTCTTTTTTCATCAGAATATAATTTTATTTTAATGGTGATGATGCTATCATGTGCTACCAAATTCTATTCCTATCGGTTTATGTATTTCTGCACATGATGGGTTTCATCGGTTCTTGTCTGTTGTAATGTCCTTCTAAACAAATATAAACAAAGATGCCTGGTTGGGCTTTAATAAAAATGGAACCCTTGGATTTCTTGACGGGAATATTACCGGGTTTGAAATTATGTTTTGTTTCTTTGTACTGAATTCTGAACAGACGGCAATGAATTTGCTGTATTTTAACTCTCCTTTAAATCTAAGCTAACTACAAATTTATCAGTTGATTATAATTTTAAGTGTGTGAATGTTGAAAATTATTTCGCCGGAGCTAGAATTAATTAGCTAAACTTATAATGTATTTAAAACAAAAGGGGACTGTTCTTTAATTATTCAATACATGGAAGAGGAATTTTACTTTGATTTTAGCGATGACGCACAACGTTCTGTAGAGCGCTACGAGGAGATGTTACGGAACCAGGATCAGTACTTTTTTGATGCCCAGGCCTTTGAGAACATCATTGATTATTATATTGAAAAGAGCGACCCGGTAAAGGCCCTGCAGGTGATTGAATATGCACTAAACCAGCATCCTTATGCGGCGGTTTTCCTGGTGAAACAGGCACAGCTGTTATTTATTACGGATCAGATAGAACGCGCTTTCCTTGCTTTGGAAAAGCAGAAATGCTGGAAGCTTCGGAAGCAGAGATTTATATTCTGAGGGGGAATATTTACAACAGTCTGGAACGCTACCATGAAGCCCTGGAAAACTTTCAGAAGGCCCTGGGTTTTGCGGAAACAACAGATGAGATCTTGTTGCAGATTGCTTATGTTTATCAGAATATGCTCGATTACGAGAAGGCGATTGTTTACATCAAGCAGAGCCTGGAGCAGAATATGGAAAACAAGGATGGCTTGTATGAGCTGGCTTTTTGTTATGACATCCTGGATAAACAGGAAGAAAGCATACAGTTCTACAAAGAATATATCGACAACGATCCTTATTCTTATGCGGCATGGTATAACCTGGCCAATTCTTATCATAAGCTTGATTTGTTTGAGAAGGCTATTGACGCTTACGATTACGCTATTCTGATCAAGGATAATTTTGCTTCTGCCTACTACAACAAAGGAAATGCTTTGGTTCAACTGGACCGTTATGCAGAAGCCATAGAGGTTTACAGACAAACTTTTGAATACGAAAAGCCGAACGCTGATACCTATTGCGCCATAGGAGAGTGTTATGAAAAACTCGAGAAAATGGATGAGGCCCGTTCTTATTATAAGAAATCGGTGAAAATGGATATGAAGATGGCCGATGCCTGGTTTGGCATTGGGGTAACACTTAATTTTGAAGAGCGTTATTTTGAATCTTTACATTTCTATAAAAAAGCGATTGAGCTTGACGGAGAAAATCCTGATTTCTGGTTCGCGATGGCAGATGCCTACTATAAACTTGGGCAGATAGACAATTCTATTGAAGCTTACGACAAAGTTTTAGAATATAATCCGCTGGATGTGGAGGCGTGGCTTGATTTTTCAACGGTGTTATATGAACAGGGAAAATTAAATGAAGCTGCCGAAACGATCTCCGAGGCCATTAAGAATAATCCGGACGCCGCGGAATTGTATTATCGGATGGTGGCTTATCTTTTTGCACTTGGGGAGCATAAGGAAGCACTTATTTACCTGGAAACAGCTTTAAATACGGATCCGGATAAACATTATATTCTGTTTGAATATTTGCCGCAATTACAGGACAATGGGCCAATTATAGAGGTGATCAGCAAATACATAAAATAAAAAAAATCCCCTTTTATTAGATAAAGCTGATAAAAGCAGTCTATTTTTTTTTCACCTTTGCAGAATATATGAACTATCCTTTAAATAATATACCCGTACGTCCTGTTAAACCTCGCCAGAAAGGCATAACAATGGTTATGGATAAGGGTTTAAGCTTGAGGCAGACGGAAGATTTTATTGATGTTGCCGGTATACATACTGATATTGTTAAATTTGGATGGGCGACTTCGTTTGTTACGCCTAATTTGAAAGAGAAACTGGCGATTTATAAAAGCGCGGGTATACCTACCTATTTTGGAGGAACATTGTTTGAAGCTTTTGTGATTAGAAATCAGTTTGATGATTACTGCAGAGTTCTGGATCAGTTCGGGATGGAGTACGCAGAAGTCTCAGATGGTTCTATCACGATTGAACACGATGAGAAATGCGAATTTATCCACAAGCTGTCGAAGCAGGTAACTGTAATTTCGGAGGTAGGATCAAAAGATGCGAAAAAGATATTTGCTCCTTATAAATGGATCAAACTGATGAATGCGGAAATTGAGGCCGGTTCGTGGAAAGTTATTGCGGAGGCGAGAGAAGGAGGAAATGTTGGAATTTACAGGGACTCCGGAGAGGTACGTGAAGGCCTGGTAGATGAAATACTTACACAGATACCTGAAGAAACTATTATCTGGGAAGCACCTCAGAAAGAGCAGCAGGTGTGGTTCATTAAGCTGATTGGAACAAATGTAAACCTGGGCAATATTGCTCCGGCCGAAGTTATTCCATTGGAGACCATTCGTCTGGGCCTTAGGGGAGATACATTTGATCATTTTCTTAATTTAAACAAATAAATAGCCGGTCTGGCCGGTTTTTATTATAAAGATTCATATCAACAGGATGAGAACATTTGGGTTAATAGGTTATCCTTTGTCGCACTCTTTTTCCAAAAAACACTTTACTGAAAAGTTTGAACAGGAGCATATTTTGGACTGCAGGTATGAATTGTTTCCTTTGGAAAAAATCGAGTTACTGGAACCCTTATTGGACAAACCTGATTTGCGGGGCCTAAACGTTACCATTCCATATAAGGTTCAGGTTCTGCCTTATTTGCAGGAGATGGAAGAGGCTGCTGCAGGA
>Ga0210409_10007753_pt1 | contig 11019 bp, 10 predicted proteins | sample IncBWH17MmetaG_FD_161649 | JGI IMG/M metagenome (GOLD analysis project Ga0210409, IMG submission 161649) | Forest soil microbial communities from Barre Woods Harvard Forest LTER site, Petersham, Massachusetts, United States - Inc-BW-H-17-M | ecosystem: Environmental > Terrestrial > Soil >...
ATTCCAGGCTCCGCCGTGTCGGGCTCTTCGGGCACAACCGCTACGACAACCACGGAAGTGTCAAACGTCATGAATTTCACGATTACTCCCACACCCGGCCTGCCACCGGTAGTCGCCTCGCTTTCGGCATCCACATCCACACCTCCGATGGCTTCAACGCCTTACTGCAGTTCGGCGGGGTTCACGCTGACCGTCACAGGCTCAAATTTCGATAGCGGGTCGGTCGTAAACTGGAATGGCTCGCCGCGCACGCCGACCGCTTTCGTAAATTCTGGCCAGCTTACCGCTTCAATTTTGCCCCAGGATGTCGCATTTCCTGGGAGCGCGAACGTTTCCGTATCGAACGCCTCGGGAACATCGAACAGCCTATCCTTCACCATGACGACGCCGACGACAAGTCTTCCTTCGCCCAGCATCAGCTCGATCTCGCAGAGTTTGTTTTTCTTGGTGCCACCCGTGGGGACTCCGACTTCCGTTCCAGCGGGTTCCCCGACATTTACGCTGACGGTTAACGGAAGTTCTTTCGTCCCTTGTTCCGTTGTACGGTTTGGTACCAGCAATGAGGCAACCTCCTACGTCAGTGCGAATCAACTCAATGCGACGATACCAGCAGCGGATGTTTTTTTCGCAGGGCCCGTTGGATGCACCAATACCGCTACGGCCCCGTGCAATACCCCAAGAAATGTCAATGTTGCTGTATTCACTATCCCGCCGGGCGGCGGCACTTCGGCTCCAATTGTGTTTACGATTTCTCCCTGACCATTCCTAGTTCTTTTAGTCCGGCAATAAGAACAGCCGGTCGGGCGCGAGTTCCACCTGCCAGGGTTGCGGTAGATTGCGGAATGCGTCCCATTCCTGCTTGAAGACTTCCGCTTGCACGTGGAAATCGGCGGGACCGGAGGGCGGGCCGCCGATTCGCAGATCGAGCGTTACGCGGAAGGGCGTCTCGGTGATCGCAGCGAGCCAGCAGGGAAATACATTCTCGCGGCCTGGCGCGGCGGCAGCGTGCAAGCGAATATGGTGCGCGCGAATCGCGACGTGCTCGGGCGGCTTTGCGAACTGTTGCGTCACGCGGAGCACGCAGCCCCAGTCAAGCGCCTGGACGAATCCTTCCGCGGTGCGGCACGCGCGAGAAAAATTCTTGCATCCGGTCAGACGCGCGACTTCGAGAGTCGGCGGGTGGCGAAAAATTTCTTCTTTGGGACCACGCGCCGCCACGCTCCCGCGCGCCAGCACCACAAGTTCCCCGCAGACGCGGTAAGCCTCCTCTAGATTGTGGCTTACGAAGAGCGTCGATCCTCGATAGGCTCCCAGCGTCTCGCGGAGCTGCCGTTCGAGCGCGCCGCGCAGGTGCGTGTCGAGTGCGGAAAACGGTTCATCGAGCAGCAGCGCCTCCGGTTCGACCGCCAGGGCGCGCCCCAACGCCACACGCTGTTGTTCGCCGCCCGAAAGCGAGGCGGGATAGCGGTCTGCCAGTTCCTCCAGGTGTGCGGCGGCGAGTTGCTGCCCGACGCGGCGAGCGCGCTCCGGTCCCGGAAGCCGCCGTAATCCAAACGCGACATTTTCCGCGACGGTCAGGTGCGGAAACAGGGCGTAGTGCTGGAACAGCAATCCAACGCGCCGCGCGCGGGCAGGCACGTTGATGCGTCGCGCGGAATCGAAGAGCACGCGCCCGTGAAGTACGATGCGCCCGCGGTCCGGTGTTTCGAGGCCGGCAATTGCGCGCAGCGTCATGCTCTTGCCGGAGCCGGAAGGGCCGAGCAAACCCACAGGGGCGCCGTCCGCCGTGAATTCCACGGCCAGCCGGAATCCGGACACTTGTTTTTCGATGGCGACTTCGAGCGACATGGATTCGTTCCAGCCTATCGCTTCCGCCAGAGGCTCAACGCTCTGCGATTTGCTCCGTAGATAACGGAAAGAACCAGAAAGGAAAACAGCAGCAGCAGTACGGCAGTCCGATTCGCCGCGCCGTAGTTGGCGGCCTGCACCTGATCGTAGATGTCGATGGAGACTGTGCGCGTCACGCCTGGAATGTTTCCGCCGACCATCAGCACAACGCCGAATTCGCCGATCGTGTGCGCGAAGCTAAGCACCGTCCCGGTAATCGCGCCGGCCGCGGAGAGCGGCAGGATCACGCGAAAAAATGTTCCCAGCCGCGAAGCGCCCAGCGTCCATGAGGCCTCGATCAACCCGCGGTCCACCGTTTCAAACCCGGCGGAAAATGGCTGCACCGCAAACGGCAGGCTGTAGAGAACGGAAGCAATCAATAGGCCCCCAAACGTGAACGGCAGCGTGTGGCCGAACCAGGATTGCCACAGCCTCCCTGGAAATGTTCGCGGGCCGAGACCCACGAGAACGTAGTAGCCGAGCACCGTGGGAGGAAGAACGAGCGGGAGCGCGACGACTGCTTCGATCAGAAATTTCCAACGCCACCGCGAGAACGTCACCCAATACGCGATAGGCATGCCCACAAGGAGCAGTATTCCCGCCACGGATGCCGCCAGCTTCAACGAAAGTGCAATCGCCTGCCAGTTCAAGGCTTCCCCTTACCTGGCAACGCGAATCCGTACCCCTCGAGGAGCGCGGCCGTCGCGGGTGTTTTCATATACTCGAGGAATGCGCGCGCGCCTTGCGGATTCTGCGAAGCGCGGACGACCACCGCGCCTTGCTGGATGGGAGTGTACAAATCCTCCGGAATTTTCCAGTAGCGACCTTCTTCTTTTAGCCCGGGTGAAAGAACGAGAGAAAGCGCGAGGATTCCGGCATCTGCATTTCCAGATTCGACAAACTGCGCCGCCTGCGAAATATTTTCACCGAGAACGAAGCGATCTTTCACGGCGTCATAGACGCCTGCCCGACGGAGCGCTTCCTCCGCCGCGCGCCCATAGGGCGCATGCTGCGGATTCGCGATGGCCACTTTCTGAACGGAAGTATCGCGCAACGCCGCAAATCCTTTGTGGATGTCCAGACGGGAATCATTTCTTACCCACAACACGATTTTTCCAACAGCGTACAGATACGTGCTTCCGGGGACGGCGAGCCCTTCGGCTTCGAGCTTTCTTGGATATTCAATGTCGGCGGAAAAAAATACATCAAACGGCGCGCCATTTTCGATCTGCGAAAGGAAATTCCCGGAAGATCCCGTACTTGCACGGACGGAGCAACCTGTTGCCTTCTCGAAATTCGCGGCGATTTCGTTTATCGCGTACGTCAGGTCCGCCGCGGCAGCCACAGTCACGGTGCCGCATGGCTTCTGCGCGGCTTGCGGCGCGGAGGCAGGGACTGCCGTGCGGGCGGCCAAGGACAGCGCAGCCAGCGTCAGCCCTGCGAGCGCGAACGACAGTGTTGTGTGAATCCGTCTCACGTTTTCGCCGTCGGAATTCAAACGCGCACGATCATGACTTCGGTGGATTTGATGAGGGCCGCCGCGGTCTGGCCCTTTTCCAGGCGCATTTCGCGCGCGGCATCCGCCGTGATGATGGACGAGATGCGCTGCCCTCCGATCAAAAGTTTCACCTGGGCCAGCAATCCGCTGTAGCGCACTTCAACGATCCGGCCGACCAGTTGATTTCGTCCGCTGATGCGCCGGAAGCCGCGGCGCCCCGCGAGCACGTCTTTTTCGTCCGTGCGCGGCAGGAACCTCTCGATCTCCGACGCGGGAATGCGGTGGTGTCCTCCGGCGGTTTGGATGCTGCGCAGCTTCTTCTTGTAGATCCACTGCTTGAGCGTGGGATAGCTGATTCCCAGCGCGCGCGCGGCGTCGCGGGGGTTGAGCAGTTCGTCGGAGCGCATGGACACCTCCAGAAAATACATTTATAGTTGTCTTAAACTAAAATGTCAATACGGATTAATACGATTTAGTTCAACGATGAACTTCCCACGTTGAAGAATCGGGGCTAATCCTCCGGCGCGAACGCGAGCAATACGTTGCCGGGCATGCCGCCGTTCCGAGGATAGCCGGAATTGACGAACACCATGCCGCCGACGATCACGGGGCCCGCTCCGTCGAGCGAGCCGCCTTTCGCTGGAACTCCATTCACGGTGGCGTACTCCTTGGCGGTATCGAAATCCCAAACCACTTCGCCATCTTCGGTTGCGAACGCCCGCATGTGGCCGTCGATCGAACCGGAGAAAACGACGCCGGGGATCAGCGTGAGCGCTTGCGACTGGCCGGGGCTGCAACCGGGACGCGGCGGAACGCACGGATGGCTTGGCGCGAACCAGGCTTTGCCACCATCCTCGAGATGCAATGCCGTCAGCCCGCCGCCCTGCACGGGATCGAAGGTTGCTCCACCTACAGGCCCGGCGGTATTCATGACGGCAGACACGTCGGAGACGGCGGCATATACTTTTTGCCCGTCGCTGGCCATGCCCCATTGCACGCCTCCGTTAAGGCCGCCTTTCCCGACACGCGTCTGCCAAAGAATCTTTCCTTTTGCGTTGGGGTCAAAAGCATACACGACACCAGACTTTTGTCCGGCGACAAGGAGTTCCCGGCCATTCGGTGCGCGGACCAACAGGGCTGATGACCCGAAGTCGTAATCGGGTCCGTTCTCCGGAGGGCAATTCGCGCCTTTTCTGCGGCACGCGGACGTGTACGCGTCATTGGAGATCGTCTGTTGGGACCATACGACCTGGCCCGTTTTCATCTCGAGCGCCCTCACGGCGTCGCTGGTGGCGGTTGCCGGAGAGGAATAGTTGTCGCCCGTGGTGACATAGAGAAGTCCGCGTTTCGTATCGATCGTGGGGCTGGACCAGATGGGAGCGCCGGAAGGCCCCCACTGTTCCGCTCCCTCGCTGTTGACGCCCGTTTTCTTGGGTGGATCAATCATGTACGATTTCCAGACCACGGAGCCGTCGCTGACGCGGAGCGCCGTCAAGCTCCCTCGAAACGTGCAGCATTTGTATTGGGGATCGGTGGAGCGAGTTTCCTCCCAGGAGGCGGCTGGAATGTACACGATACCGTTCTGCGCAACGGGTGAGCCGGTCAGGCGTGTGGCCTCGTGGTCTTCCACCCTGCGGTTCCAAAGCTGTTTGCCCGTTTTTGCGTCCAGCGAATAGACCCAACCAATCAGATCGCCAAACACCAGCGAGTACGTAGAGCCATTTCGAACGGGGAGGATCGCCGCGCGAACAGGTCCGTTCGCCTGAAACACCCAATGCAGACAGCCCGTCTTGGCGTCCACGGCCTGTACCGCGCCCCCGGCGCTGCCCACGAAGAGCGTTCCGTTCAAGACCGTTGGCGCCGCAAACGCGGTGACGTCGCCCGCGAAACCAAGCGCCCATTTCAACTTGAGGTGCCGGACCTGCCTCATGGTGAGGCCGGCCTGCTCGGTGGCCTGGTACCGGGTGTTCAATGGGGAGGGGCTCCAACCGGCCCAGCTTTCCTTGGCAGAGCCTGCCATGGGGTGCATTGCCGAGGAACAGAAACCGCTCGCCGCGGGCGGTGGCTCTCCACCAGGGGTACCTAGATAATTGGCGACAGCCTCGCGTTCTTCGCGTTTCATCGGGTAGGCCACGCCCATCATCAATCCGAAGTCCAGCGTGCGCAGGATGCGTACCGCGGACATTTTCTGCAGAGAATCGCGCGACGGCGCCCGGTTCCCCACTTGATCGTGGCATGTCGCGCAGCGATTCTGATAGACATCCGCACCGGACACAGGCGCGGCGTTCTGGGCCGAGGCCGCTGGGGTTGCCCCAACGAACAGAACGAAGACGGCAGCTACGCAAAACAGGCTTGCTGAAATCTGTGAGTGTCTCATTAAATTTTTCCCTCTGCGGAATCTACTTGTGGGAGTTCAACCGTTTCCATCGCCAGCTGCGGGCGCGGGAATCCGCCGGCAACTATACGTGTGCAGCGGCTTCCTGTTCAAATGCGTGGTACGAGGAGCGCACCAGCGGCCCTGATTCCACGTGTCCGAAACCCATCTGCTCGCCGAGTTTCTTGTACTCGGCGAATTCGTCGGGATGAACGAAGCGGACGACGGGCAGGTGCTCGCGCGTGGGCTGCAGGTACTGCCCCAGCGTGAGAATGTCGGTTCCTTGCGCGGCGAGATCCTGCATCGCAGCGAGCACTTCCTCGCGCGTTTCTCCCAGGCCCAGCATCAGTCCCGTTTTCGTGGGCATGCGCGCCGCCAGGAACTTCGCGCGCCGCAGGAGTTCGAGCGAACGCTCGTAAATCGCACCCTTGCGCACCTCGCGATAGAGGCGCGGAACCGTTTCCGTGTTGTGGTTGAGCACGTCCGGCCGGGCGGCGACGACTGTCTCCAGAGCTTGCCAGTCTCCGCGAAAATCCGGGATCAGCACTTCGACTTTGCAGTCGGGAACGCGTCCGCGGATTTCGGCGATCGTGCGGGCGAAAATGGCCGCGCCGCCATCGGGCTGGTCGTCGCGGTTGACGGAGGTTACGACCGCGTAGCGCAGGCCCATGCGTTCCACGGCTTCGGCAACTCGCTCCGGCTCCTGTTCATCTGGCGGCGAGGCCGGCTTCCCCGAGGGGACGGCGCAAAAGCCGCAGGCGCGCGTGCAGATGTTTCCCAGGATCATGAACGTCGCCGTGCGGTGCTCCCAGCATTCCCCCATGTTGGGGCAGCGGGCGCTCTCGCACACGGTATTCAGGCCCAGCGTGCGCATGATGCGCTTCAGGTCCTGATAATTCGGCCCATTGAAGAATTTTACGCGCAGCCAATCCGGCCGCGGATGTCCGGACGGATCGAGAGAAATCCCGGAAGCTGGAATCGGAACAGAATTCGAGATGATGTGGAATGGAGTAGCCATTGATGGTTCAACCAGCCATTCTAAGCGCACGGTCAAGAGGACACAAGGGTTGCGTGGCGACTGCGTCTGTCGAAGCATTCACTCGCCCCAAAAGTGTGGAATAGGCAATTGATGCAGAACGACCACACCAAATGCGCTGTTTTGTGTCTTTTTTACCACACCAAGGTTATATTTTGGTCGCAACTTATTGATTTTAATGAGGTAACCAACTACCGTCAGGGCCCATCAGATGCTAGAATGGCTGATTCGCGCATGACCTACCAGACTACCATCGAAAGGCCAGTCGCAACCAAAGGAGTGGGGTTGCACACTGCGGTGAAGTCCCACCTGCGACTTGTGCCCGCGCCTGCCGATACGGGAATTGTCTTTCGGCGCGTGGATCTGGACAACTTTGAGATCGAAGCGCACGTACGCAACGTCGCGCGAGTGAGCTACGCGACCAGCCTGATGAAAAAAGGTGTGTTGCTCTCCACGACAGAGCACGTGCTCGCGGCTCTCTATTCCTGCGGCGTGGACAATGTGTACATCGAGCTGGACGCTCTCGAATTGCCGATCCTGGACGGCTCCGCGCAGCCTTTCATCGAGATGCTGGGGCAGGCGGGGATTCGCCGGCTGAGAAAGCGGCGGCGGTACCTGAAGGTCGTGAAGCCTCTGGTAGTTACCGAAGGCGGCCGGCGCATTGGGATTTATCCGGCGGATGATTTTAAGGTTCGCTGCTTTGTGGAATACGCGCACCCGGCAGTGGGAAAGCAGGAAGTCGAGCTGCGCGTGGGCCGGGAATCGTTCAGCCGGATGCTGGCGCCCGCGCGGACGTTTGGCTTCGTGCAGGACTTCGAAGGGCTGCGCCGCATGGGCCTGATTCGCGGCGGCTCGCTCGACAACGCTATCGTGCTCAACGAAAACGGGGTGATGAACGGACCCCTGCGCTTTCCGGACGAATTCGGGCGGCACAAGGCGCTCGATCTGATCGGGGACCTGGCGCTGGTTGGACGCCCACTGCTGGCGCGCGTCGAAGCCTACAAAGCGGGGCACGCGCTGCACACGCAGCTGGTCACGCGCCTGCTGGCCGATTCTTCACTCTGGACCGAGACCTATAATGAGGCTCCCTCGGAACATCGGCATCTCCGCGCCGAAGCCACAGCTCCCGCCGGAAATTAGCAGCCCAAACGCGGCAGGCCGGTGTTTCTTTCCTAAGTATTCAATTCGCGCCCCGCCGCACGGCACTTGATTGTCAAAGCGCGGCGAACCGCAGACAATGTGGACATGGCAACTTCCGACTTCGTGGTTGTGATCCTGGCTGCGGGCAAGGGCACGCGGTTGAAATCGGCCGTCGCGAAGGTACTACACCGCGCGGGCGGACGTACTCTGGTCGAGCACGTCGTGCGCGCGTGCCAGCCGCTCAAGGCGCGAGAGATTATCGCGGTCGTGGGCCATCAAGCCGAGGATGTGACCGCCGTGATCGCGCCGCTTGGCGTAAAGACTGTGTTGCAGCAGCCGCAGCGCGGGACGGGCCACGCCATGCTCGTGGCGCGCCGCGCGATCCCATCGCGCGCGAAGTTCGCCATCTTGCTGCCGGGCGATGCACCGCTCATCCGCACGGAGACGCTGGCCGCCCTGGCGCGCGCGCACCGGGAAACGGGCGCCGCGGCCACGATTCTTTCCGCTGAACTTGCAAATCCGGCGGACTACGGGCGCATTGCGCGGCGCGACGACGGCTCGGTGGCCGCTATTGTCGAGGATTCGGCGCTCACCGACGATCAGCGCGCGATCCGCGAGATTAATTCCAGCATCTACTGTTTCTCACTCGAAAAATTATGGCCCTGCCTCGCGTCGCTCAAACCGCAGAACGTGCATAGAGAGCTGTACCTGACCGACGCGATCGCCGCGTTGCGTCAGAAGGGCGAGAACGTGCAGGCCGTGCTCGCCGCCGATTCTGACGAAGTCCTCGGATGCAACACGCGCGCCGATCTGGCCGCTGTGGATGCGGTGCTTCGACGGCGCAAGCGCGCCGCCGTGATGGACGCGGGCGTGACGATCGAAATGCCGGAGACGGTGCTGATCGATCCCGAAGTCGCCATCGGCACGGACACGCGCATCGAGCCGTGCGTGCAACTGCTCGGCAAGACGCGCATCGGCTCAGGCTGCACGATTCGCACCGGCAGCGTCGTGTCCGACACTGTTCTTGAAGACAACGTGCTGGTCAAACCGTATTCGATCGTGAACGCCAGCCATCTCTCGCGCGGCGCGCAGGTCGGCCCCTTCGCGCATCTTCGCTACGGCGTGCGCCTGGAAGAAAATGCGCGCGTGGGAAATTTCGTGGAAGTGAAGAAGAGCGTGCTCGGCGAAGGCGTCAAGTCCATGCACCTGACGTACCTCGGCGACACGCGCATCGGCGCGGGCACCAACATCGGCGCCGGTACGATCACCTGCAACTACGATGGCGTTCACAAGAACGCCACGACCATCGGCAAGCGCGTCTTCATCGGCAGCGATACGGCGCTGGTCGCGCCGGTGCGCGTGGGCGACGGCGCGTACATCGGCGCGGGTTCCGTCATCACCGAAAACGTGCCCGCCGACGCGCTCGGCCTCGCGCGCGGCCGCCAGGTGAACATGCGCGGCTGGGCCGCAGCCCGCCGGCGTGAAGTGGCCGCAGCGGCCAAGCCCTCTAAATCACGATCACGCAAAAAATCGAAGCGCCGGGCGCCTGCTCGCCGCAGTAAGGGCCGATCCCATCGGACAAAGCTGCGCAGACTTTCCCGCCGGCGATAATTTCTTCTCAGCAAGGCTGGGGGATTTTTCTCCGGACCTGCTCTCGTTATATGATCTCCGCATCGAAGGAAACTCCAGGTGCGGGCTGTACTTGCAGCCCGCCGGAAATGAGGCGCCGCGCCGCATGAGGATTATGTGAGCGGAGGCGGCCAGCTTGAGCGGGAGGAAAACATGAAGAAGACTCTTCTTTGGGGCGCCATGTTTGCTCTTTGTTTCCTTCTATATCTGGGGGCGTTGCAGGGCCAGACGCCAAACTCGGATTCCGCAAGGCCTCGGTATGCAGGCGCAAAGCTGATTCTTCCCGAGAACTATCGCGAATGGGTCTTTCTTTCTTCCGGCCTGGGGATGAACTACAACCCGGCTGCCGGCCGCCCCGAAATGTTCACGAACGTTTTCGTTCCGCAGTGGACCTACCGCGAATTCCTGGCCAGCGGAAAGTGGCCGGACAAAACCATGTTTGTCGTTGAGGAGCGCGAACCGCAGACCAAGGGCTCTATCAACAAGACTGGCCATTTTCAGACTGATTTCAGGGGGTTAGGCGTCGAGGTCAAAGACGAGGGCCGATTCCCTGAAAAATGGGCTTACTTTACGTTCGGGGCGGACACAAAAACAGCGGAAGCAAACCCGAAAGCCGCATGCTGGCAATGCCACGAAGACAATGCGGCAGTGGAGCACACGTTCGTGCAGTTTTATCCCACGCTGAAGCCGGTGGCGCAGAAATTTGGGACCTATCGCGCTGCCGCGGAAGATGTTTCGTCTGGGAAATAAACGCGGCATAGCATGACGGCTTTCTGATGCGCTCCCCCCCGATGCAACGCGGACGGAAGCGCGCATCCCGAGTGTGTTAAAATACGTGCATGAGGGGAGCGCGAGCGCGATGAAATTCGGTGTGGTTGTGTTTCCGGGCTCGAACTGCGACCATGACGCGTATCACGCCCTGGGGCAGGTTCTTCACCAGCCAGTCGAATTCCTTTGGCATCAATCCGAACAAACTGCTGGCTTTGATGCGATTATCTTGCCCGGCGGATTTTCTTACGGCGATTACCTGCGCACGGGCGCGATTGCGCGATTTTCTCCGGTGATGCGCGCGGTCGAGAAATTCGCCCGCGGCGGAGGCCTCGTCCTCGGCATCTGCAACGGATTCCAGATTCTTTGCGAAGCGGGCTTGCTGCCGGGTGTGCTTATGCGCAATGCCGGGCTGCGTTTCGTTTGCCGGCAGGTACACATTCGCGTCGAAAACAAGGACACGCCGTTCACTGCCACCGCCGCACCCGGCCAGGTGCTGAAAATGCCGATTGCCCATGCCGAGGGGAACTATTTTTGCGATGAGGCGACCCTCGCCGAGCTTGAGAGCAACCGCCAAATCGTGTTTCGCTACACAACGTCCGAGGGGCGCGAAGATGCGGCGGCGAATCCGAACGGTTCGCTCGCAAACATCGCGGGTATTTGCAGCCGCGAGCGCAACGTGATGGG
>Ga0210409_10007755_pt1 | contig 11015 bp, 6 predicted proteins | sample IncBWH17MmetaG_FD_161649 | JGI IMG/M metagenome (GOLD analysis project Ga0210409, IMG submission 161649) | Forest soil microbial communities from Barre Woods Harvard Forest LTER site, Petersham, Massachusetts, United States - Inc-BW-H-17-M | ecosystem: Environmental > Terrestrial > Soil >...
CGAACACAGTGCCACCCTGGGTGCGGTTTATCGAATCGCTAGGTCCGCTTGACACCACTTGACACCAATTGGGGGAAGGGCAGTGGTGCTACGCCTTTAACAACTCAGGACTTATTTTTGGAGATGCAATTTCGATCCCCACCGCCCCTACCAAACATCACTGAAACAAAGACATTTGCGGCTCCGAGTCAGCAATTCAGGGCCAAGTCAGCAATTGGCCCCCAATCTCTCGGCCAGGTTTGGTTCTTGGAAAGAGCGTGAAAGAAAATCCACGACCTATACAAGAAGCATGTATCAACTGTGATGAAGCGCATGTGGGATAGCGATTATGGGACCAATAATCGCTCTGCTGCTATCGACAGATTTCTCAAGCTTGGATTGGGAAATGCGGATCACGTATTCTCTGGGAATCCCCAGGGAGCAGAACGACACCCGACGCTTTGGTTTGAATTGAACGCGCATCCCCGAGTGCGCCTCTGTGTGCGTCACTAAAAGTAGCGTTCGCCGGACCGTCTGGCCCAAACCGAAAATTCCAGCTTGACTCTCTTGCCCCATCAGGCTTACAAGAATTCCATCTCAAATGCTAAATTGACGTGGGGACGAAATGCCACCCACGTTATGGTGTTACGCCTGAAGTTGCCCTACGCATTGGGTTCAATTGCTGCCGTCAACCAGGGGATAGGATGGTCGAAGGAATCCGGCAGCTCGATGAAAGTCGCACACTAACGAACCAGCAGAAAATAATTCTCGTCCTTGCCAGCATTCACGGCATGCTGGAGTTCTTCGATCAATTCATCATAGCGTTCGTTCTGATATTTGTGATGAAGCCTTGGCATCTGACCTATGGCGAGTCCGCCATTGTGCTTCTTTCATCGGGAATTGGTGCAATTATCGGCGCAATCATGTGGGGCTATATTGCCGATCAGTTTGGCCGGCGTCCTGCGCTCGTCGCGATCGTCATGACCTACTCTGTGTCAAGCCTGCTCCTCGCGTTTGCCCCTGTGGGCAATTGGGTCTATTTCGCTATTTTCCGCATCGGTGTCGGCCTCGGAGTCGGCGGGTACATCGTGAACATCACACTCGTCCAGGAGTTCGCGCCAGCCCGGATGCGAGGATGGGCAAGCGGAGTCATCTCGGTTTGCGCTCCGGCAGGGCTGCTGCTGAGCGCCGCTTGCGCCGCCTTTCTCACTCCCATCGTCGGTTGGCGGGGCCTCTTTATCGTCGGAGCACTTCCGGCGTTCTTCGTGATCGTTATTCTTGTCTTCGTTCCCGAATCACCGCGCTGGGCACTGAAACACGGCCGGCTGGATCTCGCACGCCGGTCATGTGCCCGGACGCTCGGGATATCTCCGGAGACTGTCGATCTCGTCCCTCCTGAACAAACCGAGGTTCGCACTCCTAAGTGGACGGAAATCTTCGGATATCGTCGAAGTGTTGCCACCGGTTTGCTTATAAATCTTGGGGTGGTCACGGGTATATACGGCCTACTACTATGGTCACCGGCGCTCCTGGTCATGGTCGAGCGGATCTCACCGCACGCCGCATCTGAGGTGATGATCGCCATCAGCTTGACGAACATCCTAGGCCGGGTCGTTTTCTCATACTTGTCGGAAAAGATCGGCCGCCGCGCGTCAGGCGCAATTTCCTGCTTTGGCGGTGCAATCCTTTTGGTGGTCACCGGGCGGGTGGCGCAAGGTGGGGTTGGACTCAGCTCATTCTTCTGGTTGTTTCTTCTGGTCACTTTCTTTCTGCTCGACGGAGGGGTCGCTGTCAGCGGGCCCTATACCACCGAGATCTGGCCATCCAGCCTGCGCGCGAGCGGTTCCGGATTTGCCTACGGCGCCGGAGGCATCGGCAAGATCACTGGTCCACTTGGGCTGGCGCTGCTTATTGGCACATCGAATTACATCCAACCCGAAGCCACAGTCGCGTCCATCGTGCCGGCGTTCTTGTATTTGACATTTTGGTACGTAGTCGCGGGCCTCGCGTACCTTTTTATCGGATTTGAAACAAAAGGATATTCGCTCGAGCAAATTGAGCAGTCCCTCGAAGAAACTCCAGCGTCATCGACTTAGACGAAGAAGGAATTGTCGCCGCCAGGATCACTTCGAAGTCTGGCGGCGCCGGCGAAGTGAGAACTCGCGACTGCGCCTCACGGTTCTGGTTTGTCCTCGACATCGTTGACCTATTAGCGGGGATCAGAGCACCGCTCAGCAATGGAAATTGTGCCATCGGCTTTGCGAACGATGCCCATACGCGTTGTCGATGCCTGCACATAATCCGGGAGGTACGTTACTTTGCCAGTCGGCTCACCAATAATCGAGAGTAGGCGCCCCTTCCCGTCGCCAATGTAGCGGAACCAACGAAAGAGCCCGATGAGACATCGAAGGCCTCAAGGTCAACGCATTGGACATGCAAGCCAAACGTTCGAGTACGTCAGGTCTGCTCCAATCGCGCACCAGCCAGTTCAATGATCGGGTCCTGTGTCTACCCTTGAATCTGAGAGGCGAGGCTTGTCAGGAGGCGCTCAGCTCGACGTCGTGGATATCGTCTCTAACAGACTGTCGGATGGCAAGAGGCTAGCTGTGCGCCTCAAAGATCATTAGCGCGAGTTTAGCTTCTGGCTTAGCCGCACCGGAAAGCTCAATGTAAAGTCGATTCAGTTCAGGGACGAATAAGCCTGTTTTGCCTTGGAAGCCCGTAGGCACTTCCGCCATGTGCTCGTAATGGTCCGGGTCCCGCTGTTGAAATACACTGGTTGTGCCGTCTCCCGTAACATAAATTCGTCTATGCGTAGCGTCGAAAAACATATCATCGTTGACGCCGACGCAGGGGAGGTTGGCCACAACACTGCCTGTATCTGTATTGAAGGCTATGAATCTCGGTGGCTTACGGCAAGCAATGAAGACACGATGATTCCTTTCATCGAGCGCCAGTGCATCCTGGACACTAGCTTCCGGCACTGGCCATCGTGCGACTACTTGACGCGTCTGCAGGTCCACGACTCCAACCTCGTTGGGTGTCGCGAGATTGATAAAAAGCTTCTTGGCCGAGTGTCCGATGGCCATCGCCTGCGAGACCTTCCCCGGAAGGATGATCTCGCCGATGGGCTTGAAAGTTTTTGTGTCAATGATATTGAGCAGGTTGTGATCCGCTCCAGAGTCAGGGCTGCGAGATTCCACGTAGCAGTATTGCGTTGCCGGGTCAAACACTGCATTGTCTGCACCTGGAGGAAGCTTCATGGTATCGATAATTTCATACGTTTTTCCGCTCACCAATTTGCACATCCCGAACCCGGCTCCTCCCACAGTCACAATCAGCTGGTTGGAATCGGGTAAATAAACAATTGCGTGGGGTTGCTCAAAACCAGAGATGCTGCGGAGATGTTCACCAGTGCGGAGATTAAAAACTTCGACTGTCTTGTGATCCTCGGCGGCGAGGAATAAGCGATTACCTTTAACGTCGGATTCAAAATGATCGAAATCACAGCCTTCAAACCCAGGCATGGGGATGGTACGGATGAGGCGAAGCGGGGACTTCGATTGGGCCGCCACTCTGAACGCTGTTCCAAGAAAGGCTAACCCAGCTCCGAGTGACACCTTTTTCCCGAATTCACGACGTGAGAGACTTTTCATTTATTACTCCGCTTCTGCACCAGAGATCTGAATCCGTCTACCAGGCAAACTTCAACGCGAATTGGATTTCTCTGGACGTTGTAGTAGTCGAAGTTAATAATCCCGCGGCGCCAGTGGCCGACCCGGTGGAATCGAATATATCCGTATTGTCTGGGGTCACCGGAACGGCAAAGTTCGGACGGTTGAGGACATTGAAGAACTCGGCCCGAAACTGTACGTTGAAGCTCTCCGAGATCTTCTTAACCGGGATGTTCTTGAATATCGAAAAGTCGAGGTTTGACGTCCCTGGCCCGATAAGTATGTTGCGGCCGGCATTGCCCAGGAGATTGAAGCATTGGAGTGAGCCGGCAGGTAAAGGGCCACCAAAAGTGGGTGGCGCTGGGTCGCAGTTCGCTGCCCAAAAAGCGGGAGTCGGCGCAGTCGGGACCGCGAAGCACTGAGTCTTGGTATAGGTGTTGGGATTTCCAGGATCAGTCAAGGTTTGACACCCAGGCCCAGTCAGACGATCCGGAAAAGCCCACGGGTCGCTGTTGAGCTGATTCAACGGGTCAGCGTCCGTACCGTAGGTCGCCGTGAACGGGACTCCATCGCTGGCCGTATAGATGCCCCCTAATTCCCACCCGTTCAGCACCCAAGCGGCAGGACCTGAAATTGGCTTCGGAGCAGGCACATCCCACACAACGTTGATCACTAGCGTCCGGGCAATATTGAAGTCCGACAGACCACGGGACAATCTCTGGTCAAACCAGTGCAAGCTCGATATCGAGTTGGAAAACGTATCGCCATACGCGGTCGCGGAGTTGCTGTCAATGCTCTTGCCCCAAGTGAAAGAACCTTGCGCCTGCAAGCCGTGACTCATCTTTTTGTGCACCCCGACTTGCAAAGCGTGATAGAACGAATTGTTCGACCACGTAATGTAAGAAATCTTACCAAACTTCGGGTTGATTTTCCGAGGCGGGTTGCATATGGGTGGGTCACCAGGATTCGCATTCGGATCGGTTTGAATACAGTTGTTTGTCGGATCCCAGAGGTTTCCGGCAACGTCGACCTTCGGATAGAGATAGCCGGCGGGCGTCAGCGTTGGGATTACAAAATTGGCATCGTCGACCTTAAACGGCTGGTGCACACCACGCGAACCTATGTAACCGACCATCACGGCGAGGCTGGGCGTCAACTCCTGCTGAATGTTAAGGTTCCATTGCATCACATAGTCTCGATGAGGGTGCGGGTCAATATAGGTTTCGTTCGCCACTGTCGGGCCTAGTTTGGCTAGTGATGTGAACGCGCCTGTATAGAACGAACCCTTACCCGGGTTGCTAAGACTGCCGAACTGATTGAAGGGAGCGGCCTCGCCAAGGTGGAACTCATATTCGAGAGGCAGAGCGTCAAATATTCCGAAGCCCCCGCGGACCGCTGTCTTTCCTGTGTGGAACGGGTCCCATGCTAATCCGATGCGCGGCTCAAAATCGCGAAGGGTCGGATTGGAGTACACGGGACCACCAATATGAGACGCCGTATCTGTAATGTTGGTGAGCAGGGAAATCCTGTTCTGAGCCTCCGTAGGTACTGTAACCATCTCATAGCGCAAACCTACGTTCACCGTTAAGTTTGGACGCAAGCGCCAGTCATCTTGCACATAGGCGCCAAACAAGGTTTGGCGGAGTCCCGTGGGGTGCAACGTTTGAGGAAAACCCGAATCGAACCGCGCCGGTTGATTTGTCAGAAATGCGTGCCTTGAGCCAAAACTGAACAGCCCGGTGGAATCAGAATAGGTTATGCCATTCGTTTGCATTCGCTCTACGGCGACGCCGAACTTTAAGGAATGGGTGCCAAGATTAAGAAAGGCGTCGTCATAAGCCTGGTATGAATTCCAACGCCAAATGCCGCTCGGCTTGCCGCCCAATCCCCCTGTAAATGGCGAAACGCCTGACATCTGCACTTGGGCCGCGTTTTGTCCGGGAGATCCACCGAGAGACTTCTGGGCAGCCAACGGATTAATTGCTTGCACGCTCGTATCGTTGTCCGCGCGGTCCCGGTTGAAGCCGACTCTGACGGAATTGACTATTGAAGAACTTACCGTGTGGCTTTCCTCCACGGCCACAGTCTGCCTCCGCGTGTGAGAGCCCAGGAGCACATCATCGAAGCTATCGGGAAACGTGAAGGGCGTGTCGTCGTATAAGTAGGTAGCCGAGAGACTGTCCTTTTCGGAGAATTTTTCATCAACTCGGGTCGTAAAAAAGTCCTCCCTGACGATTTGCTTTCCCGAGAATGTGAAGCGGCCAGTATCTCCATTGCTTAGAGGGGCCCCATTGGGATTGGGCAACGGGTAAAAACCGAGATATTGCTTGGCCGCAGGATCAACCATCACCTGACAATGCGTGCTGTCGACCTGTGTGCAGTCGGACGGGAATTTCGACGCGTCTGAGAAGCCAAGGATTCCATTTCGCATCGCCATGGAGGGTACTGTCGATACTGAAGAGATGCCCTTGGCCTGTCGCAGACCTTCGTAGTTTCCAAAAATGAATAGCTTGTCTTTGCGAATCGGCCCTCCCGCCGAAGCCCCGAATTCATTGCGCCGGAACTGAGGAATCTTCGCCGGATCGAAGAAATTACGCGCATCGAGCGTGCTGTTGCGGAGAAACTCGTAAGCGGTTCCGTGGAATTGGTTCGTTCCTGAGCGGGTGATGGCGTTGACGACCCCCCCGGCTGTCCTCCCGTACTCGGCTGAATAGTTGCTCGTCAAAACCGAGAACTCCTGGATGGCATCCACGCCCATCTCACCACCCATGACACTACCCGAAGCTCCATTGGCGTAGTCATTGATGCTGACTCCATCCAGCCGATAATTGTTCTGTTGGGGACGCGCTCCTGAAACGGTGATCTGCGATCCGAACCCCCGGTTACCCCGGTTGGCGCCTTGAGTAAAAGGCGATTGGGTCTGAATCGCATCAACGCCGGGCTGAAGGTTCGCCAAGTCCGTCCAGCTCCGCCCGTTAAGGGGCAGCTCGCGTACCGTCGTTGAGTTAACCTCCGCACTGATGCTTGACGAGGCCAACTCAACGGTAGGAGCCTCCTCGACGACTTGAATCTGTTGTTCCGTTTTGCCGACCTCCAGGGTGAGATTCAGCACCTGCTTGGCTCCCACCGTCAGGGTGATGCCGGACCGCACTAGAGTCGCGAATCCGGGGGCCGAAATTGTCACCTCATACGGACCCGGCAGCAGGTCCGGCGCTGTGTAGAAGCCATCAGCATTTGTTGTGACATTATGCGCGACACCTGTAGCCGTGTTTGTAACTACGATTTGCGCTTGAGGAATGACTGCGCCGGATTTGTCGGAGACCGAGCCGGAAAGCGTCCCGCCCACGACTTGGGCTTGCAGCGAAGCGGGCGCGGCCATACTGAGTACAAGAACGGCTAGCAATAGGTATCGGAAAAATCCTTGTCCCCAGGCCACAAACACTATCGCGAGCGTGGCCTTCCTAGCTGGGTGTCTATGTCTTCTCATTTTCTCCCCCTTTTCGGGAAAGCTAGTCGTCCAAGAGTTGAATACTTATATTCATAAGAGGAATGCAAGTCAAGTCTAAAAGAGAGGCGAACCGAGCCGCAAAGTTGGGGTGCCAGAGATAGGTAAATTACCTTCGGCATTCGCAGCGTTTGTCGGCTGGCACAGTCCATAATGTGTTGCCTTTTGTCCTTGACATCCATTCCTATGATGAATATAAGGATTCATTCAATTGGCAGAGTCGAATCCAGAGACAACGCCACGGGAGGAACATGTGAAAAATGTGCTATCACGCAGGGATTTTGGAAGAAACGTGTCCATGACAGCTTTAGGTGGTTTGGCGCTCGGTGCAATCACTCCGCTTGCAGAGGCGCAAGGGAACTCTGCTCAGGCTCCTCAGCGTATGACCACCGTTATGCGCGAAATGATAGACACCCCTGGGGTTATCGCTGCGCCCGGCATCTACGACGTCTTTACCGCTCGGATTGCGGAAAAGGTAGGATTTCGGGCTCTCGACCTGCCCGGTAGTGCGCTCGGGTACGCGACGTGTATGATGGAACCGAATCTCACCCTGACAGATATGGTGGAGGCCGTTCGGTCCATCGCCGACGCAGTTAACATACCCGTCGTAGTTGATGTTGGAGCCGGATTCGGCGAGCCTGCTCATGTCGTACACATGGTCCACCTGCTTGAAAAAGCGGGGGCCGCGGGCATTCACCTCGAGGACCAGATCTATCCCAAACGGTTTCACTACCATGTGGGCCAAGAGCATACGATTGAGCTGGAACCATGGCTTGATAAGATTCGCTTCGCCCTTAAAGCGCGAACTGATAAAGACTTTATCATCGTTGCGCGCACCGACTCTTTTAAGACCGTCAGCTTTGCCGAGGGCATCCGCAGGTCCAATCTTGCCCTTGAAGCGGGAGCGCATATGATTATGCCTTCACACATCGAAAGCCTGGACCAAATCAAACAACTCCCCAAGGAAATCAATGGCCCTATGAACTGGACTCATGGTTTCGGGCTCTCGCTTAAGCAACTGGAGGACATGGGGACCTCCAAGGGGCGTTACAAGTTGGTTAACTTCGTTGGCGGGCCCATACAATGGTCCTACAAGGCCGTTAGGGATGGCCTTATGAACCTCAAGCAGACGGGCGACATCGGTATGGATCCGGCTGTATGGGCGCCCATTTCGAAGGAGATCCAAGATTTAGCCGGGCTCCCAGAGCAGATCGCTATTGAGAGCGCGACTACAGAAAAAGGCTGAACCCATCTAGCCATGGAGATTGAGGGGTTGGGTCTAAAAGCGTCCTTAGACCCGACCCTCTTCCCATTGCATGCGAACATCTGTCGATACTTAAAAGGCAGAGTTCTGTCGTGCCACGAGGCGCGGGACATGCGCTTGCTGTGGCTGACATCCTCCTAGCCAGCCAATCGGATATGCACATCCTGCGGTACGAGGAGACTGTGAATATGAAAGGGAAGACAAACTCTTTCCTCTTTAGTGCGATGGGTATTGGGCTGGCTTTGGCACTTCAGATCGTCTGCCCCCAGAGATTGCAGGCACAGGGCGACAGGCCCAAGTACGAGGTCGATCCGTCTTGGCCTAAGCCCTTGCCGGATAAATGGGTGACCGGGTCAATCGGCGGGATTTGCGCGGATAACCAGGACCATGTGTTCGTCCTTAATCGGCACAATTTGACTGACAACGAGCTGGACGCCGGGCATCAGGCGCCGCCGGTGCTTGAGTTTGATACCGACGGCAATGTGGTTAACTCCTGGGGGGATCCGGAGGTCCTCGGACTGGGGGGATTCCACAGCTGTATGGTCGACCGCGAGAATAATGTATGGATGACCTACGTGGGAGACGGCATTGTGCAGAAATACTCGCACAATGGGAAACTCTTGCTTCAGATCGGGAAGAAGGGCGTTGTCGATTCCTCCGACGGCACATTAACAGGGAAAGCCTTGAATTCGAGTCATACGGCGTTCTTTAGACCGTCGGGCATTGCCTTCGATCCGAAAAACGATGACCTTTACATTTCCGACGGCGAATATCTCGATGGCAACCACCGGGTGGCGGTGTTTGATCGTGATGGGCAGTTCCTGCGCCAGTGGGGGCCGTACCGTGCGGAGAACGAAACCGGTGACGCGTGGAAGGTGTTAGTGGTTTGTGTGGCAGTGGACATCGATGGCAACGTGTACACATGCGACCGGGTAGCCCATCGGCTCCAGGTGTTCGATAGGACGGGTAACTTTAAGAAGAACATCCCTATACCTTTCGAGCAGAGAAGCCAATACACGACGACAGGACCCGGACATCCCCCTGGTGCGTGGGGCTTGGTGGTGCCCGGTGCGTGGGGCACGGCGGTGTCAGTAAGCTTTTCTCGCGATCGGGAGCAGAAGTTCATGTTCGTCAGCAATGAAGACGACGAGCAAATTGAAATACTCGATCGCGCCAGTGGACGAATTTTGTCTAGTTTCGGGCGCGCGGGTCACCAGGTGGGCGAATTTACCCATCTCCACCACACCACGATCGACTCCAAGGGAAGCATCTATGTCGGTGAGGTGAGCGTGGGCGCCCGGATCCAGAAGTTTAAGATTGCGGGAAGTCAATAAACGAATAGATCAAATCCGGTGACGATCCAAAGGGGCTTGTCCCCCAGGACTTGAGTACAGCTGCCTTGATAAATTGGGGGCACAGGTCTATCGTGATCGTAATTCCTGAACGCATGCGGAGGTTCATGTGTGTACATTGAGGAATACATCCTTGGCTTTCATCTTGGTTGCGTCGGCAATCGGGGCTGCGGGACAGGCAAAGGCACCTCTTGTACTTCTGCAATCAATTCCAATGCCAGCGCTCCATGACGGTGATTTCGACCACTTCGCTGTCGACCTCGCGAGCCACCGCCTATTCTTGACTGCCGAGAAAAATGCGGCTGTCGAAGTGTTCGATTTGCAAACCAACAAACTGATTCACACCATTACGGACATTGATGAGGCTCACTCCATGGTTTATCGGGCTGATTTAAAGAAACTCTACGTAGTGGACGGAGGCGCGGCAGAAGTCAAGATCTACCAGGGCGACACCTACAAACGCCTTGGGGGTATAAAGCTGGAGGATGACGCTGACTCCATGGCCTACGATCCCTCCACAAAATACATGTATGTCGTCAACGGTGGTAAGGGCGCCCACATGGCATTTTGTTTGATTAGCATTCTAGATACAACGACCGACACGAAGTTGGCCGATATAAAAATTGACTCCGATAGTGTGGAAGCGCTGGCTCTTGAAAAATCAGGACCGCGAATGTTCGTCAATATAACGGGAAAGGACGCAGTTGGTGTCATTGACAGGGAAAAGCGTTCGCTGATCGCAACTTGGCCGATTGGGCAGGAGTCGAAACACAACGTCGCCATGTCGTTTCACGAAGCTGCTCATCGCCTGTTTATTTCTGCCAACAATCCTGAGAAGTTCATCGTTCTGAACTCTGATACCGGCGCGATAGTAGCGAGTCTCCCTTGTGGTCACCTTGTCGATGATATAGCCTACGACGCGAAAAGTAAGCGGATTTACGTGTCGGGCAGCGACTTCATCGATGTATTTCAGCAAAAAGATGCTGACCACTATGAGCAAGTCGGACATGTTCCGACCGCTTTTCGTGCCAAGACCGCAATTTTGGTGCCTCAATTGAATCGATATTACGTCGCGGTGCCGCGCCATGAAGACAAGATTGCCGAAGTGCGTGTTTTTGAGGTACAGCCTTAGAGCGCTGTTCCAACTCGCCTAGGGTTTAGACCTCAATCACAGACATACCGTGGCCAATCAATTGAATGAAGGCATGCTGCACTCCATGGGCACTTTGCAGATTCTTCGC
>Ga0210409_10007757_pt1 | contig 11012 bp, 3 predicted proteins | sample IncBWH17MmetaG_FD_161649 | JGI IMG/M metagenome (GOLD analysis project Ga0210409, IMG submission 161649) | Forest soil microbial communities from Barre Woods Harvard Forest LTER site, Petersham, Massachusetts, United States - Inc-BW-H-17-M | ecosystem: Environmental > Terrestrial > Soil >...
CGTTACGCAATGGTGGAACGAAAAAAAGACTTGATTATCGCAGCGCTTTCAGACATGCCCGACATCAGGCACCTGAGGCGCAAGGAGCTGCGCAACTTTCCCACAACCTCCGGACGGCGAGGGGGCCAGGTAACTTCCATATGCGCCGTCACTCAGGACTTGGACCCATCTTCTGCTGCTCCGCGATAGACTTGGTTGATAATCATGGCGCTGGCGCGCGGAGACAAACTCGGTCCCTACGAAATCCTTGAGCCAATCGGCAAGGGCGGCATGGGGGAAGTATGGAAGGCCCACGATCGCCGCGTCGGCCGCGATGTGGCCATCAAAATCTCCGGCGCGCAATTCAGCGAACGCTTTGAGCGCGAAGCCCGCGCCATCGCGCAACTGAACCATCCCAACATCTGCACGCTGTTCGATGTCGGCCCCAATTACCTGGTGATGGAGCTGGTGGAAGGCCCAACACTGTCGGAGCGGGTCAAGGAAGGTGCGATTCCGCTCGATGAAACGCTCACCATCGCGCGACAGATCGCCGAGGCGCTGGAACATGCCCACGACAAGGGAATCACGCATCGGGATCTGAAGCCCTCCAATATCAAAGTCAAGCCCGACGGTACGGTCAAGGTGCTGGATTTCGGGCTAGCGAAAGTTGGTCGAACGTCCACCATGGAGCCCGACGAATCGCCGACTTTGACCATGACCAAGACTGGCGCCATCCTAGGCACACCCGCCTATATGTCGCCGGAACAGGCCAAGGGCCAGCCGGTAGACCAGCGGGCCGACGTGTGGGCGTTCGGAGTCGTGCTGTACGAAATGCTCACCGGCAAGCGGCCGTTTCGCGGCGAGACCACGAACGAGTTGCTGGCCGCGGTGCTTAAAGAGGAGCCTCGATGGGACCGGGTTCCCGCGCCCATGCAACGTCTCTTGCGGCGACTGTTAGAGAAAGATCCCCGGCAGCGGTTGCGCCACGTCGGCGACATGATGGCGCTGATAGACGATTGGCCGCAATCTCCTGCCGCCGGGCGACGCAGACCAACCATGTGGGTTTGGACCGCCGCCGTTTTGGGCGCGCTGATAGCCGCGGTCGCGGTGGCACTCTGGGCGCCTTGGCGCGAACCGCCTGCGGCCGAGCAGACGCGTTTTCAGATGCCGGTGCCTGAGGGCGCCTCCAATCCGGCGGGCTTAGCGGTATCTCCTAACGGACGCTACCTGGCTTTCAACGCGGCCGGTCCGGACGGTATTCGGAGGCTGTGGCTGCAAGGGCTGGATTCCCTAGAGGCCCGTGTATTGCCGGGCACGGAAAACATTATTGGTGTTCAGTTCTGGTCTCCGGACAGCCGATTCATAGCGTTCTTTGCCACGGGCAAACTCAAACGAGCCGAAATTGCCGGCGGCCCTCCGCTCACGGTGAGCGATGCCAGCGCCGCCTTCGGTTCGTGGAGCAAGGATGACGTGATCGTATTCCCGCAGGGTTCAGGGATGCGGGGCGGGGCGCGGAGCTTGATGCGAGTTCCCGCGTCCGGAGGAATCCCAGCGCCGGTCAGAGAAGGTAACTACGGTTTCCCCAGTTTTCTTCCGGACGGTCGGCACTTCCTCTACCTGGGGCGCGCGGGCGCCAGTAATGCGCGTGTTTACGTCGCGTCGCTCTACAGCACGAAACAGGCGGAGCAGAACCCTAAGGAAGTGGTCGCGACGGTGTTCGGACCGTCCTATGCCCCTTCCGTGGACAGCGGCCCGGGATACGTCCTGTTCCTGCGTGAGGGAACCCTGCTGGCGCAGCCCTTCGACGAGCGGAGGTTAGAAGCGGTGGGTGATCCGGTCTCGGTGGCCGAACAAGTCGGCTCCTTCCAGTTTGGGGGATTTTTCTCGGCTTCGCCCAGCGTGCTGGCGTATAGGCTCAGTGCGACTGCGCAGAACTCTCAGTTGACCTGGTTCGACCGCGGAGGAAAAACTCTGGGTAAGGCCGGGGAACCGGGCGCGTACCTCAACGTGGCTCTTTCTCCGGACGGAACTCACGCTGCGGTTAGCAGGCTGGAATCCCAGACCAACTTGAACTCTGAACTCTGGCTGATCGATCTCGCGAGGGGTACCCCCACGCGGTTCACATCCGGTCCAAGCCCGTCGGATTACCCGGTGTGGTCCAAGGATGGGAGTCAGATCATCTTCAGAGTGTATCGCGGAGGCCGGTACATGCTGTATCGGCGGCCGGCCAACGGCGATAAAGACGAGGAGATGCTGCTGGAAATAGGCGGTGAGGTTCCCTCAAGCTGGTCCAGCGACGGACGCTACCTTCTGTTTCGGCGTTATAACGGGACCACGGATCAGGACCTGTGGGTGCTTCCGCTGACGGGCGATCGCCGACCGATCAGCTTCCTGGATACGGAGTTCGGGGAAGAAGGCGGACAGTTCTCTCCGGATGGCCATTGGGTCGCGTACACGTCAAACGAGTCGGGGCGCAATGAGATCTATGTGCGCGAATTTTCGCCGACTGCGACTGCGGGATCGCCCGCCGCAGGCACGCCGATTTCCAAGGGCGGCGGAATCCAAGCCCGCTGGCGCGGCGACGGGAAAGAGTTGTTCTACCTGGGTCCCGACCGGAATCTGATGACGGTGGATGCGCGCATGGGCCCGGGATTCCAGTCAGGACCGCCCAAAACCCTATTTCAACTCCCGCTGGGCGCCGTGGCGTGGGACGTTACCGCGGACGGCAAGAAGTTCCTGGTTGCGGTTCCGCTGGAGCAGAACTTGCCACCACCGTTCATCGTGGTACAGAACTGGCAGGCCGCTTTGAGGAAGTGAAGCCGAACTCCACTTGGACAACTGATCCGGCGGCTCCTATTAACAATTCCTAAAACGCCCGCTTTTGTCCACTTGGCCATGTACCACGGTCGCCTTCAGCGGTGGTTGGTGGCAGAGTGTCCGGATGGTCAGTTAACCGGAAGTTGGCCCGAACAACGTAGGAATCGAGTCCCGACCCACTCTGCCGATAATGAGTAACAACAGGCCCGAACTCGGACTTATCACTCGCCGCATCCGGGGCTGCCGGGCATTGCGCGATGGCAGCCTGTTCCGCGACAACAGCGACGCTAGCTCCCGGCAGATTGAACGCGGCGACTTTCAATGGTGAGTTCCCGTGCGAACGCCGCGATGTTCAAACCCCTATTGCGAATGAGTTGCTGACGGCGGTAGGCGCGAGAACACCGCCACAGCAGCCAATACGAAAGACTTTGACGCGAGAGTCGGATTCGTATGCTCATTAAATGCCATTCTCGCCGAGCGACACAGGTCTGGTGAACGCCCCGAACCTAATCTTGAAGGAGCCGCGCGGTTCCGCCGTGACATATTGGACAGCGTAACTGGGGGGAAAGTCCGCCAGGCCGCGAAGTTCTGCCCCCAATGATTGGCTGGCTTCGCAGTTTTCTGCAACGACGGCGCTCAGCCTTTGAACTAGCCGTTAATGTGAGACATCAGGCACGTTAACCCTCAAACGTCGGGCAACCTCCCACAACCTCTGGACCCGATGGGACCAGACAGCTTTCGGATACGTCGTGATTCAGGCGCTATCTATATCCAGCCCGGTGGTATCCGGTTTCTCCCAACCCGACGCCGCGCTAAACTTGTTCAAACTTATGCGACTCTCCACCGGGGACCGGCTCGGCCCCTACGAAATCACCGGACTGATCGGCAAGGGCGGCATGGGCGAAGTCTACCGCGGCACCGACATCCGCCTGGGCCGTCCCGTCGCGATCAAAGTCTCTTCCCGCGAATTTAACGACCGCTTTGAGCGCGAGGCCAAGGCCATCTCCGCGCTGAATCATCCCAACATCTGCACGCTCTACGACATCGGTCCCAATTATTTGGTGATGGAGTTCGTCGAGGGCGAGCTGCTCTCGAAAATCATCGAGCGCGGCCCGCTGCCGCTCGACAAGGCTCTAATGTATGCCGTGCAGATCGTCGACGCCCTCTCTGCCGCGCACGCCAAGGGCATCGTCCACCGCGACTTGAAGCCGGGCAATATCATCATCACCAAAAACGGCGTAAAGGTGCTCGACTTCGGCCTGGCGAGGCTCACCACGGAACGGATGCCCAGCGCGGACGCCGACAATGTCGAAACCGTAACCGAGCCGATCACCCGCGCAGGCGCGGTCCTAGGAACGCTGTATTACATGGCGCCCGAGCAGTTGGAAGCCAAGGAAACCGACGAGCGCAGCGACATCTTCTCGTTCGGCATCGTGTGCTACGAGATGATCACTGGCCAGCGCCCCTTCGCGGGCGACACGCAGGCCGCCACGCTGGCGTCCCTGATGAAAGACTCGCCGCTGCCGATGAACCTGCGTCAACCGGCGACTCCGCGGGCGCTGGAGCGCGTGGTCAGGAAGTGCCTGGAGAAAAAGCCGGAGGATCGCTGGCGCTCGGCGCACGATTTGAAGCCCACGCTGGAGCTGATTGATCTCGACGCCGCGCCGATGAGTTCCGCCAGCGCCAGTGTGCCGATACCGGTCCATACGCCGCGGAAGAGCTGGCTGTGGCCCGCGATTGCCGCGGCGTTGGTAGTGATCGCAGCGGCCGGCGCGTGGGCGCTGTGGCCCAAGCCCGCCGCACCGGCGCTTGCTTCGCGGTTCCAGGTTACGCTGCCCGACAACGTCGATTTCAACACCTACCTCTCGGTCTCGCCGAACGGCCACAAGCTGGTCTTTACCGCCAGTGGAACGCAGAGTGGCATCTGGATTCGAGACGTGGATACGCTGGAGTGGCGTCACTTGGCGGGCACGGAAGGGGCGATCGCGCCCTTCTGGTCACCCGACAGCCGCTTTCTCGCGTTCGGAATGGGGCGCGAGCTAAAGAAGATCGAGGTCGCCGGCGGGCCAGCCCAAACAATATGCACGACTCCCGCACCCGCGGGCTCAGGTGCATGGAGCCAGGACGGAGTGATCGTTTTCGGTCTCCGCGCCGTCAGTCCTATACGACGGGTTCCCGCGTCGGGCGGCGTGCCTGCCGAAGTTACAGTCTTGGACGCCGCGCGCAACGAAACCTTCCACGCTCTGCCTACCTTCCTACCCGACGGAAAGCACTTCTTGTATCTGCGGCAGGGTCCGACGGAGGTCGCCGGGATCTACGCCGGTTCGCTGGACGCAAAACCCTCCGAGCAATCCAGGGAACGTATTCTGGCAACGCAACTTGCCGCCCCCTACGCGGATGGAAAATTGTTCTTCATGCGCGAGGGCACGTTGATGGCTCAATCCTTTGACGCGAGCAAGCTCAAGCTGACCGGCGAGCCCGCACCAGTGGCCGAGCACGTGGGAGCCCTGGGGTCGAGCGGTTTTTTTTCGGTGTCGCCGAGCAACGTTCTGGCTTATCGTACGGGAGCCACACCGGCGAATGGGACGCTACTACAGGCTTACTGGTTTGATCGCCAGGGGAAGCTGACGAGCACGGCTGGGGAGCCTGGTGCCCTTTGGGGCCTGCGGTTATCTCCCGACGCGACGCGGGCTGCGGGACGCGATGATGCGACCGGCTCGCGCGGCGATGTCTGGATGCTGGATTTGGCCCGCGGCGTCCGCACTCGCCTCACCTTTCGCCAGAGTGCCGGTTCGTTTCCCGTGTGGTCCCCGGACGGGAGCAGCATCGTCTTTTCGGCTGGCGGCATCCTGGCGGATACGATTTATGAAAGAGCCGCTAGCGGCGCGGGCGAGGAAAAAGAACTGCTGAAGAAACAAAACGAGAGTAAGGTTCCCACGAGCTGGTCTCACGACGGCCGGTTCTTGTTGTACCACACGCCCGAGCAGGCAGGCGGCGATCTGTGGGTCTTACCGCTGGCTGGCGATCGCAAGCCAGTGCTTTTGCTGGGAACCCAGTTCACAGAAAGCTACGGGAGTTTTTCTCCCGATGGACGCTGGGTGGCCTACGCGTCCAACGAGACCGGACGGGACGAGATTTACGTCCGGCCGTTCATCGCATCGGGGTCGTCCGCGCCCGGCGCTTCTGGACCCAGGCTCGGCGAGGGCAAGTGGCAGGTGTCCAAGGATGGGGCCGTACTTATACCAGTCACGGGGCCTCCCCACTGGCGCAATGACGGTAAGGAGCTGATCTTCATCGGCCCCAACAACGCGGTGATGGTGGTGGATGTGAATGGAAGCGGCGCGGCGTTTCAAATGGGCACTCCTAAGGTGCTGTTCACGGCAGGACTCAACAACCCCGGCGGGTTGGATGTCACGGCCGACGATACCCGGTTTTTGGTAACGACGATACCTGGGGTCGGCCAGCCGACGCAGACGCCCATCACGGTGGTCCTCAACTGGCAGGCGGATTTGAAGAAATAACTCCGAAGGCCAGTTGGACGAGGTCGCGTCTCCGGAAGTTGGCCGTTTCGCTGAAAATCGAGTCGCAACTGCGCTGGGTCGTTGAAGTGGCCGATAATGGCAAACAACTGGCGAGCCCCGGTCTCCGCTGAGCCTGGATCAGAACTGGAATCTCGCGACCAGTTGCCCTTGCCGGGCCGCGCTGAACACCGTTCCCACGTTGATGTAGCCAAATCCAGCCGTGGTCTGCCCCGCATTGTTGCGGGTCTGCGTTGCCGACGGTGTCGTGGCTGTCGGGTTGTTCACCTCGGTCCGGTTAAAGATGTTGGTGAATTCGCCACGAACCTGCAAGGTCGCCTTTTCCTTGATGCGGAACACGCGGCCGAGTGACAGATTCTCGACCGGGCGTCGCTGATAGCGGTAGTCGCCATAGTAGGCGGCCGCCGTGCCCCATTGCCCCGGAGCCGGATTCGACCACGCGTTCGGATTCAAGACGAAGGTCTTGTTGGGGTCGAAGCAGTGGCAGTTGAGATCCTGCGTAAACAGCGGCACGCCGGCAACCCGATTGAACAAAGTGTTCTGGAAGAAATACGTGGCCAGGCTGTTGGTCGCGGCTCCGCTGGCGATGGGGAGCCCGCTGGCGTAGCGCAGCAGCGAACCGATCTGCCAATCCCGCGCGACCCAGGAGACGGCCTTCAGACCGCGACTGGCGGCACTCCATTTCGGCGTGATGTAAGAACCGGAGAACACGAACTGGAAGGGCTGGTCGAACACGGAGAGATCCCTCTGGTTGCGGCGGTTGAACGCGTCATTGATAATCACGCCGTCGCCGCGGCCGAAGTCGTCTTCGACGCCCGAGGTGATCTGCTTGGCAAAGGTGAAGGCCGAGCCGAACTCCAGCCCGTGCGAGACGCGCTTGGTCGCCTTGATCTGTAGGGATTCATACCAAGTGTCCCCGATCGGCACCCAGTGCCAGTTGGTGATGTTGCCGTACTGCGGATAGGGACGAATCGACTGCGCCACGGTGGCAGAGGCCGGGAATCCCGGGTAGGCGGGGTTGAATCCGCGCGAAGCAGCAACCGAAGAATTAATCGGAGCCGCAAGCAGGTTACGGTCGTTGGCGTTATTTACGTTCAATCCGACGGTGGCCAGCATTTGCGGAGTCAGGCAGTTCGGGCAGATCAGGCCCGCGGCGTTCCACCACGCGCCGCGATTGCCGACGTAGGTAGCTTCCACCAGGAAATCGCGGGTGATCTCGCGCTGTATGCCGACGCTCCACTGGAGCTGGCGCGCCGGGCGTCCAGCGTTCTGATCCTGCTCCTGCGGAGCGGATCCCAGCACGCCCGGGAACAGGCCCTGGCCCGGATCGAAGTTGGGGAACGTCAGCTTGTAAGGCATGCCGTTGCGGGTGAAATACGCCGGATCGCCGTAGGAGGCGGTCTGGTAGGCGTACTGCGTCACCGACGACAGTCCAAGGTTGTTGTTGTCGGTCTTGTAGTACGACACGCCAGCGCCGGCGCGCAGGACTGTCTTGGGCGTGATCTGATAGGCGACACCGATCCGCGGTCCGAACGCCAGCGGATAGTTGTTGGAGTAGCGGCAATTGCAGCGCCCCCCTCCGTAACCTTCGCCGATGATCGCGCCGAGGCGGCCGCCCGCGTTGGGATTCTTGGTTGAAGGCGAAAAAATCTCGTAGTAACCATGGCCATCGCGCAGGTAGGTAGAGAAGTCGTAGCGCAGGCCGTAGTCGATGGTCAGCTTGCGGGTGACTTTCCAGGAATCCTGAGCAAACGCCGACATGGAATGCGCGCCCATGTGATTCGAAACCGGCACCGCGGAGAATCCGCTGGCGACGGCACCGAGTAGGAAACTCGCGTAGGGGAATCCGACCGAGCCAGTAAGGCTGACTCCATTGAGGGCGGGCAGACCGCTCTCAACCGCACTGTAGTTGAGCCAGCCGTTGCTGTAAGTCTCGTTGAATATCTGGTAGCCGTTCACCATCATTTCGCCGCCGAATTTGAAGGTATGGTTGTTGCGGACCCAGGTAAGGCTGGTATTCGCGGTGGGCTTACGGTAGATGAGGTGGATCTGGTTGCCCGGCCCGGTGGTGTAGCCGAAACCGCCTTGAGGCGCGAACAGTGTCGAGTTGGCAGCGCCGACAACGGACCCGATCGTCGGGAACAGAGTCGAGTAGGTGCCGGTAAAGCCAAGCTGCGCCACCGGGTCGAAGCGATCGCTGTGATCGTTGATGTGGGTGCTGACCAGGCCGGCCCCGAAGTGCAGGAGCAGCGTCGGCGTGATGCTCTGGTCGAAGTTGAGACGGTAGGTGTTGGAATTCACCAGTCGCGGCTGGCTGCTGCGGATGGGCGGCGGCATCGCGCCATTATTCGGATTGTCCTGCCGGTTTAGCGACCAGAAACCGGAGATTTTCGATTTGGGGCTGATCTGGTAGTCGCCTTTGGCGGAGGGAATCAGTGTGTACTTTGGATTCGCGTATGTCGGCAACAAGTTGTTCACCAAACCGGGCCCGGTGGGCTGCGGAATCAGGTTTTGAATCTTGACCGCGACCGAGTCGAGCTGCGCAGCCGGGATGGTGTTGTTGGGGAACGGATCGCGGTAGCGCACTCCATTGATAACGCGGTCGGTCTTGGGATCGTAGATCGTGTTTTCGAGAAGCGTGCGTCCGAGCCCATCGGTTCCGAGATTCTTTCCCGTGAGGGCCGACTGGAAATTGCCGGCGCGATAGGCAGCGGTGGGAACGGTGCCGGAGACGTTGTTTGTGATGAGCGCCTCGCCATAGTGCTCAAAATTGAAAAAGAAGAACGCCTTATCGTGGCCGTCGAACAGCTTCGGGATCTTGACTGCGCCGCCAAATTGGAAGCCCCAGTCGTTGCGGCGCTGGCGAGGGCGAAGCAGGTGCCCGTTGCCGTCACTAGTGAACGGAGTTCCCGCGTTCAGGGCCTCATTGACGAAGTACTCATACGCGCCGCCGTGGTACTGATTTGTGCCAGAGCGCATGGTGACATTGAAGAGTCCACCGCCCGCCTGGCCGAGTTCCGCTGAATAATTGCTGGTCTGAACCGCGAACTCCTGCATGGCGTCCACGCTGCCTTGCGTTTGCGACTGCGTCGAATACCAGCCGTTGGTAGCGTCCTGGCCCTCGATGCGCATGGCCTGGGTATTCGCCGGCAGGCCGTTCACGCGAATCGCCGAGTCGGGGCTGTAAGTGGAGCCGGGCAGGAGCTGCACCACGGAGTACGGATTCCGGATTCCGGACGAACCCGCGCCGCTTCCGATGGACATCACCGGGAGGCTATTCATCGTGTCCGTGGAAACAGTGTGGCTCAACTCGCCGCTTTCTGTCTTGAGCAGCGGCGCAGCTTCCGACACGGTCACTGATTCCGTGTTCGAGCCGACCTCGAGCGTCGCGTCGACGCGGTACGTTTGAGCGGTCTGGACCAGGATGCCCGGACGGACGTAACGCTTGAAGCCCTGCAGGGTGACCGAGAATTCATAGGTGCCCGCCGGAATCTCGGCGAGCGTGTAGTTGCCCGTGCCGGAGGTTCCCGCCTGATAAACCGCCCCGGTTTCCACGTTGCGGACCTGCACGGGCGCCGCGGCGATCACCGCTCCCGCCGGATCTGACACCGTGCCGGTGATCGTTCCACGATCGCTCTGCGCCATTAACGCCACAGCGTATACAGCTAGACACAGGGCTGTTCTAACGACTCCCATATTTGCCTCCCAGTCGAAAGGGCTGAAGCGACCCCAACGAGACCGAACAAATATACAGCCCAACCCTATAGAGGTCAACCCTGCCAATTGGTAGGGGTCAATTGGTAGGTCAATTGGCACGCCTTGCATTCAGCACCTGACCGTTAGTTTCCGGCCGGCTTCCTCAAGACGCGGCAATCCCTCGGGCAATGTCGCTCGCCGCTGAAACATGCCCTCGTATCTCGAGAGGAGCAGGGGTTCAGCCTCCACATATTTTTCCTGTCCGGCCACGCTTGGATATAGGTCGACACGACTTCGAGCTGCTTCACATTACTTTTGTTGACCTGTGTGAGCGAGGAATATTGCTGGGAACCGGGGCCGGCCAAATACGCAGGCCAGGAGGCATCTGCTGCCAACGCCAACTGCGCAGCCCATGCCAGCACGAACAGGAGAAGTGCACGCATGGAGCAAACTCTATCACGCGCCGCGCGGGAAAGGGAATCTGCTGTCGCCTTGGGCGCGGCAATCAAGCCGATCGGGCCGCGGGAAGATAGGTCGCGGCCTGGCCTTCTCTGCAGACGGTCGTTGAAGTGGCCGTTAATGGCACACATCAGGCTAAACGCTCAAAACGCCAGCCGCAATTGAAACTCTAGCCGCCGGTTATTTGCGTTTCCGGAGAACGCGCCGAACCCGCCGGCGATCTGGTTCGATTGTCCGAACAGCGGTGAATTGATGCTGCCGACAATCGGGCCAGGATTCAGGTGATTCAGCAGATTCCGGGCCGAAACGGACGCCGTCAAACTGAAGCGCTGGTCGCTCGAAACGCCATCCCCGCTTGGATTCGACGCGCCCTCGAATCCGCCGACCGAACCTCTACCCGCCGGACCCGCCGATGGCGCGGCCACGCCGCCGCCGCTCGCAATGGCCCGGATCGAGCCGCGCCGCCTTCCGAAGCCCCACGTCCGCGCGAGTCTGAGATCGACGCTGACCAACCCCGGCCCT
>Ga0210409_10007758_pt1 | contig 11012 bp, 7 predicted proteins | sample IncBWH17MmetaG_FD_161649 | JGI IMG/M metagenome (GOLD analysis project Ga0210409, IMG submission 161649) | Forest soil microbial communities from Barre Woods Harvard Forest LTER site, Petersham, Massachusetts, United States - Inc-BW-H-17-M | ecosystem: Environmental > Terrestrial > Soil >...
GATCACCGCACGGGAATCGGACCGCCGCGCCCGCGCGGCGTTTCGGGAGCTGGTCCTCAAGCTTGCGCGACCGGGCGCCACGCTGTTCGATTTCGGTGCGGGAACGGGCCTGGATGCGCGCTTCTACGCCGAACACGGCTTCAACGTGGTCGCGTATGACGTCGATTCACGCATGTGCGAGTTCTTCACGGCACACTGCCGGGACCTGATAGAGGCCGGTCGAGTCAGGCTCGATTGCGGCGGCTATCGAGACTTTCTCGGCCGCAGCAGCCTGGACGTCGGCGGCAGCGTGGACCTGATCACGTCAAATTTCGCGCCACTCAATCTGATCGCCGACCTCCCGGAGCTATTCGCGAAGTTTCATGCACTCACCGCGCCGCACGGTGCGGTGTTGGCGAGCGTCCTGAGTCCCTATTTTCTTGGCGATCTGAAGTACCGCTGGTGGTGGCGCAACTTGCTGCCGCTGGTGCGCGACGGTCGCTATTTCGTACCCGGGTCGCAAGCGCCGATCTTCCGCCGGCGGCTGGCCGACTTCGCGGTACAAAGCGCACCTTACTTCACGCTGGCGAGCGTCTTTCGAGGATTACCGGCACCCGGGACGCGGGGTGCACCGGGCATCGACTTGCGTCGCGGCGGCCGCGGCGCCTGGGTGCGCCTGACCACATGCCGATTCATGTTTCTACTGTTTGCCAGACACTCAGGGAGCAGCGCGTCTCATTGAACCTGCGGTGCGAGGAGCGTCTCGTCCAGGAACGCAGCGCGCTCGCGCGCGTAGGTCGCGCGCACGTGGTTGGTGTCCAGATAAAGTGGTAAGCCGTCCGGTCCAACAGCCGGACAGGACATCCCGGCGCACAGGGTGGAACGCGGATCGATTACCCGCGCGTGGGTGCGGGCGGCGATTTCGCGAAATCTGTCCATCAGGGGCGCGACGAACGACTCGAACGGCGCGGCGTCGACCTGGCGATCGTGAACGACAAAGATGCGTGGAAGGTGCAGCGACAGCCTGACTCGGGGCGGGACCAGCGTGGGCGGATCGAACCGCGGCGATGTCGGGTTCGAGGCCACGATGAACACACGGCGGCCGCTGGACGTCAGTCTTGCGAGCAGGCGCTCGAACTGTTCCAGGGCGACTTGCGTGGCGCGTGAATCAAGCTGCAGCCGCGAGCGCAGGAGATCTTTGGAGCTGTAGACGCCCTCACGACGCTCGATCGAGTACTCTCCGAGCACATACAGCTCCCAGCAAGCACCGAATACCACGGTATCGACCTCGGGCCGGAAAGCCTCCCGGGTGGCGAAGTCGAAGAATCCGGCGCAGTTGCGGGGCCGCCGCAGACTGTTCAGGCCGGGTAAAATAGGGCAGCCCGCGGAGGCTGCGAATCGCGCCGAACGTGCGGCATCTGGTTGGCTGTCGATCAGGTAGGTGACACGGGGCCAGTACTGTAGAAGGTGCGAGTCGCCGATGAACAGCGCCGTGGCGGCACGGTGACTGCGTAGCGTGAGGGTCCAGACTCCGGTTCCCTCATCGACGCTGCCCACGTTGGTCACTTGCCAGTCGCGGACCGCCTTGTCCCAGGGAACGAACTCCGGGCCAGACAGCCGGGGTGGGATCCGATCCCACGCCATGGCGGCGCCCAGTAGCGTGAAACCCATGAGCCCGCCGAGCAGTGCCGGTACCGCGCGGCGGCCGATCACGGAGTAGCGCAGCGGCAGCTCCACCAGGCGATAGGTGGCAAACGCGGCGAGAAAGGCGAGGGCAACTACCAGCGCGAGCGCTGCGGGTGGCAGCTCGCGTCCCCAGATGAGCCGTGCGAATGCAAACATAGGCCAGTGCCACAGATACAGGGAGTAGCTGAGCCGTCCGACAAACACCAGCGGCCGGCTGCCGAGAAACTGGCGATTTACAGATGCCTGGGGTCCCGCACCGATGAGCAACGCGGCGCCGGCGACAGGAATCGCGCCCCAACCCCCGGGAAAGGTATTGTCTGCACTCAACAGCAGGGCGCCCGCGCCGATGAGCGCAGCGCCTGCGACCGAGTTCAGCTGCATGCCGGACCAACCACGCCGGCTCTCGGGCGACGAGGCGCGCGTGGCACAGACAGGATGTGCCGCGCACTGTCGCGCCGCGAGCAGACCGCCGACAGCCAGTTCCCAGACCCTCGAGCCCGGAAGGAAAAAGTGAACGAGCGGCGCATAGCGGGCGCCCCACAGGCTTATCGCAAAAGAGGTTGCGGTCACAGCCCACAGCACGGGCACGGTCACGCCAAACCTCACCGCCAGCATCAGCAAGATCGGCCAGGCCAGATAGAACTGCTCCTCGACGCCGAGCGACCAGAGATGCAACAGCAGGTTGGAGTCCTTGTCGGGATCAAAGTAGCCGCTCACGTGCGCGAAGAACACGTTGGCCAGGAATGGCGCAGTCCACAGGATCGATTGGCCAAGCCAGCGGAACTCGCCAGGCAGCAGCGTCAACCATGCAAGCACGACACAAACCGTCAGGACGACCAGCAGCGCCGGGACGATGCGGCGCACACGGCGTTGATAGAACCATCCGAGACTGAAGGTCCCCTGCTGCAACCCGCTCAGGACCAGTTGAGTGATCAGGTAGCCCGAGATGACAAAAAAGACGTCAACACCGGTGAAACCACCCAGAACTAACTTTGGCAACGCGTGATAGGCGATGACCAGTGTGACCGCGACGGCTCGCAGCCCATCGATGTCGGGGCGGTATGCCGGCGCAGCCTGCCGGACAGACGCACGAGAGCCACCGGTGCGTTGCGCCGCTGCCGGATCAGCCGGAAGTGGCCTCACGGCGCGCGTGCGCGTGCCGCGCCGGACGGCGGGCGCAATGTGGAGCGCTGCGGTGGTTTTCGCCGTGTTCTCGCCTGACTGCCCGCCAATAGTTCGCGCACTGCCTCCACGGCTGCGCGCGGATCGCGTCCCCTGTGCAGCTCGTGTCCCGGCAAGAGTGCGACCTGCTCTCGAAAGGCGCTCCAGCCGGGCTGCTGCGCCGCGTATCGCTGGTTGGCTGCGAGTCGCTCCAGCATCAGGCGGGTGCTCAAAGGCACCAACAGCGGGCGACGGCCTGCGCTTCTCGAGGAAACGAACAGCACTGCTCGAATTCGCAGCGGCGCAGGCGCCAGGCGGTACCCGGGACGCCGCAGATCGATCTCGAGCTTCTCCACTCCGCTGCGTCGCTGAATGAGTGATGAGTTCCGCAGCAGGGTCGCGCGGTCCGCGCCAGGGAGAAACCGCAAGGAGTCCTTGCGCAGGTGCACGAAGTTTGCTACTCCGGTCGCGAGCAGACCCTGCGGCTTGAGGAGCACGCTATCCTCGGCGAGGAAATCGAGACCGCCGAGCACACCGTGCACAACCACGGTCGATTTCCCGGCGCCACTCGGGCCCATCAACAGAACGCCCTGGCCGCCCTGGCCGAGACAAGCGGCATGGAGCGGCACCAGCCCCTGCACCCGTGCGGCGAGGACATAGACTGCGAACTCGAGTAGCTCATAGCGGATGTGATAGGGGTACTGCAGCATATCGCGCGCGACGACGATCACCCCCGAGCGCTGCTGCGGCGTCAGCGCAACGAAACTTGCGCCGCCCACGGCGCCGCAGAGAATTCCTCCCCCGGCGAGGGGCTGCACCAGCGGCGGCTCGTCAACGGCTGGCGACGCCGTGCGCAGGCCCGGCGCGAGAATCAGTCGCACCCGGAAGCGCGGTCCGACGTCACCGAACTTGTGAGCCGGCAGGCGCGCGTACGCCCGCCGCACTATGCGCAGCAGGCGCGGACTGTTGGTCTCGAAGTCGAACTGACCCCCGAGCAGCTGCACACGCTCGCGCCAGGCTGCGCGCCGGTGCTCGCCGAAAGGATCCGGGGGCGGTGCTGCGAATGTCGGGCGAGGCTTTCTGCGCATGGGGACTCGCCGGCCGACGGACGTCAGCGAATGCCCGCCATCCGGCGGAATCCTTCCGAGCTCTTCAGCAGGTCCTCGTAGGTTCCGCTACCGATGACTCTTCCCTGCTCGAGATGGAAGATCACGTCGCAGGCGCGTACCGTACTCATGCGGTGCGCGATCAGGATAATCGTGTAGCGCCCGCGCAGCCGCCGCAGAGTGCTCATCAGCTCAAGTTCCGTCAAGCCGTCGAGAGCATTGGTCGCTTCATCCAGCAGCAGCACGGAGGCGTCGCGGTACAGTGCGCGGGCGATGCCGATCCTCTGTCGTTGGCCGCCGCTCAGCGCGACGCCATGCTCGCCTATCCGCTGGCCGTATCCGTCGGGTAACCCCATGACGAACTCTTCGAGTTGCGCCAGCTGGGCCGCCTGGCGCAGCCGTTTGGGTTGGATCGCCTCGGCGGGGATTCCCAGAGCGATGTTCTGCGCGACGCTCGAATCCAACAGGAAGATGTTCTGTGGAACGTAGGCGATGCACCTCTGCCAGGCCGCGCGATTGTCGTCGTCAAGAGCGCAGCCGTCGATTTCCACCACCCCGGCTGCGGGTGTCAGCAGACCGGCGAGCAGATCTACCAGCGTGCTCTTGCCGGAGCCGTTCGCACCGACGATTCCGACTGCGGCTCGGGCCGGAATATGCAAGGACGCATCGCGGAGTGCCCAGGACCGATCGGTCGCATACCGATAGGACACTTCCTTGAGTCGGATCTCGCGACAGGGTCGTTCGCGCCAGGACGCATCCACACGGGTGCGATCCAGCAAAGACACTGGCCGCTGTGCAGTGCGTGCCCGCCGCAGATCGGGGGCCAGCCGGCCGAGCGCCGTGCGGTCGGTGCGAATTCTCACGATCGCCACGAAGACCTGCTGCAATGTGGCCAGCAAGCGGTAGGCGGCAAACGCCAAAAACGTCAGCGTTCCCAACCACGGGCCGAGTCCACCGTCACGAACGCCCAGCACTAGCGCAACACCCACCAGGCTTGCTGCCGCAACACATTCCATGATGTGCCGCGGACTTTGCCCGACGATCTGGCTCTGGGCGACAGCCAGCAAAAACCCGTGACTGGCGTGCTTGAATCGGTCGCGAAAGAAGCTCCCGACCTGCAGGACGATGATTTCCTTGATGGCGCCGAAACTCTCGTTGACGATCTGCGCCTGTTCGGTCGCGAAGCCGGACTGGGTGCGGCCGATACGCAGCAATCGGTTGCGCACGGCGAGGTAGATCAGGATGTAGCCTCCCGCCAGACCCGCAATCATGGCGATCGCCAACGCCGGCTTCAACAGCAGGATCGCCAGGATGATCAAAGCGGCGGTCACCAGATTGGTGACCAGTACGAAGGCATTTTGCAGGATGCCGTGGGTGACGCGGGTCGTCTCGTAGACGATGTTGTTGAAGAGCGTGGTGCTGTTGGTGGCAGTGTGGAACGCGTACGGTCGTGACAGGTACTCGTCAAACAGGGTCGTCTGCAGCTCGTTGCCGATCTGCAGCGCCAGCCGATTCATCGCCAGGAAGCCTAGTACGTTGATCAGATTTGCGATGAACACTACGGCAATGAAACCGATCCCGAGAGCCAGCATCAGGCCGCGGGTGCTGGTAAAGCCGCCCTGGACATACAGCCAGTGCAGCAGCGTATTGTGCTCGATGAGCTTCGGCTCGCCGAGCACCGCGAAGAACGGCGCGATCGCCGCGATCCCGGTGGAGGTCGAGAAGGCCATAACGAGTGAGACAAGCTGCATCGCCAGGATGCGGCGCCGCTGTGGCGGAGTCAGCATACCCCAGAGCTCGGCAACCAGCGTCATGGTTCAGCTACCTGAAGACCTGGGCGCATCTGCGACTGCCGCGTCATGAGGTCACGGATCGGGTTGCGTTTGAGCGCGGCGTCCGCTTCGATACCTGCGAACGACATTGCGCAGCGCCGCGGGGGCAAACGCCCGAACCATCGCCTGCAGCGTTCCCAGCCACCATTGCCGATACCGCCAGGAGTAGCGTGCGCTCGAGAGAATGGTGCCCAGGGCACTGAGGCCCTTTCCGAACAAGGCTTCGCTTTTCGCAAGGCCTATAGCCATCTCAGCGCGCAGTTGGCGCAGCATTTCGCCGATGTGGCCCCCAGGGCTATTGCTCAACATCTTCTCAAATACGCGTCTGCGGTCGCGCCAGGCAATAATGTCGCTTCCAGAATGTTGGTGGTGGCGACGCACGAGAGTGAGCGCCTCGTCGATACCATCGATTTCGCTGTGGGCGGCCAGCCGGAACCACAGCTCATCGTCGTAGCACATTATGAGATCCTCATCGAGCAATCCCAGGTGCTCCAGGAGCACCCGCGCTACGACGACGCTCGGCTGAGCAATGACGGTTTCCCCTGTCAGGAGCTTCTCCAGGATCCAACCGGAAGGGGCTGGCCAGGCGCGCGTGCGCGCAGCGGCAAGAGGCTTTCCCGAGCCATCAACAAGGGAAAATCTCGTATAACTCCAGGCGCGCTGCTCATGAAGTTGCAGCGATGCAATCTGCGTTTCCAGCTTTTTCGGCAGCCACAAATCATCGGAATCCAAAAAAGCGACATACTCGCCCCGCGCTGCGCGCAATGCGACGTTAGTTACTGCAGAAGGCCTTCCAGTGTGGGCAAGCCAGATCACCTTGACGCGCGGATCATCAAGTGATTGCAGGTAGGCTCTCGTGTCAGCGCTCGAGCCATCATCGGCGATGATCAGTTCCCACTCGGTGAGTGTCTGTGCGAATACCGATTCGACCGCCGGTCGAAGATATTCGAGCCGGTTGAAGGTCGGCATGATGACTGAAACGAGCGGCGACATGGCAGTAAATCGAAACCTAGCGCGCCATGCCGATGAACGGCGGCGCCGGGACCGCAGCGCGACGCGCTCGCTCGTTCACCTCCTGGTACATCGCAGCGAGTTTTGCGCCGAGCGCATCGAACGAGAGCTCGCGGTCGAAGTGCGCGCGCACCGCCGCGCGCAGCTCGCCCCCGCTGCGCTTGGCGACCGACAGCAACGCCGCGCACAAGGCGTGCGAATCGCCGCACGGCCACAACTCTCCCACCGCGCCCGCGCCAGTGAGGGTGCGAAAGGAGGGGATGTCGGTGACGACCGGGGGCAATCCGCAAGCCAGAGCCTCGATCAAGGAATAGCCGCTGCCCTCGCGGTGGCTTCCCAGCACAAACAAATCCGCCGCGCGCATCAGCTGCTCGACTCGTTCGTGGGTTACCCGTCCCAGAAGCTGTACCCGGTCGCGCAGGTTCGGATCACTCGCGATGCGCTCCTGAACCGGACGCAGAAGCGGCGCTATGCCGAAGCAGCAGTAGAGCCGCAGCTCCGGCAACGCTCCTGCCGCTGCGCCGATGCCTTTGAGGACCGTCAGCGGGTCCTTGTTCGCGTCGAGGTGGCCGACCCACAGAACGGCGGGATCACCGTGGAGAGCGGTTTTGCGACGCGCCTCCTCGCGATCTCCAGGAGTAAAGCGGCTGGTGGACTCCGGGATTTCGTACAGCGGCGCGTGTTTCGGTAAGAGGCCGGCGTTGGCAAAAGGCCTGGCTTGCTCCGTCGCACAAAATGCGATTGCGGCGGCGACGGACAGCCCGCGCCGCCAGGACGCCCGGCGCCAGATCCGCGGCGGTCCGTTCGCATGGTCCTGCAAGATGATGGGGCGGTCCGGGGCGAGCGCCGCGAGGGACAAGACGTCGCGAGGAAAACACAACCCGTGCACGTGCAACACGTCCGGGCTCAGGCTGCGGAGCAGCTTGCCCAAAGGCGCGTTGCCCCCACTCCCTGGTGATTCACCAAACGGAAGAAAATAGTAGCGGACGCCACCTCGCGTCAGCTGCTCGGTACGCGCGCACGCCTGCACCACCGATACCCGCACACCTGAACTGCTGGCAGCTTCCGCGACATCGACCAGAGTAGGCCACAAATCCAGAAGCTCGCTCGGCGAGCGTCCTTGCGGGTCTTTGAAGAAGCCGAGCTGTGCCACGTGCAACAGTGGGCGCGGGTCGATCGTCATAGGCTCATCGCGCGGGGGTCCCACTGACGAATAAGTTTGCTCGAGACCCGCAGCTCCCACGGGTTATCGTAGCGTTCATAGCGATAGCGCCAGGACGCCAGCCCGCGCAGCGCAGTCTTGCCCCAGGCGGATGCGCGGATGTCCATGATGGTCGGAAACCTGCAGCCCAGGACCGTGGTGAAATCGACAATTCGCCGCCGCAGCCGTTCCGACAGCCACGGAGCGTCCTTGTGGCACCAGTAGCGCAGCCAGTGCGGCTGCGCCCATTCGTCCGCGCTGCGCGGAAACGCGACCGGATTGCCGGCGCGGTCGCGCAGCGTGTCCGCCATGCGCGCGGCAGCTGGGTTGGTATTGTCGCTGCGCATGGGCAGCGGGGTATAGATGTAGATCATGACCTCCGTGGCGGGATGCAGGCGTTTGATCAGCCGGATGAACTCGAAGGTCTTCTCGGTCTCTCCTTCCGGATCCTGGGGCGGCGCCAGCATGAAGGACAGCTCCGGAACCACGCCGTGACTGCGGCATTGCTCTATCGCAGCGAGGGTCTGGTCGGAGCGCGTGCCCTTGCGGATATCGTGCAACAGCCAGTCACTGGGAGACTCCGCGCCGATATAGGCCATGCGCAGCCGACTCTTCTTGACCAGCAGCCAGGAGCGCTCGGACAGATTCGCCAACGCGTCCGAGCGCGCGAAGCACCACCATGACATGTCGAATCTCGCCATCACCTCGAGCAGCGGCAACATGTCAACTTCGCGATCGAAGAAGTTGTGGTCGTAGAACTGGATCCCGTCCACGCCGAGCTTGTGGCGCAGGAACCGCAGATCCTGCTCGAGCCGCGCCGCGGGCGGCAGGGCCATCTTGCCGCGGAACATCGTGGCCACACCGCAGAACGTACAGCGAAAGCGGCAGCCCAGGGCCGCCTGGTAACCGGCGGTGCGCTCGCCGAGATAGGTCCTTTTGAGGTATTGCTGGGGGTTGTCCAGTGTTTCGTAGGGCAGCATCCGGTCGAGGCTGGCCGCGGAGAAAGCCCGGTCCTTGTTATGCAGGACCTGGCCGTCGAGACGCCAGGTGAGACCGCGGACAGCCGCGAGCGCAGTGCTCTGGCGCCCGCTGAGCGTATCCAGCAGCTCAGTAAGCGTGTCCTCTCCCTGTCCTCTTACGGCGTAGTCAACGTAGGGCACGTTGAGCGTCGCTTCGGGGCAGACCGTGGGGAAAGCGCCCCCCCAGATGATCGGTACCGATGGCGCTTGCGCCCGGATCGCCTTGGAAACGGCAATTGCCGACGTCAGCTGCGGCCCGCCCATGACGGTAATGCCGACGGCGTCCGCGCCGCCGTCTGCGGCGCTGCGCGCGGCGGTGGAGACAAAGTCGCGATCGATGTTGCCGTCGAGAATTCTCGCGCTGTGTTTGCCTTCCAGGGCGGAGGCCAGACTCAGGATCGCGAGCGGGAAGCGCGCATTACGCTTGCCGGTGATGGTCGGGTTGATGAGCAGCACCCGCTGCGAGGCTGTCATGAAAGCCTCTCCGCCGGCTCCACCCAGCGTCTCAGCACCATTTCCACCGGCCAGCGATATTCGTCCCTGCGGCAGCGATAGCGGGCGAGCTGCTGCAGCAGCCTCTTGCCGCGCGACACCCGCTTCCAGGCAAGCTCCTGGAAGAATTTGAAGCGCTCGATGAGCCGAAACTTCTCCGGCGACACCCAGGGGCCCGGCAATCCCGCCACGTAGTCAAATTCCGCCCAGGCCTCGAGTGTTTCGGGGAGGCGAAAACCGCGGGCCACGGCTTCGATGACCAGCTCGCTGCCCGGATAAGGCTTGAAGTAGAAGATCGGCGTCAGAAAATCCGGGCTCAGCGAGCGCAAGCGCTTGGCGCAGTCGAGTGTTGCCTGAATGCTCGCGTCGCTCTCCTCCGGGAAGCCGACGATGAACGGGAAGTGACCAGCGATGCCGTATTTGAGCATCTTTTCGACCGTGTGAAACACCTGCTCGATCTTGATGTCCTTGCGGATGCGCCTGAGCATCTCGTTGGAGCCGGATTCGACGCCGACGAGCAGACGGCGCAATCCCGACTGCTTGCATCGCGCCCAGACCTCGTCCGGCAACCGCACGCCTTGATCGGCGCGCATGGTGGCCGCCCAGGTAATCTTCATCCCGGAATCGACGATCTGGTCGGCAAGCGCCTGGACGCGACGTGCGCGCGTGAAGAACGTTTCATCCTGGAAGTTGACGTCGTCGAAATGATAGCGATCCCACAGCTCTTTCAGCCTCATCGCCATGCGCGTCGGCTCGAGTCCCACCCACTTGCGGCCATAGACGAACGGATCCGAGCAGAAAGCGCAGCGAAAGTGGCACCCTTGTGACGAGATGTAGTCCAGCTGCCGTTTGCCCTTGAGCCTGAAGTAACGCTCCACCGGGATCAGCGCATAGTCATGCGCTCGGAACTTGTCGAGCGGCGCGAGGGGGCGCGGAGGATTTTCATGAATGGAGCCGTCCGCGAGCCGCACGGTACAGCCCGCGCAACCCTGCAGCGACTGTCCCTCGGTCAGCCGCCGGACGATCTCGGAAAAAGTCTCCTCGCCCTGGCCACGCACCGTGACGTCAACGGAAGGCTCGAGCAGGCACTCACGAGCGAACATCGAGGGGTGCCAGCCTCCCCACACTACCGGCAGGTCGGGGCGCGCGCGCTTTGCCACACGCGATATGCGCAACGCATCCGAGATCGGCGCGCCTGTGAGAACCGTGACTCCCAGGCACAGTGCCCCGTCGAGGTGTGAGAGCACCGCGCGCTCCGCATCCGCCTCCAGTCGTCCATCTACTATCACGACCTCATAGATGTCAGGGTCGAGCTCGGAGCCGATCGCGAGCAGCGCGAGAGGCATCGTAAAGAACACGGCGCGCGGGTTGTACAGTACGACTTTGACCCTGCGTCCGGCTCCCGGTGTAGTCGGCTTGCCGCCGTTGTTGCGGGTCGGCGCATCACTCATGCCGCACCCCGCAGCTCGGGCGGCTGGAGCCTGAAAATTGCCAGCCGCTCGTTGATGAAGCGGCGCTCGGCGAG
>Ga0210409_10007760_pt1 | contig 11011 bp, 8 predicted proteins | sample IncBWH17MmetaG_FD_161649 | JGI IMG/M metagenome (GOLD analysis project Ga0210409, IMG submission 161649) | Forest soil microbial communities from Barre Woods Harvard Forest LTER site, Petersham, Massachusetts, United States - Inc-BW-H-17-M | ecosystem: Environmental > Terrestrial > Soil >...
TGCCACAGGAACGGGATGGCGGTGACGGGCGAGGCGGGGTCCCAAAGGCACGGGGTCCCAAAGCCGTGGGTCTGCAGCCACTCGCTGAAGGCGCAGTACGTGTAGGTGTCGTTGCCGATCGAGAAACCCCCCGTCCGCAGTACGGGCAGAAGCGAGACCACGGCGCTCGTGAGCATCACCCCCAAGAGCCCCGCCCAGGCGAGGACCGGGCCGCGGGGTTGGAAGACGTCGAGGAGGGCTCGCCGATAGGCACAGATCCCGAGGAGCACCATGTGCAGGGCGGCCAGGGCTAGCGCGATCACGAGGGCGGGGAGCCCGAGCAGAGAGAACCACCCGAAGCCAAGCGTCAGAAGAGCGGTCCCGAGGATGGCGGAGGCAGCGGTGCTTGTGGGGGTGAGCGGGCGGAGGAGGTCGAGACCCAGACTGCCCGTGAGGAGGCGCCCGGACACAAAGGAGGCAAGGCCCACGGCACCCACGATCAAGAGGGAGCCGGCGAAGGTCATGGAACCGCGTGCGCCTTTCCCCCGGATCCGGGCCGCCGGGCGCCTAAGATGTTAGCTTCCCTCGGGCACGAAACGCGGAGGGTCCCCTGGCCGTGTGGGCGCGGCCGAACCGGGGCTCCTCGGAGACGCTCGGCTGGGCTCGGCGGGAGGGGGTGCGGCCGGGAGTTCACGGCTCGAAGGGCAGCGCCGCGCCCAGCTTCCCCAGCAGACGGTCGTGGATCCAGTGGGGGTCCCACCACTCGTTCGGGTTCACGGGCAGCCCGCCCAGGAGCATTGTGAAGTGGAGGTGGTCGCCGCCGGCCAGGCCGGTGGCGCCGGTGCGCCCGAGCGTCTGTCCCCGCTCCACCTCCTGACCCTTCGCGACATCAATGACGGAGAGGTGGCCGTACAGGCTCATGAGCCCGTAGCCGTGGTCGAGCACTACCGAGTTGCCGTAGATGCCGAAATACCGGGCGAGCAACACCACGCCGCGGTTGGCGGCGGGGACGGGCGTCCGGTGGGTGACGGCGAGGTCGAAGCCCAAGTGGTATTGGTGGTCCACCTCCTGCCCCCGGTACACGTAGGTACGCCGGTCCGCAAAAGCGGACATGACCTTGGCCTTGGGCATGGGTAGGAAGGGCCGGTTCCAGAGGAACCCCCGTGCGGTGTTCTTGGCCAGGGCCTTGAGCTCCTCCGCGTTCGCCTGGCGAAGGTCGCGGTTGATGACCAGGAAGGTGTCGAAGAGATCCTCCCGCCCGCGGAGACTGGGGGTGTTGCTGATGATCTCGGGGACCACCTTCTTCAAGAAGGCGTCGCTGATGGGCAGACGCGCCTTGCTGAAGGGCTTGTGGGTGAACCGGTCGACGAAGGCCAACTCGGTCGCGTTGCCGACGTCGTCCATCGCCTTGAGGCGCACCTGGTCCCGGTCCTTGAGGTCGTAAGGCACGGCCCAGAGGGCGAAGCGGTCCTGCGGTCCGCCGCCGGGGAGGGGGAAACCGGGGAACCACCATTCCCCCGCCCGCACCCCGTCCTCGACCGACGTCTCGCCCGTGCGGTACACGACCGCTTCCGCGCCGCCCTGGGCGACGTAGTGCTGGCTGGAGACCACGGCGAGGGAGGGAGGAGTCAGGCGGACCGGCAGCCTTAGCTCCTCCACCACGGGCTCCGGGCGGCGCAACCAGGTCCCCACCCGAAGGGCGGTGGCACGGAGGGTCGCCTCCCCTGACTGCAGGCCGTTCACGGTGTCCGTTCCCACCTCTACCCTTATCTCATCTCGCTCCGTGCGGGGCCCCCAGAAGGTCCACGGCGCCTGTGGCGTGTAGGTCCGCCGGGCCAAGAGGAGCGTGCGGTCCCCCTGCTTGAGCTCCAAATGCACGGAGCTCAGTCCCCGCCCGCCCTCTTCGGCGGTGAGTTGCACCACCGTCCGTCGGCCGAGGGCGGGCTTGTCCGCCCGCAGCGTGAGCTTAGGCAGGGGTCCCACGCGGAGAGTGATGAGGGCGCCGGCGATCACAAGTGCGGCCAGGCCGAGCCCGAGCAGGACCCTGGGCAGAGCGCTTGCCCGGCCGCGGCTCATGGCGTGCCTCTCATCGGTGCCCGGGCCATCTAGCGATCATAACGCACGACCGGCCCCGGGGCCGTGCCCCGCGAGGCATCGGGGCTCCCGACTTGTGCTTCGCCGGCGGAGAGAGGCTCCTTTTCCGAGGCCCGGAAATGGCGGGCCTTCAAGCCTGGTCCCCGCCCTCAGTTGTTGACGGGGGTGAACCCGCTGCCTCCAAAGGCGAAGGAGACCGTCGTGCCCGTCGTCGACTGCTTGATGAACCAGAGCCCGCTGGCCTGGTGATAGACAGCGATGTCCGCCTTTCCGTCCCCGTCGTAGTCAGCGGGCACGGGGGTAAATGCCGACCCGCCGTAGCCCTGCACGATGTTGGGCCCCCCGCCCGAGGGCCGGATATACCAGTTGCCACTGGCTGGATGGTAGACGGCGAGATCAGCTTTGCCATCGCCATCGTAGTCCCGGGGTACGGGTATGAACCCGGGGCCGCCGAAGCCGGTGGTGGTGACGGATCCGGTCGAAGACAGCTTGATGAACCAAAGCCCGCTGGCCTGGTGGTAGACGGCCAGGTCTGTCTTTCCGTCTCCGTCGTAATCCTTCGGCACTGGAGCGTAACCGATACCGCCGAACCCGACGCTCCCCACCGTGCCCCCCGTCGTGGTCGTCGCGATATACCAGAGCCCGGTGGCCTCATGATAGACGGCGAAGTCCGTTTGTTGGTCCCAGTCGTAGTCGGCGGGAACCGGTGTGAAGCCGGGGCCTCCGAAGCCGACCGAGGAGGTCGTGCCCGTGAAGGACTTCCGGATGAACCACAACCCGGAGTTCTGGTGGTAGACCCCCACGTCGGGGTAACCGTCCCAATCGAAGTCACCCGACACGGGTGTGTAGCCCGTGCCTCCATAGCCCACAGAGTAGGTCGCCCCGTTTGATGAGAGCTTGGCGTACCAGAGGCCGCTGGCTTGGTGATAGACGGTGGCGTCGGCACGGAGGTCGTAGTCGAAGTCTTCCCCCCCCTGGCCCAGGCGCGAGCCCGGCGGCTTGGGGCCGATAAAGATACCCTCGTTCGGGCCAACCGAAGGGTTGCCTGCCCCATCGATGGCTTGGACATACGCCTGGAGATACGTGCTGGTGGCGATCCCGCTCATCTGCTGGAGAGAGCGCAACGGGAACTGGATTTCCATGGTGTAGCCTTGGGGCAGGGGCCACTGTCCACTGTTTTGAGGATCGGTGTTATCAAAGGCCCAGCCGTAGGTTCCCAGGCTCACTGTCTGTGGGCACCCGATCAAGTTGATTTGTGCGCCTGAAGGGCTTGTGCCGATGCAGTAGACAGGGTGTCCGGCGCTGATCTCGAACTGCGTCGACGGTGGGAGCACTACCTCTATGTGCACGTATGTGCTTGCGCAGGCGTTGCCCGTTGTGCTCACGACCACATGGGCATAGTAGACATCACCGACGCGGGGGAAGGTGACATCGAGGTTGCCCACCCAGCCGACGTACTGGCCAGTCTCGGTCTCTACCGATCCCGTGATGCAATTATTATGATAGGTCCAGCTGATGGCGCCGTTGATCCACTGCCGCGACGGGCCGGCCCCGTAGGGTCCAGTGGCGAGGGCGTCCGAGGCCGCGAGAAATCCACTCGCCGCGGTCAAGAGCCAGAGAAGCTTGTGATTGACAGACATGGTTCCCTCCCGGAGGGACCCCGCGAAACCAATTCAGGGCTTTTGATTTTTCCGGCCGCTTTGGAGCGTCTGGATGCGCGGTCCCCTGGACACGGAGTGCTTCAGGAGCTCGTCCACATCCATAAGTTCGGCCTTCCCTTGCATAGACACGCGCCAAAACGGGAGAAACTCGCTCATGGAATCCCCCGGCGTGGCCGACGTTCGACCAGCGTTTTGCCCGATTTCCCGGGAGGCGGCTCTCATCCTCATCAGGAGAGCTCTGCACGCGTTCCAATGCCGGGGCGGGCCTGGTCACCATAACCGATGGTCTGCCAATGACTTGCTAGCCTTCGATGTTCTGGAGGCCAGAACTCCCCATGTTCGGAAGGCTCCGGAACCCGGGGAAGCGCTCTGTGTTACCACCGAGCAATGCAGCCGGTGTCGGAGCGACCTGGGCCCAATGGCCGTCCACTTGATGGAGGGGTACCCCCAAACGGGAAGCGCACATTTTCGGGATCGGAGCCACCCTTATGGCAAAGCGCGTTGGCTCGGCCCGCTCAACTGCACCTCCACGGTGACGCCACTTTTTACATCGTCTACAAAGGCGGTGAACGGTCGTCCAATTGGCTGACCGGACCTGCTCCTTGGGCGAAATACCCGGATATTGGGACTTCCGTCTGCCCCTCATGGCGAGTTGCGAACCCTGGTGCTCCCAAGCCGCGCCCTCAGGGCCGCGAAGGCGCCCCCAGAGTCGTGATGAGCCGCCTCTGAGGTAGCCGAGTACCGGGGAGAGCCTGGGCTCGGACCGAGTGCTATCTGCTTGTGCCGGTCTGCCGGTGCCGTATACTTCACCGAGGGCAGACGATTCTCTCGGGAGAGGGCGAGCCAACTCGAGGGAGCACGATCCGTTCACGCTTCTGGGGGATAGCCTCCACGAGGGGAGCTTCATGACTGCAGCCGCTCCGTTGGTCAGCGTTGTCATACCCAGCCTCAACCAGGGGAGGTATGTCGGAGCCGCGCTCGACAGCATACTCAAGCAGGACTACTCGAACATCGAGACGATCGTGATCGACGGAGGGTCCACTGATAACACCCTGGATGTCCTCAAGAGCTACCCGGGGAGAATTCTTTGGAAGTCCGACAAAGACCGCAACATGACGGAGGCCGTCATTAAGGGAATTCGCCTAAGTCAAGGCCTTTACATCAAACCTCTGGCTTCCGACGAAATCCTGTACGAAGGTGCCATCACGCACCTGGTCAGCGCGGCTAGTTCTGCCGGAGCGGCAGTGGTTGTGGGAAACGGTTCAATCATAGATGAAGCCTCTAATGACGTGGCTCCCCTCGACCACGGCGGCGGCCTCAAGTTCGAGGAGGTAGTAACGCTGGTCAAGAAGATGCCCCTGGCGTGTTCCCTGTTCGAGAGGCGGGTCTTCGAGGAGTTCCCTCTAGACGAAGAGTTATCGTTGCTGTGGGACTTCGATCTCTGGATGCGAGTCCTTCCGCGCCTCAAGATCGCCTTTATCTCTCAAAAGATCGGGAAATGGCGGCGCCACCCAGCAGCGAAATCGGTGATGCTGGAGGTGGCTGACCAAATACTCGCGGAGAGAAGGCACGTCTTGGACAGGTTCTTCTCGGAGAATCCGGGCCATCGTCATCTCCGAAAGCCCGCCTATGTCGGCGCGTCCTGGGACTGGGCGTTGTTGCACATCAACGCTGAGAAAGTGCTGGAAGCTCTGACCAGCTTGCGGGCGTGTTTCGGGAGAGCACCGCTTGCGACGCTCCGCTACGACAAGGGAATCATTCCTCGGGCCGTTTGTGTAATGGCGAGGAGGCTGTTAGCCAAGCCAATGGCAAGAACGGCCCCGCTCGGACAGTCGGCCGTGCGGGAATGAATTCCGCAATGAGCGAGAGTTGACCTCCGAGTCGACCCCCCTTCGCATCGCCATCGACGCAGAGCTACCCCCGGCATGGGGAACGGGGGGTGTCTACGGCATCCTCACCGGTCTGATTGCCGCGTTGGGGCAGCTCGCTGACGGACCCGAGGAGTACGTGGTGATCGGCCCGCGAGAGGATCCGGAGTGGCTGGCTCCCTACCTGGGTCCTAGGCAGCGAATCCTCCCCGGGCCTGCGCCCCGGGACCGTTGGCCGGTGCTCAAGCGCTCCCTCGGGCCCCTGCGTCCTCTGATCGGGCGCGCTTGGAGGGCCCTGCGCCCGTCCCCTCTCCCCGCGGCACCTGCCCCCGTTCCTGGCCTGCCGGTCTCCGACGGCTTCTATGAGCAACTCGGGTGCGGGGTCATCCATTTCCCGTCGCAGGCGCTGACCCTTTGCGCACTCCCCATGGTCTACAGCCCGCATGATTTGCAGCACCTGCACCATCCCGAATTCTTTTTGCCCGCGGACATCGCCGCGCGCGAGGAGGTTTATCCGCTCGCCTGTCGCGTCGCCCACACGGTGACCGTGGCTGCGCAGTGGGTGAAAGATGACGTCGAGAGGCATTACCAGATCGACCGCCGGAAGCTGGCCGTGATTCCTTGGGCCGCCCCGACCGTCTTTCAAGAAGAGGCCTCCGAGCAAGCGCGGGCGAGGGTTCGTGATAAGTACCAACTGACGGAGGCGTTCGCGTTTTTTCCCGCTGCGACCTGGCCCCACAAGAACCACCTACGCCTTCTCGAGGCTCTCGCCCTCCTCCGGGACCGCCACCGCCTCGCGGTGCCGCTCGTTTGTTCAGGGAGCCAGCTCGAAAGACATTGGCCAGCCATCGAAGAGCGGCGGCGGGCACTCGGTCTCGTCGAACAAGTCCGCTTTCTGGGCGGTGTCCCCGCCCGCGACGTGCGCGCGCTCTACTCTCTGGCCCAATTTACCGTCTTCCCAAGTCTGTTCGAAGGTGGGGCTCTTCCCCTCCTCGAGTCCTGGCTCGAGGGCACCCCCGTGACCTGCGCACGGTCGACCATGCTGCCCGAGCTCGCGGGCGAGGCCGCTCTGCTGTTCGACCCGAACTCTCCCGAGGCCATCGCCGAGGCGATCGCCGCCATGGCCAAGAATCCCTCGCTGCGCGCGGACCTCTCTCGTGCCGGGCGAGAGCGGGTTCGTAAGTTCACCTGGGAACGCACAGCGAAGACTTACCGTGCCGTCTACCGCCAGGCTGCCCGGCGAGCGCTCAACGAGGAGGATCGCGCTCTCCTCCAAGGGGCGTCGGGGGAGAGCGATCAAGCACCTTCGGCAACGCCGGGGCCGGGGCGGACAATCGTGGCCCTCGCGAACTAGCGCATCGCTGACTGTTCGGCCCCGACTCGTGAGGATCTCCGCACCGGAGGTGGTGCACCGAACGCAATGTTGCGAGCACTCGTTGACGCCTGCCCTCAATGTCGACTCTGATTACCCCCCGGGCGGAAAGCGTGTGGCACCACCTGAATCCCCTGGGCTTCGCCCGCGGCCTCTGGGGCCACCGCAATTTGATCCTTCAGTTCACGGTGCGTGAAGTCCAGGGGCGCTACAAGGCATCGTCCCTGGGGCTCTTCTGGTCCTTTCTCCACCCCCTCCTGCTTCTCCTCATCTACACGTTTGTCTTCGGGGTTGTGTTTCAAGCACGGTGGCCTCATCTGCGGCGGACGGGGGACCTTGCCGAGTTCGCCCTCGTGCTGTTCTGCGGGCTCATTCCCTTCAACCTTCTGGCCGAGTGCGTGAGCCGAGCCACGAGCCTCGTCGTCACCGTCCCCAACTACGTGCGGAAGGTTCCATTCCCGCTCGAGGTCCTTCCCGTCAGCGCGGTGGGCTCGGCCTCCTTCCATGCCGCGATGAGCCTGGGCGTGCTCGTCGTCATGCGCCTCGTCACCCAAGGAGCGATCGCGCCGACATTGGTCCTGTTCCCCCTGGTGGTCATGCCGCTCCTCTTCTTGTGCCTGGGCCTGACCTGGTTCATCGCGAGCCTGGTCGTGTTCATCCGGGATCTGGGCTACGTGGTGCCGCTTGCCCTCCAGGTACTGCTGTTCGCCACGCCGATCTTCTACCCGCTCGACGCGGTCCCGGAACGCTTCCAGCCGCTGCTGCGGGGAAACCCGCTGGCCTTGATCGTTGAGGACTTCCGGCGCGTGGTGTTTTGGGACCTGCCCCCCGACTGGGGCCGGTTGGCGGGCTGCGCTCTGGTTGGGGCGACGGTCATGCTCCTCGGGTACGCGTGGTTCATGAAGACCAAGCGCGGTTTTGCCGACGTCCTCTAGCCTAGCGGTCGGCCGGGGCGGGCGGCGTGACCTGATCTTGGCCTTGTGAGATCATCGCCGACGATGGCCTCTGAGCCGATGATCGGCGTGAGTAGGCCGACCGAGCCCGCGGTTCCCGCTCACGGCGCGCTGGCCCTCGCTCTGCGGGACGTCGGAAAGGCGTATCGGATCTACGACCAGCCTCAGGACCGGCTGAAACAGATGATCCTCGGCCGCTTCGGCTGGAGCTGGGGCCGAGACTTTTGGGCCCTGAGGGGCGTCTCCTTCGAGCTGCGTCGTGGCGAGTCCATGGGCATCATCGGGCGGAATGGGAGCGGCAAGAGCACGCTCCTCCAGATCCTCGCTGGAATCCTCGCCCCCACAACCGGTGAGGTGCGGGTGCCCGGCCGCGTGGCCGCTCTCCTTGAGCTGGGGAGCGGCTTCAACCCTGAGTTCACGGGTCGGGAGAACGTGTTCCTGAACGGCGCCATCATGGGCCTCGGCTACACGGAAATGAAGCGCCGCTTCGATGAAATTGCCGCCTTTGCCGACATCGGGGAGTTCATCGACCAGCCGGTCAAACTCTATTCGAGTGGAATGTTCGTCCGCCTCGCCTTCGCCGTCGCAACGAGCGTCCAGGCGGATGTTCTCCTTATCGACGAAGCCCTTGCCGTGGGCGACGTGTTCTTCCGGCAGAAGTGCTATCGCCGCCTGGAGGCGCTCCGCGATGGCGGCGCCGCCATCATGCTCGTCTCCCATTCCGTCAGCGAGATCGAGGAGTTTTGCCGACGCGCCCTGCTGCTCCATCACGGCGACGTCGTGTTCCAGGGATCCGCGGCCGAGGCCGTCAAGCGCTACTACCTCGTCGAGCAGCAAGAGCGACTCGTCGAACCGCCGCCCGCCGTTCCCGGGGGCCCGGCGCCACAAGAGAACGAGGGCAACCGTCTGGAATGGCCCGAACCGTCAGCCTTCCTCGACCTCACTGGTGTGGCGCAAGTCTCAAATGGCTGGGCTCGCTGTACCGGGGTGGCCCTATGCGACGCGCACGGACGTGCCAGCCACGTTTTCCGGCAGGGGGAGCCGGCCATCTTCTTTTATGAAGTCGAGATCTTGCGCGACATCGAGGCGCCAATCGGAGGGGTGGTAATCCAAAATTCGAGAGGGGTGATCGTCCACGGCAAGAACACTCTGCAGTACGACTCGCCGGTGCCGCTCGCCGTTCGTCGGGGCGCGCGCTTAAGGTTCCGTCAGGAGGTCACGCTCGACATCTTCCCGGACGAATACACCTTCGAGGTGGGCATCGCCACCATCTCTCGTCACGACTACGATTTGAGGGCCGTCTACGCGCACGACGATCTTTACGCAACCGTGACGCGGATCTGCGTGCTGCCCGCCGTGGGTCGGTTCAGGGTCCTTCTCAACGTGCCCAGCCGGCCGATCCAGCTGCGGCATCACGGCGTCGCCGATCTCGCAGGGAGGTGCCAGGTAGCGGTCGCGAACGCGGGGTGAGCGGGCGGGCCCGGCCGATGGGGCGGGAGCCCTGCGGGGCGTCGTCGTCGATGGGAGCCCGCTTCTCCGAGCCGAATCCGGGGTCTTTCCAATCGGTTACCCGCTCCTTGGCTTCGAGTCTCGCTCCAACCGGTGGGGTCAAGGCGTCTTTGGGTCCGCCCCTGGGAGGGTCGATGCACCGTAACCCGGCGGTGACGTTCCAGCGCGAGGTCCAGTGGTTCGAACCCGTGCTCCTGACGGCAGGCGCCGTGCTTCGGCTGGCCGCGCGCCCACCCATCCTTCGGGCCGTTCTCTCGACATTGGCTCGGCTTCAGCCCGACGACTATCTCGTGTTCGTGACCGAATACATGTCGCGGGGCACGGAGCGGTTCGGCGAGAGCTGGGGATATGCTGATCTCCTGACCGTCCTCCAGGCGGCGGCTTCTGTGCTGGAGCCGGAGGCATACCTCGAGATCGGAGTGCGCAGGGGGCGGAGCCTGTCCGTAGTCGCCGCGGCCTGTCCCACCGCCGACCTCTATGGCTTCGACCTGTGGGTCCCAAACTACGCCGGGATGCCGAATCCGGGACCCGAATTCGTCCGGGGCGAGTTGTCCCGCGTGGGCCATCGCGGCCGGGCCACCCTCGTTACGGGCGAGTCGCAGCAGAGCGTTCCCGCGTTCCTCGCCGATCATCCGGAGCTCTACTTCGACCTCATCACCGTCGACGGTGACCACGCGGCTACCTCCGCCGCCCAGGATTTGCGCAACGTCCTCCCGCGCCTGAAGCTCGGCGGGGTGGTTGTCCTCGACGACATCGCCCACCCCCAGCACCCGGAGTTAGCCGGCTGCTGGGAGGAGGTCGTGGCGAGCGACCGCTCATTCGACACCGCCCTCTACTCCGAACTCGGCTATGGGGTCGCGGTGGGCGTGAGGCGACGCTCAGAACCGTGAAAAGTAAGGTCCTGATCATCGGGGCCAGCGGCTTCATCGGCGCCCGGTTGTGGGAGCGCCGGACCGCCCTCGGTGACGACGTCGTGGCCTGCGTGACCTCGGAACCTCCGAGTTGGGCTCCGCTGTCCGGGCGCCGCCACCCGCTGCGCCTCCCGGAAGGCGACATCGGCCGTATCCTTGCGGAGGAGCGGCCCGACCACGTTGTACACTGCGCGGGGAGCTCGTCCGTCGCGGATTCCATTCGTGATCCGGCGGCGGACTTCGAGGAGAACGTCACCGTCACCGAGCACTTGATGAGGGCCGTGGCCGCCTGCTCCCCACGCTCCAAGGTCACGTTCTTGTCGAGCGCCGCCGTATACGGCGACCCCGCACTCCAGCCGATCGATGAGCGCGCTTTACCAGCGCCGATATCGCCCCACGGCGTCCACAAGCTCATGGCGGAAACCGCCTGCCGGAGAATTCACGACCGCGAGGGAGTGCCGTTGGCCGTCCTGCGGATTTTTTCCGGCTACGGACCGGGCTTGCGCAAGCGACTCCTCTGGGACATTTACCAGCAGTGGTTGCGCTCAGGTACGGTGTCCCTCTACGGTAGCGGTGAGGAAACGCGAGACTTCATCTATGGTGACGACATCGTCGAAGCGATCGGAGTGGTGATGGAGGCCGCGCCCTTTCGAGGCGAGGTATT
>Ga0210409_10007761_pt1 | contig 11011 bp, 10 predicted proteins | sample IncBWH17MmetaG_FD_161649 | JGI IMG/M metagenome (GOLD analysis project Ga0210409, IMG submission 161649) | Forest soil microbial communities from Barre Woods Harvard Forest LTER site, Petersham, Massachusetts, United States - Inc-BW-H-17-M | ecosystem: Environmental > Terrestrial > Soil >...
CTGTGCTCGACGGCGACCCGCACGCCATATCTCGGTGCCAGCGTGATGCCGCGCAGCACGACCGGGTCGGGGCGCTCGCGCAACGGTCGCAGCTGAACCGCCGGCACGGCCACGCGCAGCACCTCCGCCATCTCGGCCTGGGCAAGGGCAGCGCCGATGCACCGCCGGATTCCACCACCGAAGGGCAGCCACGAGTACGACTCGGCCGCCTCCTCCAGGAAGCGCTCTGGCCGGAACTCGCGCGGGCGCGGATAGAGGTCCTCCCTCATGTGCACGAGAGCGATCCCGGGATACACCTTCACGCCGGCCGGCAGCTCCCATCCCGCGACGTTGCGCGAGACGGTTAGCGTGCGCTCGGCCGCGTCGAGCACAGGACGCAGCCGCAGCGTCTCCTTGACGACCGCGTCCAGGTACGCGTCGTCCTCGCCTCGCTCGAGCTCCTCGCGCAGCCGGGCGAGGACGCGCGGCGTACGCAGGAGCAGCTCGAACGCGAACGCCAGCCCGGTGGCGGTCGTCTCGTGGCCGGCGGCGAGCATCGTGAACAGCTCGTCGCGCAGCTCGGCATTCGTCATCCCCTCCCCGCGCTCGTCGCGCGCCGTCAACAGCAGCGAGAGGACGTCCGATCGCTGCTCGAGGTCCGGCTCCTCGCGACGACGCTCGATCTCCTCGTCGAGCAGCGCATCGGCCGCGCGCAGCCGCCGTGCGAAGACGCCGCCCGGGCTCAGTGGCCCCAGATCGACGCGGGCCGCCCGGGAGATCATGAACAGCGGACTGCTGTCGACGACAGCAATCAGCCGCTCTCGCAGGCGCTCGACGCGATCGCGCTCCGTCACGCCGAACACCGCCCGGCAGATGACCTCGAATGTCAGCGCGCGCATCCGCTCGCGCAGCACGAGCTGTGTGCCATGGCGCCAGCCGGCGATCTCCCGCTCGGCGACGTCACGGATGATCTCGCGGAACGCGCCCACGCGCGACCCCTGGAACGGTGGAAGCAGGAGCTTTCGCTGGCGAAGATGATCGGGCCCGTCGAGCACGAGCACCGAGTGCGGCCCGAGCACGGGCTCCATGAACGAGTTCGCCTCACCGGCCCTCAGATCCGACTGGTCTCCCGTGAACAGCGCGCGGATCGCCTCAGGGTCAGCGACGTAGACGCCGACACCGAACCCGAGCATCCTCACGGTGAAGATGTCGCCGAAGCGCCTGTGCCATTCGCGCAGAGCGGAGAGCGGCCTCTGGGCGAAGCGCAGCGTGTTCACGACGGCCGGAGTGCGCGGGCCGGGCGGGAGCGCCATCGGGCCAGTCTAGAGCCCATCTGCCGCCGTACGACATGTGTCCGGGCCGATCTCTCGACCAAAGATCGAGGGTAGCGTTGTTGATGCCATGGCCTCACTGTTGGCATCGCCTCCGTTGCGCTCTCGTGGCGTAGCCACATGGCGTGCTCGGACGAGCGGGGCCCTGCCCGAGCGTCGTCCGCCGCCGCGACGCACACGGCGCTATCTGCCGCTTGCACTGCTCACGACCGCGCTCGTGATCGTCCTGCCGGCGGCGCTGGTCTCCGCCGTCGTGCCTCGTGGAGGCCCGCTGCTGATCGTAGCCTCTGGACTGGCCGCCGTGGCCCTCTCGACTGCGATCGCCGCAGCTGGGGCCGCCATCTGGAAGCGCCAGCCCGGCTCACGCGACGTCGTCTTCTCGGACCTCTTGCTCTGGGGCTGGTTGCGGCGCTGCTGGGCGGAGCGCCGCCTCTCGCAGGCCCGCGATCTGTTCGACTCCGCCCGCAAGTCAGGTCCGGACGTGAGCATCGAGCTCGTGACAGGTCTCAGCCGGCTGCTCGAAGCGCGCGACGCCTACACGCACGGACACGGCCAGCGGGTAGCACGACACGCGACGCGTATAGCCCGCGCGATGCATCTCTCGCCCGTCGAGATCGCCAAGATCCAGACGGCCGCAGCCGTCCACGACGTCGGCAAGCTGTACACCCCGAGACAGATCCTCAACAACCCGCATCGACTGACCGACGCCGAATACGAGGTTGCCAAGCGTCATTCCGTCTGGGGGGCTCGCATGCTCTCGACCGTCGGGGACGAGGAGATCACCGCCATGGTTCGCCACCACCACGAGCGGATCGACGGTCACGGCTACCCCGATGGACTCGCCGGCTCGGCGATCCCGCTCGGCGCTCGCATCATCGCCGTGGCCGACACGTTTGACGCGATCACCTCGAGCCGCGCCTACAGGTCCGCGTGCACGCAGAAGAAGGCGCTCGATGTCCTCGCCGACGAGGCCGGTACGCAGCTCGACCCCGCCGCAGTGGCGGCCTTCGGCAGGCGCTACGGCGCCCGCCGCTCGGTGGCCGGACTTGCGCTGGTGACGACCGCGCCCGGACGCATCCTCGCGGCACTGCAGACGGCGTCGCAGAGCCTGGTCGCCGGCGGCGTCGCGTCGATCATCCCCGCGGTCGGTGCGGCGGGCCTGCTCACCCTCTCCCCCGGCCTGACACGCAGCACGGCGGTGCGGGGCGCACGAGGCCTCCCGAGCGTCGCCCATACGCTCGTAGTCGCCACCCATGGGCAGGCCAGGCGCACAACGAGCAGGCCGGCCGTGTCCCCGCATCACACAATCCATCGGGCCTTTCGTGCCCCGTCGTCCTCGCGTCCCGCAAGCTCGCCGCCGGCAACGCCGCACAGCCCGAATCGCCCGACGGGCGCCAGCACGCACGGGCCCACGGAAGGCGCTGCCCCGAAGACACCCGCGATCACCCCAGCGCTTCCGACGCCCGTGCCCGGGCCTCCCTTGCCTCCGAGCCCGCCCGTCACCGTGCCCCCGGTCGCCCCGCCCGTGTCGATCCCCAGCGTCCCGGGAGTGAACCCTCCGTCTGTTCAGGTGCCCTCGGTCCCCGGCACCGGCGTCACGCCGCCCATCTCCGTCGCCGGAACAACCCTCCCGGCTGCGGGTTGAGCAGCTCCGAGGCGCTCGCTCCGGCACATCGTGCCTCGGCGCCCGCGCGGCCCGAGAATTAAGCCGGTCTTGAGGGAGGTCGAAGCCGGCGTTCAGCAACGGGGTCGAGGATGGCTACGCGATGTTGACCCAACTGCTCGTGATCGCCCTCCCGCTCCTGTGGGTGACCCTCACGGTCCTGATCGTGGCGGCCTGCCGTGCTGCAGCCCGCGCGGACGCCGCAGCCGGCCGATCCGAGCAATCGGGCGCGCTCGAGCGAGAGGCGGGCACGATCAACGACCCTCCGGTCGGGGCTTGGGCGATGGAGCCCTGGCCTCTGGCGCCGCGTGGTCACCCGACGTGACGCACACCGCAGCGATGCACGGTTGACGCTCCGAGACTGCTCGGCCCTCGACGGTGATCCGCCCACGCGGGCACCGCGTACAGACGGCTAGCAACCATCTCGAAAAGGAGCTCGCATGTCCGCCAGTCAACCTGATCCCGGAATCGACCGTCGACAGTTCATCGGGCGTGCCGCCACGACCGGCGCCGGTGTCGTCGTCGGAGGAAGCGCGCTCGGAGCGCTGGTACCGTCGCTCGCCGCTGCGAAGCGCGCAGGCGTCAAGAAGCGTGACCTCGAAATCCTTGGGGCGGCCCAGATCGCCGAGGCGCTGGCGGTCACCACCTACACGAACATCATCAACACCGCGCCGTTCTTCGCGCGGCTGCAGTCGGACGACCAGGGATACCTCAAGGCAGCGCGCGAGGAGGAGATGTCCCACTACCTACTCGAGGAAGGCGTGACACGCAAGCCGTCGCCTTTCACCAGCTTCTACTACCCGCCGAAGATGTTCGCCGATGCGCAGACGACGCTCAACGTGCTCGTCACTCTCGAGGATGCCTTCATCGCCGCGTACCTCGTCGGCGTGCGTGACTTCAGCACCGCCGACCTACGCGTGACCGCCGCCCGCATCATGGGCATCGAGAGCGACCACCGGACGCTCGCCAGGGTCGTCGCGCCAGGTGTCGCCGCTCAGGATGGCGGCCCGATCGAGGCGACCACCGGTATCCAGAACAAGGCCGAGAGCGTCGACCCGCCGAACAACAACGGCTACGAGCGGACACTCCGCTGGACCACGATCGACAAGGCGCTCGCAGCCCTGACACCGTTCGCAGACAAGACGGCGGCCGGGAAAGCCGGGTTCGATACGAGCAAGGCCTACAGGTTCCAGCCGTTCACGCCCACGCTTCCGGAGCCGCTCGGCGAATTCCACTCGTTTCTTGGGTGAGCGGCGTCGATGCCGGCGCAGAGCGTTGCCGTTAGCGGTTGCCGAATACGACCTCGAAGCGTGCCACGAGGCGCGTGTCTCCTGCCAGCGGCGCTGGAATGCTGTCCGGATAGGCGTAGCGACGGCGCACTACAACGAGGCCGCATACCTTGCGACCGCCTTCGACTTCCCAACAGGAACTGGGGAGTTTGTACGGTTCGCTCTGGCACGGATACCTGCTTTCGCAGGGAGGCGTGTGAGGGACGGCGTACACGGCGCCGATGTAGGTCGCGGCGCGGCACCAGTGCCCGGCGGGCGACCGCGTGGGGGTGAGAGTGAGCCGGACGCTGCCGTCAGGCCGCGGGTAGCCGTAGTCGGCCCTTTCCATGTTGCTGGAGGTCGAACACGGCGGCGGGCGCCGCCTCGTGTAGCGCTTGTAAGGCTTCAGGACGATCACGGCGTAGTAGTAGCCGCCCGCGGGCAGCAGGCCGTTGGGGCGGAAGCTGACGTGCACGTTCTCGCGAACGCTCAGCTTGCGCTGCACGTGCACCGAGACGCTTTCCGGCTTGGCAAGGGCCGAAGCCTCGACAGAGCCGGCGAGCGCCAGCGCCAGCCCGGACGCGACGAGTGCATGAGACATGCGACCCACGTTGGCCGCCACGCTAGCAAGCGGTGCCGCGTCGGCGCCGGAGCAGGCATTCGCCGCATCCTGGGCACACGCCAGCGGCCGCGGAACTACCAAGTGGAGCGTTTCGACCTCGCGCGCCGCTAGCATCGGCGGCCCCCGACTTGAAGCGAGGTCGATGCGAGCCCTCAGACCGATTCTCCCCCTGGTAATGACGCTGCTGCTCGCCGGTGGCGCCGACGCGAGCCCGATCGCAACGACGATCTCGGCCACGAGCGGCCATACATGCTCCACGATGGCGGACGGCACAGTGGACTGCTGGGGCAAGAGCTATCTCCCACCCACTCGGAGCAGCGTGCCCGTGCGGGTCCCCGGGATCGCCGGCGCGGTCACGGTGCAGGCGAGCATCCGCTACAACTGCGCCCTTCTGACGCGGCGGAGCGTCGAGTGCTGGGGCGACAACGGCTACGGCCAGCTCGGCAACGGCTCGACCGAAGATTCCGGCGTGCCCGTGCAGGTCAGCGGGATCTCCAACGCCGTCGCCATCTCGACGGGTGGAGCCCATGCCTGTGCGCTGCTCTCCACGCATAGGATCGAGTGCTGGGGTCGCAATGTCGGCGGGGCACTCGGCGACGGCAGCGTCACCGACAGCCATGTGCCGGTTCGGGTCTTGGGGATCACCGATGCCGTGGAAGTGACGGCCGGATTCCTCGAGGATGAAACCTGCGCGGTGCTCCTCAGCGGACATGTCGATTGCTGGGGCCCAAACACCGCCGGTCAGCTCGGGAATGGCACGCACGCCCACAGCACCGTGCCGGTGCGGGTCCAGGGCATCACAAACGCGATCCACGCGGCCGCCAGCGGCGGTCATGTGTGCGCCGTGCTCGCAAGCGGTCGGGTCGACTGCTGGGGAAGGAATGACGTCGGCCAGCTCGGCAACGGCACAAGGATCTCCAGCGCGCTGCCGGTGCGGGTCAGGGGAATCACAAACGCGAGAGCCGTCGCCGTGGCCGTGCGCGGGTACTCCTGCGCGGTGCTGCGCAACGGCCGTGTCGACTGCTGGGGCCACAACGACAAGGGACAGCTTGGCAACGGAGTTCAATCGATCGGCAGCCTCGTGCCAGTCGCGGCCGTCGGGCTGAGGAATGCCGTCTCGATCAGCACGGGCGCCGGACACGCGTGCTCGCTGCTCTCATCCGGCGGCGCGGACTGCTGGGGGGCTGACGACTATCACCAGCTGGGGTCCGGTGGCGGCCGTCCCAGGATTCGGGTGCCGACGCCGGTCCTGTTTGGCGCGGCGATGCCGTAGCACGGCCGGGCAGGAGGCGTCTATGCGGCGCCGGTCAACTCGACCAGGCGCCCGGCGAGCTCGCGAGGGCGAGCGAGCATCGGGAGATGGCCGCCAGGCATTTCGTCGATCTGGAGGCCTAGGCGCTCGCGCGCGACGCGTCGTTGGAAGGCAGGCGGGAACAGCCTGTCGCCGCTCGGCGCGAGAACCCTGGTGCTCACGTCGGGCCACGCGGAAAGCGGCCAGGGCTCGGCGAACATCCCCTCGCCTGGCTCGCCGTTGAAGCGCTCATTCTCGCGAGCAACCGCGGGATCGACATCGTGGAGGAATACATCGGCGAGGGCGTCGGGCCCCCAGCTCCTCATCGGCCCATGACGCTCGAGGACGCTCGAGATCGCCTTCGCGTGTCCGGTGTTGCCCCACCATTCGCCCGCTGTCTCCCGCGGGCGCGGGATCATCGGCGCGAGGAGGATCAGCTGCGTGACGGGAAGGGCGGCCGCGACCAGTGGACCGGCGAAGGCGCCCAGTGACTGGGCGACGACGATCACCTCGGCGACTCGAGGGACGGCGGAGACGACGGCCGCTGCGTGATCGCTCGGTCGAGCAGTGCGATCGTGGAGAGGCAGCGGCGGGGCTATGGCGTCACATCCGAGCGCGTTCAGCGCCTCGATCGTCGCGGCGTAGATGCGGGGATCGGCGCCGACGCCGGGAATCAGGACGAAGGTGGCCATGCGGGGAGTCTCGCAACAGGCTCAGCGACTCGGCAGCGCTCGTCGGATCGGCGCCAAGGTGGGAACGGGATCGTTGCCGAGGAAGTCGACGATCGTCGCTGCGGGCTCAAGTGAACGAGAGTCGCTTCTCGCGTTCGTCCGCAACGAGTTCGCGGCTGACGGGCGTCTCGATCGCGTCAACCGCGTACAGCCGCCACTCGCCCGGCACGCCCTTCAGCTCGCGTGTGCCGAGGTCGCTGAATGAGATGCCCGAGCCTACGACGAGATCCTTGACGGTGCTCGACACGACGACCTCGTTGGCGCTCGCGAGCGCCCCGATGCGAGCCCCGATGTTGATGGCCATGCCCGCCACGTCGTCCCCGACGAGTTCACACTCGCCCGTGTGAAGGCCCGAGCGCAGCTCTATGCCCAGAGACTGCACCGCGTCCGTAACCGCCTGGGCACAGCGGATCCCGCGTGCGGGTCCGTCGAATGTGGCCAAAAAGCCGTCGCCCATCGTCTTGATCTCGCGACCCCGGTGGCGCTCGAGCTCGGCTCGCATGAGCTCATCGTGAAGGGACACAACCCCGCGCCAGCGAGCGTCGCCGAGCGACGCCGCGCGCTCCGTCGAGCCGACGATGTCGGTGAACATCACCGTCGTGAGCACGCGATCGGACACGGGCGCGTGGCGGGCGCCCGTGAGGAATTCCTCGACCTCCTCGGCGTAGCCCTCGGCGTCGCCGTAAAAGGGGATGTGGTCCATTCCGGGCAACACGACGAGCCGCGCACCGTGAATGTGCTCGGCGAGGTAGCGTGCGCCCTCGACGGGGAGGAACTCATCGGCTCGGTGCAACACGAGCGTCGGCACTCGGATGCTCGGCAGGAGGTCCCGCACGTCGGTTTCGATGACCATCTGGATCAGGGTTTGGGCCATCTTCGGACTCGCCGCCGAACGTTCGAAGATGCCACGGCCGATGCGCTCGCGCTCGTTGTCCCTGCTCGGCGCCATGTAGGCAAGCGTGCGACCCTCACCCCAATGCTCGGCCGCCGCCCGCACGGTGTGGATCACGTCGACCCAGCGCTGACCGCTGGGGTTGTCCTCCGGATCGTCTACCCCGGTGGGGAAGGTGCCGCACAGGACGAGTGCGCGCGTGCGCTCCGGATAGGTCGCCGCGAACATGACGCTCATTGGCCCGCCCTCGGAGAGTCCGAATAGGGCGGCGCGCTCTGAGCCGGCGGCGTCCATCACGGCGCGCACGTCGTCCATGCGGTCCTCCAGCGACGCCGGACCGGCGACGGGGTCAGAGAGGCCGGTGCCGCGCTTGTCGAACAGGATCAGCCGCGAGAACGAGGCGAGCTTCTCCAGGAAGCGAGCGATCCGGGGGTCGGCCCATTGAAGATCGAGGTGGGAGACGAAGCCCGGCACGAACACAAGGTCGATCGGACCGTCGCCGACGATCTGATAGGCGATGTTGACGTCGCCGCTCGCCGCGTACCTCGTCTGGGGAGGCATGGATGCTCAGGCTACACCGATGCGCGGGCCGTCCGCCGCCGCGTGCCGAAACCAGCAACCCAATCACGCGCGGGTGAGCGCCTCTACGATGCGGGTGGGACACTTCGTCCGATGTCCAACCAGATCACAGGACGGGGAGAGCGAGACGTTGTCGAACCAGGAGGCCCTCGGCTGTTTCAAGAGCTGTCGGACAGGTTGATCAAGCCGAGGCCCGATGATGGCGCAGACCGTTGACATTCAGGGCGTGGACGAGCTTCTCGCTCGCGGAGCACAGCTTGTCGAGGTCCTCCCCCGCGAGGAGTACGACGAACTGCACCTCCCCGGCGCCACGAATCTGCCACTGAAGGAGCTCGATTCCGAACGCGCCGGTCAACTCGACCGGGAGCGTCCGGTGATCGTCTACTGCTGGGACGCATTGTGCGACATGAGTCCTCGAGCAGCCACCCGGCTGGCTGAACTCGGATTCGAGGCCTACGACTACGACCTCAGTAAGGTCGATTGGATGGCCCACGGCCGTCCGATGGAGGGTGAGGCGGCGGACCGTCCCACGGCCCTCACCTATGTCCGCCACGACGTTGCGACCTGCCGGATCGATGACCACGCCGAGGATGTCCGCCGGCAAATCGAGTCGAGCCCTTACGGATTCGCCCTGGCCCTCGCCGACGGTGTCGTGCTTGGCCGCGTCCGGCGCTCGCGCCTGGAGGGAGTTCCCGGCGATACCTGTGTCGAGCGGCTGATGGAGCTCGGACCGTCAACGACCCGGCCGCACACCGATCCCGACGAGCTGGCCGGCAAACTACGGCGAAGCGGCTCCAGCACCGCGATCCTCACGACGCCGGAGGCCGTACTCATCGGCGTCGTTCGCACGGCCGACCTGCATCGCTAGCCTACCGACACCGCTGATCCGGCGAAACGCGTTCGCCCGGCCCGCGGATCCGGCCCTCCAACAGGGACGGAGAGGGAGGGATTCGAACCCTCGAACGAGGTTGACCCCCGTTACGCGATTTCCAGTCGCGCCCGTTCAACCGCTCCGGCACCTCTCCAGGCGCTCCATCTCGGCGCGCACTCTAGGCTACGACACCGGCGCGCCCGCCGTTGGTAGGCTCCCGTACGTGCTCATCGCGACCAGCGAAGCCTTCAGCAAGACGTTCGGCCTGATCGTCACGTTCGGGGGCATCGGCCTGATCGTCAACATCATCATCGTCTACATCGCGATCCAGATCCGCGGCGAGCGCCGCCAGAACCAGGAGCTCCTCTCCTCGCGCCGGCCACCCGAGGGCTGATCTCCAACCGCGCGCGGCGGCTTGAGGCGAACCGAAGCGGATCGCTAGATGATGTAGACGGGCGTGCCCACCGGCGAGTGGCCGTAGAGATCGATGACGTCGGGGATGCGCATGCGCACGCACCCGTGCGAGGCGTCGTGACCGATGCTCGAGTACTCGCTCGGATCGATCCCGTGTATGCCCGCGCCGCCTTCGAACGACATGAAGCGAGCCTTCAACGGATCTCCCGGGCCGGGCGGGACCACCGTCCCGGCGAGCGCGCCGGCCCATGCTTTTTTCGGCACGTACCACGGCGGGTTGACCTGCTCCCATTCGATTTTGTGCAGGCCCGCAGGTGTTTCGAGTCCTTCCATTCCCACCGCGATTTCATACGTTTTCGCAAGTTTCAGGTGGTCGTAGAAGCGCAGCCGGAAGCTGGCCCGGTCGATCACTATGTAAGCCGGATAGCGCGCTGCAAGCTGCGATGTCGTCACGGCGGGCTTGATGTCGTGGACGGGCACGATCACCGTCCTGCTCGGCGTCTGCCCGACGAGCGCCCGGTCGATCGCCGCGCCCAGCTGCGCGTAGCTAACCGTCCTGCCGTCCTGCCCAGGCACCAGGTTCAGCCCACTGGCACTCCCCGTCACCGTCGCGTCACGCGGAGGGCGTGTCACGGCTGAGCGGACCTTTGCGGCCAGCGATCGGGTCGCGCTGTGCGAATAGCTCACCGCCAGGGGTATCTGACGCGAGACGCTTCCCCCCGTCAGCCCGCGGAACGTGCGAGTGAGGATCGACCCTTCCCTGCTCGCGTTGACCGCCTGTTCGACCATCCTCGTGACGTCGACCCTCACCCCGGCTTCGCGGGGGCCCAGCACCCACCTCTGCGAGCCCGACCGCACCGTCACCGGCCGAGCGAGCGCCACGGCGAGCTCTCGCCGCAGCTTCGCCCTCGCGGCCGCCGCATGCAGGCCGCCGACGGACACGCCGTCGATCCTGACGCCGTTGGCGATCACATCACGGCGCGAGTGATCGTAGATATACGTGGCCGCCGCCAGCACGAGCAGGATCGCCACGCCGATCGCGGCGAGAATCGGGATGCGGCTGCGGCGCCGAAGCACCGCGAGGGGACGATCTGGCGTAGGTGCGGCCACCTGAACCTCACACGACCTCGCTGAGTCGGAATCGCGAAATCCGAGTGTACCCGCCGCCGGGGCGCTGCAAGCCGGGTTGCCGGCCTCGCCCAGCCTCAGGATGGCTGGGGTGCTCCGTCGGGCGGCGGCCCGTCGGATGTGCTCGCACCGGACCTCGCCGCCTCGGCGTGCTCTTCCTCGCGCGCGCGGCGGTACTCGTCCACGACGATGTTCGTGATCTCTTCAACCGAGGTCTCGGAGGTCGGCCGGTCGAGCGTGAT
>Ga0210409_10007762_pt1 | contig 11011 bp, 11 predicted proteins | sample IncBWH17MmetaG_FD_161649 | JGI IMG/M metagenome (GOLD analysis project Ga0210409, IMG submission 161649) | Forest soil microbial communities from Barre Woods Harvard Forest LTER site, Petersham, Massachusetts, United States - Inc-BW-H-17-M | ecosystem: Environmental > Terrestrial > Soil >...
CGTGACTCTCGGCCGCCAGCCGCGCGGCGTGGAGTCCGTGCAGGCGCTCGAGCGCATAGTATCGATCGTCGAGCACCGCCGTGATATGCGCGGTCGTCCGCCCAGTCTCACCGCACGCGATGCCATCGTCGTCGATGGCCACCACCGTCTTGCCCGCCCGCGCCAGGAGATACGCGGTCGTGACGCCGGCGAGCCCCAAGCCGACGACGCAGACGTCGGCGTAGGTGTCGTCGCCGAGCGGCGGATACCACGGCACGCGCGTGCGGTTGCCGTTCCACCAGATCGGGATCGTCGCGCTCATACTGTGATGTAAGTCACCAGGGGGTTCAGGTGAGCCGGTGGTTCATCTTCCGTGCCATGAAGCAACACGTTCTTCTTCTCTTTTCTCTGGCGCTGTGCGCCGTCGCGTGCACACCCAGTGCATTCATAGTAGCGTCAGCCCCGGTGCCCGAGGGCGTAGTGGGTTCCTGGCATCTCGGTGGCGTGAGCAGCACTCGGTTCTACGATCCCGAGACAATGGAGTTCGCCGAGGCAAGCATGCCTGGGCAGTATATCACGCTGACCGCCGATGGGCGGTTCGAGAGCGGCCGTGTCACGCGCACCGGGACGGGGGGGTGCGCGGTGGCACGGTACGAATATCATCGGGGTACGGTGGTCGTGCGCGACTCGGTGCTCGTACTCTACGCGACCGCTGGTCGCGTCCGAAATGTCGCGCCGTGTGACCTCAATGCCGACTACGAGAAGAACGACGTTGGCGTCGAGTCGCTAGTCTGGCGACCAGCGTCGCTCGTGCGCGAGGTGCCCGGGGCGGTCGCTGCCGCTTACTGACACCCGGGCGCGCCTTCGATCGAATCCGCGGCGAACGGCTTGGTCGCGCCACCAATCCACACCGCGCAGACGTGGGGCGAGGCCGTCGCGGGGACGTACGAGTTGGTGACGGACGCCGTCCACCCAGAGGTCAGGATAGTGCTCGTCAACACGCTGTTCCCGGCCGACATGTGGTACGACGCGTTCGAGATCAACACGTTCGGATCCGCGTACGTCTGATTGTCGAAGAAGTACGCCTCCTCGACCGTCTCCAAATTGCGAAGATCGGCGCGCATGGACGTGACGTACGCCTTCTGCTTCGAAGACGCGAACTTCGGAATGGCGATCGCGGCGAGGATGCCGATGATGACCACCACGATCAGCAATTCAATTAGCGTAAATCCATCTCGGCGACTCGACACGATGACCTCACGGGGCCAATGACTGCCCCGGATTAAAGCAATCGGTGTTCCGCCGCGAACGCTCGATCTAAACTATTGCCGGACAACGACTTGCAAAATCGTGCGCCACGTCACCCGGCAATTCTATCGTGTCATTCTGCAACCGCTGCTGCATTATGAGACGCCCAGCAGCGTTAAAGCTGCAGCCGTGACTCCGGCCGCAGTCAGCCCCAATTCCTTGTAGACCGTGGGTCCGGGCGCCGACGCACCGAACCGCTCGAGCCCGATGACCGTGCCGCGGTCGCCGACCCAGCGGTACCACGACACCGGATGTCCGGCTTCGACGGCCACCCGCGGGATGCCAGGCGGCAACACGCTGTCGCGATAACTCGCTGGCTGCTGCGCGAACAACTCGAAGCTCGGCATGCTCACGACCCGAGCTCGTACGCCGCGCGCGGCGAGCGCCGTCCGCGCGTCGACCGCAAGCGAGACCTCCGAGCCCGATGACATGAGCACGACCTGCGGCGCGCCGCCCTCGGCCTCGGCCAGCACATAAGCACCCTTCGCCAGACCCGGCCCGCTCCCTTGCAGCAGCGGGAGCTTCTGCCGTGTGAGCACGAGCGACACCGGCCCGCCCTCGTGATTGATCGCCACGCGCCACGCCTCGGCCACTTCGTTCGCATCGGCCGGGCGAATCAGCGTCGCATTCGGGATCGCGCGCATCGTCGACAGCTGCTCGATCGGCTGATGCGTCGGGCCATCCTCGCCCAGCCCTATCGAGTCATGCGTGAACACCCAAATCACGTGCTGGTGCATGAGCGCCGCGAGGCGGATCGCGGGCCGCATGTAGTCGGAAAAAATAAAAAACGTCGCGCCAAACGGCAGCAAACCCCCGTGCAGCGCCATCCCGTTCAGCATCGCGCCCATACCGTGCTCGCGAATGCCGAAATGCACGTTGCGTCCCGCGTAATTTGTCGGATCAAACGCTGGGCTGTCCTTGAGATACGTCAGCGTCGACGGATTTAAATCAGCCGCGCCGCCAAATAACTCCGGCACCGAGGCATCAAAGGCATTGAGCACTAGCGCAGATGATGCTCGAGTGGCGACGTTGCCATTGTCCTTGGTGAACACCGGGAAGCTCTTATCCCACCCGGCCCGCCGCTTGCCAGTCAGCCGCCGCTCATACTCCGCGCCGAGCTCAGGAAGCGCCGTCGCGTAAGCGGCGCGCGCTTTCTCCCATGCCTGACGCACGGGCGCTCCACGCCGCCCGGCCGCGCGCCAGTGCTCGAGCGACTCGGGCGGAACGAAGAATGGCTCGAGCGAAGGCCATCCGAGGTTCTGCTTGGTCAGCTCGACCTCTTTGACGCCGAGTGCCTCACCATGTGCTTTCTCGGAGTCGACCCTGTTCGGCGAGCCGTACCCGATGTGCGTACGGCAGACGATGAGCGAGGGTTTGTCGGTGACGGCCTTGGCCTTCACGATCGCCGCGTCGACGGCCTCGAGGTCATTCACGTCGGCCACGTGCTGGACGTGCCACCCGTATGCCTCGAACCGTGCCCCTGCATCGTCGGTATAGGTGAGTTCAGTCTTCCCGTCGATCGTGATGTGATTGTCGTCGTAGAACCCGATCAACTTGCCGAGCTTGAAGTGACCGGCGAACGATGCAGCTTCGTGGGAGATGCCTTCCATGAAGCATCCGTCGCCCGCGATGAAGTAGGTGTGATGATCAACGATCGAGTGACCAGGACGATTGAACTCGGCCGCCAGGTGCGCCTCGGCCACGGCCATGCCGACGGCGTTGGCGACGCCTTGGCCGAGCGGCCCGGTGGTCGTCTCGACGCCGACCGTGTCGCCGTGCTCGGGATGTCCGGGAGTCTTCGAGCCCCACTGCCGGAATTGCTTCAGGTCATCCAGCGTGAGCCCGAATCCGGTGAGGTAGAGCACCGAGTAGAGCAGCATCGACGCATGCCCGTTCGACAGCACGAACCGATCGCGATCCGGCCAATCCGGATCCGCCGCGTCGTACTTCATGTGTCGAGTCCACAGGACGTACGCCAGCGGCGCGAGCGCCATCGGCGTACCGGGGTGTCCGCTCTCGGCTTTCTGGACGGCGTCCATGGAAAGCGTGCGGATCGTGTCGATCGCCAGCTGTTCGATCGAGGACGTGGCGGGCTTGGGAGAGGCGATAGTCGAGGCCATAGGCCTCTAATTTAGCCCGCCTGTTAGGGCTTGATGGTGAATGTTACCGTATCCGACTCTAACGGCTGCAGCAGCGTGACCACGAGGCGCGCGGGCCCGGGCGTATGGCCGAGTGTCATGACGATGAACGCCTGACCTGAGCCGTTGGTCGAATCCACGGCCGAGCATTGATTGCCGCCTTGCCCATCGATCCGTTGGACGAGTACGGAACAGGTGCCCGCCGCGAGCGGTTTGTGCACGTAAGTGGTATCCGCGGTCGGCGCGAACAAAATGCCCCGGTGCGCGGGCTGTCGCGTGCCCTCGAGGAACACGGTCAGCGCGAGCGGCAGCGTCGAATCGGCGTGTCCGGTCTGATTCGCGCCCGATGTGATGAGAATCCGGGAGCCGGCGGGGCCCGTGCTCTTGCTTGCGCAAGCGGCGCTCACCGCGATCGTGAGCGCCGCCACGCCTACAGGGTAGAGCCGACTTCGTAGCATCCAGGAAAGCTAGTGCCAGGTCGGCGATCCCAGGTTGCTCGTATACGGCAGCGGCAGGACGAGTCCGCCTGGTACAGAGATGAGCTCGATGTGTCCGCTGAGCTCATTGAACGCGATCAGCCATTTGCCGTCGGGCGACCAGTCGAACTGCGGTGCGTACAGTGTATTCGGCCCGGTCAGGAAGGCCTTCGATGTCCCGTCGGAATTGACGATGCCGAGCGGCCCGCCGAACATCCCGGTCGACGGACCACCGACGAACGCGATGACGTTCGCGACTGGCGAGAACTGCGAGTAGAGCGCCGACACGCCGATATCAGTCGGGGTGCCGGACCCGATGGGCGCGACGTTGATGTCGCCGAAGCCATAGACCGTGTACGCGACGTTCAGTCCGTTGGGCGAGACACTCGGAAACGAAATCGAGCCCGCCGGCACCGGCAGCACGGACGCGCTACTGCCATCCGGGTGCGCTCTCCAGATGGTGTTTCCTGAACCGACCCGCTCGTAATAGACCCACGAACCGTCACGCGAATAGATAGGCCACGCGTCGATCGCGCTCGTGTTGGTGTCGACATCGGAGATCGAGCCGTCGAGCGTGACGCGATGGATCACCGGCGTTCCGTAGTAGAGTCCCACGTTCTGCGTTTGATCAAAGACGAGGCTCTGTCCATCCGGCGACCACTTGACGGTGCCCGCTTGGACCGATGTGATCACGTGGTAACCCGAGCCGTCCAGGTTGAACGAGGCGATGCCGGTCCCGGACATGAACGACGCGGCGATGGTCCCATGCGGCACACCCGTGATATGTGCAGTCGCGGAGAATGTGCCGCTCGTCGCTTTCACGGTGACGACGCCAAATGTCGTCACGGTGAGCGCGGTGCCCGAGATGGTACCGGGGCCGGATACGACCGAGTACGACACCGCCGCGTTCGTCGCGTTGCCGAACCGGTCGGTCGCGGCGGCGGACAGTGGGACGGCCTGATTCGCGTAGACGGTGGTATCGTCGAAGCTCATCGCGGCGGCCGCGCCGGCGGTGACCGTGTAGCGTGCTGTATCGACGTATCCCAGCACGGGAATCTTGATCACCAGGCGTGTCTTGCGCGCGAACGTGCCGAGCATGACCGTCACTGCCGCCTGACCCGCGGAGTTGGTCGTGTCGACGGCGCTCGATGAGTAGGCTGGCGAGGAGAGCGGCGCCACCAAGAGATCGGTTGACGACCCGCCGTTCGCGGTGTCGGGAACCGCTGTGAATTGCACAACCTGCCCCGCGGCGCTCGTGCCCGAGGGCGTCGTCACCTTGATGACCAACGCCTGGATCAGCGACGATTGGACCGTGTCAGTCTGATTGTCCCCGGCCAGTATGCTGATGCCAGGACCGCCAGCGTGGGGTCCGGTGCTGCTACTGCCGCAGCCGATAGCCCCGACGATACCCACTACCCCCCACACAACGCGACGCATCGACCCTCCAGGTCTGTGAAGCCGCAGATCTGTGTAGCGGCCCTTAGCATTGTAGACCCGCAAACGTACGCTTGGCGTCACAGGGTGCCCAGATTCCCGGGTGTTTATCGGCCGTCTTTACACAAGGGCGCGTTTCAGTGCCACGTCGGCGATCCCACGGTGCCGGTGTAACCGAGCGGGATGACGAGGTGCGACGCGAGTTGGATGAGCTCGAGTCGCGAGGTCGCGGTGTTGCGCGCGATGATCCATTGTCCATCCGGCGACCAATCGAACTGCGTTCCGTACGGTCCGGGTGCGAGCGTGGTGTTGCCGGTGCCGTCGCTGTTGATGATCGCCATGGCATTCGAGAGCGTGGTGTACGCGATGACGTTCCCGACCGGCGACCACACATCGGCGTTGCCTTTCACACCCAGGTCCACGGCTGCCCCGCTGGAGAGCGTGAGCACTTTCAGGTCACCGAGTTGGTTCCCGAGGATGTAGGAGACCTGCGTCCCGTCGGACGACGGACTGGGGAGCTGGAGCGCTTCGGGCGAGACCATGGTCACGGTCGTGTCGCCTGTCCCGTCGGGATGCACGCGCCACATGGGGTGGGTGGCACTGGCCTCGTTGTAGTAGATCCACTGTCCGTCGCGCGTGTACTGCGGGTACGCGAGTGAGCTGGAACCGGAGTTCACGAGCGTCGTGACGACGCCGTCGAGGCGAATGCTTTGGAGCAGATCGTTCGCGCCGTATAGCCCGCCGACTATTTGGTCGAACACGAGGCTCGACCCGTTGGGCGCCCATTTCAGGGTGCCGCCGAACGTGGTCGAGATCTCCGCGAAGTTCGATCCATCGAGGCTGAACGTGAAGATCCCGGTGATGTCGCCCGACGCGGCGATCGCGCCCTTCGGGACGCCGTACACCGTCGTGGTATCGATATACCCGTCGGACGAGCCGACGACCTGAATAGGACCGTAGCTATTGATCGTCAGCGTGGACCCGCTGACCGTCCCCGGTCCGCCGAGGACGAAGAACGACACGGGATCCGAGCGCGGATTGCCGAAGCGATCGACGGCGGATGTTCTGAGCGCGACCGTTCCGCCCAGGTAGGCAGTCGTATCGTTCGGCGCCACGAACATCCCGACCGCGTGCCCTGGCTGTACCGTGACGTGTGCGGTGTCGACGTAGCCGAACGCGGGAGCCGTAACGACGATGTGTCCCAGGCCGGCCGTCTGGCCGAGGACGACGAAGATGGGCGCTTCGCCGAAAGTGTCGGTCGTTTCCGCGACGAACGTTGACGGGGCGCCGCCGGCCGCCGGCTGGACCAGTGCCCGGAACTGGCCACTGTCCTGGACCGCCTCGAAATGCACGACCTGATTGGCGCCGGACTGGCCGTGCGGCCCATTCCCGATGCGGACGACCAGGGTTGAGCCGAGCGTGGCCTGGATGGTGTCGGACTGCCCGTTGCCCACGGGAAAGGAGATGGGGATGGGAAACCCCCGCGCCGTATTAGCGGTTGGTTCGGCGCTCCCGCACGCGACTGTTGTCAGAATCAGCATCACTGGACCACACACGCGTGCGCGCATGAGCGCCTCCCTCAAGAGGCACCCAAAATACAGCCAAACGCGTCACTTATGGCCGAGCTTGTTACAATTAGTCGCAGGCCACTTGATCGCGGTCGACGGTGCGGCCCAGGCCTGATGCGTCGAGCTCCCCGCGCCACATGACACAGCTCTTGCCGGGGAATAGCGCGAACGACGCCTTCGCGGCCCACCCCTGCTCGGTGGCGGCGACGATCACGATCGACACGCCGGGGTCCCAGCTGAACGGCTCGAGCTTCGTCTGGTCCATCGTGTAGCGGCCGTTCAAGGCGAGGTATTTCTCCTCGCTCTTGGCGAGCTTGTGGAGCGCGTAGGTCATGTAGCTCTGTCCGGCGGCGGCCCATTCCGCGCGCTGGCTCAGCCCATCGCCGTCGCAGGCGACTTCGGCCTCGGGGAACGTCTTGCGCTCCGACTCCGTCGACGGACGATCGGACTTGTCGATCGGACCGACCCAGATGACGCACGACCGGCCCACACCCGCGCCCACCGGCAGCGTCTCGACCGCGGCCCAGCCGTTCGATTGCGAGGCCACGATGTCGATGTGCGCGCCCATCATCGGATGGAACGTCGGCAACAGCTCGATATCGTTGGCGAACTTTTGGTTGCCCGTCTGGTAGAGCTCCTGCGCCGTCAGGAGATTGCGGAGGTCGCTCCGCATCTGGCCCATCGAGGCGAGGTACGCGGCGTCGGCCGCCGACTTGGCCGTCGGGACGACGGCGTTGCTGGTCAAATGCGTTGGTTGCGCCTGCGCGGTCGTTGCACAGGCGAGAATCGCCAAGCCGATAAATGAGCGGGTCATGCACTATTGATGGCCCGCTCGCCTCCTTGGTAACTCGCTAGCCGACCGACGCGACTTTGAGTCGCTCGTTCAGGACTCGACGCACGCGCTGCAGCGTCGCCGGGTCGTCGAGCTCGTCCTCCATCACGTACGTCAGCATCATCGCCGCCGAGCCACGGAACAGCTTGTGTTTCAGATAGCGGATGCTCGACGTCGCGGCCGCGCGGCGGCTCACCGTCGGGTGGAAGCGATGTGCTTTCCCTTCAACGGTGTGCGTCACGTGGCGCTTCGCTTCGAGCACACGGAGAACCGTCAGGACTGTTGTATATGCGAGCCGGTCGGCGAGGCGACTCTGTACTTCGGCCGCTGTCGACGGGCCGTGCTCCCAGAGCACGTCCATCAGGTCTAGCTCGCGATCGGTAAATACTACTTCCGAGAAGTCCACCATATATCGCCTCTTACGGGTCACTCGAAAATCGAGTTTCAGTACACCCTCTTAGACGCCCGAGAGCGCATTTTCGTTTGCATGTCTCTTTTCAGGACATATTCCCACTATCGGACATTCTGCAGCGCCGTTCCCTGCTTGATCCCATGACTCGTAGAGTCGTCATACGCGATCTGCGCCGCCCGAGTCGCCGCCGCCTCATCGCGCGATGCGTACTCGGCCGCATTATGTAGCGCGTCGCACGACCGCCCATGTATGCGCTCCAACGCCTGAGCGAGCTGCTCCGCTCCAGAGAGCGCAATCGCACGATGCCCGAGCTCATGCCGTTCGAGTGCGCCGAGGAACCTCTCCCACTCAGCCCTCAACGCGGCTGAAGCATCACGGGGGATGTCCCATACCGGGAGGATTATCGTCACTTCAAGCGCGACTGTGACGTCACTGATACGACACCCTCGCCCGTCGCTCCGATACTCGAGCGAAGCCCGCCGGTCGGATCTGGTCAGCGCTGGCGCGATCTCGTCGGCATCATGCGGCCCGAGCGACTGCATCTGCGCGGCGAGCGCCTCGGTCGACGTGCCATGAATGACATATCGCTCATACTTCCGCGTCTCGCGCACGCCAATGGGCGAAGGCACGAGCGCGACGAGCGCCGCGCGCGGGATGTCAGATGGCTCCTGGGCGTAAGCCGCCCCGGATATACACAACGCCAGCAGTAGTGATCGCATCAGGGTTCAAGACGTCCAACCCCGGATCACGCCACGCGATCCCTCGGCGGCTTGCCGGCGAAGTACTGCACGAGATTATCGAGCGCCCGCTCGCCCATGGCGACCCGCGTCTCGGTCGTCGCGCTGCCGAGATGCGGCAGTACCACGACGTTATCAAGCGCGAGTAGCGCCGGCGTAACCGTCGGCTCTTTCTCGAACACGTCAAGCCCGGCCCCCGCGATCCGCTTCGCCGCCAATGCCTCGGCCAACGCCGACTCGTCGATGACGTCGCCCCTGGCGGTATTGATCAAGATGGCATGCGAAGGCATGAGCGCGAGCGTCTCCGCGTTGATCATGTGCCGCGTCTCCGCCGTCGCCGGCGCATGCAGCGACACAAAATCACTCTCCCGCAGCACGTCCTCGATCGACGCCCGCGGCTCGGCGCCGAGCGCCTTGGCCTCGCCGATCGGCACGGGCGGATCGAAGTAAATCACGCGCATGCCAAATCCGTCATGCGCCCTTTTTGCGACCGCGCGGCCAATGCGCCCCAGGCCCAAGATGCCCAGCGTCTTCCCGCTGACCTTGGTCCCGAGATGATACGTCGGCCGCCACCCGGTCCACGTCCCGGCCCGCAGTTCCCGCTCACCCTCGCCGAGCCGCCGTGCGGTCATGAGCAAGAGGGCCATGGCGAGATCAGCCGTATCGTCCGTTAGCACATCTGGCGTGTTGGTCACCACGACGTTGTTCTTCTTCGCGGCCCCGACGTCGATGTTGTTGTACCCGACCCCGTAGTTGGCGACAATGCGCACCCTCCGCCCAGTCGCCCCCAACACCTCGGCCGTGATCTTGTCGGTGACCGTCGGCATGAGACCGTCGGCACACTGCATGGCCTCGATCAACTGCGCCGTGGTCATTGGCGTATCGGATGGATTGAGCCGCACGTCGAACAGCTCGCCCGCGTGCTTCTCCACCGCGGCTGGTATCCGACGGGTGACAACGAGAACGGGCCTGGTGGTCATGCAAGAACCCTCGCCATAGTCGTACCGAGCTCCGACGGACTCGGCGCCACCTGCAGCCCCGACGCGCGCATGATCTCGGCTTTCTCGGCCGCGCTATCCCCGAACGCCGAGATGATCGCGCCCGCATGCCCCATGCGGCGCCCCGCGGGGGCCGAGAGCCCGGCGACATAGCCGACAACAGGCTTGGTCATGTTGCCCTTGACCCACTGCGCGGCCTCGGCCTCCTGAGGCCCGCCGATCTCGCCGATCATGAGCACCGCGTCCGTATCGGAATCGTTCTCGAACAATTGCAAAATATCCAGGAAGGAGGACCCATTAATCGGATCCCCACCAATCCCAACGCTCGTCGAGACGCCAATGCCAACAGCAGCCATTTGCGACGCAGCCTCGTAGCCGAGCGTACCAGAACGCGAAACGATGCCAACGCGCCCAGCGCGATAGATGTGAGACGGCATGATCCCAATGAACGCCTTGCCGGGACTGATGATGCCCGCGCAATTCGGCCCGATCAGCGTCGAGCGCCGCTCCTTCGGATACCGCCGCAGATATCGCTTGACCCGCATCATGTCCTGCGCCGGAATCCCATCGGTGATGGCGACGATCAACCGAAGCCCCGCGTCAGCCGCTTCCATGATCGCGTCGGCCGTGAACGGCCCGGGCACAAAGATGCCACTGGCAGTCGCCCCCGTCGCCGCGACGGCCGCCTTGACGGTGTTGAACACGGGAAGGCCGAGGTGCGTCGTCCCGCCTTTGCCGGGCGTGACGCCACCGACCAGTCGGGTCCCGTAAGCAATCGCTTCCTTGGCGTGAAACGTCGCCTTGTCGCCGGTAAATCCCTGGAAGATGACCGGCGTCGTTCGATCAATGAGTATGCTCATGAACTTGTGCTCGCGGCTCGGCGCCATTGAGTGTGACCCGGTGAAGCGCTTCGACCGCCTTGGCCGCCGCGTCAGCCAGCGTATCGGCCGTGGTGATGGCCAGCCCGCTCTGCTTCAGGATGCGACGGCCTTCGTCGACGTTGGTGCCAGCCAGTCGCGCAATAATGGGCACGGTGAGTGACAGCTCTCGCGCGGCTTGCACTACACCCTGAGCGACCCAGTCACACCGATTGATACCGGCGAAGATGTTCACGAGCACGACTTTCACG
>Ga0210409_10007765_pt1 | contig 11007 bp, 9 predicted proteins | sample IncBWH17MmetaG_FD_161649 | JGI IMG/M metagenome (GOLD analysis project Ga0210409, IMG submission 161649) | Forest soil microbial communities from Barre Woods Harvard Forest LTER site, Petersham, Massachusetts, United States - Inc-BW-H-17-M | ecosystem: Environmental > Terrestrial > Soil >...
GCCATGCGGGTCCTCTCGCCGCGTTCGGTTACGGCCGTCTTGGAGGCGCCGGGTCGGAACGGTCGGCGATTAATTTAGATGGACTGGGCATACGTTTTACCCCATCGGCCGGATGATTGTGGGGTCACCATGAATTCGAAATTTCTTCCCTCCTCCCACCCCCAAGATGCGAAGAGTGGGCAGTTTGGACTGCTCGATCCCTCAGCCAAGGCAGACGCTTGGTATCGGCGCCGCTCTGGCGCAGGGATCAGCTGCGAGGGCACCGCCACGGTCGCCGCGGTGTTCCCGTGCTTCCGCACGTTTGAGCGGACATAAGCTTTTGACTCTATAGTGAAGGGCACCCGGTGATTGGACGATCAATGGCTCGCGGGTTGCAGCTTCACTCGGCGAAGCAGTTGCGCGTTCGCAGCCACGATGATGGTCGACAGGCTCATTGCGATTGCGCCGACACTCATGGGGAGATCGAATCCCCAGCGAACCAGCAGACCACCCGCGATCGGAATGGCGATGACGTTATAAGCGCTTGCCCAAGCCAGATTCTGCACCATCTTCCTGTAGCTTGCGCGTGACAGCTCGATTGCCCCGACTACATCGCGAGGATCGCTACGCACGAGCACGATTCCCGCGGATTCAATCGCGACGTCGGTTCCAGCGCCGATTGCGATTCCTACGTTGGCCGTGGCAAGGGCCGGCGCGTCGTTCACACCGTCGCCAACCATTGCAACCCTGTTGCCACCAGCCTGAAAGCGCCTTACTGCCGAAGCCTTGTCAGCGGGGAGTACCTCGGCTGCCACTTCATCGATTCCGAGACGCCGGGCGACCGAATCGGCAACTGCATGCGAATCTCCCGTGATCATCGCGACCCGGATCCCGAGACCGTGAAGTTCGGTTACGGCCTCGGCAGATTCGGGTCGGATCTCATCTTCGACTGCAAAAGCTCCGAGCAGTTTTCCTTGTGCAATGGCGTACAGAACCGTCTTCCCCTCCGAGCGCCACGCCACAGTCCGCTTTTCGAGTTCTGGAGGTATCGGTACATTAGCCTCGGTCAACCAACGTGGTCCCGCGACTACGACTCTCCTACCGCGCACGAGCGCCTCTGCCCCTCGCCCGGGCAGCGCCTTGAAATCCACGACTGACGATGGGGCCACGCTGCGGCGCCTGGCTTCGGCGACGATTGCTTTGGCGAGCGGGTGTTCGGAAGTGGACTCAACGGCGGCCGCCTCACCAATCAGATCGTCCTCGGTGATGCCCGGTGCAGCGGCGACGTCCGACACTGCAGGAGCGCCACGCGTCAGGGTTCCGGTCTTGTCGAATATGACCATGTCCAGATTTCGGGCGCGTTCGAGCGCGAGTCTGTCCTTAACGAGCAGCCCATTGCGGGCGCCTAATGACGTCGCAATGGCGATCACGAGCGGAATCGCTAGTCCAAGCGCATGCGGGCAAGCGATGACTAGCACCGTTGCCGTTCGAATCAGGGCATGTGCCTTGTCACCGGAAAACCACCAGTAAGTGAAGGTGACGGCGCCTGATGCGACGGCCACGTAGAACAGGATCGCCGCTGCCCGGTCAGCAAGCGCCTGCGTGCGAGAACCGGACGCCTGCGCGGCTGCCACGAGCCGCATGATTCCGGAGAGAGCGGTTTGATCCCCAATGGCGGTCACTCGCACACGGAGGCTGCCGCCACTGGCAACTGTTCCCGCAATGACTCTCGCACCCACTCCCTTCGGCACCGTTTTGGACTCGCCGGTTATCATGGACTCGTCAACTTCGGCAGCGCCCTCGATGACAGTGCCATCTGCCGGAACCCGGGCCCCGGGCCGGATGAGAAGGACATCGCCGGTCCTCACCTCAGACAGCGGTACTGACTGACTGTCTGCACCAGTTACGCGCTCGGCGGTGTCCGGCAGCAGGCGCGCGAGTGCATTGAGTGCGCCACGCGCCTGGGAAATGGCCCGCATTTCCATCCAGTGGCCGAGGACCATGATCGTAATCAGCGAAGCGAGCTCCCACCAAACGTCGATCTCGAAGAGGCCAAACGTCGCAGCCAGTGAGGTTCCGAACGCGACAATGATCGCCAGGCTGATGAGGGTCATCATGCCGGGCTTGTGCTCCGCCAGTTCGCGCCGAGCCCCGCGGATGAAAACTAGCCCACCATAGATGAAGACCAGTGTTCCGAGAACCGCCGGGATTAGATTCGATCCGGGGAAGGAAGGCGCTGTATATCCAAACCAGCCCTGAACGTCGCTCGACCAAATGACGACGGGAATCGTGAGAGCAAAACTGAGCCAGAATTTGTCCCGAAACATCGCAACGGAGTGGCCGGCGTGCCCATCGTGGCCGCCTTGATCGCCGGTCATCTGGTGACCGGTGTGCGTGTCGGACCGTCCGGGATTCTCGTGTTTCATATGGGGGAGCTCTGATTTGCCGATCGGCCCCACAGGCGGAGCCGCCCCAGCTAGTCCTCCTCCGCCGTGAGCGCCCGCAGGATTGGACAGTCTGCCGCCCGACCGTGTCCTGGACAGGCGGCAATCAGCGTTGCGAGTCCGTCTCGCACCCGCTCAAGCGCCGTGATGCGTGCCTGGACGTCCAAGAGCTTCGCTTGGGCCGAGCGCTTGACGCGTCCGACATCCCGCTGCATCGAGAGGGCGAGCAGTTGCTTGATCTCTCTCAGTGTGAATCCGAGACCCTGCGCGCGCCGGATGAAGCGCAGGCGGGCAAGCTCAAGGTCGCCGTAGCGGCGATAGCCGGAGGCGAGTCGCGTTCGGGGCGCGAGGAGCGCGTTGCGCTCGTAGTAGCGAACGGTATCGATGTTCACCCCGGCCCGTTTGGCAAGCGCACCGATCCCCATGGATTCCATAAGCACCTCATCAAGAACGCATCGACAGTCTAGCCCCCGGACCATGGTCCCGAGTCAAGACTTACCTGTTAGTGATGATGAGGTCGGGCGTGTGGGGAGCACCCCCCTCACCCTCCGTGTGATCCGCATCGCCGCCGTGCGCGCCGTGCGTCGGGCTGTGCCCTGAGGCTTCGTGTGCGGCTTCGGACTCTTGGGTGATCTCGCGATATTGTTCCGGGGTCAGTGTCGGCAGCTTTTGAAGAAACGCCACGATCGTCCAGATGGTCGCGTCGTCGTGAGTTTTTCCCCAAGCGGGCATTCCCGCATCTTGATCCCATGTTTGATGATCCAGAACTGCCGAGCCGCCAAGGTATGGGCGGCTAGCGGATCTTGCTCGGCGTCGTGGCGGTGCTCGGCCAGGTTGGGAGGATGCGGGTAAAGACCCGGGCGCAATTCATTAGTGAGAACCTTCAAACGCGTTCCCCTGGGCCCCGAGGTGCTTGAGAAGGAGCGCCATTAACCGCTCGCGGTCGCCTGATAATAGGCGAGCTCCCCCGCGTGCGAACTACGGCTCCCGATTCCTTTCGGATCCGACAGGCCGGCCTCGCGCATCAGACTGACAAGGCGTGCCTCGGAGTTGTCGTTGAGTCGCGGACTCGAATGAATCCAGCGGGCAATGCGACCGGCGGACACGGAGTCCGCCTTCGCAAAGTCCATGAGGTGAAATCTGCCACCGGGCTTTAAGACCCGTCGCGCCTCGCGCAGTGTCTTTACCTTGAGCGAATTCTCCAAGTGATGGAACATGAACGAGGAGAGCACGCGGTCAAAACTTTCGTCTGGATACGGCAGCTCGTCCGCAAAACCTTGGTCGAGTTGGAACCGAATCCGGGAGCGCTGACCTTTTCGTCTGGCGCGAGCCAGTGCTCTGGGATCAGGATCAAGGCCCACCACCTCGGCTTCGGGATACTTGCGCTTGATCATGACGAGGAGGCTTCCGGTGCCGCAACCAATGTCGAGAACGCGATGAGCGGCGCGCACCGCCGCCTGCTCCAGGAGCATCGCGCGGGCCGCATCTCCGCCCAGCAGCTTCACCAACGGGTCATAGAGAGCCAGCGACCAATGGTAGCCGGCCGCCGGCAGATAGGTTCTTCCGGTTTCAGCCATCGACAGCGTCCTTGTGCAGACCCCGGTGCGAGTGGGCACCAAGGCTAAACCGTGGACCATGGTCCAGAGTCAATCTACTGGCGGGGACACCGCCGGGCAACCAATGGGTAAGCCGGATCGCGCTGAGCTCAGGGAGCTACCTTCCGCGTCCGCCCGGTGTGAAAGCTTGCCAACTGTGAATCACCGCGCAGGGAACGGTTGACTCTCCGGCGCGGATCGCGGAACTTTACCTCCACGGGTCACTCACTCACCGGGCCCGGAGGTTCCGTGGTAGTTCGTCGGCTGATTGCATCGATCGTGCTGGTGGCGTGCCTTCTCGGCATCGTCCAGCCCGCGTTCGCTTGCCTTTCGCCTTCGGACTGCTGCCTCTCGGACTGCGACGCGCAGATGACGCCCGGCTCAGGGTGGGTCGGGAGGGACGACTGCTGCGCGGTTCGGGCCGCGGTTGCTGCTTGGGTTTCACTTGCCCCGCAGTCCCGTCAGACGCTCGATGTTGCCGGAGGCTCTCCGGCCTTCATAGCCTTGGGCGCCGACCTTCAACCGGTGCCGCCGCGCGAAACACCGGTACCGCGGCCACCGACCGGCGCCGCGACCGATCAATCCCTCACGTATCTGCGCACAGCGCGTCTGCGCCTTTAACCCTCGCCCTTGTCGCTGATACCGGCTGATCGCCGGTAGCTCCCATTGCCAACAGTCGTCGCTGCCGCTGGCCGGCGTGCGCTCGCATGCAGTGGGCTCTCTGACTTGATGTGACGGTCCCGTCCGATTCGGTGAGACACATGAACGGTTTCAGAGGTCTGCGCTCCAGTGGAGCGTGTCCGGATAGTCGCTCCCGCCCGTTCGACCGACCCGTGGTGCAGCTTGCTAGCGCCGGGATCGGCATGCTCGCGCTTCTCGCGCTCGGACTGAGCTCGCCCGTCAGGGCGGACGAGAGCCCGTTGACGCTCGCGGAAGCCCAGCGGCTCGCGACGCTGCGCTCCAAGCAATTGGAGGCGAGTGAGCTGGGCGTCTCCGCATCCAAAGACCTGGCGATCACCGCCGCGGAGCGGCCGGACCCCATCGGGAAGATTGGTCTCGAGAATCTCCCCGTCAACGGCCCGGAGCGCTTCAGTGTGCAAGACGACTTTATGACCATGCGCAGCGTTGGAATCATGCAGGAGATCACGCGTCCCTCGAAGCTTCGGGCCCGCACCGCCGAATCCGAGAAGGCGGTGCAGCTCGCGGAAGCCAAGAAGGCGCAGACCCTCGTCGAGGTCCGGCGCGATAGCGCGATCGCGTGGCTGGATCGCTACTACGCGGAAGCCACGCAGCGCACCGTGCTACAACAGCTTGAAACAGCCCGCCTGGAGGTTGAGGGCGCCGAGGCCGCGTACCGCGGAGGGCGTGGGATAGCGGCCGACGTTCTGGCAGCACGCGAGACAGCGGCCGAGTTCGAAGATCTGGCGGCGGACGCGTCTCGCGCCGTGAGCACCTCCAAGATCGCCCTTGCCCGGTGGGTGGGCGATGACGCGGACCGCGGAATCGCGGGTGCCCCGCCCATCGACACCATTCCGCTGCACAAGCACACCCTCGACGCGCAGCTGGCCGAGCATCCGGAGATCCTGGCGCTCGAGCGACGCGAAGAACTCGCACGAGCAGGCGCCGAGGTGGCCCGCTCCGACCGGCGTCCGGACTGGTCGGTGGAATTCGTGTACGGCGTGCGCGGCACTGGCTACTCGAACATGGTGACACTGGAACTGACGGTGCCGCTCCAGATCCGTCGCGCCAATCGGCAGGACCCGAAGCTCGCCGCCAAACTCGCCGAGGCCTCGCAGGCCAAAGCCGAGCGCGAGGACATGCTGCGCGAGCACGCCGCGGACATCGCCGCGACGATCGATGCCTGGGAAAGCGCCCGCGAACGGCGGGACCGATACCGCGCGTCCATCATTCCCCTCGCCGCCGATCGCACGCTGGCGGCGCGGGCCGCCTACCGCGGCGGCAAGATGACTTTGAATGATCTGCTCTTGGCCGATCGCGCGGAGCTCGATGCGCGCCTGAAAGCGCTGCAGCTGGAAGCCATGGCCGCGCGCCTTTGGGCGCAGCTCGCGTTTCTCAGCGCCCCGCCCGAGGCGCTCGCAGGGACTCCTTCCCGGCAAAACGCCGCCGATCAGGAGGCATTGCCATGAACCGGAAGCACCTGGTTACGGGATCGATCTCGGCCGTCGTGCTCGCGCTCGGTGGCTACGGGCTCTATCGCGCTGGCATGACCGCGGGACGCAGCGAGACTCTGCTCGGCGCTCGATCGCCGGCAAACTCAGCGCCGGCTCCGCAGAAGCCGGGCGACATCGATCCACAGACCGGCAAGAAGATCCTCTATTGGCATGACCCCATGGTCCCGACGCAGCGATTCGAGCAGCCGGGCAAGTCCCCGTTCATGGACATGCCGCTGGTACCTGTCGTCGAAGGTGGCACCGAAAGCGGTGCCATTCAGATCAGCCCGCGCCTCGAGCAAAACCTGGGGGTGCGCACAGCCCTGGTAACGCGAGGCCAACTCAGGTCCGAGATCACCGCAAGCGCGACGGTGGGATACGACGAACGAGACGTGGCGCTCGTGCAGGCGCGCGCCAACGGATTCATCGACCGATTGCGCGTTCGTGCGACGCTCGATGCCGTCCGCCAGGGTGAGCCTCTTGCAGACCTCTACGTGCCCGATTGGGTGGCGAGCCAGGTGGAATACCTCGCGGTCAGGGGGCTCACGAGCCCGGGCGCTGCGGACCTGGTCGAGGCGGCCCGTCAGCGCATGCGACTCGCGGGAATGCCCGAGGATCTCGTCCGGTCCCTCGAAAAGAGCGGCGCCCCGCAAACGCGCTTCACGCTGACCGCGCCGATCAGCGGTGTCATTACCGAGCTCACCGCACGCGAGGGCATGACGGTTGCAAGCGGGGCACCGCTGTTTCGTATCAACGGACTCAAGACTGTCTGGGTCAATGCCGAGGTGCCCGAGGCACTCGGTGAGCGAGTCCATGGCGGGGCCGTGGTGCAGGCACGAACGCCGGCTCTGCCGGGGGCCGTCTTTGATGGAAAGGTCGGAGCGGTCCTGCCGAGTGTGAACACGACAACGCGCACGGTCACCGCGCGCGTGGAGCTCGAGAACCCGAGGATGCAACTGCTGCCCGGAATGTTCGTGACGGTGCAGTTCGCACCCACGATCGGGCAGGACGTCCTCGTGGTACCGAGCGAAGCCGTCATCGAAACCGGTACCCGGCGCGTCGTCATGCTCTCTGAAGGGGAGGGGAAGTTCCGGCCCGTCAACGTCGAAACCGGCGCGCAAGGCGGCGGACAGACCGAAATTCGATCAGGGCTGTCAGTCGGCCAGAAGATCGTCGTGTCGGGACAGTTCCTGATCGACTCCGAAGCGAGTCTCAAGGCGACTGAGGCGCGCCTGCAATGATCGCTCGCATCATCCGCGCCTGTATCGCTAACCGGGTCGCGGTGCTCCTCGCCGTCGCTGCGCTCGCGACCTGGAGCCTGTGGGCGATGTTGAGGACGCCCGTTGACGCACTCCCCGATCTTTCCGACGTTCAGGTGATCATCCGCACGACCTATCCGGGACAGGCGCCGCAGATCGTCGAGAACCAGGTCACCTATCCGCTCGCGACCACGATGCTTTCGGTGCCGGGCGCGAAAACCGTGCGTGGCTACTCCATGTTCGGCGATTCCTTCGTCTACGTGCTCTTCGAAGACGGCACGGACCTCTACTGGGCGCGCTCACGGGTGCTCGAGTACCTGAACCAGGTGCAATCGCGGCTCCCGAAGGGGGCCACGGCCGCGCTCGGCCCGGATGCGACAGGGGTCGGCTGGATCTACGAGTACGCCCTCATCGATCGGAGCCATACGCATGACGTCTCGGAGCTGCGCGCGCTGCAAGACTGGTTCCTCAAATACGAGCTCAAGTCCGTGCCCAATGTGGCGGAGGTCGCTTCTCTCGGCGGCATGGTGCGCGAGTACCAGGTGGTACTCGATCCGCAACGCCTGCGCGCGTTCAATATCACCCACGACAGGGTGATTGACGCCATCCGCAACGCGAACCAGGAGAGTGGTGGCTCGGTGCTCGAGCTGGCAGAGGCTGAGTACATGGTGCGCGCCTCTGGGTACCTGAAAACCCTGGACGATTTTCGGCGTATTCCGTTGGCCACTACCGTCACCGGTGTGCCGGTACGAGTGGGCGATGTGGCGACCGTGCAGATTGGGCCCGAGATGCGACGGGGGATCACGGATCTGGACGGCGAAGGGGAAGTCGCCGGCGGGGTCATCATCATGCGCTCGGGAAAGAATGCGCTAGAAACCATCAATGCGGTCAAAGCGAAGCTCACCCAGTTGAAGGCGAGTCTCCCCTCAGGGGTGGAGATCGTGCCGACGTACGACCGCTCCGGGCTCATCAAGCGGGCGATCGAGAACCTCAAGGGGAAGCTCATCGAGGAGTTTCTGATGGTTGCCCTCGTCTGTGCCCTGTTCCTGTTTCACCTCCGTTCCGCTTTCGTGGCGATCGTGTCCCTCCCCGTCGGGGTTCTGATGGCGTTCCTCGTGATGCACTACCAGGGGATCAACGCCAACATCATGTCACTCGGCGGAATCGCGATCGCGATCGGCGCGATGGTGGACGCAGCGATCGTTATGATCGAAAACGCGCATAAGCACATCGAAGCCTGGGAGGAGGCTCACCCCGGCGCGGAATTGGCCGGTTCCGAGCGCTGGCGGCTCATCGGCGATGGCGCCGTGCAGGTGGGGCCCGCTCTCTTCACCTCTCTCGTGATCATTACGCTCTCGTTTGTTCCCGTCTTCACGCTGCAAGCCCAGGAAGGACGGCTGTTCTCGCCCCTCGCCTTCACCAAGACCTACTCCATGGCAGCGGCCGCAGGCCTCGCCGTCACCCTGATACCCGTGCTCATGGGCTATCTGATCCGCGGCCGGATACCTGCCGAGCGACGGAATCCGATCAATCGTGCACTCCTGCGTGCATATCAGCCGCTCCTCAGCAGAACGCTCGCCCGCCCGTGGCTTGTCGTCGGAGTGGCGCTCCTCGTGCTGCTCGCCAGCGTGTACCCCGCGACCCATATCGGCGCGGAGTTCATGCCGCCGCTTGATGAAGGTGACCTGCTCTACATGCCTTCGGCGCTCCCCGGAATTTCGGCGGGCAAGGTCACGCAGCTCCTGCAGCAGACCGACCGTTTGATCAAGACCGTGCCCGAAGTCGCCAGCGTGTTCGGCAAAGCGGGGCGTGCCGAGACCGCGACCGACCCCGCGCCGCTCGAGATGTTCGAGACCACCATCCAGTTCAAGCCACGGCAAGAGTGGCGTCCCGGCATGACCCCTGACAAGTTGATGCAGGAGCTGGACCAGGTGGTGCAGGTACCGGGACTGACGAATATTTGGGTTCCACCCATACGCAACCGCATCGATATGCTTGCCACAGGCATCAAGAGCCCGGTCGGCATCAAGATCGCCGGCACGGATCTGAAGGTCATTGATCAACTGTCGCGCCAAGTCGAGTCTGCGGTGAGGCAAGTGCGCGGGGTCACGTCCGCCTTCGCGGACCGCCTGACGGGCGGACGTTACATCGATGTGAGCATCGACCGCGAACGCGCCGCTCGTTACGGGCTCAACATCTCTGACGTACAAAGCATCGTGTCCGCGGCGATCGGCGGCGACACGGTCAGCGAAAAGGTCGAGGGCCTGCAACGATTCCCTATCAACGTGCGCTACCCCCGCGAAGTGCGCGATTCGTTACAGAGCCTGCGCGATCTTCCTGTGCTCACGGGCCGCGGTGCCCAGATTCGTCTGGGTGACGTGTCGGATGTCCGGATTGCCGACGGTCCGCCCATGCTCAAAAGCGAGAATGCTCGCCTCTCGGGCTGGGTGTACGTCGATGTGCACGGCCGCGCGTTGAGCAGCGCGGTACGTGAGATGCAGCACGCAGTCGCCAGCGCGATCAGGCTGCCGCCGGGCTACTCGATTTCCTGGTCCGGCCAGTTCGAATATCTCGAGCGCGCCACCGAGCGGCTAAAGGTCGTCGTGCCCGCAACGCTCGCGATTATCTTTGGGATCCTATGCTTCACGTTCCGCCGGGTCACCGACGCGGCACTCATCATGGTGACGCTGCCCTTTGCACTTGTTGGGGGTTTCTGGCTGATGTTTCTGCTCGGTTACAACATGTCGGTCGCCTCCGCGGTGGGCTTCATCGCGCTCGGCGGGGTGGCGGCCGAGATCGGGATCGTGATGCTGGTTTATCTGAACCACTCGGTCGCCATCCGCAGGGCGAATGGCCGATTGCAGTCAGACCACGACCTGACGCAGGCAATCCTCGAGGGCGCGGCCCTGCGAATTCGCCCCGTGGCTATGACCGTGGCAGTGATCATCGCGGGCCTCCTGCCCATCATGTGGGGCAGCGGCACGGGCTCGGAGGTCATGCGCCGAATAGCAGCTCCGATGATCGGCGGAATGATTACGGCAACGGTGCTGTCGCTACTCGTGATTCCAGCGGCATACGGGCTCGTCCACGGGCGTCCATTGCGGTTCACGCCGGCTTAAACCGCAGCGATAAAAAACAGTCGCACCCAATACGCGGGATGACTTTTCCGGAGATTCGTCTGATGATGTTGCCGTCGAGGTTCAGCGGTGCGCATGCCCAGTGCGTAACTGGGCAAATCGTCCAGGACGAATCTCATGAAATTTCTTCGGATACGACCGGTAATGCAGGCCACCGGACTCTCTCGCATGACCATATACCGCCTCGAGCTCGCCGGTAAGTTCCCAAAGCGCAGGCAGCTGAGTGAAAACTCGGTGGCCTGACTGGAGGCAGACATCGCAGGGTGGATCGACTCGCGCCCGGTGGCGCGGCTGCGGGCTGTCGCTGAGACGTCCCGCACCGTCGCGCAGCGCGATTAGCTCAACAGATCACTGCGCGTCCCACGCGAAATCGCCGCAGCCCGCCGCTCGGGGGGCTGCGGCAGGGGTATTCTGCGACCTTA
>Ga0210409_10007766_pt1 | contig 11007 bp, 9 predicted proteins | sample IncBWH17MmetaG_FD_161649 | JGI IMG/M metagenome (GOLD analysis project Ga0210409, IMG submission 161649) | Forest soil microbial communities from Barre Woods Harvard Forest LTER site, Petersham, Massachusetts, United States - Inc-BW-H-17-M | ecosystem: Environmental > Terrestrial > Soil >...
CATCGCGGCCAGCCATTCGGCAGAAAGTTTTCGCAGCGGAAGCTCACCGAGATTGGCAGGAACTTGCGCAATGGCGGCATGTGCCGGGGCCAGCGCCGGGACGCGCGCCTGGACGCCGTTTTTCGCAGCATCCTCGCAACCGCCACCCGCCGAGGCAAGCGTCGCAATGAGAGCGGCGTATAGCCCAGTCTTGAGCTTTTGGCGCATCTCCTTATGTTAAGTAGCTGTTACAGTCCAGGTCAACGCTTTCCGGTAAGGGAGGGTTGACCTACTCAATACACGCCAAAAGGACCGGCGCCTCATCCAGTAGCTGTTCCTGCGCAGGTCGGTCCGAGATAAACTCTTCCGCGAGGTGTTTCACGTGAAACCTAATTTTATTGTCCGTCTTCCGAAAACAGCCTGGACCGTGCAGCTGTTTGCCGTCGTTCTGTTGGCCTTTTCCCTTGAATCAGCGTCGTTGCGCGCACAGACCAAAGGTCTTTCCGCCGACAAGCGCGCGCAGATCGAAAAAGCCGCCTCGAGCTTCATGGCAGCAAACAGCGTGCCGGGGATTTCCGTTGCGGTCGTTCAGGATGGCGAGCTGGTCTGGTCCGCAGGCTTCGGAATGGCCGATCTTGAGAATTTTGTTCCGGCGACACCTTCCACACTTTTCCGGCTTGGCTCGATTTCGAAACCCATCACGGCGACGGCTATTCTGCAGCTTTCTGAGCGCGGGAAGCTGGATCTCGATGCCGAGGTGCAGAAGTATTGCCCGGCTTTCCCTAAAAAGGAGTGGCCCATCACCACGCGTGAGCTGCTCGGCCACCTGGGAGGCATCCGGCACTACAACCCTGACGGCATGGGGGACATCCCCGACGACAGCGCGAAGCATTTCGCAAGCATGGAGGAATCGCTGCAAATCTTAGCCAGCGATCCACTGGTTGCGAAACCCGGAACGAAATTCCATTACTCGACGTATGGCTACACGGTGCTCGGCTGCGTCCTGGAAGGCGCCGCTTCCGAGAAATATGTGGACTACGTCAAAGAAAAAGTTTTCGAGCCTGCTGGAATGGCCGAGACTCAGGCTGACAATTTTTTCGCTGTCGTTCAGCACCGCACGCGCTGGTATCACAAGGACAAATCCGGGGTCGTACAGAACGCCGGCGTCCTGGACTCCAGCTATAAAATTCCTGGCGGCGGCTTGATCTCGTCGGCGGACGACATGGCGCGGTTTGAAATCGCCATTATGACCAACAAGCTCCTCAAGCCGACCACGCGCGACCTGATGTGGACTCCGCAGAAAGCGGTGGATGGCTCGCAGAATGGCTATGCGCTTGGCTGGGGCACGCAAAAGAAATATGGCCTTGCACTTGTGGAGCACACCGGCGGCCAGCAAGGCACCAGCACCTCAATCATCCTTGTGGCGGCGGAGCGGCGCGCAGGAATCGTTGTGCTCGCCAACATGGACAATATCGATTCAGCGGCGCTCTCCACGGAAATCCTGAAAATCGTGCTCGAACTCAAAGACAAACCCGAATAATCTCTTGGCGCGCCGTTCCTACTAAGCGGCATCCTGCAAATGGCAGAGACCAGCTAGCTATTCCAGAAACACCTTGACAATTTCCGGGCCGGGCTTAATATTAAACCGTATGGTTAACTATTCATCGGCGCCGCTGGATGCCACGTTTGGCGCGCTCGCCGATCCCACCCGCCGCGCCATTCTGGCCCGTCTCGCGCAGGGTGAGGCCATGGTCACCGAGCTCGCGGAGCCCTTCCGCATTTCTTTGCCCGCGATCTCGAAACACGTGCGCGTCCTGGAAGCCGCGGGCCTGCTCGAACGCGAAGTCGATGGCCGGGTTCACCGTTGCAGATTGGCTGCACAGCCGATGAAGAATGCGGCAGCGTGGATCGAACAATACCGGGCGTTCTGGGAATTGCAGTTCGATGCTCTGGCGAAGTATCTGAAAACGACTGTCGGCAAGGAGAAACAATCATGGCAAGCGCACAGCAAGGCCAAGCGAACCCGGGCTTCACGCTCCAAATCCGCAGGACGTTCGCGGCGCCGCGCGAAAAAGTCTTTGCCGCGTGGGCCGAGCGCGAGCAGTTAGAGAAGTGGATGTGCAGAGACGTCTCCGCGCACGTGATCACTCATCACGTGCAGGACATCCGGACCGGTGGACGCTATCTGATGGAGATTCGCGATCCTGCTAAGGGCGAAACGTATTGGGGGCAAGGCGAGTATCTCGAAGTGAAACCTCCAGAAAAGATCGTATTTAGCTGGTCCTGGAAAAAGGAAGAGTCTGACGGTTCACGCACGGAAATGCATCCTGGCAGTCCTGATACGCAAGTCACCGTGGAATTCTTCGCGCGCGGAAATTCCACGGAGGTGGTTCTGACCCACGGCGTCTTCAGCTCGACGAAACTCCGCGATGAACATGATGGCGGCTGGAATGGCTGCTTCGACGTGCTGGCGCGAATTCTATAACGCCCTCGATTCCCGTTTACACACGCTCTTCCGCGATGGTAGTGTCCCATCGAATTGATATGGTGGGATGGATCCCGCGTCGATTCGCGCCAATTGCAAATCGCTTGTCAGATGGACGAAGCATGAAAAACAAAACCAGCTTCTTCGCTTGCGTACTTCTCTGCGCCTTGATGTCTCCGGCGTTGTATGCGCAGCAAACGCCTGCGGACGCGCCTTATCTGAATCCCAAGCTTCCCCTCGAGCAGCGCGCCGACGACTTGATTTCCCGGATGACGCTCGAAGAAAAAGTCGATCAGCTCGGCCATATCGCTCCCGCGATTCCGCGGCTGCGTGTTCCCGCGTACAATTGGTGGAATGAGGGACTCCACGGCGTTGCGCGCGCCGGCGTCGCCACAGTGTTTCCGCAAGCCATCGGCATGGCCGCGACGTTCGATGAGCCTCTGATGCATGAAGTGGCCGACACGATCAGCACGGAATTTCGCGCCAAATATTCCGCCACCGTGCACCCGGACGGCTCGACGGACTGGTATCGCGGCCTAACCGTGTGGTCTCCGAACATCAACATTTTTCGCGATCCGCGCTGGGGACGCGGTCAGGAAACGTACGGCGAGGACCCCTACCTGACGGCCCGTCTCGGCGTCGCGTTTACCACCGGCCTGCAAGGCAACGATCCGAACTATTTCAAAACGATCGCGACGCCGAAACATTTCGCAGTTCACAGCGGACCGGAGTCCACGCGTCACAGCGTCAACGTCGAAGCCTCTCGCCACGACATGGAAGAAACGTATCTGCCTGCGTTTCGCGCGGCGATCATCGAAGGCAAAGCCGAATCTATCATGTGCGCCTACAATCGCTTGAACGGGGAGCCCGCTTGCGCAAACTCCGCTCTGCTCGTGGAGCATCTCCGCAAAGATTGGGGCTTCCAAGGCTACGTCGTTTCTGACTGCGGCGCTGTCGCAGACGTTTATAAGGGTCACCACTTCACGCCAACCCCAGAAGCCGCCGCCGCTGCCGTCTTCAAAGCTGGCATGGATCTCATTTGCGGCGATTCTCGCAACAATATGAATGCGGATCCGCAGGGAATTTTGGGCGCCGTGCATCAGGGCCTGCTTTCCGAAGTTGATCTCGACCGCGCGTTGCGCCGCTTGTTCATCGCGCGTTTTCGGCTCGGCTTGTTCGATCCGCCGTCCTCCATCCCTTTTTCGCGGTTGACCGCGGCCGACGATGACACGGAAGCGCACCTGCAGCTCGCGGTTCGCGTGGCGCGCGAATCTCTTGTACTGCTCAAGAATAAGAATAATTTTCTTCCCCTGAAACGCGCGCCTGCAACGATTGCCGTGATCGGCCCGGATGCCGACAGCCTCGATGCATTGCAAGGCAACTACAGCGGCACTCCTTCAAATCCGGTTACGGTGCTTGCGGGCATTCGCAATCGCTTCCCTCAATCCAAAATCGTTTATATCCAAGGAACTGGCCTCGTCGGCCCAGTCACCAAATCCGTTCCCTCGGACGCGCTTTGCACGGACGCATCCTGCACCGAGCACGGCCTGAAAGCGGACTACTTTCCCAACATGAAGCTCGAAGGCTCTCCCGTGATGAGCCGCGTGGACGCGGCCGTGGATTTCGCGTGGGGCGACACCGCACTCTCGGCTTTGCTGCCGAACAAATATTCCGTGCGCTGGGGCGGCGTGCTCGTACCGCCTGAATCAGGCGACTACTTGCTCGGTTTCACTGGCGAGGACGGCTTTCGCGTCTGGCTCGATGGCGCTCTGCTCGTCGAAGACTGGACTCTTCATCGTCCCGCCAACACCGAAACCAAAAAGCTCCATCTCGAAAAGGGTCATCCCTACTCGCTGAAGATTGAATACTTTCAGAACATTCGCAGCTCGGAAGCTCGCCTTATCTGGAGCCTGCCCGGTGGGGAAGATGCGCAAGCCGTGGAGGCAGCGCACAACGCTGAACTTGTCATCGCCGTTATGGGCCTCTCGCCGCGCATTGAAGGGGAAGAGATGAAAGTAAGCGCCGATGGTTTCTCGAGCGGCGACCGCACGCGCATCGATTTGCCCGCTCCACAAGAACAGCTTCTCGAACGCGTTGCTTCCGCCGGCAAACCCACGATCCTTATTCTTACGAATGGCAGCGCACTTGCCGTCAATTGGGCCGACGCCAATGCCAACATTCCCGCAATTCTTGAAGCGTGGTATCCCGGCGGGCAAGGCGGAACAGCCGTGGCGGAAGCGCTTGCCGGAGATTTCAGTCCCGCCGGCCGCTTGCCGGTGACATTCTATAAATCGATCGAGCAACTTCCCGCCTTCGACGACTATTCGATGGCCAAACGGACGTATCGTTATTTTGAGGGCGAACCGCTATATCCGTTCGGTTTCGGCTTGAGCTACACGTCGTTTGGGTACGGTCCGCCGAGCCTTGATCACGCAAATATTTCTGCCTCGGAGCCCGTCACCATTTCCGTTGAAGTCAAAAATACCGGCTCCGTTGCTGGTGATGAGGTCGTGCAGCTTTATCTCACGCACCTAGGTGTACATGGCGCCCCGCTGCGGTCGCTGGCTGGTTTCCTGCGCATCCATCTCGACCGCGGCGAAAAAAGGACCGTCGAATTCGTTCTCCGCGAGCGCGATTTGAGCGTCGTCGACGAGGCTGGAAAACACCGCGTCATCCCCGGCAAAGTTGACGTGTGGATCGGCAGAGGCCAGCCCGTTGCGACATCGAACGTCGCCAAGCCCGCTGGTGGAGCCGCGCAATTCACAATCACCAGCGAAGCCACTCTGCCGGACTGATATCCGCTCGGGGGTTTCCCCTGACTCACGCGAAACAAATGTTTCGAAAATTCCTCTTGCAATTTGGAGGAGAAGTGGTATCCTGTTATTGCGTTTGTTGCTCTTGTATCGCCTTTGGATTTGTAAAGCGGTCGCAAGGTCAAACTTGCGGCCTTTTTTTACGTCTGAAAGCGGCCGTAACTCTTAAGAGGGGTTCGGAATTCGAGGCACCAAATAGCTCAATTTAGTAATGCTCGGTTGCAACCCAACCGACAGAAAAGAGTACAGCAGTGAGTAAAGAACAAGGAACAGTGAAGTGGTTCAATGCCAGCAAGGGCTTCGGGTTCATCCAGCGCCAGAGCGGTGAGGACGTTTTCGTCCATTTCTCCGCGATCGTGGCTGATGGCTACAAGTCGTTGAACGATGGCCAAGCGGTTGAATTCGAAGTGACCAAGGGCCCCAAGGGTCTGCAGGCCTCGAACGTCCAACCCCTCTAATTCCACTTCACAAAAATACGAAACGGGCGGTGCGCTTCGGCGTCCCGCCCGTTTTTGTTTTTGGTAGCACAGACTGAAGTCTGTGCCACTCTGAACTTATGCCAAAGCTTGCTTCAAATCGGCAACTAGGTCTTCGGCGTCCTCGAGTCCAACGGAAACTCGCACGGTACCTGGGCTCACGTTCGCGCGCCGCAGCTCTTCGGCGCTCATGTTGTAGTGCGAGCTGAAGATGGGAAGTATGACGAGGGATTCGACGCCGCCGAGGCTGGCCGCCAGCAGAAACAACTTCACGCGATCGCAGAAATGCCGCGCGGCGGGCAACCCGCCCTTCAAATCAAACGCCAGCATCGTGCCGAATCCACGCATCTGCTTTCTTGCAAGCTTGTGATCCGGGTGAGATGCCAGCCCCGGATAGTGCACGCACGCAACTTTTGGATGCTTTTCGAGGAATTTGGCGACGGCCATTGCGTTTTTGCACTGCCGTTCCATGCGCACGCCCAGCGTCTTCATCCCGCGAATGAGCAGGTAAGCCGCCTCAGGATCCATGGAGCCACCCAGATAGATGACCATGTGGCGGATGCGCTCCATCCAATGCTTATTACCCACAGCGACGCCCGCGATTACGTCGGAGTGTCCGGCCAGCGCTTTCGTGGCGCTGTGCACCACGATATCGTAGCCCATCGCCAGCGGATTTTGCAGGACCGGCGTTGCGAACGTGTTGTCAATAATCGCAATGAGTTTGTACTTCTTGGCGAAGGTAATCGCCTTGTGCAAATCCACGAGACGCAATGTAGGATTCGTGGGGGTCTCAACGTAGAGACACCTCGTGCGCGGCGACGCCAATTCTTCCAGGCCATCAAGGTCGGTGCCCACCTGATGCACTTTGATTCCCATATCCGGAAAAACATCGCGCATCAGCCGGTAGCTACCGCCATAAACCTGCGCCGTGGAGATCAGTTCATCGCCGCACTTAAGGACACCCAACAGTGCGGAGGATATTGCCGCCATGCCAGAGGCCGTGACTACTGCAGCTTCTCCGCCTTCAAGTGCCGCTATCTTTCCCTCCGCAACGCTCAAAGTTGGGTTACCGTATCGCGAGTAGATGTACGCTTTGCTCTTGCCTTCGGCCCACAGCTTCATCTCCGCCGTCGAGGAAAAGGTAAACGTCGACGTGCGGCAAATCGGTGTGCTCACGGGCGCGCCGACGCCGTGGCGCGGCGGTTCGCCGCTGTGAATGGCTAGCGTTTGTGGACCGAGTGTTTGCGGGTTGTGCTTGTGAGCTGGCTTGTTTTTCATAACACCACCATTTTGGCGGTGTGGCTCGCACCAGCAAGCACCAATTTGGCGCCGGGTAGCCGTTCGTGAACATCCTTAGGATGCGCGATGAAAGGGTCGAGCAGAATCCTAGGAAAACTATCCTTCTTCTTCTGCAGCTTCGCCGTGAGCTGGTTTGTGCGCGTCGATCACTTTTTGCGCCAGCTCGTTCGGCACATAGTCATAGTGGGAAAACTCCATCGAGTACGTCGCGCGTCCTTGCGTTTTGGAAATGAGGTCATTCGCATAACTAAGCATTTCTGAAAACGGGACTTGCGCCTTGATGACTACGTTGTGACCGCGTGCTTCGCTCCCCGCGATGCGGCCACGTCGTGAGCTGAGATCGCCCATCAAGTCGCCGGAGTATTGGTCCGGCGCGTAGACTTCGACGTGCATCACCGGCTCCAGCAGAGCGGGCTTGGCCATCTTCATCGCTTCCTTAAATGCCAGCGAGCCGGCGATTTTGAAAGCCATGTCGGACGAATCCACGTCGTGGTACTTGCCGTCGTAGAGCACGGCGCGGAAATCCACGACCGGGAAACCTGCGAGATAGCCGCGTGCAGCTGCATCGCGAATCCCCTTCTCCACCGAAGGAATCCAATTTCGCGGGATGGCCCCGCCAAACACGTCGTCTACGAACTCAACGCCTTTGCCGCGTTCAATCGGCTCCATCTTTATGCGGCACACGCCGAACTGCCCGTGCCCGCCAGACTGCTTCTTGTGCTTACCTTCGGCGTCGGCTTTTCCTCGGATGGTTTCACGGTACGCCACTTTGGGCGGCTTCAGCGTGAGGTCCACGTGGTAGCGTTTGTGCAACTTCGCGACGACAACCTCGATGTGCTGTTGTCCCGACCCCGCCAGCAGAAACTCTTTGGTCTGCGGGTCGCGCATGAAATGCAGTGCGGGATCTTCCTCAATAATTTTGTGAATCGAAACTCCGATTTTGTCCTCGTCGGCGCGCGTCTTGGGTTCGATCGCGAATGTGATCGAGGGTTCCGGCAACTGCGCAGGCTTGTAGTAGATGGGAGCGGCTTTGTCACCCAGCGTCTCGCCCGTTGTCGTTTCCTTCAGTTTGGCGATCGCGCCGATGTCGCCAGCGTGAAGATCCGCAATTTCGGTGAACTGTTTGCCCTGTACAATTTGCGTGTGCTGGAACCGCTCTTGAGTGCCCCGGTTGTAGTTCGTCAGAGTGGCGTCATTTTTTAGCACACCGCTCTTCACTTTGAAATAGTTGATGCGACCAGCGAAGGGATCAGCGAGCGTCTTGAACACGAAAAGCGAGAGCGGCTGGCCATCATCATACTTGCGCTCCACGCGCTCGCCCTTGCCGTTAGGCTCCGTGAAGCCGACCTGCGCATGCTCATCGGGATGTGGGAACGCGTCGGCCAAAAAGGTTAGCAAGCTGGCGGTTCCCACGTTGCGTAGCCCAGAAACCATCAGCACTGGGAATATTTTCTCCGCCACGATGGCCTTCCGGACGCCGGGAATCAAATCAGAAATGGGAATCGTGCCTTCCCTGAAAAACTCTTCCATCAATTCGTCGTCGCCCTCCGCGACCATTTCCACGAGTTTTTCGTGCGCTTCCTTGGCTTCATCGGCAAGTGCGGCAGGAATCTCTTCAATTGACGGCTTCCCATCTCCATCCGGCTTGTAGATGTGCGCTTTCATGGCGACAAGGTCGATCACGCCGCGGAAGCCCTTCTCTGTGCCGATGGGAAGTTGCAATGCAACGACATTCCGCCCAAAGACTTGCTCCAATGATTCCATCGAGCGTTCGAAGCTGGCCAGCTCCCGATCCATCCAGGTCAGCACAAACGCGCGGGGAATGTCGTACTCGGTGCAATAATCCCAAACTTTTTCCGTGGTCACTTGTGCTCCGACATGCGCATCCACCGCGATGAGCGCGCAATCCGCCGCAATCAGTGAAGCTTTTGTCTCAGTGATAAAAGTCGAGTAACCGGGGAGATCGATGAAGTTAATTTTGACTTTTTCGGAGCCGCCGGGGTGCCCTCCTGAACTAGGCCATTCCGCGTAGGCGAGCCCGGTCTGGATCGAGATTTTCCGAGCGATTTCCTCTTCGTCCCAGTCGGTGGTCGTGCTGCCTTCAGCAATTTTTCCCCAGCGCGGCGTCATTCCCGCGGTGTAGAGCAACGACGACACCAGTTGCGTCTTGCCAGTGCCGCCGTGGCCGACAATGCCAACGTTGCGTATGTCCTTGGTGAGATAGCTCTTCATATAGACCTCCCTTTGCGTGGCCCCGGCGATGCCGGCGCCAACAGGCGAGGTCCGTCCCGAAGAATTCAGGCGCGGGCCTGCGCCTGGGTGTGCCATTCAGAAGTTGTGATGGAGAGCGTGGCCCCGATGCCGGCGTTCTGCAGGGTAAGGCGCCGGACAAGCATTTATCTACCCCTGGTCCGTTCCCCAACCCCGCGGATGCTAGCACACGCCCTTGCCCCGCGGCAATCTCACTTCCTAGTTTGGGGCCGCGGCACGCCGGCCAGATAAATCCTTCGTTGACCCAGGGAGATTCTTCTAGGACTAGTACCGCGACAGATCTCGGCGGTTACCGCGCTGGTTCTTACGCCTTGAAGATAAACACGTTAAATCCTCTGGGCCTGAGTCACGCGGCCATCCGCGTGCTGATACAATCGTGGGGATGTTTGTCTCCCGAGCTGCGGCAAATGGCTTCAGCCCTCAGCGCATGGCGGCACGGCTCGGGGGTACTTCGTAGGTCATCAGGTTGCTGCTGCTTTGAGGATGTTTGTGATCCAGGAGGGAAATCATGGACGAGTATCAAGAATCGAACCACAACGATCAGAACAGCTGGGCGGCTATGCAGGCTGGCGCAAACCGCTTGCTGCTCATCCTAGTTGTAGCGCTGTCTGGAGTCACCGTAGTGGCATTCGCTTACGCCATTCACCAACAATCGATCGTTCGCCAGCAGTCGGCGCAAGTCACAACAACCACGGCGGCAATGAACCAGATGCAAGGGCAACTAAATGCCTTAACTGCCAAGCTCAATGAAGTGACAGCAGCGCAGACCTTGCCCCAAGCCCCGGCGACACCCGCTATGGCTCCCGACGCGGCTAATTCAGGAGCCGCGGAGGACACTCCCGCACAGACCCCTGAGGCCGCATCCACGGCCACCCCCGTCCCCTCCGCCAAGTCTGCACCCGCGAAAAAGCACGTTGCCAAGCGTCGCGCCCCTGTTGTCGACAAGAAATACGTGCAGCTCCAGGCTCAGTTGGCTGAGCAGGAGAAAAAACTGAAAGAGACACAAGACGAAGTCGCCAAAAACCGTTCCGATCTCGAAGGAACGATCAATTCCACTCGCGATGACCTGAACGGTTCGATCGCCAAGACGCACGATGAACTCGTGGTGCTCGAGAAGCGCGGAGAGCGCAGCTATTTTGAATTTGACCTCTCCAAGCAAAAGCAATTCCAGCGCGTCGGGCCTCTCACGCTTTCCCTTCGCAAAACGGATACGAAGCACAAGAGCTACGACGTGGCGATGATCGTGGACGACAATGAGCTTCAGAAGAAAAAAGTAAACCTGTACGAGCCTATCTGGATTCATACGGAGAACGATTCCCAGCCCGTGCAGATCATCGTGAACCGTATCGACAAAGATACTGTTCACGGCTACATCAGCGCACCTAAATACAAGCCGTCCGAGTTGGCCACCGTCGGCTCAGCGAGCGTGACGCCGGTCTCCACCAAATCGCCGGCCAACACGCCGGTTCCGTCGCAACCTCAGCAATAGATTCTTCTAGTTTCCACCGGAGGGCATCGTGCAGGTGCCCTCCCTTTTTACGACTTTTCAAATGCAGAATCTCACGGCGCGCGATCGAGAACCGGTTTCAGCGTGACCTGGCTGTCCTTCAGAATTTCAAGCGTGCGCTTCCATTCGGCAAGGCCAGGACTCTTGATGATCATGATGTGGCTTCCCGCCGCGAGC
>Ga0210409_10007767_pt1 | contig 11006 bp, 10 predicted proteins | sample IncBWH17MmetaG_FD_161649 | JGI IMG/M metagenome (GOLD analysis project Ga0210409, IMG submission 161649) | Forest soil microbial communities from Barre Woods Harvard Forest LTER site, Petersham, Massachusetts, United States - Inc-BW-H-17-M | ecosystem: Environmental > Terrestrial > Soil >...
CTTATTGTGAGGCATTTGTGCACTCTCAAAAAATTGCTCCGCGAGCTAAGTCCCTTAGCTGCCATTCATACGCGAAAAATGCCGGGGTAGTATACCCCCAAGTTCCAAATTGGAACACACAGCAAACCCTCGGGACCTCGGGAGGGTTTGTAGCGGCGAGTTCAGCTCGCCCCGGCCTTTATCCCCAGTCCAGATCAGAGAACGTAGGGGCAGCTGGCTGAGCTAGCGGGGTCGCGGACGCAGCGGCGGTCGCCCAGTCAGCGGCCGTGGGCGCATGCGGAATCGAGGGCCGAGTGGCGGAGGCACATTGCGCAGCATGTCCCCGCAGCAGGGACACCGGCCGTCATCGCTGATCGGTCCAGTAGCATCCGCGCGGAGCCAGTGACCGCGCAGGTCGCATGCCGGATTGATGCATTGAATGGTGAAGCCGGGCAAATACTGCATCGCTTCCCCCCGCGGCCCCGCCCGTGGCGGGGACCGCCTTCCCAACTAAAAACAAATGTTGGCGCGCTTCTCAGTGTGGTGTCAAGAGAAAACCCCACAAGATATAGGGGTGCCGTTGCAAAAGTCAAAAATGTTGTGGAAATGTACCGGGCCCGCGTCTTGTTACGTAGATGCCGGGCTTAGGCCCGGAGCTCCACTCCGTCCTGTCTGCCGCGGCGCAAGCGCCGTTCTAAAAAGTAGTCGGCCGATTCGCCCGTGCCGGACGGTCGTCCTTTATTGGGGTGTAAGAACTTTCCGAGGGATTACGACTGCGGTGGTGTGGCTGGCGGCGTTTCGGCCGGCTTCTCTGTTTCGGGACTGCTTTCAGCGCCGGGGTGCTTCTGCGCTTTCCAGGCTTCCTGCAATTCGGCGAGGTGCGCTTTCGCGCGATTCAGTTCCTGTTGCTTGTCGTTGATCTGCTGTTGCTCCGCGTCCAATTTCGCTTTTCCGTCTTTATCGGCGGCGTAGTCGGGTTTTGAGTAGTAGGAATCCTGATCCAGTGCGAAGCCTCGTTGCAGCAGATCCAGCTCCTTCTTAATCTCCGCAACTTCTTCTTTCGCTCGTGCGATCTCCGGGCTCTCGCCGGGCTTCACCGGCGGATTGTTTTCGGCCGCGGCCTTTGCTGCATCGGAGGCCTCCACGGCAGCCACCGCGGAAGGCGGGGGCGGCACGGAATCCGACTTTGGTGGCGAGCCGACGTTCAGCCCCTCCGCACCGGGCTTCATGCTTCTTGTATCGATGTCGTCATCGCTGATCACTTTTTTGGACTTCGCGGTGGCGTTTTTTTTGGCCGCGCGCGCCTGCCGCGCCGCGTCAGCTACCGATTGATCCTGCGGGGCTTGTGTGTCCTGCGCGAAGGCCGCCCAGGCACAACAGAGCAGCGCGGCACACACCGCCATCAGTCGCATACCGAAGCGCAATGTTGTGTTGCACCGCATAGCAGCTCCCTGCAACAAACTTCCGCAGCGTCAATCTGGCCGCGTCAAAGGGTTCAGCAAGCGTCAGAATACTCCCACGCCAAACCCGGGGCAAATCTTCAGCAAATTGGCGGTGCGAATGAGGCAATGGCGACGGAAATAGGCCCACTTCGCAGGCGCTGGACGCATCGAATCAGGTAGAAATCGGTGCGAGATCTGCGGGTATAATTCAGTGAGGCCAATGTATAAACGCCACAATGCTCAGGGTTTAGTCGGACGGGAATGAAACGGGTGCGGGCAGTTCAATTCGTCTCACTATTTGCGATCGTTTGCGCACTCCACGTGCAACCTCTCCGCGCCCAGGAGTTGACGCTGGTTCCCGCCGCCAAGCCTGCCGCGGCCTTGTCCACCGCCCCGACGCGAAAGGCATCATTCGCCGCCAGAGACGGGCACCGATTTTGGGACCAAACCAACGATTGGCTCTTCGCCGGAGTGGCAGCGTCGCGCACGCTCGACTATTTTTCCACGCTCAATATGCGGCGTCGTGGCCGCCAGGAAATCCTGCTCACCAACGAAGTAGTCGACAATCACGCGGCTTTCGCAGCCATCGAAGCAGCGGGGATCGCTACGTCCATTGGGGTCTCGTATCTGTTCCACCGTTATGGACATCACAAGCTTGAGCGCTGGACCTCGATTGTGCACATTGGCCTTACAACGGGCGGTGCCGTTCGCAATTACAGCCTTAAAACCGCCCATCCCGCCACTGCCATAGGTCCATGACCGGCAACGACTACCTTCGTCCGTCGTGTCGGTGCTGGAGTTCGGCGGACGGCAACGCAAGCTTGCGATCCGGCCTTCTGAGGTTCATACTCCCGCCCCGGACCCGATCATTTATGGCGAACACTACCCCTGCTCCCTCAAGGCCACGTGAGAAAGCTTAGTCTCGGGTGTCAGTTCTCGGCAGCCACTAAGCTCTGCCTAGGTTTTCTGTTCGCGCTTGCAGCCGCGTCATCATCCCGCCCAGCCCAACCCGCGCTCCAAGCCTCCCAAATCCAAACTTACCCCGAGCGCCCTACGCCCTCGCAGCCGGCGCTTCCCGGCGCCACCGCGCAGCAACGCAAGACCCCCGAGCCTCCTAAGACTGAGCAGTACACTCTCTCCGAAGACCGCTACGCCAAAGCGGTCGCGTATTCCCGAGCGGAGTACATTCTCTACTTCGTTTCTTACACACTGGGGTTCGTCGTTCTGGTGCTGCTGTTGCGCCTCGGAGTCGCCGCGAAATTCCGGGACTTCGCCGAAAGGGTCACTGGGAATCGATGGCTGCAGGGCCTCGTATACGTTCCTCTGCTGATCGCCACGCTGGACCTTTTCGAGCTGCCCATCCACATTTACGGACACTCATTGTCTTTGCATTACGAGCAGTCGATACAGGGGTGGGGCTCGTGGTTGTGGGATTGGTCGAAAGGCGAGCTGCTGGGCATGGGTTTCGCCATCATTCTGGTCTTCATTCTTTTCGCCGTGATGCGCTGGAGTCCGCGGCGATGGTGGTTCTTTTTCTGGCTGGCTGCTTTGCCCATTCTTCTCTTTGTCTTGTTCATCAGCCCCTGGTTCATCGACCCGCTCTTCAATACTTTTCAGCCGCTCGCTAGCAAATACCCCACGCTGGCCGCGGAAATGGAGAAGGTCGTCCAGCGCGCCAGCCTCGATATTCCGGAAGATCGCATGTTCCTGATGGAAGCCAGCAAGAAGACCAATGACGTCAACGCCTACGTTACTGGTTTGCGCGCCTCCAAGCGCGTCGTTGTTTGGGACACCACCATCCAAAAACTAACCACCTACGAAACGCTGTTTGTTTTTGGCCACGAGGTGGGACACTACGTGCTGCACCATATCCGCAATGGCTTTCTATTTTTTGCCGCAATGTTTTTCGTGGTGTTGTACGTCGGTTATCGCGGCCTGCATTGGTCCTTGAGCCGCTGGGGCGCTGTCTGGAGAATTTATGGGCCCGAGGACTGGGCCTCGCTCGCGGTCATTCTGCTGTTGTTGCAGGTGCTCAGCTTTTTCGCCATGCCCCTTGCCAATGGGTTCAGCCGCGCGCAGGAGCACGCCGCCGACGTCTACGGCTTGGAAGTGATTCACGGCATCGTCCCGGATTCGGCGGAAGTTGCCGCGCACGCCTTCCAAGTCATGGGAGAAATCGGCTTGGCCGATCCCAATCCGTCTCCCATCATCACTTTCTGGCTCTATTCGCATCCACCGCTCGCGGAGCGCCTGGTTTTCGCGCACACGTACGACCCTTGGTCCAAGGGCAAATCCCCCAAATACGTAAAGCCCCAGCCACGGTAGCCGCGCGCATTTTCTTGCCGCAGAGAAATTACCATCGACTATGAATGATCATCGCGAAGCTCCATGCGGGCCAAACTTACGACACCCTTCGCCGCGCAAAACTGGCCACCTTGTGACGGTTCCCACAAACCGCCATCGAACACCATCTCCGGCGCCCCGTCCGCGAGGTATCGCAAAAAAACAACCTACAAGCCGGGTTCGCACAAACTCTGATCCGCGCTTCCGCGCCTTCTACCAAAATTTCCGCAGCGGAGCGCGCAATCGCCGCCAGCAACCACTCCAGCCCACTTTCGCGCGCGATAAATTCGAGCTTCCATCTCCCACCATCGAAAACCAGCTCGTCGTGTCCTTCGGTAACGCGCAGGATTTCGTTGATAGGTTCCACCACGTCAGGGGCGACACGCTCGTTTTTTACCACCGCCGCAAAGGCTGCACGCAACGCGTTCCGTAGCTGGACCGCGCGCGACAAAACCGCAAACGCGGCCTGCGGATCGCTCTCCGAAAGTGTGAGAAGTTGAGCCCCGCGCTCCGCGGAAACAATCCGGGAAACCTCCAGAAACGTCACCAGCTCTTCCCACGAAAGATCATAGCCAGGAGCCGCCGGGTAAGAGGGTGCGTTGGCGAAGTCGACTGCAAGCCGCCCGCCCAGGAGAACTACGATATTGCTGGTCTCGGACATCGGCAGGCTCCTATGGTCTATATCTCAAGGGGAATCAGCGTTATGCCGAAATAACCGGTTAAAGGTAACACAGGGGTTACAACCGAGGTATGAATCTTTCTTGCCCTCGGCGCATCACTTCATCATCTTCTTCATCCGGTTAAGACGGTGCCACGTATTATGATCGAGTACGGATTATGACCGAGTACGGGGTTGGGATGAGATACCGCTGGTCGATGCTGGCAATCGGTGCTGCTCCTCTGCTTCTTTGGGCGTTCGGCCATTCTGAAGGTCGAGCGACGAGCCTGTCCCTGAACCAGGACGGATCGACCGTGGGTACGGGATCGGTGCCCGTCGTCGTGGAGCTGTTCACTTCGGAAGGCTGTTCGAGCTGCCCGCCAGCCGATGCTTTGCTGGCTCGGCTCGAGTCGCAACAGCCCATCCCCCATACGCAAGTGATCGCCCTCGAGGAGCACGTGGATTACTGGAATGGCGACGGTTGGACCGATCCTTTTTCCGGGCGGGAATGGACGGCACGGCAGGAAGAGTATGCGTATACGTTGAAGAACCGAAATCCGTACACTCCGCAAATGGTCATCGACGGCCACACGGAGTTAGTCGGCAACCGCGAAGGCGCGGCGCGTCAAGCCATCGCGGTGGCGGGAACGCAAGCAAAGGCCCATGTTTCGATAGCCGTGTCTCCGGCAGCAAAGGCTGGCTCGGAGCAAGCGATCGTTTCGGTCGACCCGATCAACGGGACTTCCGGTGGCGACAAATCCGAGATCTGGCTGGCGGTCACGGAATCCGGGCTGCATTCCGCGGTGAATGCTGGAGAAAATGCAGGCTCCAATCTGCATCACGCCTCGGTCGTGCGCACCCTGCGCAAGATCGGATCCATCGATGACAATAAGTCATCGTCTTACTCGGGCACCACCCCACTTCACTTCGATTCTGCGTGGAAGCGCCAGAACCTGCGCATCGTCGTATTCGTGCAGGCAAGGAAGAGCCGCCAAATCGTAGGCGCCGCGGCCGCGCCGATCGAGCAGTAGCACACACCGCCAACCGCTTTCGGGAGTGTCCGCCTGCGGCCAACGCCTGTGGGGTGCCGCCGCAGCTAGCAAGGCTGTGCTATCTTCGCCTGAGGCGCGCAAGCATACGCACACCGCTTCGCCCTTTCACGACATGGCCGACTCGCCCGTTACCGTTCCGCCTGACTCCACCGCTTTCAATCTCTTTCGCAATCAGCAACTCCCTTTCCTGCTGCTGCGCGTATTCATTTACCTCCTGCTCGTAGAAGCATTCACGTACGAGTTCTTCTGGATTGCAAAATTCACGGGGTTCCCCGGGCGTCCAACCTTGAGTCCCGCGAGCCTGATCATGGGTGAGTCGCTCCGACTTTCGGGCGTACTGGCGGCAGTGTGGGCGATGTCGCGACTTGAGCATCGCAACTTCGGAGATTACGGATTGCCGTTGCGTCGAGCGATAGGGAAATATTTTTGGCAGGGCGCGCTCTTTGGGCTCGTGGAGATCAGCGCGGTGCTCGGCGCGCTGGCCGCGCTAGGCTATTACAAGTTTGGCGTTGTCGAAATTCACGGCAGCGGATTCATTCAGTGGGCTCTTTTTTGGGCGGCGTTTTTTCTTATCGTCGGGTTGTTCGAGGAATTTGCGTTTCGCGGATATGCGCAATATACGCTGACGCAGGGAGTCGGCTTCTGGCTCGCCTCGCTGGCTACATCGGTCACTTTCGGCGCCGTTCACCTCATGAACCCCGGCGAAAGCTGGACCGGAATTGCAGGGATTGTGCTGACCGGTTTGTTCTGGAGCTTCACCCTGCGCCGCACTGGCACGCTCTGGTTTGCAGTGGGCATGCACGCCGCATTCGATTTCGGCGAAACGTTCCTGTATTCCGTACCTGACAGCGGCACGATCTTTCCGGGGCACCTATCCAGCGCGACACTGGCGGGCCCCACCTGGCTCTCTGGCGGCACCGCGGGCCCCGAAGCCAGCGTCTTCGATTTCGCCGCCCTACTGCTGTTTTTCTACGTCTTCCACCGCCTCTACCCCGACATTCCTAAAGATTCAGTCAGCCCTCCAATGGAGAAACGCCTTTAGAGGATTCACGTCTACTCGTAAGAGAAATAGATTTTTCCGAACACGGAGCATCTAACCCGGCGAGTACTGTAAGCTAGAAGACCATTTTCCGAGAATGATTGGGAGACATGGATGCAAAAAGTGCTGATCGATACGTTCGTTGTGCCTCCGGAATCCCAATCCAAATTTCTGGAAAGAACCCGTACGGTGCAAAGCTTTCTTAAAACTTTGCCCGGATTTGTCGAGGGATTCCTCTATGAAAGAACGGACGGACCGAGCCGCTTCAACTTTGTGACTACTGCCGTCTGGGAGAGCGAAGCGGCCTTCGAGAATGCCAAGAAAGCGGTTGCCGCGGAATTTCAAAGGTTGGGCTTCAACCCACAGGAGATTGTCAAAAAACTTGGAATTGAAACGGAAAGAGCTGTCTGCAACCGAGCGCCTTACTGAAGTAAAAGACTGCGTGGGGTCTGCAACAAGTCGAGACGCAGCCTAATGAACCAATTCCGAAGCAGGCACTATGCGGACGCCTTGCGCCTGAGCCTCGGGCAGAATTTCGCTTAGCGCCTTCAACGTGGCGGGATGCGGGTGCCCGATGGCAATGGCCTCGCTTTTCTGGCCAGCTTCGCGCAGCGCCAACCGCAACTGCTTGCGCACTGCCGCGACATCGATCACATCATCCAGAAACGGTACGTTGCGATAGCCGGACAGCACACCCGCCCGGCGCGCGGCATCGTAGGCGACCGTAGCGGCCGTGGTGCGGCTATCGATATAGAAAAGCCGGCGGTCGCGCAGCACCGGCATCAATTCGTCCATCAACGCCAAGTCTGTAGTCGACTGCGATCCTTGATGATTGTTCACTCCCGCCACATCCGGCACTGCCCGCAGAAAACCAATCACCAGCGTGCTGACATCTTTACTAGACATGCCGGGACGCAACTCCTGCGATTCCGGCTTCCCTTGTCCGACGGATTCCATTGGGAGGTGCAGCATGACTTGGTAGCCGCGTCGATGTGCCTCCTTGGCAATCTCCACCGAATGAGCGTGGTTCGGCAGCACCGAAATTGTCAGCGGATACGGCAGCGCAAAAATTGCTTCCGCGGCGGCCTGGTCGTTGCCAAGGTCATCCAGAATAATCGCCAAGCGTGCGCGACTAGTTGCTTCCGGCAAGTCTTGCCGTGTCGTCTCAGGCGCGGAATGAATGTGGATGGTGTGCGTCGGAAAGCCCGCGCGGCGATAGCGAAGCAAAATTCCTTCGCGGCTTTCTGATGGAGCGTCTTGCGTCAGTCCGTGCCGCGTGGCCACGCCCCCAAGCGACTGCAAAACGCGCGTGGTGGCCGCCCGGGCAGACGTGTCAGCCGCGTCACCGTGAACCGTGATATCCACGGAGTCCGTTGTTTCGGGATCGTGATCCGAGGCTCGCTGGTCGCTCCGTGCATCGCAATGAGCTGGCCCCGCAGAGCCGGCCGCCACGACAAATTCCCGCGTGATGGCGTGAATTTGCAAGGCGCGCAGTGGCCTCTCCGCCTTCCGGCACCCGGCTGCAAGCGCAACGCCGAGCGCGAGAAGCAGAAACAACTTATATTTGCGCGGAACGCAAAACCGATGGAGGGGCGGAGACGGCATTCCATCCGCAGAGGGCAACGTGCGGATTTCTCGCTGCCATGCCGGCCCGAGCTGCCCAATCACCTGCGGCTAAGCCGCTTTCTTGGCGGGCGCGGGATTCTTCAGCAGATCAATGGCCTTGCGGTAGATCGGATCTTCCGGCGAAAGAGGCCGCGGCCCAGAGGGAGCAGCCTTGGATGTCCCGGTCGTCGATGCGGCATCATCATCGCTACCGTCCGCATCATCATTCGCGGATGCCCGCACGACCTCATTCGGTTCGACGCCATCTTCCAGAATGGGCTTGCCCGCGGGGTTGAAATAGTTCGCCACGGTGAGGAACAGCGCCGAGCCATCATCCAAAGTGATCAGCTTCTGCTCGGAGGCCAAACCAAAGGTGCGTTCACCAACCACATCGCCGCGATGGTTTGCGACCATCGCCGAAGCCAACACCTCTGCAGCTCCCGACGTCGTGCCGTCGATCAGGACCGACACTGGGCCCTTCCAAACCACCTTGCCGGGCTCGGCGGACAATACTTGCGGCGAAATCGTCTGCCCGCGCAGCGTGGCAATGGTGCCCGACGGCACAAACAGTCGCGCAACCGCCACTGCTTCGGTTACTGGCCCACGGCCGCACTCGCGCAAATCGAGCACCACCTTGTGCATCCCTTGCTTTTCTGCATCCAGCAGCTTGTTGCGAACGTCGTCCGCCCGTCCGGTATCGAGCGAAGGCAGCCGCAGCACCAAAATGTCGGGATCGGCTTTCTGCACGACGGTCTTCGAGGATCCGAGCTTTTCGCGCACGATGTCCACTTCATCGGGATCGGCCTTGCCGCGCCGGATTACCCCGACTTTCACGCCGCTGCCTGCCTGGCCGTTGAGCAAATTCAGCGCCTGCCCGACCGACATGTCCCGCGTAGTGAAGCCCGCAATCGACTCGAAAATATCGCCACTGTGAATGCCGGCCTTCTCCGCGGGGCTCTCCGGCAAAACGGAAACCACGATCACGTAGCCGAAGCGTTTGCTCAGCGTCAGTCCAGCCTCACCTGTGCCGGCATTCTGCTGCTTCTGTTTGTACTCGGTGTATTCGCGCGGGGTGAGGTAGCTGGATTCGGGATCAAGCGATTCGAGCAGGCCATGCAGCGAGCCGGCGGTAACCAAGTGCATGTTCGGCTCGTCCACATAATCGGCTTGGATCTTTTGCAGAACCTCGCCATAGACCGTCAGCGATTTGTAGGCGCGGTCATCGGGAGTGCGACCCAGAACGTGACCGATGCCCGCATAGCAAAAAATCGCCACCGATACAGCGATGATTCCGAAACGTGCTTTTCGATTCATTTACCCACCTGCGCGCGATAATTCAGTGCCTAGTATAGCATTGCAAAGCTATGGGACGCGGCGGGAAAGCGAAAGGAAGCCTGCTCGAAGCCGTCCCACGCGAGAAAGCCATTTCGGACCTAGAGGAGGACCCATGAAGTGGCCGGCGTCTGGAAAGACACGTCTAATGGCGCAATTGTTGTATGTTTACCACGCCAAACTGGGCGACTATGTCATTTCTACCCATAAGTTATTGATAGTATGGAACAAACAGTGCAACCTCCCGCGAACAGGTGCTATCATATCTCATTCATGTTTCAAACTACCATCTTGCGCTCGTCCTCAGCCGGGGGTGTGGGTCTTCACACCGGTGTCCACGGTCACATCGTTTTGCAACCTGCGCCGGCCGACACTGGCATCGTTTTCCGCCGCATAGACCTCGACAACTTCCCGATTGAAGCGCAAGGCCACAATGTGGCGCGCGTCAGTTACGCCACCAGCCTGATGAAACAAGGCGTGCTGCTGTCCACGACAGAGCACCTGCTCGCGGCAATCTATTCCTGCGGCATCGATAACGTTTTCATCGATATTGACTCTATTGAAATTCCCATTCTGGACGGCTCCGCGGAGCCCTTTATGCAAATGCTCCAGCATTCCGGAATCCGGAAGCTCCGCCGCAAACGCCGTTATCTGAGAATCTTGCGGCCGCTCGAAGTTGTCGAGGGCGACCGCCGCATAGGGATCTACCCCGCCGATGAATTCCACGTGCGCTGCTATGTGGACTTCCCGCATCCCTTGGTGGGCCAGCAGGAAGTCGAAATGGCCGTGAATCCAGAAACTTTCCGCCATCTGCTGGCGCGCGCACGGACCTTTTGTTTCGAGCGTGATATCGAGCCGCTACGTTCCATGGGCCTGATTCGCGGCGGTTCGTTGGAAAATGCCATCGTCCTCACGAATGATGGCGTAATGAACGGTCCTTTGCGCTTCCCGGACGAGTTTGGCCGCCACAAGGCGCTTGATCTGATTGGCGATCTGGCACTGGCGGGTCTGCCGTTGCTGGCCCGCGTCGAAGCCCACAAAGCAGGCCACGCGCTGCACACGCAACTCGTTAGCCGCCTGCTGGCCGATCCTTCGCTGTGGACCATATCTACGGACGGCAGGGACGAAGCATCGCACCTGGCTCGCGAAAACACCTTTCCCGTCTTTACCCCAGCGCCCGCCTCCGATTGAGCCTTTCGACTCGGGTCTGTAAATCACCACTTTGCGAAAGCGTCCCGGCTCCCCCCAAATGAACTGACCTATGGCTCCTAAAGACCTTGCTATCGTTATCCTCGCCGCCGGCAAAGGCACGCGGCTAAAGTCCAGCCTGGCAAAGGTGCTCCACCGGGCGGGTGGCCGCGCCCTGGTCGAGCAAGTCTTGCGGGCATGCGCTCCGCTGGGCGCGAAAAAAACGGTCGTCGTGGTAGGGCATCAGGCTGAGCAAGTTATGGCAGTCGTGGAACCTACCGGCGCGAAGACCGTGCTGCAACAGCCGCAACACGGTACCGGGCACGCCGTGCAGGTCGCCCGCCGAGCGGTTGGGAATTCCAAGGTCG
>Ga0210409_10007769_pt1 | contig 11005 bp, 13 predicted proteins | sample IncBWH17MmetaG_FD_161649 | JGI IMG/M metagenome (GOLD analysis project Ga0210409, IMG submission 161649) | Forest soil microbial communities from Barre Woods Harvard Forest LTER site, Petersham, Massachusetts, United States - Inc-BW-H-17-M | ecosystem: Environmental > Terrestrial > Soil >...
CATCACCGTGCACAACTGCACCGTCACGAAGGAAACCGACGGGCACGCCGATTGCATCTGCCGGCGCGCAAACACTCACATCGATGCGAACGATACCGCGAAACAAGCGCTCGTATGCCGTTGAACGATGGCGACTGGAAAGAAAAGGCAGAAGTTTTACGTTTATCGCTGGAATCGCCAGGGGCGCAAAGGGTACGTCTGTCGGGTGCTCGCCCGCGGCGCGATGAATTCGTGCCTGGTCCAGTTCGCCGACGGCTTCAAGATGGTAACGAGTCGAAATGCACTGCGCCGGCTCTGATGCCCTACAGTTAGGGCATGCGAGCAGCACTTTACGCCAGGGTTTCGACAAACGAGCAAGACGAGGGGATGCAGTTGCGCGAGATGCGCGAATTTGCAGAGCGGCGCAAGTGGTCGGCCGAGATCTTCGCCGATCCCGGTTACTCCGGTTCGAAGGTGAGCCGGCCGGAACTCGATCGCATGCTCGCGCTCTGCCGACGCCGAAAGTTCGATGTCGTCGTGGTCTACCGGTTCGATCGCTTCGCCAGGTCGACGAAACAGCTGGTCGACGCGCTCGAGGAGTTTGGCCGCCTCGGCATCGAATTCGTTTCTCTGCATGAACAGGTCGACACGTCGACTCCGAACGGGAAACTGCTGTTTCACATCTTCGCGGCGATCTCAGAATTTGAGCGGTCTTTGATCCGTGAGCGGGTGATCTCAGGCCTTGCGAACGCGAAAGCGAAGGGGAAACGGCTCGGCCGGCCGCGGCGTAATGCGGACGTCGAGCAGATCAGGGCGCTACGGCGCTCTGGGCGCTCCTGGCGCCACATTGCCGCGGCGATGGGGGTTCCGGTCTCGACCGTGCGCCGGGCGCTTCTGGTGGGCCAGAAAGCGGCTACGGAGGTCATTCAGTGAGAGCATTCTTGCACGAGGAAGATGAGAACGGGATGGTGCTCGAGCTCGTCGCTGAGAATCCGACCGATGCCACGCAACTCACGCTCTTCGTCCAGCAGTCGGGCGCACTGTTCTTTCAGGCGCAGAGTTGGAACGATCCAGCGACGTTTTCGCAATCCCTAAGATCACCGCTCCCGGGCTGCTCGTGGGTATCGATCGCCATAGATCCCAAGTCGGTGCGTGTGCGCGAAAGGCGCGGTTTCTTTCAGCGGCTCTTTGCATGGGCCGAGCGAGTGACCCGGCCGGAATGAAGTTCACAGAGAAACAGTTGCACCCGTGGGTCTGCGATATGAGGCGGGGCGATGTGCAGTGTCCCTACGTGACGATGCTCACCAGTAGCTATCAGTGTTGCACGTGGAAGGTCGGACACCCGGAATCTCTTCCGCATGAGGTTTGCGACGATCAGCCGAGCCCGCCGCCGGCGCGTGAGTGGATCCTGAAAGAGTGTGCCGAAAACCTGCTTCGTAAACGGTGAGACGGCCGTTGAAAACAAAGGGGCAGTTTTCGGGGTGTACGCTGTACCGAAAAGGGATGTTTTTGACACAGGAGAATAGCATGCCGGTGACGCAAACGATGAGCATTGAAACCAAGAACGGCGAAGCGGTGGTCCTCAGTTTTTCCGCGTATCGCGTGCGCCAGGAGGGAAACGAAATCGTTCTGTTCGACGAAAAAGACGCTCAGGCGGTTCAAATCGTCCTTGCCGATGGAACGAAACACCGGATTCTGTGATCGAAGCGATTAAATTCATGGTGCTCGCGTGGGGTGCCTACAAACGTGCTCGCGACGAGCGTGGGCCGATCTATGCAGCAATCGCGAGAAACGGCGTTCCGACCGTGGCGATTTACGTGGGGGTCGATCGCTCCGCCTGGCACATCAGCAAAGTAGCAATCGAAAGCTATCGATGAGCACCGTCCTCCTAGGGTACGAACTCGGATCCGGCCGGCCGATCGAGATCCCGGTCGGACACATGGCGATCACAGGGCAGAGCCAGGCGAGCGGGAAAACTACCACGCTCGAGGGGCTCGTCTCGCGCTGCGGTCTTCGTGCGGTCGCGTTCGTTACGAAACGCGGGGAGGGATCCTTCCGAGTTGCCTCGCCGATCCCGCCCTACTTCCGCGATCGGTGCGACTGGCCCTTTATAAAATCGATCCTCGAAGCAACTGCTTCCGAGAAACTCAAGTTTCAGCTGGCCGAGATCATCAAGATCTGCCAGCACTACTCCGGTCCGGAAGGAACGTGGAACGAACCGAAGAGCCTCCGCGACGTGATGGCGAATGCGGAAACGGCACTCAAGAAAGCCCGCGGGATCGCTTCGCGCGTCTACACCGAACTGTTTGAGTACCTGCGTATGGTGGTGCCTGAGATCGAGCGGCTGCCCTACTCGGAAAAGCTGACGCTTCGCACCGGGCTCAACGTGATGGATCTCACCGACTACGACTTTCCCCTGCAGGCACTTGTCGTGCGTTCGGTGATCGAGTGGGTGCACCACAATGCTGAGCACACCATCATCGCGATTCCGGAAGCTTGGAAGTTTGCACCGAAGCAACGGGGATCGCCGGTGCGCCTGGCCGCGGAGGAGCTCATTCGCCAGGGCGCCGCGCTGAAAAACTTCCTCTGGTGCGACTCTCAGGATCTCGCCGGCATCTCCTCTGTGCTCTTGCGCCAGGTGACGGTGTGGCTGTTTGGAGTGCAGCGGGATCCGCGGGAGATCGAGCGCACCCTCGAGCACATTCCGGCTGACACCGCGAAGCCAACCAAGCGCGACATCGCCACTCTCGGCAAGGGGCAATTTATCGTAAGCTTTGAGCGCGAGATGTACCGCGTCTATGTGCAACCGGCGTGGATGACGGGAGTACACGCGGAAGCGATCGCCAGGGGCGAAGAGCCGGTAGAAAGCGCGCGAGAGATCGTGCGCGACTTCGATCTCGAGCACGCGGGTGAATCGGAATGAAACTCTTAACGAACTGGCTGGCCTTGGCTATTTTCCTAGTTGCAGTTTTCGGGGGAGTTTACTCTTGCATGTTGAGGAAGCCGTGATGGCCGAGCAGACCGAAATTCCCTTCCCTCACTTGTCCACACTGCGATCTCGAGCACGCGCAACCGGAGGAATGATGTCGTTAGCGGGTAAGATTCTGCTTGTGGCGATTGCCTTTATCATGCTGGCTCTAACGATCTGGATGGTGCAAAAGTGATGGCAGAGCAGACCGAAATTCCCTTCCCTCACTGCCCACACTGCGATTTCGAACTCGCGACGCCGGCGCTGTTCTCCTGGCAGCATGGCGCGTGGGTGATTTTCTGCGTCTATTGCCCTGACTGCCTCAAAACGATCGATCTGCACATTCTGCCGGCGGTAGCCGCGGCCGCGGTTACTGCATCTCAGGAAGAGCAGTCGCCGATCATTCGGCACTAGGTTCCCCAACACGAGATTGTGATCTCGTACGTCTTCCCTGTCGTCGGTGTGCCGTTCCACTGAAAGGTGTAGGAAGTCGCGGACCGCGCCGTCACGGTGAGTTGCGCGAGGATGTCATTTCCGCCTGTCTGTCTCGCTTCGCACACCGGCGTTTGTGTCCACGTGCCATCGTGGAAGGTGATCTGATAAGTCGGGTTTATTGCGATGCCGGCGCCGCCTGTTGTGATCGTCGTGACGTTCGCCTGGTCTTTGCTGGTTGCAACTGTGATTGCTGTCGCTGCGGTTGCGCCCCATCCGGCGCCGAGCGTGAAGTCGCCGGGGACGAGTGTCGTCGCAAAATTCGTATCGAATCGTGAACTCGTGAAGCCGATAGTCGGATTCACGCGCGCGTGGTTCGTGCTCGATCTAACGGTTGTGCCGGATCCGCCCGGCTGCGTGATCCAGAAGTTGATTCCGCCGCCGAGTGCATTTCCGGTCGACGGTCCGCCGGTGATGTCCGTGTCAGTGCCGGCAAGGTTTGTTAGGTTGTAGCCGTTCACTGCATTCGGAACCGGGGCGCCGCGGCCGATCATCGAGTTGATCTCGAAAATGTTGCGTGTGGGATCGGTGCCGGCCTGGTAGTCGCTGCGCCCGCCTACGCATACTTCGTTCGCAGACTGGCTCGAGCTCGCCGCATTCCAACAGAGCGCGCGGATCCCGAAATTCTCGTGTGCGGCACCTAGATAGGTTGTGGCGCCGGCGCCGATGGTGAGATTCGTCCAACTCTGTGCTTGGGTCGCGCCTGGGGGATACACTCCCACATCCCAATCGCCATCGACGAAACTGCCCTCTTGCAGAGTGAGGTCAAAGGTGCCGCGCGGGGTTGCGTTTGCAGGTGTGTACCAGTCTTGCCGGGAAACCTGGCCGTGCTTGATGATCGTGCGCTGACTCGGTGACGCGCCTAGATGCCACTGGCCGCCGTACCCGATCACGTCCTCGAATCGGCCCTCGGCACCGTTGTCGCCATCGATGACGGTCTCATTCATATACTGCAAGGTGATTCCGCCGCTGGTTACGGTGCCGTGATTCCAGCCAGGTTCGACGACAAAGTTCGAGGTCCCATCCGGCGCCGGGCACGTGGTCTGCGGATATTTGGTGATCCATCCTCCCGAGATCGTGATCGTGGTCGCAGTGTTCGATGCGACGGTTCCATAACAGAGTGCGCCGGTGCCGCTCATGATTCCCACGAGCATGCCGGTGAAAGCGTTGACGGTATAGTTTGCCGGTTGCGGGGCCTGGGTCGGTGTGTACACTCCGCCGCTCGTGCCTCCTGTCCAGATGTGAGTGGAATCGGGCGCGCCGCCGACGCTGCCGAGCAGAAGCACCGGACTTGCAGCTGCGAAAGAAGGCGCAGCACTGGGTGTGTACACTCCGCCGCTCGTGCCGCCGGTCCACGCATGGGAGTTGTCCGCGGTGCCGCTGAAATTGTTGCAGATGAGTGGCTGCGTGGTGCCAGTCGCCGGGGTAGTGGGTTGCTCGGTGCAGGTGACACCCGTCACCGCCTGGGTCATCGTTTCATTCAGTATGATCTGCGCGCCGCTGGCCGTGCCCGTGATGGTGGCGTTGTTCGCGGGAGAACTGAGCCGCACTCCGGTCGCGCCCGTGACTGCCTGCGTCATCGTTTCATTCAGGCTGGCGCCGGGAAAGGTCTTGACGGTAACAGAGCCGTTTAAGGTTTGATTCGTATTGGTGATGCTGCTGCTAGTTCCGCTGCTGGCGAGCACTGGCGCAGCGGGCGTGCCTACTCCTCCCCAGTTGGCAGCGTCGACCGTCACTTTGTAATAAGCGCCGTCTCCTGTGACTTGATTCCCAGAGCAGACCGTTCCGACGGGATTGCTCGTGGCCGGATTCGGTCGACAGGATTGATTGATCGCGAAATAGTCTTTCAGCTGGCACGTGCTGCAAAAGGCGATTCTGCGACTTTCCGAGCGAACGTGTTCTGAGGCGAATGGTCCTTGTGAGATGGAACTGAAAATATCGAAGCCCGTCTGTGTAGCGAATCCATTTTCCATCGAGGAAAGGCGAGACCCGCCGCCAAAGCTGATGTAACCGCCGCCGTAGTTGGCGAAGCCGTAAAGCGGGTTTCCCTGCATGTCGCCGTCGTAGCCGATCGCGAGCGCGTTATTTGCGGGGAATCGGCCCACGTTGCGCCCGGTGTTGTCTCCGCCAACCTGCCAGGCCGCGCCCGTGAAGCCGATCGATTCGCAATCGTGGCAGTAGATGTTCGATCCCTGAGCTCCTCCGCCGGATTTCGCGATCAGCACACCGACATCCACCTGGCTGTTGCCGATGAACGTGTTTTCTTTGTGATCAATGAACTGTGGCGCGAGGTCGATTCCTTGTGCACCGGTATAGTCCCAATCGATCAGCGCATTCGTCGAAGTCGCGTTTCCGGTGAAGCTGCAACGTTCGATGTTGAGATAGGCGTCTGACTGACCATCAAAGATCCGCAGATTCGTTCCGGTCTGGATGATCCCGCCGCCATCACAGGCGATGAGGTTGCGAGCTCCCGACTGTCCGATGACGTGGTACATCTGCAATTCGGCATTGATCTGGTACTGTCCGGTGAGTCGCAGAGTCTTGTTGTAGATCCCGAGCCCGCTCCCATTTACGCGGCACGTCGTAGGCCCACAACCGAAGGCGCCGACGATTGCTGCCTGCATCGCTGGAGTGTTGACGGCCGCGGTTGCATTGTTCGACGCGCCCCACCATTCCGGATGCACTTCAAACGATGCGAGATTGCCGGTGAAGTCGACGATGCCGTTCGTTCCTGTGGCGTTTATGAAAATCTGGTGTCCGTCGGGATCTAGAATTCCGCCCTGTGGGATGACGGTTGCGATGCCAGGCTTGAGCCCGATGATCGCTGAGACGTAGGACGACGCGACGGGCGAACTCGAGAAGTTCTGTGTCGCCGTGGTCGATCCGCCGGCGCCGGATGCGATGTACTCTGCGCACAGCGAAACCGGACTTCCGCCGCCGCCGGCGATGTTCCCTGCACTGCCGGCGGGCTGCGTGTAACCCGCACCCTGTGTGCACGTCTGCGCGTCGTTCGGATCTTCGCTATAGCCGATGACGAGATCTCCGGCGCCGAGAGTCGCGGCGCCTGAATTAAAAGGCGTAGTCGTGCCGTACTGAAAATTTCCTGCGTCGATTTTCGGAACCGGTCCGAGTCCTGAGATCTCCCACGCGATGCAGGCATTCTTCGTTGCTGTTCCGCTAAAGTTCGCGGTGACGGTTGTGTTTCCGCCGGCGATCGATGGCGCCACGTAAAGCGCTTCGTAAGCTGCCTGGCCGATTGTCGTTGCCTGCTGCTGGATATAGAAGTCTTTCCCGTCTGAGATGTTCAGGATTCGGGAGTTCCCGAAAGTGTTGTAGAGCGCGACCATCATCACAATCGAATGTCCGGCGACGACTCCTGGCAGTGTGACCGAACAGGTCGAACTCGAGGGATTGTTCGACTGGCCGCCGCCTTGCACGAAGGCACCACCGCCAGGCGGAGTCACCACTGTTAAAAGCTGCAGCGCCCCACCACCGGAAAAATCGAGTGTGATGTTCGAGCCAGAGTGAGCGAAGGTCACTACACAAGATGCAGTCGGCGTCGTCGTACCGATCACGCGAATAATGGCGTTTTGCGTGCCGATCGTCGAGACGAGTAACGCCATTCCCGCGGTTGCGTCGGTCGAGCCGTCACACGTCATCCAGTCGCGTGTGTCATAGACCGCTTTATTTTGCGGTTCCCAAGCGCTGAGCCCTGGCACCCACGTGGGAAATTGGCTGTTCGCTGTGCCTGGCACGATGTTACCGCCGCCGGTGCCGATCGGAATCGTGAGCGCGAGCGCCGCGGCGTTGAGTTGCGTCGAGATGTTCTGCATTGCTCCGCTGATAGTAAGCGGAGACGAAAGCGTGAAGCACTGCGAGCCCGTGCCGACGGCCGGCTGCGTGGTGCCGACGGCCGAGCACACGATGAAGTTCCATTTCGAGCCGGCCGGCTGCAGCTGTGTGTTGTCAGCGATGTTGAAACTAAAGAAGCCGTTTTTGTCGAGCCCGACCGGTTGCGTCGGTGGAGTATAGGCGAAACCGTTGAGCGTGGGCGTGCCGTTTGCGACGAGGGTCGGGGTGATCGTGCCGAGTGCATAGGGCACATTGTGCGGATCGACCACCGTGCCGATCACAGTCGTGAACTGCGCATAAGCGAGTGGTGCGAAGACGAGCACCAGAGCAATTCCAAGTCTTGCTTTCATAGAAAATTCAGTAGATCGTGCAATAGCTGCCGCGCTTGACCACGATCACATCCGCTGCGGTGCCGTTCAGGACGTACACATTGAAGGTCGCTGCTCCACCGCCAGCGGTTTCAATCGTGCCATCGAGTTCAGCACGCAAGACGCTGGTTACGGCGGGCTGAAACGTGACGACTGCGGTCGGCGTTGTGCTTGCTAGGGCATTCAGTTGTCCAGTGAACGGGGCAGCTGCTGTTGCTCCTGTGTTGGTATAAGCAACGCCAGTGACGTTCACGTTTGTGGGTGCGGTCGTGATCACCCCCACGCCGAACTGATCGCCCGCGACGTTCGTTGCCTGCGAGTACATCAAAGCGCAGTGAAAGGTGAAGACCTGGGCGGTTGAGCCGAGGGGAAAACTTAGGCCGGTGATGGCCTGTAGAGCCGCGCTATTGGCGGAAGTGAAATCCGACGTTCCGACTGCCTTGGTGTTGTTGGTCGAGTGCAGGAGCGGATTGTCAGTGCCGGTTGTGGAGATGATGCTAGTACCGAAGGTGAGTTGTGTTTGGCCCGTGGCGTTGTTTGTGAGGGGGCAGTTGAATTCGACACCGAACGTCGGATTGATCGTTATGCAGGTCGTGCTATTCGCAGCCAATGCCAGTTGGGTAGCACTCGGGAACGACATTCCTGTAGTGGAACTCACTCCGAACACCGGAGTCGTTCCTTGACTGCTTCCATAAAGCACATTGCTCATGGTCACCGGGTTGGTCGCTGTCCCTGCCACCGCTGGGAATGTAAACGTGGCCTTGCCGCTGGTGGATCCGTTTCCGCCGAGCACCCCGCCGGCGCCACCATTGACACCCACATCCAACTCTGAGGCTCCGTTGGTCGTGATGCCGGTGGAAACTTTGGGTGCCGCTCCCGCGCCGCCGCCTAGCACCACCGCATTTAAGGTCAGCGCGCTAGACGAGGCCCAGGACGATGCCGTATTGAAGTAGGGCACCCCTCCGGAAGTGCCCGCGATCGTGGCGGTGACGGCTCCCACCGAGCCTGAATTTGTGATGACGGTTCCATCTCCAGACCACGAAGTAAGGCCTGCTGCCGAGTTATGGCAAGCTCCATCTGCTCCCAGATATTGCGTTCCCGAACATCCCGTCCAAAGCGCAATCAGGTCAGCTGCCGCGGCCGGGGCGATATTGGTCGCGGTGGTGAACTTCGGAATGTTGCCAGCGACCGGAGAACCCGAAGCGGTCACTGTTCCGGTACCGGGGTTTCTGGTTAGCGCGAGCGCAACCGCATTCAGATTCGCCGAGATACTCTGCGATGTGCCGGTAATCGTGATCGGCGATGCGAGTGTGAAGCACACCGGCCCTTTGCCGCCGGCCGGCTGCACCGTGCCGAGTGCCGAACAGACGGTGAAGTTCCACGTCGTGCCGCCTGGCAGAAGCACATTGTTGTCGGCAAGCTGCAACGTGAAGCTTCCGGTCGCATCGAGCCCGACGGGCTGTGTCGGTGGTGAGTACGGCAAGCCGCTGAGTGTTGGAGAGGTACCGCCAGGCAGAATCAGCACCGAGACGATCGTGCCGTTTGCATAGGGAAGGCCGTTCGGGTCGACAACTGTGCCGGTCACCGTCGTGAACTGCGCTGCGGCTGCCGTGCCGAGCGGAATCACACCGGCGTAGCCGATCAGGAGATCGAGCACCACGTATGCGACGAGGTACCACTTCAGTTTGCGCAGAGTCATTTCTTTTTCCGATCGTCTTGCTGCACTCGGGCATTTAGAAAGTCGGTCAGTTGGCGAATGTGTGTCCGCGCCTGGTCGAAGTGCTTCTTTCGCGTCTCCGGATCCTGCGCAATCTCCCCGAGATCGATCGAGCCGATGATCAGTTGCAGTCTGTTAGCGACTTGGTGCATAAGCTTGCGCGAGATCATTCATCCTTCCCGAGCTCACCGATAGAGTGCCCAGGTGAGAATTCCTAGCCCTGCAATGATCAAAAGCGCCCCGCCGGTACCGACTCCGCTCGGCTCACTCGCGTAGATCCCGCCTGGCACTTCCCCGCTCATCGGATCCGTGATTGCTTGCGGCGCCGGCACACTCGGATCCGGCGTGAGTGCTTGCCCGATCCGATTCATGATCGAGCTCACATAGCTCACCGTCGCGGAAGGCCAGTTGTTGTATCCGTACTTCGAGACGTTGCCCGGTCCCCAGTTGTAAGCAGCAAGCGCGAGCGCGGTGTCACCGAACTGACTTAGTAACTGAGATAGAAAGCGCACACCCGCATCGATGTTCTGTGCCGGATCAAACGGATTCGAGACACCGAGCGCCGCGGCCGTCGCCGGCATCAGCTGCATGACACCTTGCGCGCCGGCGCTCGAGACCGCGTGCGGGTTCCCGCCCGACTCTTGCTGTGCGACAGCGACGGCTAGATCCGCCGGAACTCCGTACCGGGCTGCAGCCTGGTCGAGCAGGCTCACGATGTCGGAAGTCATCAGACCGCCTCGTAATCGTCTTCTTCCTCGTCGTCGACTTCGGGAAGTTCGTCGGCGTCGATCTCCTCGAGCTCCTCGATCACTCGCCCCTGATCGTGCGCTGCTTTGAAATAGCTGCAGGAGTGCAAGTGCTCGCGGTAGTAGGTCTGCACTTCCTGTTCGGTGTAGCCGTAAAAGCAGTGACCGACTTTAATTGTCGAGTCACCCGCATCGATGATCAGAACCTCGAGGCAATACGCCATCAGTGCACCGCCGGCGCCGATGGTGGCGCGGTCGGGGGATTTGTCGGCGCCTGATCCGGTGGCGGTGCGAGATCGGCGACTTCGACGCGAAGCCAGGGAAAGTAACCGAAGAACTGGTAGAGCAGAGCGTTCGCGGAGTATCCGCCGACACCGGCGATCGCGGTCGACGTGATCGCGAGCCCGACATCGGCGACTTTGCCGGCGACGGTGTGAATGATGAAGCCGTACCCGAGTGCGGAGAAAAAGGCGCGTGTCGCGAGATTCACCGCATGCCCTCGAAACCAGTCGCGCAGACTCGTGAGCCCGTTCGTTTTCGACTTCACTGAGTTCTGTGCTTGCGCGAGCACGAAGAGAAGCCAACCGAGTGTGTACACCGAGATGTTGAGAACTTCGCCTTTGTTCAAGGTTTCAAGACTCCACGCCTTTTCAGTTCTTCCCGTAGGCGTTCAATTCGTGCTTTTGCTGCCTGTCGCAAAGTCCAACTTTCGATGCTGTCGAGGATCCGCTCGAGATACTCGAGCTCGGTGCGGATCTCCTCTTCTGTCATCTTCCAAGGAGCCCGCTTCGAGTAAAGATTTCCGCCAGCACCCAACATGCAAGTCCCGCACTCACCACGTTGAAACGCCCGTACCATGCGCCAGGGGTAGCCGGCGCGGTTG
>Ga0210409_10007771_pt1 | contig 11005 bp, 8 predicted proteins | sample IncBWH17MmetaG_FD_161649 | JGI IMG/M metagenome (GOLD analysis project Ga0210409, IMG submission 161649) | Forest soil microbial communities from Barre Woods Harvard Forest LTER site, Petersham, Massachusetts, United States - Inc-BW-H-17-M | ecosystem: Environmental > Terrestrial > Soil >...
GCCGATGTCACCACCGGCGAATTCCGCGCGACGGCATTTTCCGGCAGCGACGCCGATGAACAATTGCGCGATGAGTTGCACCGCCTGAGGCCGCGTGAAATTCTCATCCCCCGGCAAGCGAGTTTATTTGCCGCAGCCGGAGCGGACGGAGATGCTAGTGGCCAAACTCAGGCGGCCCGGCCGGAACTCCGCGAAGGAGTGGAGACACGGATCGACGAATGGATCTTTCGGTATGACTACGCCGAACGGATGCTGCGGGAACAATTCGGCGTGGCGACGCTGGACGGATTCGGCCTGGCGGGACATCCGCAAGGGGTCTCGGCGGCAGGGGCCGTGGTGCATTACTTGCGCGAAACCTCGGCCATGGACGCCGAAAATGGAAATCATTCCGGCGCGGCTCTGGGGCATCTGGACCGCGTGCGGTATTACGAGCAGGCGGACGCGCTGGTGCTCGACGTCGTTACGGTACGCAACCTGGAACTGGTGGCGCCGATTTTTTTCGAGGATGGCGCGCGTGGAGCTTCCACGACGCTGCTTTCCGCGCTGGATGAAACGACAACGGGCATGGGCGCGCGCCTGCTGCGGCAGTGGATTCTGCGCCCACAGGTCAATCGCGAAGAAATTCAAGCGCGCCTCGACGCCGTGCAGGAGCTCAAGAACCATACGGTGCTCCGCGAAGAGATCCGCCATAACCTTGCGGGCGTGCAGGACCTGGAACGCCTGGCCGGGCGCGCGACGCTGGGGGTCGCCTCGCCGCGCGACCTGCTCGGGCTGCGGCAGTCTCTTGCGCGCATTCCTCTGCTGAGAAAATATTTGACGAATTGCCCCTCAGCGCGGCTTTCGGCGCTGCACGCGGACATGGACGAGTTGTGGGACGTGCGAGAACGAATTGAATCGGCGCTCGCGGACGATCCACCGGCGCTGGCCTCGGATCCGGGCGTGATTCGCCGCGGTTACGACAAGGAATTGGACGAGTTGCGCGAACTCTCGCAGCGCAGCAAACAGATCATTGCCGCGATGGAAGAGCGCGAGCGGAAGCGCACGGGCATCGGATCGCTCAAGATTCGCTTCAATCAGGTGTTCGGCTACTACATCGAAATCTCCAATCCGAATTTGCATCTCGCGCCCGCCGATTTCGAGCGCAAGCAGACGCTGGTGAACGCGGAGCGCTTTACCACGCCGGAGCTGAAGGAGTACGAGCGCAAGGTTCTGGACGCCGACGAACGTATCGCGGAAATCGAGCGGCGGTTATTTTCCGAGCTGCGGTTGTGGATCGCCCAACAGGCCGCGCGCCTTCGGAGGACCGCGGCGGCGATCGCGCAGTTGGATGTGCTTGGAAATTTTGCGCGGCTGGCCGCCTCGCGCAATTACACGCGGCCGGAATTTTCCGACGACACGCAAATCATGATCGTTGCGGGCCGGCATCCGGTGATCGAGCAACTCCTCGAGCAAAAGGGCGAGCGATTCGTTCCGAATGATCTGTTTCTCGACGATACCACGCAGCAGATCCTGCTCATTACGGGCCCGAACATGGGTGGTAAATCGACGTATCTCCGGCAGGCCGCGCTGATCATCCTCATGGCGCAAATGGGCTGCTTCGTTCCCGCGGATCAGGCGCGGCTGCCGGTTACCGATCGAATTTTCACGCGCATTGGCGCAGCCGATAATTTGGCGCGAGGGCGGTCCACGTTTCTGGTGGAAATGACGGAGGTCGCGGCCATCTTGAACACGGCCACGCCGGCGAGCTTGGTGCTACTGGATGAAGTGGGGCGCGGGACGGCCACCTTTGACGGGCTGTCCATTGCCTGGGCGGTGGTGGAACATCTGGCGAGCGAGACGAAGGCGCGCACTCTTTTCGCCACACATTACCACGAATTGACGGAACTCGCGGAATTGCTTCCGGGGATCAAGAACGTACACGTGTCCGCACGCGAAACTTCGACCGGCATCGTCTTTCTGAAGCGCGTCGAGACCGGTAGCGCGGACAAGAGCTACGGGATAGAAGTCGCGAGGATGGCGGGACTGCCTCCCGCGGTGATTTCGCGGGCGCGCGAAATTCTTGAACGGCACGAGCAAGCCGAGCACCAATTGAGCGAGCGGCTGACGCCTGGCGCCACGGCAACCGGCGAGCCGCTGCCGGCGCAGCAGGCTTTGTTCACGCCGCTGGACCGGCGAGTGCTGCATGCGCTGCGCGAAGCGGATATCGACAATTTAAAGCCGGTTGAGGCGCTCAATCTTCTGGCCGAATTGAAAAAACAAATTTTATGAAACACTCCCGCGGACGCAGCACATTGGCGCTTGGAATCATGTCGGGAACGTCGGCGGACGGGATTGACGTGGCCCTGGTGCGGGTGGCCGGGCGAAAGGCGTCTCTCGAAAACTTTGCGGTGTTTCCGTTTCCACGGGGAGTGCAAAAAGCCATCTTGAAGCTCGGCGAGGGCGGGCCCGTGACCACGGGAGAAATCAGCCAGCTCAATTTTCTGCTGGGAGAAATATTCGCGGGCGCCGCGCTTGCCGCGTGCAAGAAATTTCGAGTGTCGCCCGCGCAGATTGCGGTGATCGGCTCGCACGGGCAGACTGTTTTTCATCAGGGGATTCCGGCGGAATTCAACGGCCGGCGCATTGCTTCGACACTGCAAATCGGCGAACCCTCGGTAATCGCAGGGCGCACCGGCATCACTACCGTGGGTGATTTTCGTCCCGCCGACATGGCCGCGGGCGGACAGGGCGCGCCGCTCGTCCCGTTCGTCGATTTTCTGCTCTACCGGCATCCGCGGATCGGGCGCGCTGCCCTGAATATCGGCGGGATTGCGAATGTTACGGTGATTCCCGCAGGCGCGAAGACTGAAGATGTGTATGCGTTCGATACAGGTCCGGGAAACATGGTCATCGATGCGCTCGTGCGCCACTACACGCACGGTCGAAAAGCTTACGATCGCAACGCGGAGATGGCCGGGCGCGGAACTTTCCTGCCTCGCTTGAGCGATGACTTGATGCGTGACGATTATTACGTGAAACCGCCTCCGAAGTCGGCCGGCCGAGAACAGTACGGCGAAGCGTATGTTCGGCGAGTGCTTGCGCATCGCGATTCGCGCAGGGCAAAGCCCGAGGACGTGATCCTCACGGTTACGGGCGTTACTGCTCACTCGATTTTGTATGCATTCAGCCTCTTCGTATTTTCGCGGACCAAGGTGAATGAACTAATCGTTTCTGGGGGCGGTGCACGCAATCCTTTCCTCATGAAGGCTCTCGGTGCGGCCTTCGAGCAGGATTTTCGTATTCGAGGGTCTTCGGAACTTGGCGTGCCGGGGGACGCGAAGGAAGCTTTTGCCTTTGCCGTGCTTGCGCACGAGACGCTGCACCAACGGCCTGCAAACGTGCCGGGGGCGACGGGAGCGAACAAGGCAGTCGTGCTGGGCAAGGTGTGTTATGCAGTTTAGGAGAGGAAGTAGAGGAACGGAAACCCTGCATCAGGACAGAGTAATGCGCGGGGATTTGTCCTTTGCTTCCTTTACTTCCATTACTTCCCTACTGCTCCTTCTGGCGCTTTCAATTTCTTCCTGCTCTCGCAGTGTCGCCACCGAACCAGGCGTCGTTAATTTTCTGATTGAATCGATGCCCACGAATTTGGATCCGCGAATTGGGACCGATGGCCCGTCCGAGAGGATAGACAGCCTGATCTTTGACAGTCTGGTAGAACTTGACACACATAGGATCCCACACGGCGACCTGGCTGAATCGTGGGAAATGCCTGACCCGGTCACGTATATATTTCATTTGCGACCCGGCGTGAAGTTTCATGACGGGCGCCTTCTCACTTCGGCGGACGTGAAGTACACATTCGATTCGATCATGAATGGAAGCGTGACGACTTCCAAGCGAGGTTTGCTCAGGCTAATCGAATCCATTGAGACTCCCGGCGTAACCACGGTCATTTTTCATCTGAGCGAGCCGGATGGAGGGTTTCTGACGGAAATTTGCCGGCCCGCGTTCGGCGTGGTTCCCACAGGCTCGGGGAGCGATGCGGCGGCACATCCGATCGGCACCGGGCCGTTCCGATTCGTGAGTGCGCTGCAGGATGACAGCGTCGTGCTGGAGCGCAGTCCAACGTACTTCCAAACACCAACCAAGATTCAGCAGGTTCGATTCCGTGTGGTGCCCGAAGCGGTCGTCCGCGCCCTCGAGCTGCGGAAAGGGTCCGCCGATCTGGAAATGAGCTCTCTCGCTCCGGATATGATCCCGGTTCTTCGCGAGCAATCGAGCCTGGAAGTGACCGAGGAGCCGGGAACGAACTATGCGTATATTTCGTTCAATTTCGACAATTTGGTACTGGCCCGGCGGGAAGTCCGCCTAGCGCTCGCGCACGCCACGAATCGGGAAGAGATCGTTCGGTATTTGTACCGCGGACAGGCCCGGCTGGCAGACGGGCCGCTCCCGCCAAACAGCTGGGCGTACGAACCAGATATCGCGCATATGGGCTTCGATCCGCAACAAGCCGAGCAATTGCTGGATTCGGCGGGATATCCCCGGCGGGCGGAGAGCAGTGGAATGCGCCTGAAGCTCACACTGAAGACTTCGACCGAAGAGTCCACGCGCCTGCTCGGCGCCGTTTTGAAGGAGCAGTGGGGCAAGGTCGGCGTGGATCTGGAGCTGCAATCCATGGAGCCGGCAACATTGGCTTCGGAAATTGCGGGCGGGAATTTCCAGCTCTACACGCTGCGATGGATAGGGGTCAACGACGATCCGGAATTTTACGAATTTGCTTTCAGTTCGAAGAGGATGCCGCCAATGGGGGGCAATCGCGGGCACTACCGCAATGCGCAGGTCGATTTGCTTCTTGATCAGGCGCGGGTTGAAAGTGATCGGGAAAAGCGGCGCGCGCTGTTCGGCAAGATTCAGAAAATCATTGCCGAGGATTTGCCGTACGTAAGTCTGTGGTTTATGGACAACGTCAGCGTGCACAGGAAAAGGATCAGCGACGTGCAGCTTTCTCCGACCGGGGATTATGATTTTTTGGGGAACATTGAAGCGAGGTAGGGCAGGTTAACGGTGAGGCCGCGTTACTTTTGGAATTCGCAGGAGGGTGCTGCGCCGGGGATCAAAATGGGGGCATCGCTAGTTGGTCCGGCAGCGTCAGGCGAAGGTAAGAAACGGGCACGTGGTAGGAACGGATCGGCCCAAACCCGGGGAACCTCACCGAAGGTTATGCGTCGGTGTCATCTTCTAGGGCGGCGCGAATTTCCTGCTCGGTGATTACGCCTTCGCGCATCACGGCCCAGTCGTCGCCGTCGAGTTTCACAATCGTGGAGGCGAGATTCCCGGGCGTCTCCCCCGCGTCGATGATGAGCGGCAAGCGATCTCCCAATTGTTCCATAAGTTCGACGGCGGTTGCGCACGCGGGCTGTCCGGAAATATTTCCGCTGGTGCCTGTGACCGGCCCCTTGGTGAGATTGATGAGCGCGTCCACTATGGCGGATTTCGGCCAGCGCAGGGCGACATTGCCAGTGTGAGCTGTCACCTTGAGTGGAACTCCTGTGGAAGCCTCGACCAACAGAGTCAAAGGACCGGGCCAGAATTTGGCGGCGAGCTTGTGGAACGTATAGGGAACATCGCGCGAAAGCAGCACCGCTTGCGCCGTCGTATTGACAAGGATGGGAAGCGCGCGGGTTTCCGGGCGCCCCTTGACGCGATAGATTTGATCGACGGCCGCCAAATTAAATGGGTCCGCCGCAATTCCGTAAAAAGTGTCGGTCGGAATGGCCACGAGTTCGCCGCGCCGGATGAATTCAGCCGCGTAACGCATGGCAGCAGGATCGGGATTTTCAGGTGAAATCTTCAGCAACTCAGCGGACAAAGTAGCGACCCTCGTTGGTTGAACCAAGAAGTGGCAATCGACCGGCAATCGAAACGCAGTCGAGTGAACCTACCATAGACATGTAGTGCGTTCAAGGCGCTAAGATTTAAAATTACGTTGATTCAGCGCCCGCCCTTGCTTTACCGCTCGGAGGGGGTTTGCTAGGCTGGTGTGCATGCCTCACACAGCAGGCACGCCTGCGCGACAATCTATGAAGGCAAACGCCGCAGTGATTACGAGCCGTGAGAACAGCTGGCTCAAGCGATTCCGCGCCGCGCTTTCGGGCGAGCGCGGCGAGGACGGAATGGTAGGCGTCGAAGGAGTTCGCCTGGTGGAAGCGGCACTGGGCTCGAGGCTGTCGGTTGAAGCGCTGCTCGTGAGCGAATCGGGGGCGCGGCATCTTACGCGCGTCGCGCCTTTGCTCGCTGCCGACGTGCCGGTGCTGCGGACATCCGACAAATTATTCGCCGGCGTTGCGGATACGCAGACGCCGCAGGGGATCGCCGCGCTCGTTCGGCCGCGGATGGCCACGATTGAGACCCTCATGGCTGGTACGCCGCTGCTAGTTGCTCTGGTGGGCGTGCAGGATCCCGGCAACGTGGGAACGATTGTCCGGGCGGCGGAAGCATTTGGAGCGACCGGGGCGGCTACGTGCCCCTCGGACGGCATCGGAACGGCAGATCCGTTCGGGCCCAAGGCGCTTCGCGCGTCGGCGGGATCGGCGCTGCGATTGCCGATTGTCATTGGAATTTCGCCGGCGATTCTGCTGACGCAATTGCGAATATTTCGGGTGAAGGTTTACGCTGCGGTCGCCGCCGAGGATTCTAAAATTCAAGGGATGGAAGCCTCCTCCCATTTATTGCGTCCGTGGGACGTCGACTGGCAAGGCCCTGCGGCCATCTTGATCGGCAACGAAGGTTCGGGCCTGCCCGCGGACCTGGTGCGCGCGGCGAACGCGCGCGTGTATATTCCGCAAGCCGCCGCAACGGCTCCGGTGGGGATTGAATCGCTAAATGCGGCGATGGCCGCCAGCGTGTTGCTGTACGAGGCCCAGCGGCAAAGAAATACAACCGGGCAAGGACATACATGAGCTTGTTCGCAAAACTCGAGCCGGACGAAAACACCAGCGTCGGCCAGCCGCTCGCGGAACGGATGCGGCCGCGCACGCTCGACGAGTTCACAGGGCAACAGGCTCTGCTCGGGCCGGGAAAACCGCTGCGGACACAGATCGAGCAGGACGAAATCGGCTCGATGATCCTTTGGGGACCCCCGGGGTGCGGGAAAACGACGCTCGCGCGGCTGGTCGCGCGAATGACTCATTCCGAGTTCGCGGCGTTCAGCGCCGTGCTGACAGGGATCAAGGAAATCAAGGACGTGATGGCCGCGGCGGAACACGCGCGGCGCTCAGGGCGCAGAACCATCGTGTTCATCGACGAAGTGCACCGCTTCAACAAGGCGCAGCAGGATGCCTTCCTGCCGCACGTGGAAGCGGGAAACATCATCTTGATCGGCGCTACCACGGAAAATCCCTCGTTTGAAGTCATCGCGCCGTTGCTGTCCAGGACGCGCGTGTACGTTCTGCAGGCGCTGACCACGGAGGAGATCGAAGCGCTATTGAGGCGCGCGCTGGCGGACCCGGTGCGCGGCCTCGGAAACGAAAAGCTGGCGATCGAGGATGAAGCGATCCAACACATCGCCGTGTTTTCGGGAGGAGATGCGCGCGCCGCGTACAACACGCTCGAGGCCGGGGCGCGCGCCGCGCAACCGGACGCTTCCGGAAAGCGCACGATCACCAAAGAATTGCTGGCCGAGTTGCTGCAACGCAAATTTTTGTTGTACGACAAATCGGGCGAAGAACATTACAACCTCATTTCCGCGCTTCACAAATCCGTGCGCAACTCCGATCCCGACGCGTCTCTGTACTGGCTGGTGCGGATGCTCGAATCGGGCGAAGACCCGCTGTATATCGCGCGGCGGCTCGTGCGCATGGCCAGCGAAGATATCGGCCTCGCGGAACCGGGCGCTCTCGCAGTGACAATCGCCGCCATGCAGGCCGCCGACTTTGTGGGGCCGCCGGAAGGAAATTTGGCGCTGGCGCAGGCCGCCGTCTACCTTTCGCTGGCGCCGAAGTCGAATGCGCTCTACACCGGCTACGGTGCCGTGACGAAGGATTTGGAAACCACGCGCGCTGAGCCCGTTCCGCTGCACCTTCGCAACGCTCCCACCGGGCTGATGAAAAATATCGGGTACGGGAAGGGATACCAGTACGCGCACGACGTCGAAGAAAAAGTGGCCGACATGGAGTGCCTGCCGGAATCGCTGGCCGGGAAGAATTATTATCGCCCGACCGATCAAGGGTTTGAAGCGCGCTTGCGGCAGCGCCTGGAAGAAATCCGGCGCATTAAAGTTCAGCGGAAAACGAAATGAGTTGAGCAGGACGGGCTTCAACTTGTCGTGTTTAGAGTAGCCGCCAAGGAAGCCGAAAAGCTGACAGGCTGAAGCCCGTCCTACTTGCGGCGTTTATAAATTTCCTTGGCGATGCAGTTGTCCATGATGACAAAGAGTCCGGCGCGGCGGGCGCGTTCGGCGGACGCTTCATCCTCCACTCCCTCCTGCATCCAAACGGCGCGTGCGCCGATGCGGATTGCCGCGTCCACAATTTCCGGCACAAATTCCGGGCGGCGAAAAATATCCACGATATCGATTTTCTCGGGAATATCTTCCAGACGCGAATAACATTTCTCGCCGAGCACTTCTTCTTCGTTCGGATTGACTGGGAAAATCCGATAGCCGGAAGATTGCAGTGTTTCGGATACACCGAAGCTTGCGCGGTAGGGCTTGGAGGACAGGCCTATCACGGCAATTGTTTTTGCCGATGCAAGAAGCTCCGTGATTGATTTTTCTTCCGCAGTTCCCATTGAAAATCTTTCAGCGGCGCGCCTATTTGGACATGACACGCCGCGGGCGCCACGCGCGCCGGGGCTTCGTTGCAGCCGGAAATCGTTCGGGCTCCGATAATGCGCGCTCCACGGCGCGAACCAGTTTGGCCACTTCCAGGGCGCTGAGTTGCCGGTACGACCCTTCCGGCACGGTGTCGGCGTCGAGCGAAGCCAGCTTCATGCGCCTCATCTTTTCGACGGGATGGCCCATCGCCAGCAAATTCCGGCGCAGCAGGTCGCGGCGAACGCCGGAAAATTGCGCCTCATACCACGGATTCGGGGGATTTTTGCCGGCCGCGTGCGGAGCGCGCAAAGGAAAAATCTTGCCCCGCAGCGCGTGGGCAAGGGTTTTCAATTGCGTTTCACTGAGCCGGCCCTTCACTTTGATCCAAAACGTCTGCGGCAGGGATGCGGACGCTTTCAACATTCGGCTGGCGAGCTCGCCGTCGTTCGTCAAAAAAACTGCGCCGCCCGCGGCATAATCCAGACGCCCAACGGGAAAGACGCGCTCGGATACGCCAACAAGAAAATTCCGCAACGTGCGCCGGCCCTCCGGGTCGGCAAGTGTGGAAACTACTTCCGGCGGTTTGTTCATCAGCAAATAAACGTGCGTTTCGGAAAGCTGAGCGACGCGGCCGGCGGCCTCGACGCGGTCGCGTTCAGGATCGGCCTTGGCGCCCAGTTCGGAGACGACAACACCGTTTACACGCACCTGCCCGCTGCGAATCAAGTCTTCCGCATGACGCCGCGACGCAATTCCGGCGCGGGCGATGATTTTTTGCAGCCGCTCCAGCATGGATTCGTTTAGGAAGCGCTTTCCGCCTTAGTTTGTCCGGAGTGCTCCAATTTCGCTTGATCGGTTTCCGGTATTTCTCGCGAGGCCTGCGTCAGGCCTGGCTCTGCCACAGCTTCTGCTGCGGCTGGTTCGCTCGCAGCGGCATCTGCGCCATTCGCTGGTTCAGACGTCTCTTGTTCGATCGGGGCAATCCCCTCGTCCGCGCCTAGAGCGGCGCGAGCGAGTTGTTCAAATTCCTTCAAGCTCGGCAACTCTTCAAGATCGGAAAGACCGAAGCGAATCAGGAATTCCTTGGACGAGCGGTACATGATCGGCCGGCCCATGACGGGCTTGCGGCCAGCGGTCACGATCAGGCGCTTTTCGAGCAGGGTCTTGATCACACCTGAAACATTCACGCCGCGAATTTCCTGAATCTCCGGGCCAGTGACGGGTTGGCGGTAGGCGATCACGGCCAGAGTTTCGAGCGCGGGCATGGTCAGGCGCAGCGGCGGGCGCAGGCTTTTGATGAACCGGCGCACGACTTCGTGGTGCTGCGGCTTGGTGTAAAACTTGTAGCCGCCGGCGACGGCGCGGATTTCCATGCCGCGATCCTCGCTGGCATAGGAGGCAATCATTTCCGTGAGAGCCGCGCGCACCGTGGCTTTGTCTTCGCCTACGGCATTCGCAATTTGGTCGAGCGTGGCGGGCTCATCAGCGGCGTAAATGATCGCCTCGAGCGCGCCTTTCAGTTCCGTGGGATTCATGGTCATTCTTTCGGCGGGCTCCAAGTAGAGCCCGCACCCGAATATTGTTCGTCAATTCTCCGAAGCGGTTCCGCAAGCGTGTCGGAAATCGATTCGCCGCCGGCGAAGACCACATCGAACATTTTATGCTTGCGCAGCCAGATTTTTGAAAACAATTCCTGCTGCACCAGGATGATGGCCTGCAAGCGGACAAGTTCAAGGACCGCGAGCAGAGAAACAATCATGGCGTGGCGCGACGGGCAGGATTCGAAAAAAGCGATCAGGTCGATGCCCTCCTCGACGGCAATCAGTTGCTGGCGCAGCAGATCCATCATCTGGGCCACAGTGAATTGTTCATGGTGCAGCTCGATCTTCACCACTTCCTTGCGGCGCTCGAGCACTTGCTGGAAAACTTTCACGAGGTCCACGAGCGAAACGATCAGCTCGCCTTCCGATTCTTCACCTTCGTACAGCGTGAGGTCCGGCTTCGACCAGACGTGCTCCTCAATCTGCTGGCGCTGGTGGAGGAGCTGCGCGGCGCTTTTGAATTTTTCGTGCTCGACGAGGCGGTGCACAAGGTCCGCGCGCGGGTCTTCCAGCTCTTCGGGGCCGGCCAGAGGATCGGGCGGCAGCAGCATTTTCGATTTGATGTAGATGAGCGTCGCGGCCATGTATATGAAGTCGGCCGAGATGT
>Ga0210409_10007772_pt1 | contig 11004 bp, 9 predicted proteins | sample IncBWH17MmetaG_FD_161649 | JGI IMG/M metagenome (GOLD analysis project Ga0210409, IMG submission 161649) | Forest soil microbial communities from Barre Woods Harvard Forest LTER site, Petersham, Massachusetts, United States - Inc-BW-H-17-M | ecosystem: Environmental > Terrestrial > Soil >...
ACGGCATTGGACGCAGCAATGGCGCCCTCCACATTCGCGCGACCGACGGAACCGCGCTGGTGCAGCGCGAAAGTATCCACGAATCGCAGAGCCACGCGCTTAGCGTTCTCGCCTCGGCTATGCGGGAACATATCTGCGACATGCCTGCGGCTGTAGGCCATCGCGTGGTGCACGGAGGACCTCATCTTCGCACTCACCAACTCATCACACCGAAGGTTTTGGATCAACTACGTTCCGCCACGCATTTTGCGCCGTTGCACATCCCGCAGGCGTTAACGCTCATCGCTTCGGCGCAATCCATCTTCCCGTCGGCCGCACACTTCGCCTGTTTCGATGACGCTTTTCATCAAACCATGCCGGAGGTCGCATCGCGCTTCGCTCTCCCCCACCACTATTTCGACGCAGGGATTCGACGCTATGGCTTCCACGGGATTTCTTATGAGTCGCTGGTGCATCACTTCGGTGCGCGGCTTCCCGAGCGAGCGATTTTTGCGCATCTGGGGAATGGATCGAGCCTCTGTGCCCTTCGAAGCGGGATCTCGATCGACACTACGATGGGCCTCACTCCCACGGGCGGCATTCCAATGGCAACCCGATCTGGCGACCTCGATCCCGGCGTCCTCATCTACCTCATGCGAAATGCGAAGCTCAACGCCGACAAACTTGAGGATCTGCTCAATCATCGGAGCGGTCTTTTCGCTCTCTCGTCCGGCGAGGGTGATGTGAAAGCGCTCGAAGAACGCGTCCGCTCGGATGATCCAAATGCCCGTCTTGCTTTGGATGTATTTGCCGTCTCGGTACGAAAAACGATCGGGGCTTACACGGCTCTGCTGGGAGGTGCGGATCTTCTCGTCTTCACGGGAGGCATCGGAGAGCACAGCGATTACGTTCGATCCGCAGCAACGGAGGGCCTCGAACTTCTTGGCCTGACTCCAGACAAGATTCAGATTGTCCCGACGCAGGAAGAGCGACAGATCGCACGCCACTGTCGCGCGATGATGGTCAACAATTGCCCATGAAACGCTTGCCTGTGCCCATGTAGTCTCAAACGTGAAGGCCAAAGCGAGTCAGCATCTCTTGCCGGCCAACCCGGGTGACGGTCAACGCGCGGCTGTCGAGATCCTGCATCACCCATTTTCGTTTGAGAGCGACCTCCAGAAGAGCCGCTCCGACCGCACCTCCAACGTGCGGGCGCCGCTCGCTCCAGTCTACGCAGCCAAACGCGAAACGACGTCGCAGCGCGCGAGTTGCATCAATGTTCATCCCCAGACTCGCGAACGCTTTAGCTCCGGACGGAGTGAGGTCGTATCCATTGTCATGGCCTTTCGAACCATTTGATATCCATCCCAGCGACTTAAAGCGATCATGCAACGAGACCCCCAGGATTCCCGCAATGTGGTCGTAGCAAGTGCGCGCGGCCCGCAGCGGGTTCGGCGCATTCGGCACGAATACGGAACGTGGTCCGCCAGCAAGTACGCTCAAGGCTTCAAGCGCAGTCGCTACGTTTGACCCTTCCAGGCTGTAGTAGCGATGTTTCCCCTGGGCGAGCACCTTGACCAATCGCTGCGTCTTCAGCAGCTGCAAATGCACGCTCGCGGTTGACGGGGTCACTTCCGCGACCATCGCCAGTTCGGTGCTGGTTCGAGCACGGCCGTCCAGCAGGTAATAGAGCATGCGTGCGCGTGCCGGCTCGCCGATTGCCGCCGCAATTCTGCAAGCAGTGACATCAGGGTGGTGCCTGACATTCATAATGTTATATTAAACCAACTGTCGATGTGCAGCAACTGGCAAGCGTTAAATCAGAGCGACAGCTTCGTTGCGTCCAATAAAAGCAATGGTTGAACAGTGGGGGCATTGCATCATTTTGCAGGATGTTCCAAGGCGGCGTAATTTTTCAGGTTAAGCGGGGATCGAGGACCACGGCTCTGCAGCACCCGGCGAGTAATCTCTGCTGCCAAATGATCGACAGGAAAGGCGCCATCGTCGAGTCCCGAAGCATGAACCAGCGCAGGCATTCCCCATACGACGGAGGAACCCTCGTCCTGGATGATGACGTCTCCACCGGCGTCGCGAATGTCTTGCGCTCCAAGGGTGCCGTCCGAACCCATGCCGGTCATTACTACTGCGAGAACATTCGAGCCGTAGGCCAGCGCCACCGAACGAAACAGCACATCGACCGCCGGGCGGCAGAAGTTCTCAGGCGGAGCTTGATTCAAGTTCAGGCGCCGGCTTACTCCTACGCGGATAACCTGCATGTGAAAGTTTCCCGGCGCGATCCAGGCATGGCCGGGTGAGAGAATCACGCCCGCGGTCCCTTCTTCCACCGGAATGGCGGATCGACTGGCCAGCCGTTCCGCCAGCAGACGGGTAAAAATTGGCGGCATGTGCTGGACCACCACAATCGGCACGGGAAAGTCTTTCGGGATCCGCGGCAAGACTTCAGCCAAGGCGTTCGGACCGCCGGTTGATGTACCGATGGCCACAATTTCGATACGCGGCTTGAACCGCAGCGGAGTCTGCAATACCGGACGAGGCCGGGCTAAAGGCGTGACTTTCAGGGTGGCTACGCCGCACAATGCCTTGATCTTGGGAATAAGTTCGTTGTGAACAGCTTCGGCCGCGGCTGCCATGCTGCCGCTGTTGCTGGGCTTGGTGGCATAGTCCGACGCCCCCAGGGAGAGCGCATCCAGGGTTGCCGCCGCACCATGTTCGGTAAGCGTGCTGAACATGATAACCGGCAATTTGGGATACAACTTGCGGATCGCCGCCAGAGTCTCCAACCCGTTCATCACTGGCATTTCGATGTCGAGGGTGATCAGATCGGGCTTGAGGACTGGAATCTTCGCTAAGGCAATTCGCCCATCGCTGGCCGTTCCCACTACCGTCACGGCAGGATCGCCTGACAAAGTGTCAGAAAGCAGCTTGCGGATCACCACCGAGTCGTCGACCACGAGCACGCGTGTGGGAGCCTTGTCCAATGCCGTCGTTTCCCTTTCCGGATCGAAAAACTTCCATGCGCCGAATCAGCTTGCGAATCGTCGGAGTATCTGACAAGTGCCGTCGGCAAGCGATCCTACGGACTGCAGCCTGGCGCGCTGCTGCATCTACGCCGAGGCGTGCGCCGCTCGACCTTTCGCAGACGAACCGCTTCCCCCGGTCTTTCCGCTATTTGCGCCACCGCCGCCAATGTTGAACTTCCCGACCAGCTCGCGCAGTGCTTTGGAAGTCTCCACCAACTGCTGTGCCGCCTGCTGCGTGTCACTGGCTCCACGCGACGTGCTCGCGGCGGCTTCGGCGACGCCGGCGATGTTTTGTGTAATCTCACTGCTGCCCTGCGCCGCTTCGCTCACGTTGCGCGCCATCTCGTTGGTGGTGGCGTTTTGCTCCTCGACCGCCGAGGCAATCGTGGTTGAGATATCGTTCACCTGATTGATGATTCCGCTGATCGACGCAATCGCCTCAACTGCGGCTTTGGTGTCATCTTGAATGGCTTCGATCTTGCGGCTGATGTCTTCGGTCGCCTTGGCTGTCTCCTTCGCCAATTCCTTCACCTCGTTGGCGACCACTGCAAACCCTTTGCCCGCCTCTCCAGCACGCGCGGCTTCAATGGTGGCATTGAGAGCGAGCAAGTTGGTCTGCTGCGCAATCGAAGTGATGACCTTGATCACCTGCCCGATTTCGGTGCTCGATTCACCCAGCTTGGCCACTGTGGCTGTCGTCGTCTCCGCAACCCTCACGGCCGCGGTCGCGACTTTCGCCGACTCGGTGGCATTTTTGGCAATCTCCCTGATACAAGAACCCATCTCCTCGGTCCCCGTGGCCACAGTCTGCAGGTTCTTGTTGACCTGCTCGGAAGCTTTTGTGACCAGCGTAGCCTGTGCGGACGTCTCTTCCGCGTTGGCGCTCATCTGCTGGCTTACGGTGGTCAACTCTTCCGAGGCCGACGACAAATTCACCGCCGTCTCGGCCACTTCGTGCATGGTTCTGACTTGCTGGGTGATGTCGGTCGAATACTTCACAACCTTGAAGGGCCTTCCGTTCAAATCCATGATCGGGTTATAAGAGGCTTGAATCCAGACTTTTTTGCCACCCTTGCCCATCCGCATAAACTCCCCAGCCTGATATTCGCCCCGGTTCAGCTTGACCCAGAACTCTTTGTACTCTGAGCTCTGGCGGTAAACGTCCTCCACCAACATGCTGTGGTTTCTACCCTTGAGTTCGTCGAGCGTGTAGCCCAAGGTCTCGAGGAAGTTGTCGTTGGCGGTGACCACGGTCCCATCCATCTTGAATTCGATGACCGCCTGAGATTTGCCAATCGCCGCAATCTGGCCGGAGTAGTCGGCGTTAATCAGTTTTTGGGCCGTGACGTCGGTGGCGTACTTGACCACTTTGAAGGGTTTGCCGTTGAAGTCCAGGATTGGGTTGTAGGACGCCTGAATCCAAACTTCCTTTCCGCCTTTGCCGATCCGCTTGTATTCGTCTGTCTGGTGCTCGCCCCGGTTGAGCTTGGCCCAGAATTCGCCGTATTCGACACTCTGGCGGTAGGCCGGATCCACGAACATGCTGTGATGCTTGCCCTTGATCTCGTCGAGTGTGTAGCCCAGGGCCTCAAGGAATTTCTCGTTGGCCGTGACCACGGTCCCATCCATCTGGAATTCGATGACCGCTTGAGATTTTCCAATCGCCGCAATCTGGCCAGAGAAATCGGCACTGGCTGCCTTCTCCGCAACAGCCGCGGCGGCGACGTCGCGAATCACGAAGACTGCCACAAACACTCCGATCACCAGCCCGGCGAAAGTCGTGAAAAGCAGCGTCAAGTTCAGCGAGCGGGTGCCTGAACTCATGTCGTCCCGGCTCTGTTGGAGCACAGTATCGAAGGAGTCTGCCATCTCGCCCAGGGGTTTCTTGAGGGCCTCGCTGAAGGCGTGATCCTGTTTTTGCCGCATTGCATTCGCCTTCATATAAGCAAGCACCGAGCTGAGAACCATGAGGCCAATCACGATTCCAAAGCCCCATCCCAGTTTTTTCGCAAGTGTAAATTTCATTTCCTCTTCTCCTTCAAACGTTCAAGAAAATCGCACTCTCGCGGATACCGACTATCGGCCTCAGTTCTCTGTTGCTTGCGACAGTTTTTCCCCATCCATACCGCTGTCTCAGCACTGCTGTCTTAGAACCCCATTCAATCGTTATCGGCCTGATGCCACGCTCTCGGCCAGTTCCGTCATCTGGCAGGCTTTCTCTATATCCAGCACGTGCAGCAGCCGGCCATTCAGTTTGTGGACACCCAGAATCATCGTCCGGACCGAACCCTGCAAGGTTTCTGGTGGTGGCTCGAATGTGATTTCTTCGGCCTCAACCACGTCGCCGATTTCGTCCACCAACAGGCTGACCGCGCCGTCCTGGGAGCGCACCACCACATTCATCGGAATTGTGCCCGGTGGGCTCGGCTCCAGTTCCAACCGGCGCCGTAGATCGACCGCCGTGACAATCTGCCCGCGCAGGTTTATGAGTCCACTGACGACCGCGGGGGCCAGCGGAACCTTGGTCATTTCGAGAGAACGGATGACTTCCTGAACACCTTTTAACTCCACGCCGAAAAGCAACTTGCCCAGATAGAACGTGCAAAACTGCGAAGTTTGTGACATGGCTAGTGTGCGACCTCCGCCGATCTGGTCGCGGGAGTTGGCCGCGCCGGATTTAAATTCGCACTTCGCAAGATGGCGGGGATGTCGAGCAATTCCGTGACTCGGTCCCCAATTACGACGGAATAGAGGACCAACGCCCGTGTCGCCGCCGACCTCACGTCCGCCCGGTCTTTGATGATGTCCAGAATGCGTTCCACGACCAGGCCGAAGTAGTGTCCCTCGTGGCCCAACACCAGCACCTGAATTGCGCCGGAGTCTGCCGCGGGAAGAGCGTGCAAAATCCGCAGTTTATTGCGCCTTTCCTCCAGAACCACATTGAGGCGAATCAAGGGCAGAATCTGGCCGCAATACTGAGTCACCCACTGGCTACCGGACATTTCGACTTTCGCCACCGGAAACTCCTCTAACCGCTCTAGACTGCCGAGCGGTATCGCCATGCGAGAATCGCCAGGCCCCGCAAACAGCAAGAAAGTTTGTTTTTCTCCCTCGGTCGCCGCCGCCGATTCTGCGACCTTCTCCGCCGGGACGCGCGCTCGTCCTTCGGTAACCACGCTGGCGCGCTGCGCCAGGCCGAGCACGTCCAGGATGAGCGCTACCTTCCCGTCGCCCATGATGCTTGATCCCGCAAACGTCTTTAGCATCTTGAGTTGTTTGCGTAGCGGCTTCACCACGATTTCTTCGGTGTCGTTGATTTGATCCACTACCAGTCCGAACTGCCGCTCATCGGCCTGCACCACTACGATGTTGACCGCGCCGTCTTTTTCCGTTGCGGGCCTTGAATCGGCGGGTAAGTTCAGCGCCCGGCTGAGATACACCAGAGGCAGGAGCCGTCCGCGGAGCCGGTATACGGGCGCGCCATGAACCAATTCGATGCCTTTGGCCACATCATCCGCCTTGATCCGCACCAGTTCGAGCAAACTCACCTGGGGAATCGCGTAGCGATCGCCGCCGCAGGTCACGACCAGCGCAGGGATGATCGCAAGCGTCAAGGGAATTTTCACCCGGACCGTCGTACCTCGCCCCAGGGTCGATTGAACGTCCACGGTGCCGCCAATCTTTTCTACGTTCGTCTTCACCACATCCATACCAACTCCGCGGCCGGACACGTTAGTCACCTTTTCTGCCGTGGAAAATCCGGGAAGGAAGATCAAGTTGAAAATCTCCCGATCCGCCATGCGTGCCGCTTGTTCGGAGGTAATCAATGAGCGTTCGACTGCTTTCTTCCGGATGCGCTCCGCATTCAAGCCGGCTCCATCGTCGCTGATCTCAATATTGACTTGGCCGCCTTCATGAAAGGCGCGCAGTATGAGGCGTCCGGCTCGCTCCTTCCCCGCCTTCACGCGGACCTCAGGAAGCTCGACGCCGTGGTCCACGGAATTGCGCACCAGATGGGTAAGAGGATCTTTGATCGCCTCGATAATTGTTTTATCGAGTTCGGTCTCCTTGCCCTCCATCTCGATGTTGATCTCCTTGCCGCATATCATCGCGACGTCGCGGACGGTTCTCGGGAACTGACCCCAGATGTTCCCGATCGGCTGCATGCGGGTCTTCATGACTCCTTCCTGCAGTTCGGTGGTGATCAGGTTCAGACGCTGGGAGGCAGCCAGAAAGCTGGCATCTTTCATGCGGCTAGAAAATTGCAGGACCTGGTTGCGCGCCAGCACCAGTTCCCCCACCAGATTCATGACTTTGTCGAGGAGTCCGACATCCACGCGGATGCTGCTGTCAGAGGCGGTCGCTTGCACCCGGGAAGACTGTTGAATGCGCAAAGCATCCACGATATCGGCTGGCCGCACCGCGCCCTGTTCCACCAGGATCTCGCCCAGGCGACGGGGGTCGCCTTCGTTCTGCTTCTCGGTTGCAAGCTGGATTTCGCCGCGGGTGACTCCAGCCGTTTGCATCAGAATGTCGCCAATCGAAGGCTGAGGGGCGGCCGCTTCGGAGCTGCTGTTGAGCTCAGGAACAGGCGCTTCCGGCGACTGCTGCAGGCGGGTCAACCTGGAGATAAGAAGGGAGTCATCGCGTTCGCCTTCCTGACCGGTGGTTTCGATGTGGCTTAATATTTGGCGGACGGCGTCCACCATGTTCAGCAGTGCTGTGGTGATCTCCGGGTTCAGAACGAGTAGCCGATCCCGCAAGCGGGTCAGCAGGTTCTCTCCTACGTGCGCCACTGCCTCCAGTTTGCTGAAACCCAGGAAACCGCAGGTGCCCTTAATCGTGTGAATGGTGCGAAATACGCTGCTCAGCGCATCGCGATCGTCGGGATTTTTCTCAAGACCGACCAGTTCCCGGTCCAACCGGTCAAGGTTTTCGTAACTTTCCACCAGGAACTCTTTTACGATTTCGCTGTCGCCATCGCTCATCGCTGCCGTTCCTTTCCAGGCTGGAGTTGCTCTCCATGGGCCGGCAGGCTATGTGTCACAGCTTGCTTTTTTTCGCCTCTCAGAACATGCATCCCCTGGGGTATGCAAGATTCCATGGCGAGGGAATGACCTCTTCAGTCTCCCTCTAACACCCCTATCGTCGGTTCACCGTTTTTCTTTAGAAATCGTTCTGTCCGGGAGTTTGGGTCGGTCGGGGCCGGGTACAATTTTAATTTTCCATGACTTGTCTCCCAGGCCACTTGTGTCTTAGGCCCTTGTGTCTCAGGTCCCTGGGTCCCAGACCATAGGCCAGCACGCTCGTAGTTTTAGTAGAGTTAAATAAGAATCTGCTGCATCCAATGCTTGGGAGGACCAGGCTGGCTATGAAAGTTGCTAATGACGTCACCGAACTGATCGGAAACACGCCGCTCGTCCGGCTTAACAAAGTCACCGAAGGCTGCGCAGCGGAGGTAGTCGCGAAACTGGAGAGCTCGAATCCTTGCGCCAGCGTAAAGGATCGCATTGGCGTCAGCATGATCACCGAAGCCGAGCGGGCGGGGAAAATTCAGCCCGGCAAAACCACCCTGATCGAACCGACCAGCGGCAACACCGGTATCGGCCTGGCTTTCGTTGCGGCTGCGCGAGGCTACAAACTCATCCTGACAATGCCGGAAACCATGAGCCTCGAGAGGCGCGTCCTGTTGCTTGCGTTCGGCGCGGAAATCGTACTCACTCCCGGACCGAACGGAATGAAGGGTGCGATCGCGAAGGCCGAGGAGATCCTCGCCAAAACCCCGAACGGTTTCATATTGCAGCAGTTCGACAATCCCGCCAATCCCAGGATTCACTTCGAAACCACCGGACCCGAGATTTGGAATGACACCGACGGCCGCGTCGATTTCCTGATCTCGGGCGTCGGCACGGGTGGGACCATTACCGGGGTTTGCCAGTACATCAAGCCGAAGAAATCGTCCTTTAAGGCGGTGGCTGTCGAACCGGCGGATAGCGCCGTGCTCTCCGGCGGAAAACCTTCGCCGCACAAGATCCAGGGTATAGGTGCTGGGTTTGTGCCCAGCATTCTGCGCCGGGATTACATCGATGAAGTCATTACCGTTACCAATGACGAAGCGATTAACATGGCGCGTCGCCTTGCCAAGGAAGAAGGTCTTCTGGTGGGGATTTCGTCGGGCGCCGCGGTGGTTGCTGCCCTCAAAGTCGCCAGCCGAAAAGAAAATGCGGGCAAGTTGCTGGTGGTTGTGCTGCCGGATTTCGGCGAACGCTACCTCACCAGTATTCTGTTCGACGCACTCCGCAATCAGGCGCTGCAGATTCCGACATCGGCGCTCCCGGTCTGATTCATGCCCAGTCTCGTGTCCCTAATTCGCGAGGACGTAAACACGGTGCTGGAGCGCGATCCCGCAGCCAAGTCGCGCCTGGAGGTTTTCCTATGCTACTCGGGGCTGCACGCAGTGTGGTTCTACCACATTAATCATTGGTTGTGGAACCACGGGTTCTTCCTTCTCGCGCGCTGGATGTCGCAGGTGGCGCGCTTCCTTACTGCAATAGAGATTCATCCCGGAGCCATGATCGGAAGGCGCCTGTTCGTCGACCACGGGCTTGGAGTTGTTATCGGCGAAACCGCGATCGTTGGCGACGACGTGACTTTGTATCAGGGCGTGACTCTCGGCGGCACCGGCAAGGAACATGGCAAGCGGCATCCCACAATTGAAAACGATGTAGTAATCGGTAGCGGTGCGAAGGTTCTGGGCAATATCACCGTGGGCCGGAACTGCCGCATCGGCGCCGGTTCGGTCGTGCTGCGAAGTGTCCCGGAGAATTCCACTGTGGTCGGTGTTCCCGGCCACATCATCTTTCGCAACGGCGAACGAGTGGTCATTACCGATCCTAAGCAAATCAACGATCCGCTCTCCGAGGCGCTGGCGGCAGTGGCGACCGAGGTGAACAAGTTGCGTGATCGGGTTCAGAAACTCGAAGGCGAGGAGATGGTAAGTGAGCCGCTCTCCGCATCCATCCAGAGAATCATGGAAGACATTGATTATCAGATTTAGGTTCGGGTCAGATTTAGGTTCGGCGAAGAGCGGCTAACGAATGGAACGGATTTACACGCAAACATCAGCGTTCATCCGTCCCAATTCGTAGCGACGACCTTGCGGGCGTGCGGCACGCAAGGCAGAGATCCATCTACTTCGGCTGGGGAACGATGCGCAAATATGGCTTGGGCGATTTCCAGCCCCCAGGGTATTTCTGCTGCGCTTCTTCGTTTGAAACTGCCGGCGAAATAATGACGTCGCCGCCTTGTTTCCAGTTCACGGGAGTGGCGACTTTGTGCTTGGCCGTGAGTTGCATCGAATCGAGAACCCGCAGGACCTCGTCGAAGTTGCGCCCGGTGCTCATCGGATAAATCAGCATCAGCTTGATCTTTTTGTCTGGACCAACTACGAATACCGTTCGCACGGTGGCATTGTCGTTGGGAGTGCGGCCCTCGGAAGTAGTTCCACTTTCCGCCGGCAGCATCCCATAGAGCTTAGCGATCTTCAGATCGGAGTCCCCAATCATCGGGTAGTTTACCTTGTGGCCTTGCGTCTCCTCGATGTCGGCGGCCCACTTGCTGTGATTGCTGACCGGGTCCACACTGAGCCCAATAATTTTGCAGTTTCGCTTAGCGAATTCGGGCTGGAGACCTGCCATGTAGCCGAGTTCGGTGGTGCAGACGGGCGTGAAGTCCTTGGGGTGTGAAAACAAAATCGCCCAGCCGTCGCCGATCCATTCGTGGAAGTTGACGGTGCCTTGTGTGGTTTCGGCAGTGAAGTCGGGGGCGGTATCGTTGATACGAAGCATTTTCGGTGTGATGTCGGTTAGAGTTGCGGTGCTCATGGTTTCTCCTCGCGCTAAAATTTTCCCGGAAGGTCCGAGAGGGTGAATCAGGACTCATCGCGGCTCTCGAAAGGTGGCGTCTGTATAAAAGCACAGAACCC